>Ga0335071_10002021_pt1 | contig 21930 bp, 23 predicted proteins | sample Lox_Sample_15_FD_206724 | JGI IMG/M metagenome (GOLD analysis project Ga0335071, IMG submission 206724) | Soil microbial communities from Loxahatchee National Wildlife Refuge, Florida, United States - Lox_Sample_1.5 | ecosystem: Environmental > Terrestrial > Soil > Wetlands | place: USA... | reverse complement strand
AATGTTTATACTTGAATCTGGTTCAAGAGCATAAACTATCTCATGTAATTCTCCACTCAACATGATGTAAGTTATGCGGATATTTATGCAATCATCAGTGGGTTCACATTCTACACTTACTAGATCTTCATCAAGACTGTAAAACTTAGGTGTATCCATGATTTCTTTTTCTATCAGTTCTTCTGCTTTACGAATGGTCATGACCATTAGTTCGCCTCCTGATTAAAAGTATAAGAACTCTTGGAACAAAGTCATGTTAAATTTTATTAAAAAAAGGAGGTCTTTTGACCTCCTTTAGGTTTGTATGAATTAAAGTTTACTTCTTCTTCTTTTCATACTTCTCATGCACTTTTTTGACTTCCTTCTCATGTTTAGAGTGCATTGTTTTGTGAGCAGACTCATGCTTAGCATGAACCTCTTTGTGCTCTTTCTCATGTTTGGCATGAACTTTCTTTAGTGTTATATGCTCTGCTTTCTTTGCAGCCATTCCTAGCTCCTTTAATAAATCATCAGTGATACAACTGACGAACTGTGTTCTTTCAAACATTATTTTCCCTTTTTAGAATGATTCCATTTCTTGGCGTTACGAGCAAAATTAGCTTCCTTCTTTGTAGTTGCGCTTGCTTTACTTCCTTCTTGTAAAACCTCCTTTGCGTATTTAGAAACACTTTCACCATGTTCTTTAGCCTTCTTAGTAAACTTTCCTTTATTCTCAGGTTTGATCAAAGGTTGTTTCATTGTCTTTTTCTTGGTTGCCATTATTTCTTCCCCCGTGCATAATTATAGTATCTGGAGGTTTCTTGTGCAACATCCGAACCTTAAAGCAAAAAATATTAAGAGTAGAAGTGAAATTGAAACTATGATTTTAAGCTGGAGGATGTGTAAGCATATGTTCTGTGCTTGTGGAGAGCATGCAGTATTTTTGTCAGAGCGTGAACATGATTATGGTGAATGCCCTTGTTGTGGTTCTATTTCCACTTTGCGATGGATTAAGGATAGTATGGTATGGCATTAAGACCTCAGAAGGATTGGTATTCTATAGATGAAGTAGCAGAACGATTTGGAGTATGTGCTTTAACTATACGCAGAAAGATAAATGAAAAGTTGATACCTGCTACAATGTTTGGAAACAAACTTCTTATAAGTAAAGAATGGATAGAGTTGTCGGAAAAAACTGGTATAAGTTGTTCTATTGGAGACAAACGTCATCATGAAAAAGAATCAGGAACTGGAGGACTTGTCGAACCGGTCATTAAAGAATCTGGCCGAATCACCTTTAAAGAAATTTCCCCTAGTGAGGCACAGGCCCGAGAAGCAAAAAGATCCAAGGCTTTGGAACGACGAGACTTCCTTTAGGGCGGCTCGTGCTCGATTTGATCAAGCTAAGAGAAGAGAAACTTACAACGCAAGTGAGAAGATCTTTGTGGTTGATGATGAAAGACTTAATAGATACGAAATGATGGAATTGATTATAACTTTGACCTATGAGGGACTCTCTCTAGTTGAAATAATAGAAGAGGGTAATGAATATGAAAGTTTTCCTACAGCAATAGAAATATCTAGATGGCAGGATTCTCATCCTGACTTCAAGGCAGAATTAGTGAAGGCTGAAAAGTTTCGTGCAGAGGCATTAGCTCAAGAGGGATTGGATTATGTCAGAGAAGCTGGCAAAAAAGATCCTGATACCAAACGTTTAGACAAAAACAAAATATCCCATGCGAAAATCGCACATGATGCGCTTATCCAACATGCCGGTAATTTAAATGAAAAGTTCCAATCTAAACAGAGAAATATAAATGAAAATGTATCTGCAAATAATGAGGAAGAAGCTCGTAAGAAACTAATTGAGATTCTGAACACTCATCCTGATATACGGGATCTATTGATGTCTTCTGGAACAATGGATAGTCTAGAATACAAAGAAGAGAACGAATAAAAGAAAGAGGGAGAGACTGTCAACACAATCTCTCCCTCAAGGTACGATATTAATTACCAGAGAATTCTTATTTTTACTTTTTGCCCTTCTTCTCTTTTGGCCTAGTTGAGACAACCTGTGAGCTTTGGGGTTGTGGTTTTCCAATATTCACTTTTCCCATTTCATGAATGGTGATTGTCGGCATATCCTCATCTTGAAAGTCTATAGGTTTAAGGCCAGCGCCCTTTAAGTCTATAGGTTTCTTCTTCTCATAAGGATATCTGAAATCTTGGTTGAAGCCTGGATTCTTACATTTGGCCATTACTTGTCATTTCCTTTATTACCATAACCTAAATCTCTAGTGTCACTGACAATACTTGTCTGTGGCTGAGGTTTACCTGGACCAACGTTACCAATCATACGGCCATCTCCGACATGATCAATGTTGCCTGTCAAAGCTTCCGGTCCGTGCGATTCTGGGTTGTGAACATGTTTAGCCATTTTTGATCTCCTAGTAAGGCGTCGACTTGCCTTGATCCATGATGACATATTGCTGATAAGATAGCAAGCTGATATCATTTAACAATGAGCGGTAATATTCACGAAGCCCTGAAGTTAGCTGAAAACCTGATAAAACTGAGATCAGAAAACAAACTGACTCACTGGGAACCTTTTGGAAAACAAAAAGCTTTCCTAGATTGCAGTAGTCATAAGAAAGCCCTTGTGGCAGGAAACCAAACAGGAAAATCTTCTACTTTGATGTATGAGATAGCAACCCAGTTAACAGGAAGATATCCAAAAGATTGGAATGGTATTAGATACAATCGACCTATAGAAATGTGGGTAGTAGGTGTCAACTCTGAGAAAGTAAGAGATAATCTTCAAAAAGGATTGTTAGGGGAGATCGGTCATTTTGGAACAGGGTTTATTCCAAAAGACTGTATGGATTTTGAAAACGGTTTTACAAAAAAACCAGGTATACCGAATGCGTACCAACAAGTGAGAGTAAAACACACCTCTGGTGGATGGTCAACTTTGGTGTTCTTATCCTATGAGCAAGAACGAGAACACTTCCAAAGCTCAACCATTGATATTGTGTGCTTTGACGAAGAACCTCCTGAAGGTATTCATGCAGAATGTAAGATGAGGGTTATGGTCAAGAAGGGGTATTTGTTGTATGCCTTTACTCCATTATCTTCAAACCCTGTAGTATGCAGGCAATTGTTGGAAGATGATAAAGCCCAAATCTTTAGCATTTCTATGGATGACGTTCCTTGGTTAGATGAGGAAACCATAACTGAAATGCTAAAAGGGTTGGATGAATTACAAGCCAGAGCCCGAAGACATGGTATACCAGCAATAGGAGGGGGTCAGATATTCTCTTTCGAGCCTTGGGAATACTCATGTGATAGTTTTGAAATACCTTCTTATTGGCCCCGACTGGCAGGGATGGATATTGGATACAACCATCCCACAGGAGCGATCCAATTAGCTTGGGATCGAGAAACTAACATCATCTATATATATGGTGAGTATTACGCAAAACAAAAGAGTGCTTCGGATGTAGGTAGATTTCTCAGGCACTGGGATATGCCTTTTGCTGCTTCTCATGATGCCTTTAATAATAATTTTCAGAATGGTGATTGTGTAGCCAATGAGTTCAAAAAAGAAGGAATGATTTTGTTCAGTGCTGGTAGAGAAGTTTGGGCTAGGATAGAAAAAGCAAGATCTCTAATGTCTGAAGGAAGATTGTTCATCTTCAAAGATAAATGTCCTGAATTGATGAGCCAGATAAGAAACTATCATACTAAGATGAATAAAAACAACAAGGTAGAAATAGATAAAAAAGATGATGACTTGGTTGATGCTTTTACCCATGCTGTTGCGAATTATGAAAAAGCTGAGACCCAAGGATTTAGGCGAAACAACAAACGTATCGTTACTGTAAAAGAGTGGAAACCGTTTGATAAAAACATTGGAGTGTAAGAATGGCCTATGAAGATCCATCTCAAGGACCACAAAAGTTAAACAATCCAACAGATAATTCTTATCAAGATTTGTTTCAGAAGCCAGAATCTTCTGAATCAAAAGTAGCAAAAATACTACAACGAGCTGATGATGAGGAGATAGACCATCTTGCGGCTAAAGTTGAGGATGAGTTTACTCAATGTCGTTCGGCCAGACTATTCCAAGAAAACATTTGGATACGATGCCATCAGAATTGTAAAGGTGTGTATTCTCCTGACATAAATTACAACGGTGGTAATTCTAGAGTCTTTGTTCAAGTCACTCGTCCTAAAGTATCTAACGCTCATGCTAGGTTGATGGAAGTAGCACTTCCTCCTGGAGAGAATGCCTGGGATGTGTCTTCGACAAGAGATCCTTTTATTCCAGAACTATTACTACAACTACTTCAAAAAAATCTTCCTCCTGAAGATATAAGAAAAGCAATAAAAGAAGCCGCAGACAAAGCTGCTGAAAATATGACAAGAAAGATAAGCAGCCAATTGGATGAGACCAATTGGGCTATGGTATTACAACAAACAACTCTACATTTATGTGAATACGGGATTTCTATAGTAGGAGCGCCTTTCGCTGTTCCTACTTACCAGAGTCCTGAAGCTGCCAAACGAAATGAAGATCCTGAGTTGATGAAACGATGGCAAAAGATTATAAATCTTCCTTCGATGGAAGCCTCAGGTTATGTGGATGAATATCGTCCACAATTAGAAGCTTATAATCCTTTTGAAGTATATCCTGACCCTGCTGCTCATAAAACTGAAGATTTGATGTTTGTTACAATACGAAAAGTATTGAACAGAAGTCAGGTTATGGATTTGACAAAACTCGATGGATTCAAAGCTGACATCATAAAAGAAGTTTTGCAGAAAACCAAGAATGGTGATTGGACACCTGAACGATGGGAATCAGTCATAAACATAACCAACCAACAGTTTCAGATGAATTGTCCTGCAGATCGTTTCATTGTAAAAATTCGATGGGGATTCTTGAGCGGGGATGACATTGAAAAAGCTGGTATCAAGATAGAAGAATCACAGCGTTACGAACAAGTGATGTGCCAAGTATGGGTGTTAGGTGGACGCGTAATTTATCTTCAAGTCTCTGATTTATATAGATGCAAATTACCATTCTACTTCACACCTTACAACATGGTCCCTCATTCCATTTGGGGTTCAGGCCCTGCTGAGTACATGTGGGATTCTCAAGACATGATCAATGCAGCAGCTCGTTCTGCATGTGATAACATGGCTATGATTGCTGGGCCTATGACTGTGGTGCACACTAACAGGCTAGCCCCTGGAGAAGAAGCTATGGAAATAGCTCCTTGGAAAATCTTTAGGGTAGAAGAGTCAGAGCTTCCTGGTGCTACTCCAAATCCTATAATCTTTTTTAATCCTCAGTCTCATCTAGATGAATTTTTAAAGTTGATGCAGTTTCATATGAATTTATCTGATGAACAAACATCTCTACCTAAAATGTTGCAAGGTGAGAGTGGGGAAGGTGTTCACAATAGAACCTCAAGCGGTGCTCAATTACAGTTCAACAATGCCTTAACTCCCATGAAAGTAGTAGCTTCCAATTTGGATAATTGCTTGATAGCCCCTATGATTGGGGATATGATCAGGTTCAATTTGAAGTTTAGCAAAGACCCTTCAATTGTTGGAGACTTTAAGGTTACGGCTAAAGGTTTGTCTGGTCTGATGGCACGGGACATTGCTAATCAAAAATTAGCAAATCTATTAACTACAGTAGTTCAAAATCCTGAAGCAGCCAAACGTGTGGACTGGAATCGTGTTTCGGAATTAAACATGAAGGGTTCAGGATTGGTTGATGAGCATATTTTCTTTACAGAAACTGAACAAAGAGCCCGTGATGAGCAGGAACAACAAATGCAGGCTGTCAATCAAGCAGCAGCAGCTCAGTTACAATCAGGCATAAATATGCAAGCTGAGCAGCAACAAGCAGCAAATGAAAAGATGCGCGCTCAGACTACTCCTCAAGATATGTTACTGCAAGCAATGGAAGCTGTCCCTGAAGAATGCACAGCTCTCAAACTAAAACTTATAGAAAAGGTTTTGGCTGAATCTGGCAACATAACTCCTGATTTGCAAAAATCTTTTGAGGATGCCATTGCAATGCAAGAAGTTAAAGATCATGATACGGTTCACCAAATGGGAACAGAAGCTGCTAATAGAGAGATAGGTCCTACTGAATTACATGCGCATCGTCACAAAGAAAGATTAGAAACTAGTAAACAAGAGCATGCTGTCAAGATGGCAGGTATGAAACCAAACGGAGGATAGTCATGAACAAAAATGTTCTAACTAAACTAGAAAACGACCTCTTGTTGAAAATGAATAAGGACACACGGATTGCTTTTACAGAGTATGTAAATGCTTTAATAGCAATGGAACAGTTGGTAGTAGATCGTCAATTCGAACCTCATTTGATATATAGGTCCCAAGGGGCCATAAGGAAGTTACAATCATTGTTGACTTTGTTTGAAGACTAACTGTATAATTTTTATACAGTAGACTACTCCTTTATAAGGACCTCTACAAGGAGCCTAAATGGCCACTTATACAAAAGAACAAATTGCTCAAATGACTGGTGGGGAAAAGATGTATGCCCAACAATTGTTTGATGCAGAGGAACAACTTGAAAGATCAAAACTTGAACCGAAGGTGCCCGAGCTTGGTCCTGTAAGTGTTGAGACTTACCCGGACGTAAATGTTGTCAGGCTTGATACCCCTCCTGATCCTCTTTTGAATCCACCAAGTGCTCCACCAGTTGAGACAGGTACTAGTACCACACTTCCTCCGATTCCTGAAGAGGAAGTAAAAGATCTCAACTATTGGAAAAAGCAGGCTGCAACTGAAAGGAAGCGTAGAAGTGACCAGCAACCGGAACTTACTAAGCTTCAACAGGAAAGAGCTGAGCTTAAACGAGAGAACAAAGAACTCTCAAGCAAGATAGATTCTTTGACAGAAAAGCTGAACGATCTTATGGACCGTGTAAATAAACCTGCTGCACATACTCCATTAGAACCTGATGAACTTTCTGAATTCGAGGATATCTCAAAAGGAGTCGATAAAAGACTCGCTCGGATGGAATCCAATATTTCGAGAAAATTGAATGAACGAATGCAAGAAATTGAAAAGATGAAAGAAGAGCTTCACAAAAGTAAAGCTGATCCTAGATTTACTAATTTGGAGCAAATCCAACATCAAATGGCTGTCAATGCTCACCTGGCAGAAATAGCTTCAATTCACCCTGATGCCCGCGAATTTCTCAATGAGAACTATGATGCAATGCTGCATTGGGCGACAACTACACAACCGTCGTTTATAACAAACATTGTTGAGACTCCATTGAGTGTTAGTGGGAAAGAGTTTGGTCACATTCTTACTATGTTCAAAAAAGATCTAGGGATTCAAAGAAAGACAGAAACCCCTTCTCTTGGAGACAGAGTAACAAGAGTGAATTCCAATCTTCCTGCCCCGATTGCTGTTGAAGCTGGTCCAGGATCTTTGACAGACAAAGAGTTTGATTACTTAAGTGATGGCAACAGAATAACTACAGAAGTAATCAAATTACAAAACTCTGGAAAATTCGAGGAGGCAGAGAAACTGCTGACCCGATACGAAAAGAAGTATGCCCAAAAATACCACAAATAACTAGGAGAATGAAATGTCTACTGGCACAGTCAGTATGATCTCTTCTGCTAATCTGGCCAAGATGCTTTATCAGGCTAAAAAGCAAGGAGATGACACCCATCGTGTAACAATAGATCTCGCTGATATCAAGACCTGCAAGGGTTCTGCTGCGGCATCTGGAGATACCATCGATATCCTCACAATAAGTGCTTGGACGAAAGTCAAAAGCATCAACATGATAATCACCGTACCCGTCGCTGGTGGCAGTGTATCTGGCGCAACGATAGCTGTTGGTGACCAATCTTCTGGAGCCTTCATTGCTGCTTCAGATGTGACCACTACTGCTGGAACTTGCTATTCTAGTCACATCACAGATACACAGCTCGGAAGTGGAAGCTATACTGTAACCTTAGTCTACCCCCCAGTTTTTTATTATACAGCTAATGCCATCCAGTTGACTCTTGGTGGAACTTGGACTGGTGCTACTGCAGGTAGAGTTGAGTTGTTAATTGAAACCGAAGAACTTGGCGCTGCCAGTTACTAATCTGAGGAGAAACAACAATGGCTACTATTCCTTCAACTGGTATGAATTTCCCAAACAATGCTTTCATACCAACCATATATTCTCCCAGGTTGATTTCAAAGTTTTATGCTGCATCAGTTTGCAACGTAATCACAAATCAGCACTGGCAGGGAGAGATTAAAGAAAAAGGCAATACTGTGATTCTCAGGCAGAGACCTGATATCTCCGTATCTCCTTACGTCAAGAATGAAAAGACCATATGGACTCCAATCAATGATGTCTCGCAGAAGTTAGAGATCGCTTATGCGTTTGAAGCTGCTGTTCCTTTAGACATCGTTGATATGCATGAGTTCGATATAAACGTTCAACCTGAACTGATGGATGAAATTGCCAACAGACTTAGGATACGAATTGAAACTACCATTCTGGGTTCAGTGTATGCTGATGCACAGTCCACTATCGCATACAATGCCTTTGGAACAGGAACTGGTACTGGCGCAACTTATAGTGACTGGGATGCCACTCCTACTTTGTTCTTAAGTAAGGCTCATGAACTTTTGGATATGAGCTTTGCCCCCCAAGAAGATCGTTGGTTGGTAATGCATCCTGCAATGATGACCCGATTAAAACAAGCTGTTCCTCTCTATGCTCTTAATGCTGGAACAGTTCAGGGTGCATTGCAAAGAGGTTTTGTTGGAGAGCTTGAAGGTTTCAAGATCTACACTTCTCCATTCATCCCAGGGGCTGGAACTGTTGCCAACCCCTACTACGCAATTGCCGGTCATATCGAGTCAATCACTTTGGCTACTCAGTTTACTCACTTCGAAGTTCTTCCCTTCTTGATCGATTACACAGGGCAAGGTCTTCGTGCAGTAAATGCTTTTGGTTTCAAAACTGTCAAGCCAGATTGCCTTGTTGCACTTCAGGTTAATATCACTGCGTAATTGACTATTACCTGCAAGTAACTTACTATAATAATTGACCCAAGGGATGATTTCGGTCATCCCTTCTTTTTTGAGGAGTTTCAATGGAACCAAGGATTCTTGGAAACATAAAACCTGTCATGGAGTCTTGTGACAAATTAGTGGAAAGTCAATATTTAGCAGATTCTAAAAGATGCTTTCGGATAACCAATCTTATGACTGGAGTAGTTTACGAACGGACAGGAGAGGAATCTCAACGATGGCCTATTCTTTATAAAAGAGCTGCTCTTGAACCAACATGCTTTGAACGAAGCTTTGATAAGCTGGCAGATGAACTAGATCACATTTACACAGAGGAAGAGTTAAAAAGCATGGATATAAAGAGGTTAAAAGAAATAGCCTCTGTTTTTGGAAGCACTGCAAAAGGAAAATTGTTCTTGATCAAAGACATATTAGCATCCCAAGCCCAAGAGGTCATGGAAAAGGAATAAATCACAATGTCTTATGTGCGCGAACTACTCCCTAGAGTTTCAGTATATCGACCTGACCTCATAGAGAAAGAAGGAGAAGGTTACGCCATATGGGCCTTACAGGAAGTTATTCGTTGTATTTGTCGCGCTACCTTTTTAAATGTGGTGTCTTTGCCTGTGACTCCTCTGCTAGGCAATACTCACGTTACTACATTGACTGTCCCTGGAGGTGAACCTTCTACTATAAAGAAGGTAGTAGCTGCTCCTCTCCCGGGGTCTGTAGCCAATCCAGCAAGATATATGGGAACGTTGGATGTGTCCACAGGGATAATAACTCCATCGTATAATGGAATTACAACCCTGACATATACCAATGCACCCTCATTTCCTCCGTATTCTTTTTATTTAATAAACACATTAGGAGCAATTCCTATTCCCACAAACGTGGTATCTTCCACTACCTCAATCCTGCAGGGAGCATTGACCACTATGGCCTGGGATGTAGGAGACACGATCAGCTCTGATGGTAGCAATTGGATTCAATATAAATTAGATAAATATAAAACTTTAGGTGTAACTTCTAAAGTATCAATTGATAAATGGTTTGATACCAATCAAGTCAGTCGTGGTATACCAAGTCATTGCTCAAGAGAATTCAATTCTTTGTATTGGTATCCTCCTCCTCAATACGACACTGTTGTCCAGATAACCTTGGCGGTAGTTCCCAATTCTATAAACTGGCAAGTATCACCTCCACAATATCTAGACATGATAGTAAATCCTCTTCCTGTTGAGGCTGAGGAAGCAATCATCAATGGTACCTTGGAGATTCTTTATAGAACACCAGGTATGCATCAAGACATAAAACAAGCTGAGATGTTTAGAAAAAGATACGAAGAAGAACTATCAGGTCTGAAAAGCATGGGGATCTTTGGCAGTTCTGGTGATTCTTTCATGGTTCCACCTAACTGGGTGGGTAGGCAGTATTCAACAGGTCCTTACAGAAATATGAAGGGTGGAGGTGGGGATGTTCAATAAAGCATTTACTTCACACCGATTGGAATTGTTAATAAGAGCGCTTCTTAGAGACAATATCAATTTTGTTCCTAGTAGTGCTTATGAAGTAGCCGGTAATACTTGGAATGAAGAGATGGTTATAGATTCTATTAATTATGCAGTTAAGGAATACTGCACACACACAAGTTCTACTTATACTGAAGTGACAGCAACACTTTCTTCTGGGTCTGCTCCTAATTCTTTTACTTTGCCTTTTGATAGTATTCAACCTGTTAGAGTTTTTTCTTTGACTAATGGCAATCTCCACAAAACCACAAAGATGATGGAAGCATTGAAGAACCCTTTCTGGGAAGTTCAAACAGGTCCTGCTGCAAAATATTGGTATGTTGTTGACGGTAGAACCGTAGGAATTATTCCAAATCTTGTTGCAGATGACCCCTTGACGATAGGTTATATACAAAACCCCTGGCCAGTATCTTCTACAGAATCATTCTCTGCAGGGGATTATGCCCATTTGAATGTGGGTCAGTGGTATGAAATCTTTTCTGTAGGAGATACTGATTTTACAACAATGGGTGCTCCTAATAATAATGTAGGCACTCAATTCAAATTAGTCACTCAAGAAGTATCTCCTCCTACAAACGACGGTCAATTAATTGAAATAATAGACCCTAGAATAATTCCCATGCATCAAGAATACCTCAAATATGCCGCTGCTTATTACTTATTAAACATGGCAGGGGATCACCAATCGATAGCCTTGGCTGACAAATTCCTTACTACGTTTACGGAATTCATAGAAGGTAACTCTCCTATTTCAATGGGGTTGGCATTACCTCGCCCTGAGAATGTTTTACCAAAAGAAAGATATCCACATCGAGTTCAAAGAGCTATGAACAGTTAAAGGGGATCTTGAATGGCCTTTCAACAACAAGACCGATATGTGCAAGAAGATGATCCAGGTGCTGTAGGAGCTTTTGCTTTATGGTGTGTTCCTACTACCGGTAACATTTCTATGCGAAATACTTCTAATTCTGGTTGGACGTTAATAGGTAATGTCAACAATCCTTTCTTAGGATTGGCCACCCAATCTGGGTTTACTGCTACAGGAGCAATCACAGGTGTTTCGGGATGGGCTCCTCTAGATAGTCCTGCACTTACCACTACTGCTACCCTGAATGGAGTCCCACTTGCTACCCAAAATGATCTTACCAATCTTCAGACAGCCCTTGTCAATCTGATAAATGCTGAAGTGACACAGTCTATAAATACATTTTTATCTCAAGCCACACTTTCTTCAAATATAGCTATGGGGTTTGGGACATTTACTTTCACTCAAGATGTGGGTCCTGTTGTGGTCCAAACAATACCTCTACCCTTCTTTGGTGATGGTAGTCAGGCTACACAAGCACAATGCATTTGGATGGTAACTCCGCTGTACCAAGCCTTTCCTAACCCAGGTGGTAATGTTACTCATTTTGAATATGTAGACGCTGACGGTCATGGTATTGCAGACATGAGCACCACAAGAACGTTTGCTGCTCAAAACATTCCTCAAGCAGGAGGAGGAATCATCATTCCAATTTTCTACTTGATTATAGGAAGAAGATGAACTATGAAATCTTATCGCTTAGACTTGACTGGCGGTGTCAACGTAGTAGCTGATAAGAGTATTTTGCCTGCAGGGCAACCTACCATAATGCCGGGATATTATTCCATCTTTGCAAAAGGATGGTGCTCAGTAGCAGACGGAGTTGACTTTCGTTCAGGTCAAGCTCGTCCTTTTAATGCTTACACTTTCATAGCAAATACAACAAACGATACAACATCAATATTTTCATATAAGAATCAGATCTATACTTCAGCTCGATGGAGAGATTGGGCTTCTGATACGGTAGCAGGACAGGATCGAATCTTCTGGACTGAGTATGGTGGGTCTGCCAAAAAAAGCATTTATGGGATTGAAATTCCTCTCGGTACATTTGTTCCTTCCACAGCTCCTCTGACCTCCAACACAGTAATAACAAAGTTAATCTTGTCTGTGATTCAGAGCAGCACTGGAGGTTTGTATTATACTGGAACCAGTCGATCCTATCGAGTAGCAGCAATTTTGCCTGGAGGGGTTCAAATCCCCTGCCAAGAAGTAACTGTCATCTTTTCAAATGCCACAGTAATCCACACTCATTCAGCTACATTGACTTGGAATTCTGTTCCTAATGCTGTTGGATATTTGATATTTGCAGGATCTAGTGGAAATGAAACTGTTGCATTGAAAGTGAATTCTTCACAGTTAACAGCTATTGACGATGGGTCTTGGACTTCAGGAGAATCGATAGATAACTATGTTGCTAAAAATAATTACGTATATGCTTATACTTTTCAGCGAGACTTCAAGGGCATGTTGGATGAGTCTGGTGTCTCACCTCTGTCTGTAATGCTTGATCCTACTCTTGGGAAAGAGATAACCTTTACTCCTTTGTCTGATGGATTCTTTTCTCAACCTAACAGACAAGTTATAACCGACGGAACTCCTGATGCTTTGACTAAAGATTCCAACAACAATGTCAACATTACTACCACCATAATCACTAGAAACAGTGCTTCTGCTGGAACTTCTTCTATAGAAGCAGGTAGTGTCTATGTCAATTACATTCTTCACACAACAACCTTCACGCTTCATACTGATTTAAATTTGACACAGTATGACAGTGTGTTTTTCACAGATACTAATGACGTGCAAGTAGGAGATATCGTTCCTATTACCACAGGAGCATCTCCTACATTAATAGTTGTAAACAGCACCCTTCCTTATTTGGTTGATACTCTTACTGTTAATGTGGCAAAAACTTATATAGAATGGACACCTCCTAGTCAATGGAGTCCCCCTCAATCATCTCCTGATATAAGTGAAGGGGACGTGGTTTATATAGATCGTTCTACTTATCCTGAGTTCACATCAGGAACCTATCGGGCGCATCTAGAAACACCAGTTACTGATGGAAATCTCTGCATCTCCATCTCCCAACAAACGATATCCGCAACTGGTAGTATTTCATCCTTTAGATTCATTCCAGGGAACGGCTACATAACCTACAGAAATCTATACAGAATAGGCAGTGGTGGAAGTTATGGTCTTGTAGAACAAATTCCTATATGGAAAACTATTTACCAAGATACGATCTCAGATGCAAACTTAGGTGAATCTCCCACTAGTTATTATGTTGATAATGGCGTCCAAGTAATCTACGAACCTGCTCCTGTGGGTCTTACTGGGCTCACACGACACTATGATATGTTCTTTGGCATAATAGGTAATCTTGTCAGATGGACGCCTGTAGGACAACCTGACGCATGGCCGGCGGTCTTCTCTCAATCATTCCCCTATCCTCCTGTTGCATTAGAATCTTTTGCTCAATCTTTGATTGTTCTTTGTGAAGATACAATTTACAGACTGGATGGGACGAGTCCTGTAGGATTGACTGTCACTAAGACTTTAGTAGAAGATGGTTGTATCGCTCCTTATTCTGTTCAAAAGACAACTGAAGCGGGATTACTCTATCTGAGCCGCAAGGGCGTCATGAGTTTTGATGGTATGCATGCTAAGTGTATTACCGATATATCGGTTCCTGCTCGTTTCTGGCAATCTCCCAGTTATGGAAACAATCAACTTTCTGGACTAATCCCTACGCTCTCTTCTTACAACTATGCAGCATTTGCTTATGAAGATGGAATAAGATCAGATGTGGCAATAGGATACGCACAACACTTAAACAACATTGCCCCAGGGTTGATACGGGATATAAAATCTTTTGTGTGGAATGGAAAGTATTTTGTATTCTGGACTAACACAACTGGGAATTATGGAGCACATACTTGCGTGTGTGTTGATTTGAGACTACAAGGGTTTCCGATAACCACTCTTCCTCTTCAACTGTTAGCTGCACATACTGATGAGACAGGAAGAGTTCGTGCTGTTATAAGAGATACTGTGGCCACTCAAACCACTGTTACAATAGTTCATGAAACACATGGGGCTTAAATGGCTTATTACACTGGGCAGTATGTTCCTTTTAAAGGCATAGGTCATTATCCTGTTCCTGATTATGATGGGCCTTATACATATTCTTGGACGTTTGACGATGGAGGAACTGCTACTGGTCAATATGCCGTTCACAAATATCATACTCCTGGAAACCACACAACTTCTGTTGTATGTGTGAACACATCTTTGGGGCAGACAGCTTACAATTCTATAACTGATAATATAATACAAACTACCATAACTGTCTCTATAAATCCTACTGGAGGGGCCACGTTAGAAAACGTAGACATCCAATATGATGGAACAGCTATTTGTAATTTTGCAGATGCTGTTTTAGGTTATTCGTGGTCTTTTGATGACGGAGATTCTTCTCTTTTACAAAACCCTACCCATACTTGGACTACTACTGGGGCACATGTTGCAACATTAACAGTCACTGACAGTGTCACAGATACTACTGGAAGTAAAACTTCTACTGTATTTGTATATCCATCAGCCGGATGGAATGTCATGAACGGAGTATCCCTTCCTAGACATTTTGAGGGTTCTTTGTGTTGCCAAATGGCAGACGGGAGAATGTTGATTGCAGGGGGATGGGTAAATGGATCACGGGTGAATTCTGCATATATTTTTGATGGAATTGCCTTTACTCCTATTGCATCCATGAATGATGCTAGAGCAACTTCTACCGGTCCTAATATAGGTTACAACTCTTACTTCTCTGATTCCTTGGGTGGTAATGCTGTTCTTTTAAATGATGGAAGAATATTCATAGTAGGGTATTCCCCAACATCAACTGTTGCTGAAATATACAATCCAGTTTCTAATAGTTGGAGTTCAGTCTCACTCCCCACATCAATCATTGGGGTTTATGAACTATATCCTCCAAACAACAACAGTTATAGTTTGCTAATGATTCCTCCTGTAGCCAAACACCATAGTTGTTTGATGCATGATGGAAAGGTCATGTTGTACGGCGGCACGGGAGGTTCTTCTTTTGTTGGTGGAGAAGTTCTTACAAGACACATGGCTTACATAACACTGTTTGATCCTTCTTCTAATTCTTTTATAAGTCTAGATCCTTTAGGAAGTCCAACGAACAGTATCTTTGATGCTGATTATGGTTTGCAATTATTATATTCAGACTTGACCAACGAATACCTTTATTATGCTTCTCACTTCGGAGGAGGTTGTGGAAGTCTCTTGTCTTCAAACAACAACATTTATATAAATCATTATAACAATTATGTCACCAAATGGCCTGGAGTTTATACTGAAGGAGTCCAAGGGACTTTGATAAGTTCTAACACCAGTCCAAATTTCACAGTGACTAGCGTGTCAAGACAAAGTTTGTTGGGAGAAATAAACGGAGTCATCTATTGGTATGGACAGATTGTTAGTGATGGAGCAGTAGTTTCTTCTTATCTGTTTTCTTATAATGAAGCTACGCATGCTGTGTCACAAATTTCTTTAGGATGGACTTCTACTAGTGGAAATGGAATACTTAGATTGTATACTGACAGTCACAAATATGTGATGCTCCACAATACTACAGATTCCACAGGTCTTGCCACAGGGGTATACAACACCCAAGCTTCCACATGGACTAATTATTCACATTCTAATTCCAATCAGTATGTGGATGAACGAGCATGCATTGGAAAATTGTTTGGAAAGTTAGTGTCCCTAGGGTCATCTAATGATGCTTCTCCTGAAATATTGGTGCTGCCGTGACAACCTTTATACCAAAAGTAATGACCGGGTTAGTGAACTTTGCTAAAGCAGAGAGTACTTTCTCCCAAACTGTGGATATACCTAGTGGGTCAGTTCAGCCCATAATAGTTGAATTATTTACTGATGAGAGTTTTAAACTTCCTTTCCATATAAGAACAGGCCCTCAAGGTTTAGGAGATGTTTCAGATCGAAAGAACTTTTCTCATGTAGAGTTTCATGGTTATGGTTCTACTCCTGGGACCTTACGAGTCAGAGTATATATAGATGGTCGATACGTATGTGATGGTAATGTCACGCTGTCTGAGAATCCAAATACACACAGAAGAATAAATATTCCAATAGGTAGAAAGATAGGCCACACCATAGACTTAGAAATTTGTGGGAATGCAAATCTGCGATCAATCGAATACACTTTTGAGGGAACAGATAGTCCTTCTTAGAGGTTTGAGGTGCTAATCATAGAACAGACTCACAATGAGGAAACAATAAAGAGGATCATCACTCACCCATCCTTATGGCCTCATGTGTCCGAATATGGACAAGAGGAATTCTATCCTGTCTGTTTAGATGGAGTGTTGGATTATTGGTTGTGTTCTGAAGATGATGTTTGTTATGGGTTATATAGAATTGACATGATAACTAGTCAAAGTCGAGAAATCCATACCGCTCTTCTTCCTAATGCGAGAGGAAGGACTGCCAAAGATCTCAGAGCAATGATTGAACAGATTCTAATAGCTCATTATAAATGCAGAACATTGATTACCAAAATACCTTCTACTAATAGACTAGCTGTAAAGTATGCACGGGAAGGTGGGATGACAGAGATGGGAGTTTTAAAAAATTCATGGATGTGCAAGAATAGAGAGGTGGTTGATGTTATTTTTCTGCAAAAGGAGTTAATGCCATGCCAGCCGCAGTAGCCGTTCCCGCTGCCATAAGTGTTGCAGGTATGGGATTATCTGCAATTCAAGGAATGTCTGCACAAGAAGATGCTAAAAAATTAGCTGAAGAGCAACAGAAGCAAAATCAACAAGCCGAATCTTTTGCTGAGCAGCAATTTTTAAATCAGCAGAATCTCTATAATCCCATCAGAAAAGAATTGATAAAAGAAAACACAGCAGTAACACCTGAGATATACAATCAACAAGCAAATATACTAAACAGACAACTTGGGAATTTTAACAGAGAAGCTTTAGCGAGTCCTGCTTCTAACAGTGGCGTCACTGCTGCTCTCCTTCGTGGAGGGCAAATGAATTTGAATTCTAACTTGGCTGCTGCTTACAATCAAGCTAAGATCCAGCAACAAAATAATCTGATGAGACTATTGGGTGAGGATCAGTCCAATCAATGGGGTGCAAATGTAATGCGCAGTAAACAAGGCTTGAGCGACATGTATGGAAAACAAGCGGGAATTGCTGGTGCATCTGCTGCAGAAGCCTATGGTAATCTTCAAAAAGGAATGAGTGGGTTAGGTAGTAGTTTGGGTAATTACTTTGGTAGTAAAAGTTCTGCTCCGGTGACAACAGTCACTCAAGGTTCTACCCCGACAAATCAAACTAATCCTTATCTCACGAAATCAGAAGGAGATTTCTAATGGCTAATCCTTATGCTCACATGGACATGTTAGGAGGAGCATTAGCTGGCATTCCTGCTGCTTATATGCAAGGCCAAAAACAAGCTGCTCAGCAACAACTGACTCAGGAGAAGATTAATAACCTGCGATTGGATGCTCAACAAAAACAACAAGAGTTGTCTGAACCAGATGAGGACAATAAAGACTTTTACAAAAACGTTTCGATGGCGTCACACTATGCCTCTACTGGGAATTTTGATCAAGCAAATGCTGTAATGGGTTCCATTGGAAAAAGTTATCCTCAATTACAAGGAACGTGGGGAAAGGACGAAAATGGTGCTGTTACCTTTACTCATACTCCAAAAGATGCCAAAGGAAATGCTATTGGAGAAGAGAGCACTTCTGTAGTCACCCCTGAGCAGTTGCATGGATTAAGTACTGATCCTGCTTCAGCCCTTAAAGAAATGGAAGCTACTCATAAAGCAACTATGGCAGAGCAAAAGGGTGAACGTGAGCAGCAAAGAATAGATTTGATGAAAGATAAATCTTTAGCCCAGATACAGCATTGGGGTAATCAAGAAGACATAGCTAAACAACGACTAGATGCTTACATACAAAATGCAAAAGATAAAACAAAAGCTAAAGATAGATCTACCAGTTGGATACAAAATGTAGAGTACCGAGCAAAGAGTTTGAAAGCTAGAAACAATTCATTGAGTAATGAGGAAGCTATAGAGCAGGCTATGGATATGATCCCTGCTCCTGGAACAGCTTCCACTTATGCCTTCAGCAAGGTTCAGGATGTGAAGGTGTTGGATAAACGGATGGACGAGCTCCGTAAATATCATGGTGGGAGAACTCCTGAAACAGACAGTGATGATTATCCTGAGTACAAAGCTATGGAGACCAGAAGGAATGAGTTGCAGAAGAACAATGCTCGCGCTAACACTGCTCCTGTAAGATCCTCTGCTCCTGCGTCCAAAACTACTACAATATCATCTCAAGCTGAATATGAAAAGCTTCCAAAAGGAACCAAGTTTGTCTGGAATGGTAAAGAATATACTAAGGGGTAATTGTGGACTGGGCTCCTCCTGAGGCAATGAAAGAGCAAGTAAGCAACAACTGGGTTCCTCCTGAGGCGCTTCCTCCATTACCTACTGTTAATACGCAATCTCCACAGGCAGAGCCGAAACCTACACATGAAGAAGTAGCTAATGGACAAACGTTTATAGTCACTCCTTCAGGAAGAAGACATTTAGTCACACAGAATGTTCCAGAAGAGGCATTGAATAAAGCTTATCAATCAAGCGCAACTGGTCATCTTGTGTCCAGTGCTTTAGGGACAATTCAGAATGCATCAAATGCTATGCATAGATTTTCAGCTAGCATGAATGAAAAATTTGCAGACATGATGACGCCTAAAGTGGGAGAACAAATAGAGGGGAAAACAATAACTCCTGAGGTTTCTAAAGTTAGTAGAGAGTTTTATGAAAAGGCACCAGGGGTATTAAATCCTTATGGACTCGCTCCTGAAGAGCTTAGGCAGGTTGCTAGAGGAAAAGAAAAACAAGCTGAATCTGAATTTCAGATGGAAAAGAATATAAGACCTCAGTCTTGGGAAAGCTCTAAAGGGGTTAAGGGGAAAATTAGTTTCCTACAAGATCGATTATCCGATGTAGTTGGTGGGGTTCTTCCTTATGTAGCTTCGGCTCCTGTTGGGGCAGGAATGATGGGAGTATCTCGATTTGGTGAAGTAGATAAGATGATGGATGACCAGGGTTTTTCTCCATCAGAAAGAAATGCTATAAATATTTGGGCTGCTGCCCCCGATGTTGCTTTGGGTGTAATACCTGGTGGAGCTGGCAAACTAACCAAAGCTTCAGGTAATACTTTTGCTCAAATAGCTAAAGCTGCAAACCTCAGTGGTCTGGCCATGGTTGGTAATCACATGGGCCATGATTATGTGAATGCAAAGTTGCAAGAAGATCCTCCGAAGCCAGGGGAATCTCAATGGGATTGGACAAAAAGAGTCTTGGGAAAGACTGGGTTAGAATCTTACAGTGAATCATACCTGACTGGATTTGCATTACACGCCATTCCAGAAACTGCAAGAAAGACTGTAAGTGAAGGAATGAATGCTATAAAATCATTACTCGGGGCAAAGAATGAAAAAGGAGAGATTCTAAATCCTGCTGGACTTCCCACATTAGGTTGGACTCCTCCTGAAGCTAGAGAGGAACGATTGCTAGCGAATCCTCCTGAAGCAAAAATGGAACACGGTGCTCCTACGCCCCATGGTGAAGCTGCCATGATAGGAACAACTCCTGAAGGGGAACCAATCTGGAAACCTGAGAGACCTGTAACAACAACAGAAGGCGAAAATAAACCAATAGCGTTAGGAGAAGAAAGTGCCATACAAAAGCCTGAAGCAGGAGAGATTCTTCAACACTCACAAGAAGGAATTAGAGAAGAAGGGGGTAGACGTAGAAGAGTGGAACAAGGCGAGCAAGGGGAAAAAATTACCAATGAAATCGAAAAAGAAAAAGCAGATTTCAAAAAGAAAGTAAATATAGTAGAGTCAACTTCTTACCAAGGTAATCGTTTAGTTTCTCTGATGGGACCTGATGATGAACAAATGATTGCTAGAGATCCTGACTCGGGAAAAGACATAGGAAGATTGTGGATAACTAAAAAGAATGACGGTTTCGAAGTCAGAAAAGTTGAAGTAGACAAAGCTCATAGAGGTAAAGATGTAGCAGCTCAGTTGTACTTGGAAGCCAGAGATAAATATGGTCCTTGGTTAGGATCAACAGATCAAACTGAAATGGGCAAAGGATTAGTCAATAGGCTTAGAGAAAAATATCCAAGAATATTTGAAGCTGATAAAAATGAAACCAAGGCTCTTTCTTATGGTAAGAAAGGTAAACGTGCAGAAAAAAAATTATTTTATTTACCAGCAATGGATGCTGATGCAATAACAACTACTTTGAATACTAATGAGTTTTCAGAAGTTCTCAAAGGGAAGTTAAAAGACTTACCAGAAGAACTAAAAGATGTTGATTTTCCAAAAATATTATCTGAAGTATCCAAAGAAGCTCCGAAGAATGGTCATTCGTTTTTATCAGTGCTGAGTGAAGCAGGAGACAGGTTAAAAACCTATTTAAAAAAAGCTCTTCCAAACGAATCTGAAGAACATATCAATAACATCCAAGAGGTCTTCAAAAAAGAAGATTTTCAAAACGCTGCGGTTGATAGTATCTTGGAAGCAAGAAAGAATATTTTGAATGCTCCTATTGAAAAGAATTTGGTTGCGTCTCTTGGCAAAAATACAGTAGAAGGTTTTAAGAAAAGTGGAATTTTGAGAATAACCCCGTCTGACTCATACGATCCTGCTTCTTCGAAAGCATGGGCTATAAGAGCTTTAAGAATTGCCAAGATTATATCCAATAAGGTTGATGCTAAAGAAGCAACAGGCATTCTCTATCATGAAATTGGAAATCATTTAGGGGTCAGAGAGTTTCTGGGTAATGAAGGTTGGGATGGATTAAAAGAGGCCATCAATTCTGCTTATGAACATGGAGACAAATATGTAAAAGAACAGTGGGATGGGATGGTGGGTTTATATTCTAGGGCAGAAAATCCTTCGTATGCGGGTTTGAAAGCGTATGATCGTCCCTCAGATGTGTTAGGTAGACAAGATCCTCGTTTTGACAAAGATGTCATATTTGAAGAATTCATGGGTATTGTTGCTAATGACATAAAAGCAGAACATGCAAGTGGTGTTCTAGCTAACATCAAGAATATCATAATTACTAAAATAAAAGAGTGGTTGGTCCGAAATGGTTGGAAAGAAAGAGATATAACCAAAGATCAACTCCAAGCTATTCTGGAAGGTTCTCTGCGCCACATGATAAGAACAAGCAGAAGGTTGGCAGAAGAATCTGTTGTAAAAGGGCCTGAGGAAGGTCTTGAGGGTATACGTTATGTGAATTCGGGTATTGACCCCTTTAAAGCAGTAAGAGAGTTTGGTAAGCAAATAAATGAATCATTAGGTT
>Ga0335071_10002020_pt1 | contig 21932 bp, 19 predicted proteins | sample Lox_Sample_15_FD_206724 | JGI IMG/M metagenome (GOLD analysis project Ga0335071, IMG submission 206724) | Soil microbial communities from Loxahatchee National Wildlife Refuge, Florida, United States - Lox_Sample_1.5 | ecosystem: Environmental > Terrestrial > Soil > Wetlands | place: USA... | reverse complement strand
CCTCACCAAGCCCGAGGTCGCGGACCGCGATGCGCCCGCGCCCGTGCTGGCGGCGGCGGATGCCGCCGAGCCGCCGCACGCGCCGGCGGCTCCGGAGCGGCGCCTGGTCGTCGCCTACAATTTGCGGTTCGAGAACGTGCGGATGAACGACGTGCTCAAGATCAAGGGCGTGATGGAAAGCGAATTCCCCGATTTCGTGCGCGCCGGCCGCATCTCGGGCTCCGATCCGGTCCTGCAATACGGCTACATCTCGCGCGCGCCGCAGGACAAGATGTTCGAATGGGTCAACATCCTGATCGGCGACATGGGCATGAAGCACGCCAAGATCATCGCCGACGGCAACACGATCATCGTCAAGAATCTCGCCAGTGATATGCCGGTGCAGGCCGGCCAGGCGCCGAAATTCCATTGATGATGTCCGGCATCGCCATGAATCATCTCGCCAAGCTCTGTGTTGCCGGCGGTCTCCTGTTGAGTGTCGCGGCCTGCGGATCGTCGCCGCGGCCGGACGCGGACGTGTCGTCCCCTTATCTGCACTACGTGGTCGAGCGCGACGTCGTCGTGCGGCGGACCGCCAACGCCGGTGCCGACCAGGTGGGCCGCCTCGCGGCCGGCACGGTCCTCACCGCCGAGGTGGTGGACATCGGCGACGGCTGGTTCCGCGTCCACAGCGACAGCGGGCGCACCGGCTACATCTTCGGCCGGCCGCTGCGGCTCGCGGAGTAATCCGCCTCATCCTTCCATAGTCCCTGGCGGGAGCGTTCGCTCCCGCGACCGTAACCGGAGGGGACGTGGAATGGACATCGCTCTATTGGCAGGCTACGGCCTCAGACTGCTCGGCCTCGGGCTCATCCTGTGCTTTGGCCTGCTGGCCCTGGCGCCGACGGTCGAGGCGGCGACGCAGGCGGAGATCACGCGGATCATCGCCGAAGAAGCGGCCAGGAACGGCCATGTGCCTCTGCCGATGGCGCTCGCGGTCGCCAAGGTCGAGTCCGACATGCGCGAGGACGCGATGAGCACGGCGGGCGCGCGCGGGGTCATGCAGATCATGCCGGCGACCGCCATGAGCGAATTCGGCGTGCCGGCGTCGGCACTGGGCGAGCCGCGGCTCAACGTGCGGCTCGGCATCGCCTATCTCGAGCGCCTGCACAATCGCTATGGCGGCGATTGGGAACTGGCGTTGTCGCACTACAACGGCGGAACACTTCCCGCGACCGCCGGCCACTACGTCGCGCACGACTACACGCGGCAATACGTGGCCGACGTGATGAAGTGGTCCGACGTGTATCGGAACGACGCGACCTTGATGGCCGCCCTTGCAAACCACGGCGCGGAACCGCCGGTGCTGCTCGCCTCCGCCGAGGTGCCGCCGCCCGCCCCGATCGAAGACGCGACCGCGAAAACGCTGACCGTGACCCGCGAGACGTTCGGCGCCCGGGACCCGTCGTATCCGTCCGGGGACGAGTTACGAGCCCGGTTCCATGCCAGCCTCGAGCGGCGTCGCGAGGCCCTGGCGCAGGCAGGCGACGGCGGCGCCGACGCGGGCGCGGGGGCTGCGCCCGCAGCTAAGGTGAGGTCTGGCCGCTTCACCTACGCGCCCTATGGCAGCTGATTCACGAAGTCCCTGCTGTGCGTTTGCCCACGGACGGAACCCGGATGATGTCGTCACCTTCTCGCGTTGTCGGCAAAACGGTATCATCGGGCCGCGGTCGAGCGGTCCGGCTGTGCGGCAGGTCCTATGGGCGCGGACTATTACATCCTCGAGGCCGAGAAGAGCGCGGAGCTTATTACCGCGTTCCGGCTGCTCGCCGACGCGGGCGAGGACGGGGAGCGGCGTTTCGCGCCGGAGGTCTGCCGGGCCGTCGAACGGGTAATCACCTGCCGCACCTATGCTTCGGTCGTGCTCGAGCTGTGTCATCTGAGCCGCGCCGCGTCTGCCTATCGTGGCCGGTATTTCGAGCTGTTCTGGGCCGCCGGCGAGATGCGGGCCGGCCGCCTGCGGGCACTGTTCGCCGAATGCCGCGCGGCGGGGGCCGGCTGGTTGCAGGTCGGGCTGAGCGGCGTCGAACTGACCTATCCCGACGGGACATTCGGCATCAGCTACAGCCGCATGCCCGTGCTCGTGGCGCTCGCCGACTTTCTCCTCACCGCACTTGGATTCGCCGCGGTCGACCGGATCCTGGCTCCGCTTGGCGCCAGGGGAGTTACGGTCGCACGCGTGTCGGAGCAGGCGAACGCGCTGTCGCGCGCCGTTTACGACTACCTCAAGCAGCATCTGCCGCCGCTGCAGGCGCAACGGAAACTGGGCGCCGTCATCGACTTCCTGTCGGCACGACATGGCGGAGACTTCGATGCCACGATGGTCGACGACGCGTCGGTCCTCGACTTCTGGCGCTCCGCCGTGGACGATCCCGGGCGGCAGGATTTCCGCACCTTTGCTTCGGTCTTCCTGGCATTCGCGCGCTTCCGTCAGGTGTTCGAACAGGCCGCCACCCACGAGGCGGTCGAGCATGCGCTGCCGATCGGACCGGCCGCCGAGGACGGCGAAGTCGATCCGGCGCAGATCGCCGCCGTCGTGGAAACCGCGGACACGGAGCGGAATCCGCTCGAGGAGCTGCAGATCCCGCCCAGCGCGCGCATCAAGTTCTTCAATGCCAAGGAGCGCGACGGCATCGGCCTTTTCTTCCAATGCGGGCGCGCCGCCGATGCACTGCCGTTGTCCTATCTCCGGTGCGAGGTCTTCGGGGGTGTGCAGGCGCGACTTTCTCAATCGTTGCGATCCGGGCTGGCGAACGGAGCGGAGGTGCTGATCGCGGCCGGGCCGGAGGACGATTATCGCGGCCATCGCGAGCGCTTGCGCGGAATGGCCGAGCACGGCCGCAACATGCTGCTGGCCGCTGCCTACGTGATGCATAAGGCCGGCATGCGCCAGGTCGCGGATAGGGCGCAGCGGCGGCATCTGGCGCTCGTCGGCGACGCGGGCGAGGCGGCTCCGGCGGCGGCGGCCGACGCTTTCCTTGCGGAGGCGCGGGAAGCGGCCAGGCATGTCGCCCGGCAAGGGTTCCGCCCCGACGAGATCCAGGATGAAGAGCTCAAGACCGGCTTCCTCGTGGGCTGCCCGCTGGTCGCGGCCGTGGTCGAACGGCTTGATGCATTCGTAAACCGCCTGGTGAAGCTGAGGCTGCCGGAACGCGATTGGGACGCGCAGTTCGATGCGGACAAGCTCGTCTTCAGCGCCTGTTTCCGCAGCCTGTACGGAGTGCCGCGATGAGTGCGACCTGGAAAGGCCTGTCCCCGCGCCGCCGGGCCGTGATCCAGGAGGCTGCCGGCGCCTTGCTCATCCTCGATGCGGCCGCTTTATCGGAAGCGTCCGCGGAGCGGCCCGTGACGTGCCACGATCTGCATCGCTGGCTCCAGGATTCCGACAGCGCGGTGCCGCCGCCGCGCATTCGGCGCGCGCTGGACGCAGATGCAAGGCTTCGTCTCGATCTCGACCGGCTGCTGCAGCGCACGGCGGGCTGGCATGGGGCGCGGGCATCGGCGGCGAGCTCTGGCCAGCTCGACATGCGGACGGGCGACGGATTCGACATCCGGATGAAGCCCTCGCGCGCGGCCGCCGACCAGGTCTATGTGCTCATCGCACTCACCGGCACGCTTGCCCGCCCGCCAACCACGCTTGTCATCCGTTCGGCGGCCGGCGAGTACATCAAGTGGCCGCTGCCGCGGCCGCAGTCCGGCGTCATCCAGGTCTTGACCGACGAAGCCTCCGACGCGCTCCGCCTGCTGCGCGATCCGAAATCGGAACTGTACTTGTGGTGAAACGGATCCGCGTCCTCGTCGCGACGACCGAGGGACCGAGCGAAATCCAGCAGATCACCGCGGAGGATCCGGATGTTCGTTCGGTCGTCTGCCTCGACGGCACATCCGAAGCCTTGCCGATCAGCGCCGATTACGACTCCTTCGTGCGCAAGCCCACGGGCGTCGTCGAGCGCCTCTACGGCCACTCTTCGTACCGCACCGATGTGTCGCACCCGATCTCGGGCGGCCGCAGCTGGCAGCTCGGGTTGCTCGTGGCTCACGATCTGTTTGCGTCGGGCCGGCTTGCGACCAAGGGCGTGCCGGCGGATGAGGTGCTGTGGATCACGGGTGAGGTCCGCCACAATCTCGATGTGGTGGGGGTAGACCATGCGCGCGAGAAATTGCGCGAGTCCGCGGGCCAGCTCCGCGCCGCAGCGGCCGCAGGGGTCGCGGTCACGCTTCTCCTTCCGCAGGCCAACCGGGCCGATGTCGAAGCAGAGATCGACGGGCTCGGTCTGGGCGAGGGCGTGCGGGTCGAAACTCTGTCCGTATGGCACGGTTTTCGCGGAAGGGCGGGGCGGGCGCGGGCGTGGAGAGGCGCGCTCGCCGGCGGGGCCCTGGCGCTCGCGGCCGCTGGATATGCGGCTTGGGCCTGGATGCCGGCGAACACGGCGGCCGGCCTCGACCGGCTGTTCGGGACTCCGCCGGCCCCGTCTCCGGTTGCGACGGCCGCGACTGCGGCACCGCGCGCCGGCTCCTTGGCCGACCCCCTGCCGTCGCCGCCGCGGCCGGCACCCTCGCCCCCGCCACTGGCCAAGCCGTCGGTGCAGTCCTCGCTCGCGGTGGAGCTGTTCGCGGTGGAGCTCCGGCCCCCTGCCGGAGCGACGTGCGGCGGCCAGCGCCTGACCGGGGGAGGGCTGACCGAAACCGTGGTCGGCCGGGATGCGTCCGGGGATTTCCCCCACCGGACCGCGCGTAATCTGTGCGACGTCGAGTTTCGCGTCAGAAACACCGGCACGACGGCGCGGCACGTGTGGATCCACGTCCGTCCGACCCTCGAGGGCACACGGCCACGGACGGGCGAGGCGACGATCGATCCCGGCAAGGAGCTGAGCTTGCGGGTCGGTGCCAGTCCATGGGAGTCGGGAACGGCCTGGGATGCGACCGTCATCGTCGCGGTCGATCAGAAGGCGGCGGCCGCGAAAGCCGATCAAGGCGGCGTGCAGCAGGTTACCGCGGCGTTACGCGCCGCCAACGTGCCCTACGAGGTCGCGACCTATATAGCCGAGGGCGCACCGCGGCCTTACCGATAGGTCAGCGGCGCCACCAGCGCCCATATGCTGCGGAATAGCCGATCGCAACGCGAGGCCGATAATAGATCGCCGGAGCATAGGCCGGTGCTGCGTAGGCATAGGCGGGTGCCGGGGCCGCCGGATAGGCATACGTGTAGGTCGGCGCGTAAGCGTAATAAGGCGCGGCGGTCACGCTCGTGACCGTCGTTGAGGGCGTGACCGTGCCGGCTTGCACGGGCGGCCGGGGCGTTTGCGCGAGCTGGCCGTGCGGATCGGGTACGGCTGCGGCGGAGATCTCGGCCACCGGGACGTCGTAGCTCTTCGAGGCCACCAGCACCTGGCCCGCGGCCGTTCCCTTCGCCCTGACCAGCCGGGCGGAGACGACGAGGTCGCTCGTGTCCTTCCGGTAGAGGCTGACCAGCACGAGGGCATCTGCGTTCGCCTGATGGGCCAGGGTCTCGAAGTCCGAATCCTTTGCGCCATGCGCGAATTGCTGTTCCTGGAAGACTTTGCTGATCGCCTCGCGCTCGACGAAGCTGAAGCCCTTCTTTGCTCCGATCTGCTGGATCTCGGTGCGGATCTTGTCGCCGAGCCCAGCGGCCGAGGACGGCGTCACTCCGGCGTCGCGCGCCTGGGCGGCATCCAACGGCCAGACCGCGATACGGCCGGAAAATTTCAGCTTGTCGAAGAGATCCTCGGCGATCAGCCGGCCGACATAGGTTTCGGCATGGGAGGGCCGGGTCAGGGATAGAACGCCGGCGAGCGTCAGTGCGGCGAGGAGGACGGCTCTGGTCGGTCGGGGCTGCATGGAGGAACTCCGCAATGTCCGTGACACGGCTGCCCACAGAACTCACATATTAATGCCACAACCCGCAATTGCGCGCGGTATCGCGCTGCGCCCGATAAATTTTCATCGCGACGATAGCTCCCGCCGGAGAGGCGGACTGTGTGGGAATGCACATGTCCGATCACGCGGGCCGGCGCAGACGCCACAATCCGACATCGATGGTGCCGACCCGGAACCCCGCCTCGCAGTAGGCGAGGTAGTACTCCCACAGGCGCCGGAACCGCGGCGGAAACCCCAACGCGGCGATCGCCGGCCACGCCGCCGTGAAGCGCGCGCGCCACTCTTGCAATGTCCGGACGTAGCTCGCGCCGAACATCTCCTGCCGGTCGATCTCCAGCCCGGCGCGGCGGCTGTGCAGGCGCATCATGCGTGGCGAGGGCAGCATGCCGCCGGGGAAGACATGGCGCTGCACGAAGTCCGGCTGGCGCCGGTAAACATCGAAGCGCGAATCGTCGATCGTGATCACCTGGATCACCGCCACGCCGCCCGGCGTCAGGAGCTCGCGCACGCGCTCGAAATAGACCGGCCAGTACGCCTCGCCGACGGCCTCGAGCATCTCGATCGAGACGATGCGGTCGAACCGGCCGCCCGTCTGGCGGTAGTCCTCGAGGCGGATGTCGACACGGTCTGAGAGGCCCGCCGCGGCGAGCGTCTCCTTCGCGTATGCCCGCTGCGCCGGCGACAGGGTGAGGCCGGTGACGTGGCGACAGCACTCGGCCAGGCGCTGCGCCATGCCGCCCCAGCCACAGCCGATCTCAAGCACGGAATGCGCAGGCTCCGGCTCCAGCCAGGCGATGATGCGGTCCTGCTTGGCGCGCTGCGCCGCCTCGAGGCTCATCGTGGGCGCGGCGTAGAGTGCGGAGGAGTAGCTCATGCCGCGATCGAGCCACAGCCGGTAGAAGTCGTTGCCCAGGTCGTAATGCTCGACGATGTTACGGCGGCTGCCTGCCAGCGTATTCGGACGCAGCCGGTGCAGGAGCATGTTCAAGACGCGCGCCCAGACCGGATCGTCGACCGCGGAGTCCGCCGCTGCACTGCTGCGCAAGGCGATCTCCAGAAGCGCCACGGGGTCCGGGCTGGACCAGTCGCCGTCCACGAAGGACTCGCCGAACCCCACGTCGCCGCTCACCAGAAGGCGGCGCAGGGTGCGCCAGCCATGGACGACGAGCGTCGCCTCGGGTCCGGGGCGGCCCGTGCGATGGCGGTGCACGGCACCGCCGGGCATCACGAGGGTCAGCGTGCCGCAGGTCATGCGCCGGCAGAGGTGCTGCAGCACGAGCTCGAAGATCCGGTTCCGTCGCGCCGGTGTCGTGGGGTTCCAGGCTTGGGCTGCATCGCTCATCGATTCATGTCCGCTGGCAATGTGATGGAGACCGCCTCGGTTGGCGGAGCAGGGCGCGGCCGCACGCGCAAACCCTTGCGCCACAGTTTGAGGGCCTCCCAGTGGATGGCTCCCAGCACCTGCATGGCGAGCAAGGGGTGGCGCCAGAACGCGCGCCAGAGATTGGCGTCGGTCAACGGGGCGCGCGCACCGGCGAACACGGCGGTCAGGATCGGACCTCCGGCGTCATGCGCCTGGACGACCACGTTGGCGCGCTCGCCTGGCGGTGCGACGCGGAAGTGGTAGGTCAGCGGCATGTCGAGGAACGGCGAGACGTAGAAGCACTTGGCACAGGTCTGCCGCAGCACCGCGTCCGCAGCGGCGCCGGCTGGGATCAGATAGGAATGGCGCTCGCCGAACGTGTTGTTCACCTCGTAGAGCATGGCCGCCAGCGTGCCGTCGGCGCGGTGGCAGAAATAGACGCTCAAGGGGTTGAACACCGTGCCCAGCACGCGCGGCATCGCGAGGAGCCGGATGGGCCCGCCGTCAGGCTCGATCCCGGCCTGGCGGAGATGATCCTCGACGTAGCTGCGCAAAGGCCGCCCGGCTCCCGCGCCATGGTCGCGCTCGCGAAAGCCGAACAGGTTGAAGCGGCGGGCCGAGAAGAACCGCAAGCGCCGGCTGAGCTCCGGCAACTCGTCCAGATCGAGCAAAAGATAGAGTGCGCGATAGCGCAGCCGGTGCCGCACCGGCCGCCAGCGCGCGTGCATGACGCGGCCGGTATAGATCGCCGACGCGCTCATGCGGGAATTGCGACCGGGACGGGCGCGATCGCCGGGGCTGACACGGAAATACGGCCTGATTCCTCGGCGACGGTCCACGGCCGGCGTACGCCGCCGAGCTGCTCGGCGACCGCGAGCCCGGCCTGGAGCCCGTCTTCGTGGAACCCGGCGCCAAAATAAGCGCCGCAGAACCATGTCCGCCGCTCACCCTGCAGCGACCACAACCGGCGCTGCGCCTCCATGGCCGCGGCATCGAAGAGCGGATGCGCGTACGTTTCCCGGTGGATCACCGTCTCCGGCGCCGGCTCATGGCACGGATTCAGGGTCACGAACACAGGGGTCTCCGCCGGCAAGCCTTGCAGGCGGTTCATCCAGTACGTGACGCACGGAAGGGCATCCCGTCGCGTGCCGAGGTAGTTCCAGCTCGACCACACGCTGCGCCGGCGTGGCATCAGGGAGGCATCCGTATGCATCACCGCTTCGTTGCGCCCGTAGCGCAGCGCCCCCAGAACGGCGGTCTCGCGCGGCGACGGGTCGGTCAGGAGCGCCAGCGCCTCATCGGAGTGCGTCGCGATCACGACGTGATCGTGCCGGGTCCGGCGGCCCGCCTCGTCGCCCACGAGCACGCCGTCCGGCGTCCGCTCGATGGAGTGGACGCCGCGGCCCAACTGCACGCGATCGGCAAAGGCGGCGACCAGGCGATCGGCGTACGCGCGGCTGCCGCCCACGACGGTGCGCCAGCGCGGACGGCCGCTCACCTGCAGGAGACCGTGATTGCTGCAGAAGCGGATGAAACTGGCGGCCGGATAGTCCGCGATGCGCGCGACCGGTGTCGACCACACCGCCGCGGCCATCGGCAGCAGGTGATCTTCGATGAAGGCGGCGCGATACCGGTGGCGGGCCAGGTAGGCGCCCAGGCTGTGGCCCGGGGCGAGTCCGGCCGCATCGCCCGGCGCGGTGCGATAGAAGCGCAGGAGATCGCGCAGCATCGACCAGAACCGCGGCCGCAGCAGGTTGCGGCGCTGCGCAAAGAGGCCGAACAGGTCGGTGCCCGCATATTCCAGGCCTCCGCCGTCGAGCGACACGGCAAACGACATGTCCGATTCGCGGGTCGGCACGCCGAGATGCCTGAACAATGCCGTAAGGTTCGGATACGTAGCCTCGTTGTAGACGATGAAGCCCATGTCCACGGGCAACATGCCGCGCGGCCCGCTGACGGCCACGGTGTTGATATGGCCGCCGATGCGGGCGGCCTTCTCGTAGACCGTGATCCGGTGCGCCTGGCTCAGCAGCCACGCCGCCGACAGCCCCGCCACCCCGGTGCCAACCAGGGCGATATCAAGGCCCTCTGCCCCCCGTGCCAACGGACCCCCTCCGGTGACTGCCCGCCTCATTCCCGCTGATACGAAGAAGGAGGGTGCTTGGATCACTGAAAGCCGTGTGATCCAATACGGTCGCATGAACGTATCACGGACATGCGAGCGGCGTCAGCATTCGACCGGCGGCGTGTCAGTGCGCCCTCTTTGTTCGTGGCGGCCTTCTGGTCCATGAGCCAGGCGATCGACGAAGCACCGGCCCGGGAGGCCGCGGCGCTGATCCGCGCGATCGCCGAGCGACGCGACCGTGCGGCGTTCGCCGCGTTGTTCGTGCAGTACGCGCCGCGCCTCAAGGCGTATATGCGGCGCCTGGGTGCTGCCGACGACGCGGCCGAGGAGATCGTGCAGGAGACGATGCTCATGGTGTGGCGCAAGGCCGCGCTGTTCGATCCGGCGCGTGCGGCCGCCTCGACGTGGATCTTTACGATCCTGCGCAATCTGCGGATCGACATGCTGCGACGTAGTCGCCCCCTGCCGCCCGAGCTCGCCGCGGCGGGCGAGGCGGCGGAGGCCGCGGACGCCGACGACCTGATCGATGCCGCGCAGCGAACGGCGCGCCTGCGGGCAGCACTGGCCAGCCTGCCGGCCGAGCAGGCGGAGGTGGTCCGCCTGTCGTTTTTCGACGAGCGCCCGCATGCCGAGATCGAGCGCGCGTTGGGCATTCCGCTCGGCACGGTCAAATCGAGATTGCGGCTGGCGATGGCCAGACTGCGCCGCGTGCTGGAGGGCGAGGAATGATCCGTCATCATCCGTCCGAGGCGACGCTGATGAGCCATGCGGCCGGGACGCTGTTGCCGCTGCACGCGCAAGTCCTGGCCTTGCATCTGGCGCAATGCCCGGCGTGCCGCCAGGCCATACGCCTGGGCGAGGAGCTGGGGGGCGCCTTGCTCGATGCCGAGCTTCCGGCCGCCGTGGCCGATGACGCGCTGGCCCGCGTCACGGCGCGGCTCGACGCGCTGTCATCCGAGCCGCCGCGGGCCGCGGCGCGTGCGGCGCCGCCGGGGCTTGATGCCTGGACGCGCGGCCGGCGGTGGCGGCCGATTGGCCTCGGCATCAAGCTGATGCCCCTGGTGCCGCGCGACGCGACGGGCACGCGGCTCGACCTCATTCGCGTCTCGCCGGGGGTGGCGCTGCCGCAGCACGATCACACGGGGCCGGAGATCGCCTGTGTTCTTTCGGGGGCCTTCACCGACGCGACCGGGGAATATCGCGCGGGCGACATTGCCGAAGGCGACATCGGACTCGACCACCAGCCGCGCGCGCTGACCGGCGAGGATTGCGTGTGCTTGATCGCCACGACGGGGTTTTTGCGCGCGCGCAGCCTCCTGGTGCGGCTCCTGCAGCCGGTCTTCGGCGTCTGATGCGGTGGACGGTGGCGGCGTTCGCTCCGCTGGCGAGCCTCGTGGCCGCTGCCTGCTCACCGGTCGGGCTGCTGAATGCCATGGCGCCGGACCGGGGGATCGTGCGCGAGGCCGATATCGCGTACGGACCGCTGGCTCGGCAGCGTCTCGATGTCTATGCGCCTGCACCTCCGTCTGCCGCGGGACGGTCGTATCCCGTGATCGTCTTCTTCTATGGGGGCGGCTGGGAGGACGGCGACCGCGCCATCTACCGGTTCGTCGGCCAGACGCTCGCCGCATGCGGGGTGGTCACGGTGATCCCCGATTACCGGGTCTATCCCGAGGTGACGTTCCCGGCCTTCATGGAGGATGCCGCGCGCGCGGTGGCGTGGACGCGCGAGCACATCGGAACGCTCGGAGGCGATCCGGGCCGGCTGTTCCTCATGGGCCATTCGGCCGGCGCGCAGATCGCGACGCTGCTTGCGCTCGACCGCGAATATCTGCGCGCGGCCGGCACGTCCGCGCCGGTCGCGGGCGTGATCGGCCTCGCCGGCCCTTATGATTTCCTGCCGCTGGAGAGCGCCACGCTGAAGGCGATCTTCGGCCCGCAATCCGAATGGATGCGCTCGCAGCCGATCGCCTACGTGGCTCCCGGCGCGCCGCCGATGCTGCTGCTCACCGGCAGCGACGACACGACGGTCGACCCCGGCAACACGCAGCGCCTCGCCGCCCGCTCGCGTGCGGCCGGAAATTCCGTGACCGCGACGGTTTATCCGCAGATCGGCCACGAGATGCTGATCGGCGCCTTGGCCAGGCCGATCACATTCCTGGCGCCGGTGCGCCGGGACGTGCTCGATTTCATCGCCGCACCGGCCGGGGGGTGCGGATGAGCTGGATTGCGGTCGTCGCGGTCACGGGCGGCTTGTCGCTGGCGATGATGGCCGCCTGGCTCGTGCAGTGGCGCACCCGCAATGCCGGCTGGGTCGACGTGGTCTGGACATGGGCTCTCGGTGCGGCGGGCATCGTGTACGCGCTGGTACCGGCCGCCGGTGCTTCCGCCCCGACCTCGCGGCAGTGGCTGGTCGGAGGGCTCGTGCTCGCCTGGTCGCTGCGCCTCGGCGTGCATCTGGCCTGGCGCACGTGGCATGGCCCGGAGGACCGGCGTTACGCCCAGTTCCGCGAGGACTGGGGTTCCGGATACGAGCCGCGCATGTTGGCACTGCTGCAGGTCCAGGCCGCGGCCGCGGCGATCCTGGCCCTATCCATGCTGCTCGCCGCGCGCAATCCCGCCCCGCTCGCTGTGAAAGATGTCGGAGCGCTGATCATCCTCATGGTCGCGGTGGGCGGCGCCGGTCTTGCCGATGCGCAGCTCGAGCGCTTCCGCCGCCAGCCGGAGAATCGCGGGCGCGTGTGCGGCCGGGGCCTGTGGCGCTGGTCACGCCATCCCAATTACTTCTTCGAATGGCTCGGCTGGTTTGCGTACCCGGTCCTCGCCATCGACGTCCACGGCCAGTATCCGCTCGGCTGGGTTGCGCTCTCGGGCCCCGCCTTCATGTACGTCCTGCTGGTCCACGTGTCGGGGATTCCGCCGCTCGAGCGGCAGATGCTGAAGACCCGCGGGGCCGCGTATCGCGAGTACCAGGCGCGCACCGGTGCGTTCTTCCCCGCACATCCGAGGGCCATATGAACGCCATCGCCGCCGTGACCAGGACCGTGGAACGCCTGGCGCTTCCGGACCCGGTGATGCGGGCCGGGATCGGCCTGCTGGTCGATCGGACGCGGCGCCGGTTGACCCGCGCCGGGCTCAGCGACGAGGCGAGCTTTGCCGCGGCGATGGCGGACCATCCAATCGCGCTCCACGTCGACGCCGCGAACGAGCAGCATTACGAGCTGCCGCCCGAGTTCTTCGCGCTGATCCTGGGGCCGCGCCGCAAATACTCGTGCTGTCTCTATGATGGAGTCGCCACGCTCGCCGGGGCGGAAGAGCGGGCCCTCGCCGAGACGGAGCGCCATGCCGATCTTGCCGACGGCCAGAGCATCCTCGAACTCGGTTGCGGCTGGGGCTCGCTCAGCTTGTGGATGGCCGAGCGGTTTCCGGCCGCCCGGATCACGGCCGTGTCCAATTCGCACGCCCAGCGGACCTTCATCGAGGCGGAGGCCGCGCGGCGGGGCTTCCGCCACCTGCGCGTCGTGACATCAGACATGAACGACTTCGCCGCCGAGGCGCGGTTCGACCGGGTGGTTTCGGTCGAGATGTTCGAGCACATGTCGAACTGGACGGCGCTGCTGCGGCGGATCCATGCGTGGCTCCTCCCCGGCGGGCGGGTCTTCCTGCACGTGTTCAGCCATCGCTCGACCCCCTATCGGTTCGATCACCGCGACAAAGCCGACTGGATTGCTCAGCATTTCTTCACCGGCGGGGTCATGCCCAGCCACGGGCTGATCCGCCACCTGCCCATCCCCTTTGCCGTCGAGGATGAGTGGCGGTGGAGCGGCAGCCATTATCGGCGCACGGCCGAGGACTGGCTCGCCAACTACGATGCCAACGCCGGCATTGTCGGGCGTATTTTGACCCAGGTGTACGGCGCCGAAGCGCGCTTGTGGCGCCGCCGCTGGCGGCTTTTCTTCCTCGCGACCGCGCGGCTGTTCGGCGATAGCGAGGGCGCCACCTGGGGGATCAGCCATTATCGGCTCCGTCCGGTTTGAGGGCTTCGGCACCGGACCAGCCTGGTCCGCAATTCTGCGGTCGCAACTGACCACATATCCACAGCCCTCTCGGACCCCACCGGGCACCCAATAACCTTGATACGGCAGACAGTTCTCCGGTATTGGTGACGGAGCGGCCGGTTGCGCCGCCGCGGCGGGTGCGCAGGGGACTTTCTTTCCGCGACGCGGCAAGGGGCATCGACGCCGGGCGGGTTTGCTTGAGGGGGCAACTCGGTGGCAAGTGAGTATGCCATTGCCATAATCGGCTCGGGCCCGGCAGGCATGAGTGCCGCGGCGCACGCGGCCAAGCTTGGCGTCCCCCATGTCCTGCTCGAGCGCGCCTCGCACCTCAACGACACGATCTTCAAGTACCAGAAGCGCAAGCACGTGATGGCGACGCCCGACGTCCTGCCGCTGCGCAGCGATCTCGGGTTCAAGGCCGGCCAGCGCGAAGAGATCATCGACGGCTGGACCAAGGGGGTCGAGAGCCACGGCGTGAAGGTCCGCCTCAACGCCGAGGTGGCGTCGATCAAGGGCGAGCGCGGCAATTTCCAGATCACCTTGGCCGGCGGCGACACGCTGACCGCGGACCATGTCGTGCTCGCGATCGGCGTGCAGGGCAATCTGCGCAAGCTCACCATCCCCGGCGCCGAGCTTCCGTTCGTCCAGTACCAGCTCGACGATCCCGACGAGTACCAGGGCGAGGAGATCATCGTCATCGGCACGGGCGATGCCGGGCTCGAGAACGCGCTGGCGCTCGCGGTGAACAATGCGGTGACGGTCATCAACCGGGTGGCCGACTATCCCTATGCCAAGCCGGCGAATGCGGCCCTCATCCAGGCCGCCATCAAGAAGGGCGACATCACCGCGTTCGTCAATTCGGAGCCCAAGGCCGTGGAGCCGGGAGCCCTCGTGCTCTCCACGGCGGATGGCGAGGCACGGGTCAAGACAAACCGGATCATCGCGCGGATCGGAGCCCTCCCGCCCCGCAAATTCGTCGAATCCTGCGGCATCAAATTCCCCAGCGACAGCCCCACCGCCTATCCTCAGGTGTCCGAGACCTACGAGTCCATGGTGCCCGGGCTCTACATCGTCGGCGCGCTGGCGGGCTATCCGTTGATCAAGCACTGCCTCAACCAGGGATACGAGGTGGTCGAGTACATCCTCGGCAACAAGATCCCGCCGGCCGACGAGCCGCTGCTGCAGGCGAAGCTGGACAAGGCGAACGTCAAGGCGACGGTCCCCGAGCTGATCACCGCGATCCGCGAGCGCCTGCCGTTGTTCGCCTCGCTCACGACCCTGCAGGTGCGCGAATTCCTCCTTGGCTCGGAGCTGCATCAGCCCAGGGCCGGTGACGTGGTGTTCCGGCGCAACGACTACACAAACTCGCTCTACTCGATCCTCGAGGGCGAGATCGGCATCCAGGTCGATCCGGCGAACCCCAACCAGATGGTGACGATCGGGGCCGGCCAGTTCTTCGGCGAGATGGGCCTGATCTCGGGCCGGCGCCGCACTGCGACCACCGTCGCAACCAGGCCTTCGGTGCTGCTGGAAGTCGACCGCAACACGATGGTGCGGCTGGTGCGCTCGGTGCCCGACGTCAAAGCGGCCCTCGACCGCGAGGCGGTTTCGCGGCAGATCCGCACCTATCTGGCGCCGACGGCGACCGATGCCATCCTGGCCGACGTGGTGCGCACCGCGAAGGTTGTCGAGTTCAAGCCGAACGACGTGCTGATCGAAGAGGGAGCGCAGGACGACGCGGTCTTTCTGCTGCGGAAGGGATCGGTGACCGTGTCTCGGCGCATCGGCGGCAAGGACGTCATCATCGGCTATCTGCCCGCCGGCAATTACGTGGGCGAAATGGCGATGCTGATGAACGCGCGCCGCGCCGCGACGGTGAGGGCCGCGGTCGCCACCGAGGCGATCAAGATCGACAGCGCCACGTTCCGCACCCTCGTGACCGAGTTCCCCGAGGTGCGCCGGGACGTCGAGAAACGTCTCGAATCCCGCCTCATCGATTTGCGGCGCCAGGAGGTCGGCCAGCAGGACGGCGGCCTGCTCGAGTTCCTGATGCGCCAGGGCCTCGGCGAGGCCACGGACGTGCTCCTCATCGATGAGGCGCTGTGCGTGCGCTGCGACAATTGCGAGAAAGCGTGCGCCGAGACCCATCACGGCATCAGCCGCCTGAACCGCGAGGCCGGCCCGACCTACGGCAGCATGCACGTCCCGACCTCGTGCCGCCATTGCGAGCATCCGCATTGCATGAAGGATTGCCCGCCGGATGCCATCCACCGGGCCACGAGCGGCGAAGTCTTCATCGACGACAAGTGCATCGGCTGCGGCAATTGCGAGCGGAATTGCCCCTACGGCGTGATCCAGCTGGCGGCCATGCCGGCGGAGAAGCCGTCGCTGCTGAGCTGGCTGTTCCTCGGGCAGGGGCCGGGCCCCGGCGAGGACCGCTCGCCGGAAGGGGTGGCGAAGCGGACGGGCGGCAAGCACGCGGTGAAGTGCGACATGTGCAAGGGCATCGACGGCGGTGCCGCCTGCGTGCGCGCCTGTCCGACGGGTGCAGCGATCCGCGTCAACCCCGAACGGTTCGTCTCCGTCATCAGGCAGGTCGCGCCGTGACCATGGTCCACGCCGCCTCGAAACCGCCCGGCGAGGCGTCGGCCCCGGCACCCGACACCCAGCACCAGTCGTTCCTCGTCTACGACCGCCTGCTGTACCTCAAGATCGCGGTCGCGGCGACGATCGTGGCAATCGTGCTCTATCTCGCCCACCGTCCCGACGGGACCCCTTACGGCGGGACATGGCTGGGCTACGGGCTCGGCACCGTCGGCGCCCTCCTGATCCTATGGCTCATGTGGTTCGGCTATCGGAAGCGGAGCTACACGGCGAACCAGGGCAAGCTCGAGGCCTGGCTGTCCGCGCATGTCTATCTGGGCTTGTCGCTCCTGGTGATCGCGACGTTGCACACCGGCTTCCATTTCGGCTGGAACATCCACACGCTCGCCTATGCCTTGATGTGCGTCGTGATCCTGAGCGGCGCCTGCGGCGTGTTCTTCTACGTCTACTGCCCGCCGCTGATGACCCAGAACCGCCGCGGCGCCACGATGACCCAGATGATGACGCGCATTGCGGCCCTCAACGACGAGATCACGTCGAAGGCGATGGGGCTCGACAACGCGACCGTGGCGATCCTTCGCCGCTCGACCGAGACCACGATCGTCGGCGGCTCGTTCTGGCAGCAGCTGGCCGGCCATTACCCCGACTGCACGACGGCGGCGGCCCTCAAGGCGATGACGAAGATTGGCACGGCCGATGGTGCGCGCGCCGACGCTTTGCGGCAGATCCGCATGCTCCTGGACGAAAAGGCGCAGCTCCTCGGCCGTGCGCGGCGCGACCTCGGGTACAAGGCCATGATGGATGCCTGGCTGTACGTGCACGTGCCGCTCTCGTTCGGGCTGCTCGCGGCACTGTTCGCCCACGTCCTCTCCGTTTTCATCTTCTGGTAACCCCGTGCCGATGCGCAAAGGACACCGCTAGCCGATGCTCGTCGAGGTCACCTTCCTCACCCGGCGCGGGCGCGACGCGATCATGCGCAAGTCGCAGTCGGTCACCTGCGAGGAGCTGAAGTTCGGCCGCGGCAGCGACAACGAGGTGCAGCTTGCGGACATCCGCATCGGTCTCTCCGCGGCGGTGCTGGTGCGGCGTGAGCACGACTTCGTGTTCCAGCAGAGCGGCGACACCGTGCTCAAGGTCGACGGCTCCACCGGCGCTTCGCTGGTGGTCCGGCCGGGCGACCGCGTCGAGCTCGGGCCGTACGAGGTTCGCCTCACCGAAGCACCGGAGGGCTTCGATGCGGCACTGACGGTCGAACTCGTGCAGCCGCTGGGCGATTCGCTGCAGCGCCTGGCCGCCGCGAACCGGATCGGGCTCGACAAGACCGGGTTCAGCAAGCGGCGCATGTCGTGGACGTTCTTTTGGGTGTGCGTGCTCGGGTGCCTCGTGGTGCCTTTGGTCGCGTTCGGCATCGACAACGGCCAGTCGTGGCTGAAGGCCGGCGCTCCCACGACCCTGCTCACGCTGGCCAACATGACCTGGAACGTGGGCGAGCTCTCGAACACGCATCGGACCTTCGCTCACCAATGCGCGATGTGTCACGAGACGTCCTTTTCGCGGGTGCCGGACAGCGCCTGCCTCGATTGTCATCGCAACATCGGCGGCCATGTGCAGCCCGCGGTGGCACCCGCCGGGGCAGCGGCCGCGGCAAGTCCGGCATCGCCCGCGCACCGTCTCGCGCAGACGCCGTGCGGGGATTGCCATCGGGAACACCGGGGCTTGCGCGGCCTGGTGCGGCAGGACGCCAATCTCTGCGTCTCCTGCCACGGCTCGATCGCCGAGACAGCACCCCAGTTCGATGTCCGTGACGTGAGCGGCTTCCCTGCCGGACACCCGCAGTTCCGCGTCACCGTCGTGGCCGACGCGGCAAAGCCAGCCTTCGCGCGTGCCGAGCTCGGCTCCACGCCCAAGCCCGCCGACCGCCCCAACCTCAAATTCTCCCACGCCGCCCATCTGGTCGAAAAAGGCTTCCTGACGCCGCAGGGCCAGAAGCGGATGGTCTGCGCGGACTGCCACGTGCCGGAGCCGGGCGGGCAGGGCTTCATGCCCATCACCTACAAGGGCCAGTGCCAGTCCTGTCACGACCTCAAATTCGACGCGGAGCTCCCGTGGAGAGAGGTGCCGCACGGCGACGATTTGGGCGTGCGCGCGGCCGTCGAGGATTTCTACGCGCATGTCGTGTTGCAGAGAGGCGTTCCGCCGTCCGCGCCGCCGGCCGAGCCCGCCCGGCGCGTCCCCGGAGCACCGGTCGCAACACCGGCACCCGCGCCCAAGCCAGATGCGCTGACCTGGGCGCGCGAGAAGGCGGACGAGGCGCTGACCCTGATCTATAACGACAAGCGCGGCTGCGCGTATTGCCACGTGATGGAGAACGCCGCCGATCACAGGGTGGCCCCCGTCTTCATGCGCACGCGCTTCCTGCCGAACGCCAGCTTCAATCACGCACGCCACGCCGCCACGGATTGCGCCGACTGCCACGACAGCCGGCATTCCGAGACCAGCGCCGACGTGCTCGTGCCCGGCATCGACTCGTGCACCGGCTGTCATGGGCCCGCGCGCGCCTCGTTCCGGGCGCAATCGCAGTGCGTGACCTGCCATGCATTCCATCGGCCGGATTTCGGGCCGATGCGGCGGACGGCGGCAGTCAGCCCATGAGCTCGGGAAGAAACACCTGGCGGATGCTCGCACTCGCCGCGGGGCTCACCCTAAGCTGGGCGGGCGCGGGCGCGCAGACCTCGAGCCCGAGCGTCGATGCTCCGCCGCTCACGCTCGCCGGTGCAGCACTGCCGGCCGTGGCGGCGTCGCTGTCGCCGCTCGATGTGCGCGTATCGGTCGATCTGCAGGGCGACGTGCCGCTGGCGACCTACGTGTCGGCCCGCATCGGCACCGCCCAGCTGGTTCAGCGCACCCCGGCCGGGCAGTGGGTGGCCTGGGACGGCCGGGACGAAACGCGCATCAACGACCAGTTCGCGGCATTCGGCGGGCGGCTGACGTTCGTCGTGAACGGCACCGGCACCGATTTTTCGGCGCCGAAATTCCCGGTGGCCGTGTTCATCGGCTACCGGACCGCGGCAGGACTTAAGTTCGGTTATTTCACGGTGACGGCACAGCCATGAGAAACATTCCCCTAGGCCGGGTTTTCGACCGCCGTCTGCTCAAGATCGTGGCGGCGCTCGCCTTCGTGCTCTGCGGCGGGGCGTCGAACTGCGGCGGCGGCGGCAGCTTCAACTCGGGCGCCGGCACCAGCTCGAGCGCGTCGACGGCGCCGGCCGCCGTGAACCTGTCGGCCGCCGCCGTCACCCAGATCGTTCTGCAGGCCACGCACGAGGCGACGGCGCGCGGCAAGCCAGCGACGATTGCCGTCGTCGACCGGGTGGGCAATGTGCTGGCCGTGAGCCAGATGTCGGGTGCTCCGACATCGGTGACCGTCAACGGTGGACGCAGCGTGACGGGCGGGCTCGAAGCCGTTGCGGTGCCGGCGACGACGGCGGCGGTGTCGAAGGCGATCACCGGCGCCTATCTCTCCTCCGGCGGCAACGCGTTCACCACGCGGACGGCCAGCCAGATCATCCAGGAAAACTTCAACCCGGGTGTCAACAATCAGGCGGGCGGTCCGCTGTTCGGGGTGCAGTTCAGCCAGCTGCCGTGCTCCGACTTCAGCAACCATTTCTCGTCGGGGACCGGGCCCGGCCCGTTTGCCTCGCCGCTCGGCCTGTCCGCCGATTCGGGCGGCTTGCCGCTTTACATCAGCGGCACGCTGGTGGGCGGCATCGGCGTCGTCACGAAGACGACCTACACCCTCGACCGCAACATATTCGACGTCGACGTCGACGACGACGAGGTGATCGCGCTGGCCGGCCAGAGCAGTTTCACGCCGCCGTCGTCGATCACCGCCTCCAACATCACCGTCAACGGCCTTACCCTGCGCTACACCGACGCGACGTCGGCGAACTTCGCGACGTCGGTCCAGGCCAGCGGCTCGCTGAACCTCGTGAGCGTGCCGCGCTTCTACAATTCGGCCTCCGGTGTCCTGGCCGGCACTCAATACGGCACCGCGGCGTCGGGCATCCGGCCGGACAACGGCGCCACCTATTCCGGCGTCAACGCTTACATCTTTGTCGACGGGACCAACACCAACCGCTTTCCGCCGAAGGCCGGGAACGTGCCGTCGGGGTCGGCGATCACAGCCTCGGAGGCGCAGTCGCTCGTCAGCTCGGCGCTCAGCCTCGCCTTCCAGACCCGCGGGCAAATCCGCATCCCCACCAACAGCTTCGCCCAGGTCACCGTCGCGGTTGTCGATCTCGACGGCACGATCCTCGCCATGGCGCGGACCCCCGACGCCGCCGTATTCGGCGCCGACGTGGCCGTGCAGAAGGCGCGGACGGCGGTCTTCTTCTCCCGCACCGACGCGGCCTCGACCATCAACGCGCTCACAGCCTCGACGAACTCGGCGGCGCCGAGCTTTGCCGATTACATCACCCGCTCCAAGTCCCTGGTCGGCTCGACCGTGTTCGCCGACGGGGTCGCGTGGTCGGACCGCGCCATCGGACTCATCGCCCGGCCGTTCTACCCCGACGGCATCAACGGCAACAGCCCGGGCTCGCTCAGCCTTACGTTCTCGAGCTGGAGTCCCTTCACCGACGGCTTGCAGCTCGACCTCGTGAGGTTCGACATCGCGACCTACGGCGCCGGCGGTACGGCGGCACCCGCTGCCGGATGCGGCAACGAGGGCGGCAGCGGCGGCCTGCCGACCGTGACCCCGAACAACGTCACTCGCCTCGCCAACGGGCTGCAGATCTTCGCCGGGTCCGTGCCGATTTATCGAAACAGCACGCTGGTGGGTGCCCTCGGCGTCTCCGGCGACGGCATCGACCAGGACGACCTCGTCTCGTTCCTCGGCGTCCAGAACGGCCCCTCGACCTTGAACAACGCCCCCTCGGGCATCCGCGCCGACACGCTGTCTGTGGGCGGCGTGAACCTCCGATACGTCAACTGTCCGACCTCGCCCTTCCTCAACTCGAGCACCCAGAACGCATGCTGACCTCTCGCCCGTTTCCCCGTCTCGTTGCGGTGCTCGCGGTCCTGATCGCGGCCTCGCCGTCTTCGCCTGCGCGTGCCGCCGATGACAATCCGCAGCAGGCGCAGGACACCGACCGCCGCATCCCCGGCCAGGCGCCGTCGACGCAGCGGCCGGAGCCGGTCACCAACCCGGACGCGGTGGCCCCGCCGACGGCGGCGACCCCGGGCCAGCTCTTGCCCATCCCCGACCGCTGGCGGCTCTTGGACGCGCTCGGTGCCACCAAGGAAAACATCTTCGATCCCTACAACAACAACGTGCTGAAGGGCGACAAGCCGGTCTTCGGCACGACCGACTGGTTCGTGAACATATCGGCCATCAGCGACACGCTGTACGAGCCGGCGCGTGTGCCGAGCCCGGTCAGCAACCAGGCGGTGGCGCGGCCCGGCTCCAACAGCACGTTCGGCCGCTACGGGCGCGAGATATTCAATCAGAATGCGATCCTGAGCGTATCGGTGATCGAGGGCAATACGGCCTACAAGCCGCCCGACTTCGAGTTCCGCCTGACCCCGGTGATCAATTACAACCATGCCACCGCCGGCGAGCGCGGCGTGCTGTTCGCGGATCCTACAAAGGGAGATTCGCGCACCGACTCGTTCGTGGGCCTGCAGGAGCTGTTCGTCGACAAACACCTGCGCAACGTGTCCGACCGCTACGACTTCGATTCGCTGCGCGTCGGCATCCAGCCGTTCTCCGTCGACTTCCGCGGCTTCCTGTTTCAGGACGACCAGTTCGGCGTGCGCCTGTTCGGCAACCGCGACAACAACCTGT
>Ga0335071_10002019_pt1 | contig 21937 bp, 13 predicted proteins | sample Lox_Sample_15_FD_206724 | JGI IMG/M metagenome (GOLD analysis project Ga0335071, IMG submission 206724) | Soil microbial communities from Loxahatchee National Wildlife Refuge, Florida, United States - Lox_Sample_1.5 | ecosystem: Environmental > Terrestrial > Soil > Wetlands | place: USA... | reverse complement strand
GCAAACCGTTCCGATGGTCTGCTCCAGCTTGCGCACGCCGGCCTCGCGCGTGTAGTGCCGGATGAGATAGCGCACGGCTTCCTCGGGGAATTCGATCTGCTCCTCGGTCAGCCCATTTTGCTTGATCTGCCGCGGAATCAGGTAGCGCGCGGCGATGTGCACCTTCTCCTCTTCGCTGTAGCCCTGCAGGGGAATGATCTCCATGCGGTCCTGCAACGGCGGCGGCACCGTGTCAAGCATGTTGGCGGTGCAGATGAAAAGCACCTTCGACAGATCGAACGGCACGTCGAGGTAGTTGTCGCGGAAGGTGTTGTTCTGTTCCGGGTCCAACGTCTCGAGCAGCGCCGAGGCCGGGTCTCCCCGGAAGTCACGGCCCAGCTTGTCGACTTCGTCGAGCATCATCACGGGATCGTTGGCCTCGGCTCGGCGGATCGATTGAATGATCTGCCCGGGCAGGGCGCCGATGTAGGTGCGGCGGTGGCCGCGGATTTCCGCCTCGTCGTGCATGCCGCCCAGTGAGATGCGCTGGAATTTGCGGCCCAGAGCACGCGCGATCGAGCGTCCGAGCGAGGTCTTGCCCACGCCGGGAGGGCCAACAAAGCAGAGAATGGGGCCCTTCATGTCGGGCTTCAGCTCAAGCACGCTCAGGTAATCCAGGATGCGGTCCTTCACCTTGCGAAGCTCGTAGTGATCTTCGTCGAGAATCTCGCGTGCCTTTCCAATGTCGATCCGGGTTCCTGTGCTTTTTGTCCAGGGCAGAACGGCGAGCCACTCGATGTAATTGCGGGTGAGCGAGTAATCGGCGGCCATGGGCGACATGCGGCTGAGGCGGTTGAGCTCCTTCATCGCCTCTTTCTTCACATCCTCCGGCATACCGGCTGCTTCAATCTTCTGGCGCAGCTCCTCGATCTCGCGCTGGCCCTCGTCCTGCTCGCCAAGCTCCTTCTGGATGGCCTTGAGCTGCTCGCGCAAGTAATAATCGCGCTGGGTTTGCTGCACCTGGTCCTGCACCTGAGACTGGATCTTGGCGCGCAACTGCTGCACCTCGAGCTCCTTGGCCAGGATGTTATTCAGATACTCCAGCCGATCAGCTGTCCCCGGCGTCTCCAGAAGAAACTGCCTGTCAGCCGTGGTAAGAAACGGCAATGAGGAGGCAGTAAAGTCGATCAGGCGGCTGGGCTCTTCGATGTTGGCGGCGATGGTGCTCAGTTCGTCAGAGAGCGTGGGCGACTCGGAGACGATCCGCTGGAACTGCGCCACCACGTTCCGTACAAGGGCCTCAAACTCCGGGTTCGCGGCAGGTTCGACGTCGGCCAGGGGCTCGATTTCGGCGATCATGAACGGCTCGGTCTGCGTGTAGCGCCCCAGCCGCACGCGCGATACGCCCTCGGTGAAGACGAAGCGGCTCTGATTCGGCATGCGCACGACCTTGTGCACCGTGGCCAGCGTGCCTACGGCGTGAAGATCGGTGGGCTGCGGAGTATCCAGCCGAGGGTCCTTCTGGGCCACGACGACAATCTTCCGCTCTTCGCCGAGCGATTCGATGAGCTGAATCGAGCTTTCCCGTCCAACAGTAAGCGGGAGCACCTGATGGGGGAAGAGAACCGTATCCCGAACAGGCAGGACGGGCACGATGTAGGATTCCAGGTTTGGGCCAGGACCCGGGGTGGGGGGCGAAAGTGGCGTCTTGTTCGGCATTGAGTGTTCCTCTATCAACTTCTTTACTATTTGATCACGAAGAAATCAAATAGACGCAAGATTCTTAGCGACTGCCCTGCCTTTTCGATGCGGTCCATAGTCCCCCCGCTCAGAATGCGTTTGACTCTTTGAGGGCTTTGTCCGGAAGCGCGGAATGCTCACATCCGCGATCAGGCGAATGAAAAGAGAAGAATATCTTGGGCCATGCGTGAACCTCCCAATTTGCCATCCCTCAGTGGAGAAAGCCCTCTCGATCGAATTTTTGCCCGTTCGCAACCGCCTTCACCACAGGCCCTAGCGATTCTGCTCTGAGCGTCTATCGGCAGAATAAGCAGGAAGGTGAGGTGGTTTGAGACCTGGCAATCGCGAGGGAACTGCCGGGCCTTACGTTCCCTCATTCCGGATGGCTGATTCGATCTGCTTCCAGATCCTGTCGGGCGGTTCCTCAGGGGGAAGGAGTTGCCGTGCGGCCTCCGCGATAGTTTCCAAATCGCTGAGCAGGGTGCGGCAAAGGTCGCAGTTTATCAAGTGCGGGTGGTTGGCCAGGTCTTCTCCGCTGCCGATCAGATCCGGCAGCAGCGATTGGAATTCCTCACAACTCATCTCTTGGGTGTCCCTGTTCATGGCCGCGTCTCCTTCTGCGAATCCGTGCGCAGGGCATCGCGCAGCTTCAGGCGGGCCTTGTGCAACTGGGACTTGCTGTTGCCGATCGAGCAGTCAAGCATGGAGGCAATTTCATTATGCTCGAATCCCTCGATATCGTGAAGGATAAAGATGAGCCGGTATCCCGCCGGCAGGCTAGCCACGGCGCGCTCCAGCGCGAGCCGGTCGATCGAGCCCGAGAGAAGGGGATCCGGGGCGCCAAAACTGCGTCCCGGGCTTTCGTCCGGACCTGGATCCATGGCCTCATCGAGCGAGACGAGGTGGAGGCCTTTTCGCCGCAACTGCATGAGAACGACGTTGATCGTTAGCCGGTGCAGCCACGTGGAAAAGGCAGAGTCGCCGCGGAAAGTCGAAATTTTGCGATGCAACTGCAGAAAGGCTTCCTGCGTGAGGTCTTCAGCTTCGGCTACATTGCCCACCATGCGCAGGCAGAGGGAGTAAATGCGCCTTTTGTGCTGGGAATAAAGCGCGGCAAAAGCCTGATGGTCTCCGGCCTGGGCGCGAGCCAGGTCGGTTAACCCGCTATCGCCTTCGAACTTGCCATTCTCAGCCGGGGCAGCAGGCGCGCTCTGAGCAGGAAAGTGTGCTCCTTCGGGCGTGCGACGGGGTTTTGGGGGAGGAACTTCAGCAATCGTGGGTGAGCCGTCGAGAGGACGACGATCCAGCACCCGCGGGCGCAGGCGAGATGCGGAGTTAGTTTTGCGGCTGGTGATTGGACGCTCCTGGGGGGCCCGTCGGGGAAGTGCGCCGATCTCCTGACCTCGTTAGTATAAGGTAAAAGCCGGATCAGCAGGTCCGTGGCAGGCGTTCTGCAGTAGCGGAGCGAAACCGGCTTCGCGAATGCCGGACGGATATTGAAGACTCAGCACGTTTTCTCAACAAAAGTGGCTATTCGAACAAATCCGGTGATGAAAGGGGGCTCAGGCGCCCTCCTGTCTGCCTGCGCCGTTTTGCTTCTCGCCGCCGGAGCAGCCTCCAGCTTCAGTCAGACTCTTGCGGCCACTTCAACGGGAAGTCCCTCTCCTCTCCCGCAGGCACTGCCAGTGGCGCTGAAAGCTCCGCTGGCCGGGCTTGAGGGCCTTGAGGTCAAGCGAATCGAATTCGAAGGAGTCGGAGTTGAGCGCCTGAAGCCTGTTGCCGATCACTTGTCTCAGGCCGAGGGCCAGCCGCTCAGCGCCGACGCCGTTGGCAACAGCCTGCGCGAACTCTACTCGACTGGACTTTACGAATCCGTTCAGGCAGAGGGTCTGCGTGCGGCCGGAGGGGTGGATCTCATCTTCCGCGGCACGCCGCGCATGTTCATTGGAACAGTGAGCATGGACGGGGCGCACGGCTCTGGCTTGATTACTCGATTGACCAGCGCCAGCCAGCTTTCTGCCGGAACGCGTCTGACCGAGGCCGTGATGAACCGCGCTCTCGATGCCATGCAGCGCACTTTGGCGGGCGAGGGTTTTCATGAGGCAATGATTTCGGTCGGCCGGACACCTCATCCGGATGAGCAGCTCGTGGACCTGGTCTTTCACGTAAATCAAGGGCCGCAGGCGCGAGTGGGGGAAGTGGAGGTGCGCGGAGATGCGGGAATGACTCTGACTGCATTCTGCCGCAGGGCGCACTTGCACGCCGGCTCGCGGATCGATCGCGACACTGTGAGCCGCGCTCTCGACGGGGTCCTCAAGTACTACCAGAGCCAGGAGCGCCTCGAAGCCGAGGTGAAGCTGGTTCAAGAGCAATACGACCCCGTGACGAAGAAGAGCAGTTTCCGTTTCTCGGCAGTTCAGGGACCCGTGGTGAAGGTGCTCGTCGAGGGCGCCGGTCTCGCTCCCGAACGGGTGAAGAAGCTGGTTCCCGTCTTTGAGGAGGGAAGTGTCGACGAAGACCTGCTCAATGAGGGCAACCGCCGTCTGCGCGACTACTTCCAGGCCATGGGATATTTCGACGCGCGCGCGGAGCACCAGGAGCAGACCTCCAGCCCGGGCGAAGTGACGATCCTTTATCGGATCAATCTCGGAGAGCGGCGCCGCGTGGAGAAGGTCTCAATTGATGGAAACCGTTATTTCAGCACGGGCACACTTCGGGAACTGCTGAGCGTGCGCGAGGCCGACACACTGGACCACCACGGCTCTTTCAGCCAGGCTCTGGTGGCGGCCGATGTCGCCGCCTTAGAAGGCGTTTACCGCAACAACGGCTTTGCTCACGTGAAGGTCAGCGCAGAGACCGGCTCGGCCGGGAGTGCCGCCGCCTCTCCCACCACCAACAGCCAGGGCGATCCCTCCACAGCGGCGAGAGCTGCGCCAAGGGTTAGAACTGCCCCGCTGGTCGTGACCTACCACATCGACGAAGGCGAGCAATCGCGCGTGGGCGCGGTGCGCATGGAAGGAAACGATCACATTGCAGCCGAACAGCTGACTCCGCTGCTGAACACACTGCCGGGCCAGCCTCTTTCTCCGCAAAACCTGGTCCGGGACCGGGACGCTCTTCTGAGCGCCTACTTGGGCGAGGGATTTGAAGACGCGGAAGCGGAGGTCGTGCAGCAGGCCGAGTCCGCAGCGCCAGGAAAGGTCGACGTCGTTTTCCGTATCCACGAGGGGAAGCAGGTTTTTGTCCGCAAAGTGCTGGTTACGGGCCTGCATGTTACGCGCCCTGAAGTTGTGCAAAAAGCCATTACGCTGAAGCCCGGCGATCCTCTTGACGAGACGGCGCTCCGCGAGACGCAGCGCAACCTCTACGATCTGACTCTCTTCAACGAGGTGAACACCGCCGTCGTGAATCCCACCGGCGGAGAGCCCTACAAAAACATTCTTTTGCAGGCGATCGAGGCGCGCCGCTGGGCTCTCACCTACGGTTTCGGATTCGAGTCGCAAACAGGACAGCCGCAGACCAACTGTGCCAGCGCCTTTGCCGCCGGGGTTTCGTGCAGTCCCAACGGCAAGACCGGCGTGAGCCCCCGCATTCTGGCCGATATCACGCGCAACAATCTTCTGGGACGCGAACAGTCGATTTCGCTGCAGGGGACTTACGGGTTGCTCGAGCAGAGCATTAACCTGCTTTACCAGCTTCCGCACTTCAGCAGAGATCTGGGATTCTCGTTTTCCGGCGGCTACGCCAACAGCGAAGACGTCTCCACCTACGTGGCATCCCGCCTGGATGGCGAGATCCGCTGGACGCAGAAGTTTGCCGCGCCGGAATCCTTGCTGTCCAAGGCCAACACGCTGGTATACGAAATCAACTTCCGGCGCGTCAAAGTTGCCGAGGACACGTTGCAGGTCTTTCCTGGCGAGCTGAAGGAGCTGGCGACGGCTACGCGCGTCGCGGGGCCGGCGTTCACATGGATTCGTGACACGCGCGATGCACCCATGGATGCCCGGCGTGGCACATACACCAGCTTTCAGGAGTTTCTCTCCACCAGGCTCGCCGGCTCGCAGGCGGAGTTTAATCGCGTGGACATCTCTAACTCGAGCTACTACAGCTTCGACAAGAACCGCTTTGTGCTGGCGCGCAACACGCGTTGGGGCCAGGTGCGGGCATTCGGTGCCGGAAAGAGCCAACTGATCCCCCTGCCGGAGCGGCTCTATGCCGGCGGTCCAACCTCGCTTCGCGGATTTTCGCAAAACGCGGCCGGCCCCCGAGATCCAGAGACCGGTTTTCCGATCGGCGGATCGGGCGCGCTCATCAACAGCACTGAACTGCGTACGCCCTCGCCCACGCTGCCCTGGATTGGGAATACAGTGGGGTTCGTGCTCTTTCACGATATGGGCAACATCTTTACAAACGCTCGCGACGCGTGGCCCAGCATACTGCGAGTGCGCCAGTCGGACAGCGGCGCATGCAGAAGTGCAGTGGTGCAAGATCCCTCGCAATATCCCAACGGCTACGACCCGGCTGGCCCCTTCACGTCGACCGGTCAACAGGGCCCATGCAGTTTCAATGATTTTTCTCATGCCGTGGGGCTGGGCCTGCGTTACCGCACCCCGGTCGGCCCCATCCGCTTCGATTTCAGCTGGAATCTGAATCCACCGATCTTCCCGGTCAACATCGACTACTCAATTCCCAATACCCCGGGCAGCGTGACTCCTGGGTACGCGTCGGCGCCGCATCTTGGGCAAGCGCCTCACTTCAACTTCTTTTTCAGCCTCGGACAGGCCTTCTGATGCGCAGAAGAACGCATTTTCGGATGACTCGCTCCGGCCGTGGCTGGAAGCTCTGGAGCGTCGCGCTGTGCCTGGCGTGGTTGGCAACCGCGATTTCGGCGGCGCAAAGCGGCCCGTCGCCTGCCGGGCAAATCTCATCTTCCGCTGTCGTACTGGACCGGGTCGTGGCGCTTGTTAACAGCCGCATCATTCTTCAAAGCGAAGTGGAAGACGAGATCCGGCTTTCGGTGCTGGAAGCCAACGAGGGCGGGGAGAATCTTACGCCGCAGGTGGCTCTGGAACATCTGATCAGCCGGGCGCTGATCGAGCAGCAGATCCAGCAGGAGGCTTCCGGCTCTGCCGAGCCGGCGCCATCTGAGGTCGCGGCGCGCCTGAACGAGCTGCGCCGCGAACTCCCTGCTTGTGTGCAAGCGGATTGCACGTCCGATGCGGGCTGGCGGGCGTTCCTGGCCTCACATGGGTTGACCGCCGAACGGGTCGAGGCTTACCTACGGTACCGGCTTCAGATTCTCAACCTCATCGAGCAGCGCTTCCGGCAGGGCATCCAGATTTCCCCCGAGGAGATCGAAACCTACTATCGCCAGGTCTTGCTGCCGCAGTATGCTTCAGGCCAGACGCCGCCTGCACTGGATCGGGTCACCGGCCGCATAAGCGAGATTCTGCTCGAGCAGCAGGTGAATGCGCTGCTGGACGACTGGCTTAAGAGCCTGCGCGAACAAGGTGACGTGGAAGTCCTCGACCCGGCTCTGGATTCGGCATCCGGCAACGAAAAGGGAGAAGCGAAGTGAGCGAGCACGGCCTCCCACCTCTCGAAACTCCGCCCGCCACGCTCGCCGCTCCCGCGCCCTCCCGGCGCTTGCGCCGCTTTTTTCTGCGCCACTTGCCGCTGACCGTAGGCGGAATGGTCCTTTTCCTGATTCTCGCGGTGGTGGGCGGATACTTCCTGGCCAGTTCGGACGGATTCCAGAACTTAGTGCGGAGGCGAATGGTTTCGCAACTCGAAGCCGCAACCGGCGGACGAGCTGAGATTGCGTCCTTCCACTGGCGTCTGCTGGATCTGGAGGCGGAGGCCGGAGGCCTTGTGATCCACGGGCGGGAAGCGCCGGGCGAGGCTCCCTATGCGCAGGTCGAACGCTTGCGCGCACGCATGAGCATCCTGGGACTGCTTAGCCCGCGCGTCGTGCTGCGCAACCTCGAAGTCATCCACCCCGCGTTCCACCTGATCATCTATCCCGACGGCACGACCAACCAGCCGCATTTGCCAGCGCGGCGCAAACCACGCGAGAACGTGCTCGATACGGTCTTCCGGCTCGGTGTCAGCCGCCTTGTGGTGGAGCAGGGCGTACTCGATCTCGACAATCGTGCTGCGGCGTTTGATTTCCAGAAACGCCGGATGCCACTGGATTTCACCGCGTCCAATGTTTCCCTTCGAATATCCCACCGTCCGTCGGGCCTGGGCGAGGCGGAGAGCTACCGTATCGAGGCCGGAGCAACCGACCTGACCCTGGCCCGCAGCGCCGCCGTACGCCCATATCCTGCGGTTCACGGCCGCATGCTGGCCACGGTTGACCTGGAGCGGTCGGCGCTCATTTTGCGCAGCCTGCGGCTGACTGCCTTCGGCCACGGGATTCCCGACCGCTCGCTGGAGGTGAACGGCGAACTGGACAACTTCTCCCAGCCCCACTGGCGCGCGCGCGCGGCCGGGGATCTCGACATGCGGCTTCTCGATCCGGTGACAGGCTATCCTTTCGCGCCGGAAGGCATCGCGCACCTCGACCTGGGAGCGTCCGGCCAACTAGATCAATTCCTTATTGACGGCGCCGTTCGCGTCGAAAATGGCGCATACATTGGAACCGGCGTCAGCGAGCGGGGCATAGAGCTCACCGCGCACGTGCACGCCGATGGAAACCGGCTCTCCATTACCGGAATCACCGCGCGGCTCCATCAGGGCGGCAGTATGACAGGTACCGTCGATCTCGCGCCTTGGCTGCCGTCCGCTTCCAGGAAGGCGGATCCTCAGCAGGCTGGCCGTGCGCCGCCAGCAGGCCGCACCCTTCAAAATGCAGCCAGCGCCATCAAGATTCCGGTCGACGGACGGGTAACGGCCGATTTCCAGGATGTCGCTCTCGACACCATCCTCGATATGGTCGGGCAGAAGCCCTTTCAACGACTGGGCATCGACGCTCGTCTGAACGGCCCTACTGTAACAACCTGGTCGAGAGGCGACAACAAGACTGTGGCGGTGAGCGCGCAGCTCCGTCTCAGTCCATCTCCGGCGGGTGTCCCCGGCGAGGCCCCGGCCACCGGTGTTGTCGATGCCACCTACACCCAGCGCGACGGTGCGGTCGATCTGCGCCAGCTCGAATTGAATCTGCCCGCAAGCCGCGTGGAAGCGCATGGCCGGCTGGGCGCTTATCCAATGACCAGCTCAAGCTCGATCAGTGTCGATTTTGCTTCGCATGACCTGCGCGAGTTCGACAAGCTGCTGCGCGATATGGGCTTGAAGCGCGGTTCCAGAGCCGGCGCGGCAGCCTTGCCAGTCGCTTTGTCCGGGCAGGCGGGGTTTCGCGGCACATGGAACGGCTCGCTGCTGCGGCCGCGGCTCGCAGGCTCGCTCAAAGCCGCCGGACTGGCTCTGGAGATGCCGGCCGGCTTGAACGAAACCTCGGCCGAGACCCGTTTTCTGCAGATGGATACCGTCGAGGCAGAGGGCAGTTATACGCCCGAACGCATCGATATCAATCACGGCCTGCTTGAGCGAGGCTCGGAGCGGCTAACGCTGAACGGAACGCTCGATGCCTCGGCGGGCAGGCAGCCGGTCTTCGACGGAAACTCCGTGCTGCATCTGCGCGCAGAGGCGGCCAAGGTGAGTGTTGAGGAGTTGCGGCCATTTTTCCGCGGCGAGTTGCCGGTTCAGGGAGAGCTGGACGCGCGCTTCGAGGCCCAGGGGCCGCTCCAGTCGCCACGCACCTCCGGATGGGTGGAGATGCCTTCAGGCAATCTCTTTGGCGAGTCAGTGGAGCGCGTTCGTGTTCAGGGTTCGATCACGGGCCGCGCTGTAAAAGCCGATTCTTTCTCCGTTCGCGTGGCCGGCGGATCGCTGACCGGTTCGGGCGCCTGGGATCCCCAATCCAGCCGATTCCAGGTGGAGGCGCAAGGCTCGGAGATCGACCTGACGCGCATCGAGTGGCTGCGCCGCCGTGCGGCGGCAGCAGGCGGCAAAGTCGCGTTTCATCTTCACGGATCAGGGACAATCGCCGACCCGCGCGTCGAGGCTCATGCCACAGCAACCGGGTTCGCGCTGGCCGGCGAGCGGCTGGGCACCATAGATCTGGGAGCAACCACCTCCGGCCGCACGGTCGCTTATGATGGAACCGCTCAACTCGCGGGAGCCGAAATTCGCGTGAGCGGCACCACGGCGCTCGACAGCAACTATCAGACGCATGCCAAGCTCGACCTCTCGCGCATTGATCTCGGTGCCATCCTCAAACTGGCTCACATCGAGGCGCTGGGGGGCGAGTCAAGGCTGGCGGGCACGGTCACTTTCGACGGGCCGCTGGCTCATCCCGAAGAGCTGCGGGGCGAGGCCCGCATGGAAGAACTGGCGGCAACCGTCGCGGCAGTCCACCTGAAGAGCGTGGGCGCTGTGCGCGCCACATTGGCCGGCGGCCGCATCCAGATCGAACCGCTACACGTCACGGGCGAGGACACTGACCTGAACCTTCAGGGCTCACTCGCGCTCACCGGCGAGCGCCGGATCGACCTGGCCGCCAGCGGCTCATTCAACCTCAAGCTCATTGAGACCCTCGATCCGGATGTGACAGCCGCCGGCGCGGCCACCTTCCAACTCGAAGCTCATGGGCCGCTCCGCAACCCCGGCCTGCGCGGACGGCTCGACCTCGAAAACGGCTCGCTTTCCCTCGAGGACGTGCCCAACGGGCTGAGCCAAGTCCACGGCACGCTCGAGTTCAATCAAAACCGCCTGGAAGTGCGCTCGCTGACGGCAATGAGCGGAGGCGGCCAGCTGAATGTGGATGGTTATCTTTCCTACCAGGGCGGCATTTACGCCAACCTCACCGTCACCGGAAAGCAGGTTCGCGTTCGCTATCCAGAGGGCGTCAGCTCGCTGGCGGATACCAAGCTGCGGCTCCAGGGCTCACCGGCGAACCTTGCTCTCAGCGGCGATGTCCTCATTACGCGCTTCACCACCAGCCCCGATTTCGACTTTGCCGCGCTGGCCGCAAAGGTCAATGCCGCCAAGACGACGATGGTCCCTCCCGACGCGCCCTCGAATCACATCCGCCTGGATGTGCACGTGATTTCCTCCTCGCAGCTCGAGTTTCAAAACGCCTTCGCCAAGCTGGGCGGCGATGTCGATCTGCGCCTGCGCGGCACCATGGCTTCGCCCGCGCTCCTGGGCCGGGTTTCGATCACCGAAGGCAGCGCGGTGATCGCCGGAACCCGATACGAACTCGAGCACGGCGAGATCGCCTTCGCCAATCCGCTGCGTATCGATCCCGACATCGACCTGAGCGCCACGGCGCGCGTCGAGGAGTACGACATCAAGCTGGGCCTGCGTGGCACGCCTCAGCGTCTCTCGGTCACCTATCGCAGCGATCCTCCGCTTCCGGAATCCGATGTTGTCGCGCTGCTCGCCCTCGGCCGCACTCAGAGCCAGCAGCGGATCTACACCGAACAGCAGCAGCAGTCGCTTTCAGGCCCCGCCACCGACACGCTGCTGGGCGGCGCGCTCAACGCCACCGTGAGCAATCGCGTGCAAAAACTCTTCGGCGCCGGGTCGGTCAAGGTCGATCCCAATTACCTGGGCCCCTTCGGCAACTCCACTTCGCGCATCATTGTTCAGGAGCGGCTAGGCCGCAACGTCACCCTCACCTATGCAACTGACGCCAACACCACCGGCCAGCAGTTGCTGCAGGCCGATGTCGCCATCAACAGCCACGTCTCCCTGGTGGTGGCGCGCGACGAGTCCGGGGTCTTTTCCATGGTTCTGAAAGCAACCCGCCGCTACCGTTAGGCATCCAGGAATGAGGCACGGATGTTGCGCCCTGTCAAAAAACCTCAGGCAGGGATGTTGCCCTGTCAAAACCTCACCTTATTTGGCTCGCTTTCATCTCGTCTTCCATGTAACTTTTTCAAGCCTTGCCGTGTCTATTTGGGTGAGAACCAAGCCGCCCGGAAACCCCGCCGCCGGCTCAAAAGTCCTTGATGGGGAAGGAGGAAGACCAAAATGACGATTCGTACTACTTTCGCTGTGACCATGGCGCTCGCCATTGCAACTCTGGGATTTTCCCAGATCTCACGCGCGGCATCCCGGATGGCAGCCCAGGAGACTGGCTCACAGATGTCGCAGAGCGCCACAAGCAGGGACGCCGAAGCGCGACTGAACAAAAAACAATTTGAAAATGTGAAGGTGAGCGTGAACAACGGAATCGCCACGCTGACCGGAACCGTTGATCTGTATGAGTACAAAGCAGATGCCGCCAAGCGAGTACAGCGCGCCAAGGGCATCGATGGCGTGCGTAATGAGATCGAGGTCACGGGCTCAAATATGTCCGACAGGGAGCTCCAGTCCAATCTGCAGGACAAGCTTGCCTATGACCGCGTTGGCTACGGAAACGAGTTCGATGCCGTCGGGGTGAAGGTCGAAAACGGGGTGGTGACCCTCACCGGTCACGCCCACGATTACCCGAACAAGGATTCTTACCTGGCTGTGGCGTCGACCACACCGGGAGTCAAGGATGTGGTTGACGATATCGAAGTCGATCCTCTCTCTCCGATGGACAATGGCGTCCGGCTGGCGGTTGCGCGCTCTGTTTATGGATACCCGACGCTGAACAAATATGCCATCGATCCGGCCAAGCCCATCCGAATCTCGGTGCAGAACGGAAACGTGGCCCTTTACGGCACCGTGGATTCGCAGGCCGACAAGGATGCGGCTTATCTTCGCGCCAGCACGGTTCCCAACGTCTTCAGTGTGAAGAACTATCTGCAAGTTGCCGGACAGCCCAGCGAGCGCCAGCCTGGCGAAAATCAGCCCAGCGAGAACCAGCGCATGAACCAACCCATGAGCCAACCCGCCAATGATCAGCCGATGAATCAGCCCAGCGAGAACCGGTAGCTGAAGCTCGCATCCACGGCTCTCTGACGCCCAATCCAACGGCCCCGGTCACTTCCGGGGCCGTTTCTTCGTGCGCGGGAACCGGGCGGGTACCGGGCGCCAACCATTTCAGACGATATTGACGGAGTTGACGCACCCTGTCAGGCGCCGGAGGTGAAAGCGTAGCTTGATCCCTTACAATGTGATTCCGTTAGCAAGTTGTGTGCCTCAGGTGCGTCCATCTTGAGAGGAGGCTTCGTGCAGCCCGAAATTCCGTCTGTGCCGAACCACGATCTGCCGCCCGAAAGCGGAAATCTTCCAGAGCCCGCTTCCGAGTTCGCTCCGGAATTCAAAGAGATTCCCCACCGCGGACTGCGTTGGGTCTTTATCGGCGCTGGTGGCCTGCGGGCCGGCTGGTCGGTTGTGGTTTTTCTGGTCGTGATGGGCTTGGCGGAGCTGGTCGTTGGAGGAATCTTCTACCGGCTTCACCTGGTCACAAAGAAGGTGCAGTTCACGGCCACGGCGGAGATCTTCCAGGAACTGATCATGGTGCTCGGCATCCTGGCCGGGGCTGTCGTTGTGGCTCGCATCATGCGGCGCAGCATTCTGGATTTCAATCTCAGAGGGCCACGGCGCGTGCCGCGCTTCTTCGGCGGCCTTGCCGCGGGGTTCCTGGCGTTTTCTCTGCTGATGGGAATTCTGGCGCTGGGCGGATGGCTGCGCTTCGGCCCCGTGGCGCTCTCGGGGGTCGCCATTTTGCGCTTCGGCGCGCTGTGGGGCTGCGCCTTTCTGCTGGTGGGCTGCGCTGAAGAGGGGCTTACCCGCTGTTTTCTGCTTTCGACGCTCACTCGCGGCCTGAACTTCTGGTGGGCTCTGGGCACCATCGCGGTTCCGTGCGCGCTCGTGGCGGTTCTGGGCAAAGACAACGGCATCTGGGGGGTCCTGGTCATAGCATTGCTTGGTTTGGGGCCCTGCTTCTGGCTTCACGTGAAGCGCGCGCCCGGCAGCGGATTCTGGCAGGCTGCCTGGGTCACTTCCACGCTTTTCGGCTTGGCGCACACCGGCAACGGCGGTGAAAACTGGGTCGGTATCTTCCAGGCCGCAGCCATCGGCTTCGTCTTCTGTGTCAGCGTGCGGGTGACCGGCTCGGCCTGGTGGGCCATCGGTTGCCACGCCGCCTGGGACTGGTCCGAAACCTACTTCTACGGCGCCACCGATAGCGGTCTCGTAGCGTCGGGTCACTTCCTCACAACCACGCCCGCGGGCAGGTCACTGTGGAGCGGCGGCGAGGCCGGCCCCGAAGGCAGCCTGCTGGCGATGATTGTGATTCTGCTGCTGCTGGTCTTTCTTGTGCTCGTTTATGGCCGCAAGAGAGCGGTGTTGGTGACTGTTCCGGCTGAGACCGCTCCCGCAGTGGAATAGAACTCGCGAAAAATCAGCGGTACCGCAGCTAAATCCCCGTTTCGGCCATGGCGTTATTCTTAAATCTTGCGCATGGCCGATACGAGCATCAAGGAACCCGCTCCCTCTTCTCGCAAAGGTTTGCTTCGGCGGGAACTCCTGCCCCGCTGGCTGCCGCGCCTGCTTTGGATTGCCTGCGGGCTCGCTGTGCTGCTGCTTCTCGCGGCCGGCACATTGGCTCTGTGGCTGCGAAGTGCCGCGCGTGCCGCACTGCCGCAACTCGATGGCAGCGCGCGGGTGGCCGGACTTTCCGCGCCGGTTGCGGTGCGCCGCGATGCCCACGGCATTCCCCACATCGAAGCCGCGACCCAGGACGATCTCTTCGTCGCCCAGGGTTACGTGACAGCCCAGGATCGCCTGTGGCAGATGGACGCGCTCAGGCGCAACGCCCAGGGCGAGCTGGCCGAAATTCTTGGGGCATCGCTCGTGAAGCACGACAAGACGCAGCGCGTGCTCCAGATTCGCCGCACCGCCGAGCGCGTCTACTGGCATTCTGACCCCGCCGACCGCGCCCGTTTCGACGATTACGCGCGCGGAGTGAACCTCTACATCGCCGACTGCGAGAGCCGGAACGCGCTGCCCGCAGAATTCAAGCTGCTCCGCTACAAACCACGACAATGGACCGGCGTGGACTCGGTGAGTGTGGGCCTGATGATGGTAGAGACGCTCGATACGCGCATTATTACGAAGCTCTCGCGCGAGCGCATCGCGGCCAAGCTCGGAGACGAAAAGCTCGAGAGCGATCTCTATCCCGTGGGCTCGTGGCGCGACCGCCCGCCCACAGGCATCGACCGGGACCTCAGCGCGCCTCAGCCCGCGCCTGCGCCGAAGGTCCGCAAACACAACGATGATGACGAAGACGACGAGGAGGAAGACGAGAACACAGAAGTGCTCGCCAGACCTGCAAACACTGAAGAGAAGCACCCTGGCCTCGCCACCGACCTGGGTGCCCCCGGTCTCCTCGTCCGCCGCGGCGGAGGGACCGGGGAGACCACCACAGTTCAGCAAGATAGCGGTCTCGAGCAGATTGCGGAAGCGCTCGGCCAAGTCTCTTGCGAGGGTTGCGGCTATGGATCGAACAACTGGGTGATTGCAGGCCGCCACACGGCGAGCGGGAAGCCGCTGCTCGCGAACGACATGCACCTGGCGCTCACCGAGCCGGACACATGGTACATCGCCGACCTGCGCGCTCCGGGCTACCACGCAGCCGGCGTCACGCTGCCCGGAGTGCCTTACGTGATCGCGGGCCATAACGAGCACGTGGCCTGGGGATTCACCGCGCTGATGGGCGACGTGCAGGACCTCTACGTGGAGAAACTCGACGGCAAAGGGAACTACGAGGGCAACGACGGCCAGTGGCGGGCGCTTGCTGTCGATTCCGAGACGATTCACGTGCGCGGGGGGCGGGATGTGACCGTGAACGTGGAGTCAACCGATCACGGCCCGCTGCTCAACCCATTGATGACCGATGAAAGCCGGGCGATCGCCCTCAAGTGGACGCTCTACGACCCGCAGCTCAACGCGCTGCCTTTGTACGCGATGAACACGGCCTCGAATTGGACGGAGTTTTCGGCGGCTCTTGCCCAGTGGTGCTGGCCCACGCAGAATGTGGTCTACTCCGACGACCAGGGGCACATTGGGTACCACGCGGTGGGGCGGATTCCAGTGCGTGGACTGAATGGAAAAATCCTTCTGGATAAACCGCTGCCGCACGGCGCATTGAACCTTACGTTCGAATGGACGAACTACATTCCCTTCGACCAGATGCCCAGCGCCTTCGACCCGCCCTCGGTTCTTGCCACCGCGAACTCTCGGGTGACCACAGATCAATCACCTTTTCCCATCAGTGACGAGTGGATCGATCCCTACCGCGTGGAGCGCATTTACAAGGTGCTCGATGGGCGCGACAATCTGACGGCGGCCCAGATGCTCGCCGCGCAGACCGACGTCTACAGCGAAGTCGATCAGGAGATGGGACAGCGCTTCGCCTACGCCATCGACCAGACGCCCGGCCCCAAAGGCAACGGAGACCCGCAACTGCGCCAGGCCGCCGACCTGCTGCGAAGCTGGGATGGCAAGCTCACGACGGGCTCCGCCGCGGCTTCCGTGGTGACCCGTGCGCGCGCAGCTCTGTGGCCGCTGATTCTGGAGCCGAAGCTGGGCAAGCTCGCCTCAGACTATCACTGGGGCGAGCGGAATTTCGCCGAGGAAGAGATTGTGATGCACGCCAAGCCCGAGTGGCTGCCGAAGGGCTACGCTAACTGGAACGCTCTACTGGCCGAGGCCGTGCGGCGCGGCATCGAGGGCGGCAATGCTTCGGCGAATGTATCGCGCTGGAGCTACGGTAGCTGGCACACCATCGAGATCGAGCACCCGCTGGTTCGTTTTCTGCCGTTTCTGGGGCGCATTGCAGGCACCGGGCCGCAGCCCATCGGCGGCGACGGAACGACCGTCGAGGAGATCGGCGCCGAGGTCGGCCCCTCACAACGCTTCACCATGGACTGGAGCAACGTCGACGGCTCGACAGAGAACATTGTGCTCGGCGAGAGCGGCAACCCGCTGAGCCCGTACTTCCGCGACCAGTGGAACGATTGGTATAAGGGAACCACTTTTGCCCTTCCGTTCAGCGCGGCGGCGGTTGATGCGCAGACGAGGCACACGCTTGAATTGAGGCCGTGATAAAAGCACGGATCAGGGAACAGGGACCAGGGATCAGGAACCGGCTCGGAGAGTACGCATGACTGCGGGGGACGGCACGACCGACGGCTGGAAACGGTTCGCCGGTCCCGCGCTCATTCTCCTTGCCGCCGCCGTGGCCACTTTGCCGCAACTGGTTCGCGGCCCCTCCTGCGGGCACGATTTCGATTTTCACCTCGTAACATGGCTCGATTGCCTGAATAGCTGGAAGCACGGCATTCTCTATCCGCATTGGGCGCCGAGCCCAAATTTCGGAGCAGGCGAGGCGCGTTTCGTTTTTTATCCTCCGCTCACATGGATGCTGGGCGCGGCGCTGGGAGCTGTGCTGCCCTGGACCCTTGCGCCCGTGGCGATGATCTTTCTCTTTCTCGCTCTGACGGGGCTGGCCACGCGAGCACTGGCGTTGCAGGCGCTCGAAGAGGGAGCCGCCACTCTGGCAGGCTGCGTGGCGATCTTCTCCGGCTATGTGCTCTTCAATGCTTACGAGCGCACGGCCTTTGCCGAGATGACAGCCGGTTTCTGGATTCCGCTCCTTCTGCTCTACGCGTTGCGCGAGCGCGCCACGGAGACGGGGTTCGTGAAGCGCGCCTGCTCGGGCGCCGTGCCGCTTGCGCTGGTGATTGCCGGAGCCTGGCTTTCGAATCCGCCTGTCGGCTTGATGGCGGTTTATCTGCTCGCGGCGGTGGCGTTGGTGGCGGCCGTTTTCGCGCGCTCGTGGGCGCCTCTGGTGCGCGCAGCCGTTGCCACGGCTCTCGGCACTGGAGCAGCAATGTTTTTCCTTTTGCCGGCGAAGCTCGAATCGCGCTGGGTCGATCCCAACGCGATTCTGAACGATCCCGGCGAGCGGGTCGAGGCCAACTGGCTCTTTGCGCGCCACGCCGATCCCTCACTCGCCCTGCACGACGTGGAACTGCACAAGGTCTCGATCATTGCGGTTGCAATGCTGTTGATTGCGATCGTGGGAGTGCTCGTGAGCTGGCGCAGCGGGCGGCTCAAACGCAGCGGCCGCTGGTGGATTCCGCTTGCCCTCATTCCTTTCGCGATTCTCATCCTGCTCGTGCCCGTTTCTTTGCCGGTCTGGAACCGAGTGCCTTATCTGCGGCTGCTGCAGTTTCCCTGGCGCTGGCTGGCGGTGCTGAATTCGCCCATGGCGCTTTTTCTGGCGGCGGCGGTCTGGCGCGAGGGCAGGCGCTGGCGCGCCGTGGTTGGAGTCCTCTGCGCGGCGGTATTTCTCGGCGCCAGCGTCTTTGCCGGACTCGTCTACTTTCAACCTTGCGACGAGGAGGATTCCGTCGCCGGTACGCTGGCGGCCTGGCGCGCGGGAACGGGTTTTGAGGGCTACAGCGAATACGAGCCGCCGGGAACTGACAATAGCCTGATCGCCCGAGATCTGCCGGATGCGTGCCTCGCCACGGCTTTCAATGTTGAACTGGGCAAGATGAGCGACGATGGCGCGCTCGCATGGAGCCCTGCCGAGGGTTCGTGTATTGCTGTCTTTCACTGGCAGAGCGCGGAGCCGGAGCGGATGCGGCTGACGGGCGCCATGCCGCGTTCCGGATTTCTCATTCTTCGCCTGCTTCGCTATCCAGCCTGGAAGATTACGGTAAACGGCCACGCGGCAGGCGACCTGCCCAATCGAGAGGACGGGCTGATCGCGGTGCCTGTTTCGCAAGGAACGCTGGATTTGCGCCTCGAATGGGGCGCCGAACCAGGGCGGGTGGCCGGCCGCTGCCTGAGCGCGCTCTCCATCCTGCTGCTCGTTGCGCTTGGATTTCTGGGCCGGAGACGCTTGCGCACTCGTTTATCATGAGGTCAATGCACGCCGATGTGAAATTGTTGCGCGATGAGGCCACGGAGCGGACTGACCGTGCGCTGGAAGAGCTGATCCCGAGCGCTGAAACTGTTCCTGCGTCGATTCACGGCGCCATGCGCCACTCCGTCTTCGCCGGCGGCAAGCGGTTGCGCCCGCTGCTCGCCTACGAAGCCGCTGTCACCATTGCCGGCCATCTTCCGCCGGGGATCGAGCGTCTGGGCGCGGCCATTGAGATGCTCCACACTTACTCGCTGATCCACGACGATCTGCCGGCTCTCGACAACGACGATCTGCGCCGCGGCAAGCCCACCTGCCATAAGGCCTTTGGCGAAGCCATTGCCATCCTGGCCGGCGACGCCCTGCAGACACGCGCTTTCGAAGTGCTGGCTGGCCTCGATTGCTCGCCGCGCGCGGCAGTTGAGATCATCGCCCTCATTTCGAACGCTGTGGGCACCGTGGAAGGCATGATCGGCGGCCAGGTGCTGGACCTCGAAGGCGAGCACCAGAAGCCCACCCCCGAACTGGTCAAAGCGATTCACCGCGCCAAGACGGGCGCTCTCATCCGCGTGAGCGTGGTCGCGGGCGGAGTCTACGCCGGGGCCGGCGTGGAAGATACTGCCCGGCTCACGCGCTTCGGAACCAAGGCGGGGCTCGCTTTCCAGATCGTCGACGACATTCTTGACGTGACCGCCGACTCAGCGCAACTGGGCAAGACCGCAGGCAAGGATCAGGCCACGGAGAAGGCCACCTGGCCCGCCGTCTACGGCCTTGAGCAGAGCCAAAGGGATGCGGCATCTCTCATCGAGGAAGCATTTGCGGAGTTGGATCCGTACGGCAGCCGTGCCGACGGGCTGAAGGCTGTGGCGCGGTTCCTGGTGGAGCGGAAGAATTAGCTGATTCGCGAGTCCGGGGCCATCTTTGAGAGAAGGTTTGAGCTTGTCCGGGTCAGCGCTGGGATCGTCCCGCGCATAAGCGGGACGGCGCCCGAATCCAGCAGTGTCTACCGCTTGAAGATCTTGTGCAGCCTCTCCCGTTGCGAGGAGAGATCGTCGAGGGCGTTCTGCACGCGCCCCATGAATTCCTGCAGTTCTGCCATGTAGCCGGGGAGCGCATTCCACAAGCGGCGCACCTCCTCCTGTTGGTCCACCATGGCCAGCGCGGTGCCCGCGGCGGCTACCGCCAGGCCGGCGCGTTTTTTCCCGGAGGCCAGGAGCGCTCCGCCTGCGGCAAGAGAAGCGGCCGCTATCACACTGACCAGGTTGCAGGACGACTCTGCATGCTGGGGGGCTGCCACAACATCGGCTGGCTTAGAAAGCGGAACCACGACCATCGTTTCTCCTTCTTCTCCGGCCATTCCTGCCGGCGTGGAAGATCTTGTCTGCCTAAGAGTATCGCTCAAAGGCCTGCTGGTGCTTGGATTCTCCCTGAAACCCTGAGGCTGCTCGCGAAGAATTGTACGAATGGCGATAGGGCGCGGCTCAGACGGGTAAACGCGGCTGGAGATCCCGGCGTCCGCTCAGTCCAGATCGAATTCGCGCAGCGGCTTTACGTCCTGTGGCCCTTCCTTGGCCTTGCGCAGAGCCTCGGCGAACTTCTTCTCCAGTAGATCGGCCTTGTTCTTTTCCGCGTCCACGCTCTGGCGGAAGATGGATTCCTTGCGCTCCTCGTGCTCGCGCATGGCCTTGGCCGCAGCTTCCATGTCTTCGAACATGCGCTTGCGCGGCGCCGGCGTGTGGCTCACCACCAGTCCCGTGGCGGCATCGATTTTCAGCATGGCCCCGCAATCCGGACAGGCCACCTCGAAGGTTTTTTCTTTCGCTTTCGCCATGATGGAGATTGTAGGCGGTTGGTAGCGGTTTAGGAAATAGCGGAGGAGCAGCCCTAACTCAAAAACGCTGCGATAGCGTCCACCACGGTCCGCTGCTCATCTTCCCGCAACTCGGGGAAGATGGGCAGGGCCAGCACCTCGCGGGCGGCGCGTTCGGCTTCGGGGAAGTCGCCCTCCTTGTAGCCCAATCCCTCCAGGGACCTCTGCAGATGCAGCGGCACGGGATAGTAAATCTCGCTGCCAATTTGCCGCGCGACGAGGAACTCGCGCAGCTCATCGCGCCGCTTCGCCCGAATCACGTACTGATGCCATACGTGACGGCCTCCGGGCAACTCGCTCGGCAAGACGATGCCGTGCTCGGGATAGGGCCCCGGCTCGGCCAGCCCGGCCTTGGCGAACATTTCCCCGTAGCGGGCGGCCACGGCCCTGCGCGCCTCGGTCCAGCCGTCAATGTAGCGCAGTTTCACAGTGAGAATCGCGGCCTGGATGCCGTCCAAGCGCGCATTCCAGCCCAGTTCGTCGTGGAAGTAGCGGCGGCGCATCCCGTGCTGGCGCAACATGCGCACCCGCTCGGCAATTTCATCGCTGCCAGTGGTCACCAGGCCGGCATCCCCGGCCGCACTCAGGTTCTTAGTGGGGTAAAAGCTGAAGGCCGCGGCATCGCCCAGTGCGCCCGCCTTCACACCCTGCCACTCCGCGCCCCAGGCCTGCGCGGCGTCTTCGACGACCACCAGCCCTCGCTTCCGAGCGAAGCTCATGTCGCAACACTGCCCGAACAGGTGCACGGGGAGAATGGCGCCGGCGGCCACCCCGCGCGGGCCCTTGAGTACTGCTTCCACCGACGATTGGGAGAGAAGAAAACTAGACGGGTCGATGTCGGCCAGCACCGGTTGCATTCCCGCGCGCAAGATTGCGCTGACGGAGGCAAAAAAGCTGAATGGAGTGGTAACAACCGCCGCGCCCCCTCCGACGCCGGCGGCGGCCAGCGCCAGCCATAGGGCGTCGGTACCCGAGCTGCAGCCCATCGCATGAGCCACGCTTAGATGGCCTGCCGCGGCCTGCTCGAAGGCTCGAACTTCTTCGCCCAGAATGAATTGCTGCGAGTCGAGCACGCGACCCACAGCTTCCAGAAGTTCCTGCTTCAGCGGCTGATACTGGCGGCTCAGGTCAAGCATTGGGACCGGCGAGGGCATGGGAACCGGCTGGGCCGATGAAGCGCAACACTTTCGGGCGTTTTCTTCCACCGCTCAATTTTAACAATCGGGCTTAGCAATCGAGTCTCTCCAAGCGGAGATGCTTGATTCGCCAATGATTCCCGGGGGAAAGGCCCGGTTTTTCTGGCAGCTTGCTGAAAAACTTCATCGGGGCGGTTTTGTAATAAGGGCACGGCTTTAGCCGGGCCGTAAACATCCCAAAATGAGGCGGGCTTTAGGTGTGGTGTCTCACGAGGTTGCTGACATCGAGGCCGGACCTGGTAATAGGCGGCGACTGATTCAGGCTAGCATGTGGTC
>Ga0335071_10002018_pt1 | contig 21940 bp, 15 predicted proteins | sample Lox_Sample_15_FD_206724 | JGI IMG/M metagenome (GOLD analysis project Ga0335071, IMG submission 206724) | Soil microbial communities from Loxahatchee National Wildlife Refuge, Florida, United States - Lox_Sample_1.5 | ecosystem: Environmental > Terrestrial > Soil > Wetlands | place: USA... | reverse complement strand
TCTATTATCTCAGCATGACCTGGAGGATACTTATTCTTGCTTGGTCCCGCAGTCGGGACAGAATTTGGCCCCGGCTTGCAGTTTGGAACCGCAGTTGCTGCAGAACTTGTCCTGCGAGATCGGCGCGCCGCATTCCGGGCAGAACTTGGCGTTGGCTGCCAGCGGGGCGTTGCACTTGGGACAGGTCGCCCGCACGCCGGCGCGCCAGCTCTCCTCTTTCAGCATGGACCGGTCCGACTCGGCCACCTGGGAGTGCGCCCAGATCTCCTCGACGGTGCGGCTAGACTGGGCGGCGGCCATCTCCACACCCAGATCGGGGGCGCAATTCTTGCACAGGCCCTTCTGGGTGTTCCAGCAGCTCTTCTTGCAAACCCAGGTGGAGCAGCGCGGGCACTGCACGAAGTCCGGGCGGATGTCCTGGGCCGCCTTAGCAAAGGCATCGTCACGCGCCTTCTGCCAGGCTGCCGAGCGGACGTTGTTCCCGACGGTGGCGGCGCTGTTAAAGATGCCGCCAAACAGGCTGCTGGCGGTGTTCAGGGCGTTGGAGACCGCCCCGGCCGCGAAACCCTGGAAGGGGGAACGATAGCCTGTCCCGCAACGGTCGCAAAAGAATTCGAACTGGAAACCTTGATCCGTGCTGTGATCGGAATAGTTCCGGGTGAACTCGATATTTTCGCTCATGGGCTCCTCACATTTGGTCGATGGACCTAATTATAACTTTCTGCTGGATTCTTGGCGACATCCCGGATAGGACATCGGTCATATCAGGAAAGGGATCAGGCACGTCCCCCGCCGGAGCGGCCTACGGTTTCCCCAACAGGACGATGTCGTCGAAGTTGAAAGCCGTGGTGGTATCCGGGTCGGCCGAGACCGAGAAGCCCGTCCAGCCGCCCGAAAGGCGGTCGTCCTCGAAGCTATAGACGACCTGCCCGTTGACGGAGCACTCGTATTTCTTTCCCTCGCCCCGCACCTCGACTGTATTCCAATCCTCCGGGCCGTTCGCCGGCTTGATGACCGTCGCAGCCGTCCAATCCTTTATGGCAATCCACTGGCCGTTTTGCCAGAGCCAGACCGAGGCGTTCTGCCCGCCGTAATCGATGACGAAGGAATAATAGTCCCCGCTCGACTCCTGGTAGCGGAAGATGAGGCCGAACCACGAATTGGGCCCGGAAACCTTCACTGCGCGCATCGACAGGTCGAAGGAGCCCAGTTTCTCGGGCCCGATCGGGATGAATTCCAGGAAGACGTTGTTGACCTTTGCATTGACCACCCAGCGCAGCTCGTCCGCCCCGCCGACCACCGCCTTCTGGATCGTTCCGGGCTTTGCGTCGTAATTCTGCAGCACCCAATCCTCCGGGTGGGAGAAATCGTCGCAGAACAGCGGCGTCCAGCCGGCGTAGTCCATCGCGACGCCGAAATGGGTGGTGAGGCATTCGGTCATATGCTTCATGAATTGGCCCTGGTCAGGCGTGGAAGTAGGAGTCGGCGGGACCTTGGTGGGAATGGGGGTTATCGTCGGCGTTGGCGTGGGGGTGGAAAGGAACGGCAGGCTCGCCGTGCTGCAGGACAGGCCGGCCAATCCCAGGATCAACATTACCAGCAGGATACTTCTTTTCATTGAGCGCCTCCCGAAATAAGGCTCGAATTTACGACGATAATATTATACAGTCTTCCAAGCAGGAACAAGACCTGCCGGGGTGCTCCAATTCTCATCGATTCATCAACACCGGTTTAGGCAGAGGCGCATCATTACCAGGCAGACTTCTCCGCTGAATTCTCCAATCCGCGCACTGATATCCGCACCTGTGTTTGGACATGGGTGAAGACAACTGCTAAGAACACGAGCATCTCTCGGATGCGCCTGCACCAGTCATGGACTTCTGATCTTTGACTGGAAATCGTTACAACAAAGTTCAGATGAACCACTCTCCAGAATGTATAATGGGTAGTCGAACAGGCGAGACCAGGGTGCTTGGTCGAGGCGCCGTTCCAGGAAACTTTTCGGGCGAATTCCAGGCCCAAAGGGAGCAAGACATGTCGAAAAAGAAATTAGGCATCGTGCTCATCGCGATCGGAGCATTGATCGTCATCGTCACTCTACTTTCAGGTCTCGTTGGCTTTCCCAAAAAAGGGTTCGGGTATGCCAAAATTCTTGTGGGAATTTTCGGCCTGTTGATCGGAATGGCAGGAGCGATATTTGCCTTTATCAAGGAAGGCAGCCTGCGCAAGTTCTGGGAGATCGTCCGTCCACATAGCCGACAGGAATTCATCCTGATTTCCTTGGGTTTACTGATCGGTTTGCTGTTCAGTATCTTCATCCCTTATGGAGCAGGCTTCGATGAAGAAACGCACACGATCAGAACCGTCGCCATCTCGCAATTGAACTTTATTCCAAACCAGGGGAATGCCAAGACCCTCTGGCAGTTATATGACTACTCCTATCAACGGCGAAATTTCCAAACCCCTGCCTTCGATCAATTCAAAAAGGGAATTCTCCTGGCGGCGCCTGACTGGGGCTACGGTTCCGGCAGCACCTACTCGACCTATTTTCCGGCGAATTTCATCCTTCCCGCGGCAATCGCAGCGATTTTTTTGCTGGGACTCCATTTTCCTTTACTGCCGACTATTATCCTCATGCGGTTGGTTGGTTTTATTTTCTATTTGGCCGCTTGCACCCTGACCCTGCGCATCCTGCCGACAGGCAAATGGATCTTCCTCGTCCTCGCCTTTACCCCAATGGCCCTGTTCCAGGCCGCGACGATCAACGGGGATTCATTTACGATCGCTTGCAGTATTCTTTTTATAGGCGTTTTCCTAAAAATATTCCTCAAGCCCGAAAAATCGATGGGCGCTAAAGAAGCCTGGTTGATCGCCCTGGTAAGCGTGCTGATCGGCATGACAAAATCAGGAACAATATTGCTTTTATTAACGCTATTCCTGTTCCTACGGTTCAAGGCCGAGAACAAAGCGGTCCCTTTTATTATCGTGTCGGGAGCGCTTGTTTCATTGATCGTGTCGATTGGCTGGATGACTTCCAACGTCGTCAACGCAAATCTTTGGGCGAATCCAAGAACTTACACCGGGCAATTGAAGCTCGTATTGTCGAATTTCCCGGACTTCGTAAGCATTTACATCAAGGGTATCTATCTCTCCCTCAACCAATACTATACCGGGTGGGTGGGGGTATACGGATACTGGGTTGGTGAGGTCCCAGCCGCGGTTTACCTGTTATTTCCTTTGGCATTGTTGGCCGCATTTCTAAGTGAAGCAAAATACCCTGATTTCCATAAGAAGCATCGCCTTATCATTCTCCTTATTTCCATCATTTGTCTCGTCGGGATCGATTCATACGAATACATCGGGGGGTATGTTCCCGGGGTGCAAATGACGAGCAAGGTGGGCAGGATCTTCCTGCCATTTTCCCCATTGCTGCTATTGGCTTTTAGCGGTTGGCTGTCGAATGGCGCGAGGCTTCGGAAAATCAGCCAGATCGTTTGCGTTGGGTTGTGCGCGATCGCGGTCGGCGCGTACAGCTATGGTTTATACCTCACGTACTATACCGACTGTGTTTATCAGGTTACCCCGTCTAGACCTTGTACACTGCCGGTATACAAGAATATCGATGTGCTGAATCCTTATCTGGCTGAGGTAAATGACAATATCTATGTCTTGCAAAGTTTCAAGCCGGAATGCTCGAACATAAGCTCCGTGATCGTCCGGGTGGAAACTTCTGCAGGAGGCCCTGCGGACAATCTGGTTTTTTCGGTTCTGGATGAAAACAAAAATGTTTTGGCCTCGAACGAATTTTCGATACCCGCGATGAAACAGCGTGACCTTTTACGCTTGCCAGTGCAGGCAGGGGTGTCGGGGGGCCATCCGACTTTGTGGATCAGCGTGAGCATCCCCGCAGGCGATTCTTCGAGCGCGGCTGTAGGGCTCCTGGGGCGCCAGAACGGGAGTATATACCCCGATGGGGAATTATTCTTCAATCAGGAACCACAAGACGGGGACCTGTTTTTCCAATATACATGCATGAACAAGTAAGGTCGTGGATAAAGAAAACTGGCCGTCTCCAGAGAGACGGCCAGCAGCTAATTAAATCCACGCTCGATCAGGCAATGCCGGCCTCGGCGTGGAACGCTTCGGGCAAGGCATCGATGGCCCGGCGTTCCTGGAGTGATGGACCCACGCTTTGTACCTGTCGCCGAAGCCATTCTCGCCCGTCTGCCACGCCTTCCTTTGCAGCTTGCTTGGAAAAAAGTTTGGGGTTGCTCGCTCCAACCTTGAGATCGCCACATTTTTTAGCGTCGATCCAGTTGTATTATTTGGAAATCGCTGTATAATTTTCCTCAGAATGTGTGAATATTCCGGATTGCTCCGGAATATGAACAGTGTAATTATTGGTGGGATTGGAAGTTAAGAATCTCAAGAAAAATAAAAATTTACGGGGAAGTCGTGATGGCGGGATTTTACTGTCGCGAGCAAAACCTGGCTGGACGGTTTGGTCAATCCTGGTACTAAGGCAAGTGCTTTCTTCCTTGGCCGGCGCATCTGAGTAGGGTAGGGCGAGGTGGACTTGATTCCGCTATCGTGATATTCGGGTGTAGGGAGAGAGGCTGGGTAGGTAGGAAGCAGAATGTGGGCGATATTTCAATACGATCCGGGAGGAATGAAATGAGAAAGAATCGTACTGCTCATTGGCTGGTTCGGGTTGCGTTTTTTGCCCTTGGCGTCATCTTCATGAGCTTCTTTTCCACCACATCCACCCTGGCGTCCGCGGCCAAATCGGGCGTCCCATCATCCCAGGGGCAAGTGATCCTGCATATCAGCGACTACATCCGGGCGGATATGATTTCCATTGCTGAACGCTACTGGAAATACAAATGGCAGGCAAAAAATTCCACGGTTACCGTCTGGGATAGTAACCATATCCCGAGCAATCCGGCTCTTACGTTCTCGGATTATCATGACGAGTACGCCTACGATCCGAATAACAAGAATGCGAATAAAAAATACATTGACACACCGGACAAGTTCTGGTGCCAAAATGCAACCTACGTGGATTCTGCTGGACAGACCCATAATCGGTTCTCGACCTCTTGGGGTTGCTGGTACTACAATCAAGATGAGAACGGGGACCCGGTGGTAAATGTGGGAGTCCCCTACTTTTGGGGTGGCCATGTTGCCATTAAAAATAACGATCTCAATAATGACGAACTGGACCCGGCTCTAAACCCGGATACGAAAAACGGGAAGTATTTTGATCAGTTGGTCGATCTGGGGTATCCTGTCGGGGATGTCGTCATCGAAGGTGGGGTCCATTCCCTTCTGGTTGCCCAGCCGCCGGTCGGGGTGGATTGTACCGGCCTCGTCATGAAGGCCTGGAGGCTCGATGCGGTTTACTCACCCTCCGAGCTTCAAGCGCTGTCCCGCCCCATTCCTTTCAAGGACCTGGCTCCGGGAGACATCGTGTTTGAGTTAAATACCCATGCTGTCATTTTCGATGAGTGGTTTAACTATGATCCCGCCTCCGGCGATCCTGTAGCAAGTGATGAAAACGGAACGGAATTCTGGGTCTTTGAAGCATCGCTTACAGCCAAGAGGGTGGTACGCAGTAAATACAGACTCACCTATATCGAGCATGAAAATGATGGTAATTATGATTATGTGGAGACGAAGAGAGTGGAGGTCTGCGATGGCACCGGAGATTGCCGATATCCAGATTATGTGAATTACACGGCAAACAATGACTTGAGGAACTTCTTAGGTTTCCATTATCAAGACGTAAATGATCACTTGGTCCGTCAGGATGCAATTCCCCGCAGATACCTAACGCCGGTCGATCTGGAAATCGTCATCGATGCATCCGGCAGCATGGACGGCAATTCACTCTTGAGCGCGAAGTCGGCAGCGAAGAACATCCTGGGTTTCCTACACCCAGGGGATCGAGTCGGCATCGTCTCTTTCGGTGCATCGATCCGTCGCGTGGTACAGCCACAGTTGGTAGGTGGCACTATTGATCCTGCGAATCGGCTCGTCCCCGATCCGGCTCAAATCAATACGATGAGACAGCAGATCGACCAGATCACCCCATTCTCCGATGGCACGTCAATTTCTTACGGAATTCAGACAGGCATGAGCGACCTTCCTGCTCTCAGTGTCGATAACCCGGTCAATCTGATGGTCCTGATCAGCGATGGACATGAGGAAAGTCAACCCTGGGTAACTCCGTGGCTGTTAGATACCCTCGTCTCAGATGGGATAAAAGTCTATACGCTGCAAACGAACATCCCTTCGGCTTTGGACACGTCTCAGGAGAGTATTCTCATGGCCCGGATCGCCGAGAGAACCGGAGGAAAATATTCGGCCTCGACGGCTGATATCCAGAACGACCTCACGACAAGAAACCTGATCAATAAAGTTGTTGTCGAGGAACCAAGCACAACAAGTCCAGATGGTGGCACAGAACGCCTGACCTCCGTTCATGCGAACATGCGCTCCACCGGGACAGATGAACAGACCATCGCAGTCGACTCGAGCATGGATTCTGTAACGTTCAAAGTGCTCTGGTCTGGCAGCCCGCTCACCTTCACGCTCGAGCAGTCAGATGGGACGACGATTGACCCATCCACGGCGAATACGGACAGGAACGTTACCTACCTATCCGACGAGACCTACGCAGCCTATACCATCCAGGCGCCTCAACCGGGAGGGTGGACGGTAAACGTCTCCGGGGCAGGCGGAGAAGCGTACACGCTCTCCGTCACGGCCGCGGATGCCATGGCTGTGTCTGTCGATATCGATAAGCAGACATACGCAACGAACGAACCGATCCAGTTTACCGCCAGCGTAAACGATAGCGATACACCTGTGATGGGGGATCAATCCCCAAATTATGTTCTTGGAGCCACCGTCCAGGTAACAGTCGAAGGTCCGGCAAACAATCCGGCGACCTTTTCGCTGTATGATGATGGCCAGCACGGGGATGGCGCGGCCGATGACGGCATCTACGGGGGCGCCTTCAGCAATACCCCCATTCAAGGCATCTATATCTTCGATGTCCAGATTTCCGGCCTCAACAACCGGGCCGGGGAACCGTTCACCCGGGAAAAACGGATTTCCGTGGAGGTCAACGATCCTCCCAGGGTGGTGAGCATTGTCCGCGCATCCACCAACCCGACCAGCTATTACAGTCTGGCCTACACTGTCACATTCTCCGAACCCGTCAGCGGCGTGGACACCAGCGATTTCGCGGTGACGACGACCGGCCTGACGGGCGCGGAGGTCGCGGGCATCGGCAGTGGAAGCAATATCTATACAGTCCTTGTCAATACCGGCAGCGGCAGCGGGACGATCCGCCTGGACGTGGTCGACAACGACACGATCAAAGATTCGACCGACAAGGTCATGTACGGTGTATTCGCCATTGGCGCGCTGCCGCTTGGCGGACCGGGCCCGGGCAATGGGAACTTTACGAGCGGCGAGGTTTACACGATCCAGAGAAGCATGACCACGAATATCGCGGCCAATAAACTGGCCGACACGAATGACGGCATGTGCGATGAGACGGACTGCTCGCTGCGCGAGGCCATTGCCAGCGCGGAACCGGGAGCCAATCTCACCTTCACTCCCGTCTTTTCCGGCAGCACGCTTCGCCCGACCTCCACGCTGTATTTGGAACGGGACATCACCATCGACGCGTCCACTTTGGCCCAGCCGTTCGTCATCAGCGGCGACAGCAATAACAACAATATCCCCGATATCCATGTGCTGACTGTGGACAATACGGTTCATGCCAGCCTGACAGGATTCGTGATCGACAGGAGTACGGATAGCGCCATCGACAACAACGGGATCCTGACGCTCACGAACATGACCATCTCGAACAGCACCGCCTATGAAGGGGGCGCAATCGACAACTACTACCAACTAACGGTAAACAATGGCGCCTTCCTGAATAATAGCGCCACTGCAAATGGCGGCGCCATCTACAACGTTTACGATTTGATGACGATCTCAAACACCTATTTCTCCAACAATCACGCCTCGAACGGCGGGGCCATATACAACCTGGGGAGTCTGAACATTACAGACAGCGCCTTCTCCAATAACAGCGCCGCGGCCTACGGCGGTGCGATCTACCAAGGCGTGAATTCCCAGCTCAGAGGTGGAGCGACGGTCAAATCGATCTCGAACAGCACCTTCGAGAATAACAGTGCGGTTTCCGGCGGCGGCGGAGTGTACGTCAATGCCATCGTCACGATTTCCAATAGCACATTTTCCGGAAACACGGCCAGCGCCGGCAACGGAGGCGCGCTCCTGAACAACTCCCGGCTGACGCTCACCAACGCCACCCTTTCCGGGAATCAGGCTGTTCTGGGAGGTGGGATCGATACACTGAGCTACAGCCAGTTGAGCATGGCGAACACGATCGTCGCCAACTCCCTGGGCGGGGGGGACTGCATAAGCGCTGTGGCTCTCTCTGTGAATTCCCATAACCTGGTGGAGGATGGCAGCTGCTCTCCGTTCCTGAGCGGCGATCCAAAGCTGGGAGCGCTTGCCGACAACGGCGGACATACTCGGACCCTGGCGCTGCTGCCCGGCTCGCTGGCCCTCGAGATGGGCGATGCGACCACCTGTGCCGCCGCGCCGGTCAACAGCCTGGACCAGCGCGGGACCGTCCGGCCTCAAGGCGTAGCCTGCGACATCGGCGCGTACGAAATGGTCGTGGATCCCGCCGTGCCGGCCATCCAGGCTTTTACCACCAGCCAGCTCACCTCCAGCCTGGACGTCCCGGTCACCGCATTCGCGGCCTCGGATGACGTCGGGGTGACCGGCTATCTGGTCAGTGAGACCGACGCAACGCCGCTGGCGGACGACGCCCGCTGGCAGGCCACGGCCCCGGTCACGTACACCGTCGGCGTCTACGGGACCTACACCCTGTATCCGTGGGTGAAGGATGCAGACGGCCATGTTTCGCTGCTTTATTCATTCCCGAGCATCGTCGTCGTTACCCCGATCACGGCCTTCACCATCTCAGGGAATGCCGGCGGACTCGCCGGGGTGACCTTGTCCTACATCAACGGCGGGCTGCAGAGCGTGACCAGCGCCCCAGACGGCAGTTATTCGATCACGGTCCCCTATAACTGGTCGGGGACGGTCACACCCAGCCTCGCCGGTTATGTCTTCACCCCCCCAAGCAAGATCTATACCCTGGTGACGAGCGACCGACCGGCCGAGGATTACGCCTCGGCCCTTGCCCCGACCAGCACGTTCACGCCGACACAGACGTTCACCTGGACGGCTTCCAATACGTACACGCCATCCAACACATATACGCCTTCCAACACGTATACCCCATCCAATACATATACGCCGTCCAACACTTACACGCCTTCCAAGACCTTCACGCCTTCCAACACACGGACGCCGACCAATACCCGGACGCCCACCAATACCGCGACGGCCTCCACGACCTACACACCCACTGCGACGTTCACTTCGACGCCGGCAAACGGGGTGGGCCTGGCGGGCGAATACTTCAACAACTTCAGCGTCAGCGGCGCGCCGATCGTTGCGCGGATCGACCCGCAGGTCAACTTCGACTGGGCCAACGACAGCCCCATTCCCGGCGTCATCGGCACCAACTTCAGCGTGCGCTGGACCGGGAAGGTGCAGCCGCTTTCCTCGGAGGACTATATCTTCTGGATCAACGCCGACGAGGGGACGCGCCTGTGGATCAACGGCCAGCTCCTGGTGGACGACTGGAATACCCCGACCTACAACTGGCACCAGACGGCGCCCATCAGCATGGTCGCCGGGCAGCAGTATGATGTCAAGATCGAGTACTATGACAGGCTGAACTGGGCCCGGGTGGCATTCTACTGGCAGACCGTCTCCGCATACCTTCCTTTGCAGCCAGTGCCGAGCTCGCAGCTCTTCCCGCCCGACAGCGGCCTGCCCGAGACGGCCACCGCGACGTTTACCCCAACGGATACCACCACCCCGACAGATACCTTGACCTTCACTCCCTCGAATACACTGACCCCCTCGAAGACGGCCACCCCCACCATGCTGCCGCCAGGGGACGGAGTGGGCCTCCAGGCCGAGTACTTCAACAACTTCGACTTGAGCGGCGCGCCGGTGATCTCCGAGATCGAGCCGCAGATCTGGTTCGACTGGTCGAACCAAAGCCCCTTCCCCGGCGTCGTCGGCAGCGACTTCAGCGCCCGCTGGTCGGGCCAGGTGCTGGCGCAGACGAGCGAGAGATACCAGTTCCTGATCAACGCCGACGAAGGCATCCGCCTGTGGATCAACGACCAACTCCTGGTCGACGATTGGAATGCCCCCACGTACGATTGGCACGATACGGGCCCGATCATGCTGACCTCCGGGCAAAAGTACAACGTCAAGATCGAGTTCTACGATACAACCGACGAGGCTCGGGTAGCCTTCTTCTGGATGACCACCAACTCTTACAACGTTCCTCTACAGCCGGTGCCGGTCACGCAGCTCTTCCCGCCCAACGGAGAATTGCCGGCGACGGCGACCATTACTCCCACACCGACCCCGCCGGGCGGGGTGGGCCTCCAGGCCGAGTACTTCAACAACTTCGACCTGGGCGGCGCGCCGGTCGTTTCCCAGATCGACCCACAGGTCAACTTCGACTGGTCGAACCAAAGCCCCTTCCCAGGCATTGTCGACAGCGACTTCAGCGCCCGCTGGTCGGGCCAGGTACTGGCGCTGACGACGGAGAGATACCAGTTCCTGATCAACGCCGACGAAGGCATCCGGCTGTGGATCAACGACCAACTCCTGGTCGACGATTGGGATGCCCCGACCTATGACTGGAATGCCACGGACCCGATGGTGCTGACCGCCGGGCAGAAGTACGACGTCATGATCGAGTTCTACGATACAGAGGACGAGGCCCGGGTGGCATTCTTCTGGGACACGGTGGACTCGTACAACGTTCCTCTGCAGCCGGTGCCGATGGAACAACTCTTCCCTCCCGCCGGAGAATTGCCGGCGACCTCCACCCCGACCGATACGCCGACTCCGACGTCGACAGCCACCCCCATCGTGCAGCCTCCGGGCGACGGTGTGGGCCTGCAGGCCGAATACTTCAACAACTTCGACCTGAGCGGCGCGCCGATCGTTTCCCAGATCGACCCGCAGGTCAACTTCGAATGGGGCGATGACAGCCCGTTCCCGGGCGCCATCAATAATGACTTCAGCGCCCGCTGGACGGGCCAGGTCCAGGCCCTCTCGATGGAGAATTACAACTTCTGGATCAACGCCGATGACGGGGTCCGCCTGTGGATCGACGGCCAGCTGATGGTGGACGATTGGGATGCTCCAACCTACGATTGGCACGAGACAGGCCCGATCGCCCTGGTGCCGGCGCAAAAGATCGACGTGACGATCGAGTACCGTGACACCAGCAACTGGGCCCGGGTGGCGTTTTGGTGGAGCACGGATTCAGGCAATATCGAGTTGGGTCCGGTGCCAAGCTCGCAGCTCTTCCCGCCTTCCGGCGGGCTGCCTGCCACGGCAACCTGGACGCCGACCGATACCCCAACGGTCCTGCCGACGAATACTGCCACGCCCAGCTCCACCCCAACCCCCACCCGGACGCTGACCCCCACCGCCAGCTCGACGCGTACGCTCACACGCACTGCCACGCCGAGCTTGACGGCCACGGCCACCAGGACGATCACCTCGACCCCGACGGCCACGGCGACGCGCACATCCACGCCGACCAATACACTGCCGCCTCCGACGAATACGCCCACGTTCACGCGCACATCCACACCGACTTCCACCGGGACTGCCACATCCACCTCGACAATCCCGACCTCGACGCGAACTTTCACGCCAACCAATACCGTCCCGACCGCGACCAGGACAGCTACGCCGACGGCATCGCGTACTCCCACCGTGACGAACACGGGGACGAAGACCTTCACTCCGACAAAAACCGTCCCGACAGCCACGCGCACGTGCACGCCGACCAACACGGTGCCCACCCCAACGCGCACCGCCACGCCGACCCGCACGGTCCCGACCGCAACCCGAACGGCCACCCCGACGCGCTCGCTCACTCCCTCGGCGACTGGCACCCCAACGCGGACTTATACGCCCACCAGGACGGTGCCCACTCCAACGCGGACACGAACACCGACCCCAACTTAGGCTGGCTGCTCCTGCCTGACCCCATTCCGGTGCGCCGATCGTTTTGCTTCATGCAATCAGCGCACCGGTTTTTCTTTCCAGTGTGGCGCTCTTCCAGGCTTTTCCATGCTCAAGCCTAGATAAAAAAGCTGGCCGTCTCCGGAGAGACGGCCAGTAGTAGGTCACACTTGTAGCGTGAAACACCGCGGTTACAACCCTACCTCGGCGTTGAACTCCTCGATCAGGGCGTCGATCTCGGGGACCTGCTTCTGGACAGCCGTGAAGTAATCCGGCTGCTGCCACATATCCTGGATCTCCTGGTAGGTCTTGCCCTGCTGTTCGACCCAGGTGAAGTACTTCAGGTTGTGGACCCGGCGCTGGTCGGTATAGCGCAGCTCGAGCAGGTTGTCGGTCGACTGGCCGTGCAGGTAGCGGGCGAAATCGGCTGCGGCGTTCGACTCGCTGTAGGCGCCGAACTCGGCGTGCATTTCCTTCAGCCGGGACTGGTAGAGCTGCATCGAGTCGGTCAGGACGGTCAGGACGATGTCATGCTCGCCCAACTCGTAGTACTTGGCGAACTTGATCGCGCTCAGGACGTTCGAGATGCCCGAGAAACCCAACAGGTCGAGTTGCGCGATGACCGCTTCCGGCACACCCTGGGAAGCCAGGTACTTCTTGCCGGCCGGTTCGTTGAACAGGCGGGAAATGTTGACCACGGCCTGGTCGTCGATGGCCACGACCATGTCGGTGTTCTTGGCGTTGTGGATCCACGGAACGTGCTTGTCGCCGATGCCCTCGATGCGGTGGGCGCCGAAGCCGTTTTCGAGCAGGGTCGGGCACTGCAGTGCTTCGCTGGCGACGATCTTGCTGCCGGGGAAGGCCTGCTTCATGTAGTCGCCGCTGGCGATCGTCCCGGCGGACCCGGTGGCGGAAGCCATGCCGCGGTAAACGTCGCCCGGACGGCTGATCTTCTTGACCACCTCTTCCATGGCGTGACCAGTAATCTCGTAGTGCCACAGGTAGTTGCCGAACTCCTCGAACTGGTTGAAGATCATCAGGTCCTGGCCGGACTTGCGCAGTTCCCAGCACTTGTCGAAGATCTCCTTGACGTTGGATTCGGTCCCGGGCGTCTTGATCGTCTCGCCGGCGATCTTCTCGAGCCACTCGAAGCGTTCCTTGGACATGCCCTCCGGCAGGATGGCGATGGAGGTGCAGCCCAGCAGGGCCGAGTCGTAGGCGCCGCCGCGGCAGAAGTTGCCGGTGGACGGCCAGACGGCCTTCTGCGCCGTCGGGTCGAACTGGCCGGTGACCAGGCGGGGCGCCAAGCAGCCGAAGGCCGCCCCGACCTTGTGGGCGCCGGTGGGGAACCACTTGCCGACCAGGACGACGATGCGGGCCGGGACGCCGGTCAGACTGGGCGGCAGCTCGACATAATTGACGCCGCCGAACCCGCCGCCGGAGGCCTTGGCTTCGTTGTGCCAGGTGATCCGGAACAGGTTGCGCGGGTGGACGTCCCACAGGCCGATCTTGCCCAGTTCTTCCTTCACCTTGGCGGGCACCTTGGCGGGGTCCTTCATCTGGGCGTAGGTCGGAATGATGATGTTCTTTTCCCGGGCGCGCTGGATGGCGCGCTTGCGGCGGTCTTTCATGACGGATAGGTCGATGGTAGTCATATAAGGTCACTCCTTGCAGGGAAAGGGGAAGTTGTCAGACAACTGGTATTATACCCTAACCCGACGAAACCGGTAATGACGGATGCCTGCAAGTGCTATAATATTCGACATGGATGGAGATATAAAGCTCTATCGCGAACGCTGGAAAGCCGTTGAGGAGATCGAACGGGAAGAATTGCGCGCCATGCCGGTTGAAAAACACTGGAAGCAAATCAACGCTCTCGTCCGTTTTGCGCTCGCGAATGGATTAATGCACGGCGATGACAACGAACTAGAAGTGTTCCAGCGCTGGGCCAGGTTGAAGGGCGCCGGATGAAATTATCCCCGAAAGATGAAATAGAACCGTTTCGGGCAGCCATCGAAGCCGTCCAACGCTTGCTGGCAAAATTCGGGAATCGCGGCGTGATCATCGGGGGAATTGCCGTCGGCTTTTTGGGCCGGCCGCGATTGACAGAAGACGTGGACGCGATGTTCCTGCTTTCCCTGCAGGATATTCCTCGGTTTCTGGAAGCAGCCAAAGCCGAGAGCCTTTCCCCCAGGATTCCGGAGGCGGACGAGTTCGCCCGGAAAAATCGCGTCTTGTTACTGCAATATTCACCCACTGAAACGAACATCGATATTTCTCTCGGCCTTTTGCCTTTCGAAGAGGAAGTGGTCCAGAGAAGTATCGTGCTGACGACCGGTACCTTGTCGGTTCGTTTGCCTACCGCCGAGGATCTGATCATCATGAAAGCCATCGCTCATCGTCCGAAAGACCTGGAAGATATTCGAACCATCGTGGATAAGAATCCCGGCTTGGATATCGGCCGCATCGAGCGATGGGTTCAGGCTTTTGGGGAAGCCCTCGAAACACCGGCTTTGTGGCAGGAAATCGCCGGGCTGCTCAAATAACCGTCATCAAAAACTCCGAGGGTTCAGCCTCGGAGTTTTTATTACACAAAACCTTTTTCATCGCCAAGCATCCGTGTGACTCGGGCGACTAGCGCTGGACGGCGCGCTTGCAGCGGTCTTTATTGACGGTAAGGTCGATCGTGGTCATATAAAGTCACTCCTTGCGAGGAAAGGGGATGTTATCAGACAACTGATATATTGACGCAAAATGAACCGAGTAATACAGTTTGAAATAATGGTCATGGGATTGGCGTGGCCGTGACAAATGAAAGGGTGTTGATGTTGTAGTAAAGCGTTTGACCTAGGATGGGATCATTCGAGTAGTCTGCCAGAGGAATGAGCAAAATGCCGTCCGCGGTCCATTCCTGCGGTACGCGTCTATCCAGACTATCCGTGATGATCGATTTCAGTTTCTGGTTTTGAATGTTATAGAGGAAAACGGAATATTTATAATCGTAAGGGTCGGAAATTGGATCGATACTTTTTTGAGCGGCGAAGGCAAAAGCCAGGCCATCCGGTGACCAGACGACCGCCCCAATATCGACATAATCATTCAAGGAAATGGATTGTTCATCGCCCGTTTTTAAGTCATGTAGGTATAAATTTGATCCGCTTCCTTGAATCACCCTTCTTTCGGTTGGCGAGAATGAATAAAAGTCAAGACCATCATTTTCAATAAAAATGGACCATGTGCCAGTCTGCGTATCCAACTTAAACACCGACCCCATATAATTTACTGCTAAATGATGCCAGGGTGGACTTTCCCAGCAACCCTCGTCCCGGATGAAATACAGATATCGATTGTCTCTTGTCCAGTGTAAGGGGGACGCGGATGCACAGACTTGGTCAACGTTACCAAATAATTTATCGTAAGAAACATCGATTTTCGACGTCCCATCTCGCTTGAGGACTAGAAAATCTCCACTAGTACAACTCTCTGCCAGCCAGCTTCCATCCGGGGAGAGAAGAGTCGTATAACGATCTTCGCATTGGTTTGGAAATGATGCAATGAGCATCGCGAGAGCTTCTTCAGTGGGTTCCCGCGTTGGCGATGCAGCTAGAGTTGAATCACTGGTTGGGTAATTAAAATACGCAGTCAGGGTGGAGTCGAATGAATCTATTGTATGTGTAGCCGGCGGGGTTATGACCAGTAGAGATGTGTTTTGGACGGTTGGGTGGAAGTCGTGTTGGACGTCGGAGCGGGCGTCTTTCCCAGCTGGACCTCCGCCCTTCCGCAGGCTGTGATGAGAACGACAAACAGAATTAGACCGATGGTGATTCGTCTCGATATCATTTTCCCTCCGGATCTACCGAACGGGTTTCGTTTCCATGACTTTCGCGGAATTTTGTTTCCCGAATCTAACGTCTTTCCGGTCACATCCAAAAAACCACAAGCCAGCCAGGCAGGAGGCCGGCTGCCATCTCAGACTTCGGAAGTCTCTATTCTTGTCACCGCGTGCCCGGTTGAAATCGACCACCTCTCGATCTGCGACTCCATATCAACAATTCCGGCTTCCAGCAGAGGCGCATTCGGTGCGTACAAGAAGTTCCCACCCGGCGCCAGAGACTCGAGGATCTCGCGGTACTTGGCCGGGTAGCGTTTCGCCGCGCCCAGGTCGTAGTGCTCGGCGTAGACGAAGTGATTGGTGAAAGACAAGTTCGCCAGGATGGTCCCCCAGCGGCCGGGCTCGAAGCGGTAGGCGAACCAGTCGATCTCGGTCAGGTAAGGGGCGGTCACCTTGAGCGAGCGGTCGATGCCGTGGGCCTCCACACCCTGTGAGCGTAAGTACCGTACCAATTGCGCCCGGCTCCCGCAGCCGACGTCCAATAATGGCTGGCGCAGGGTCACCGGGTCCAGTCGGAAGAGCTGCAATTGCAGCGCGGGGGAATATTCGCTGCACGGCACTTCGTTGACGGTGGGGATACGCCGCAGGGCTTCCTTCAGCGCCGGCGGATACAGTCCCTCCAGCACGGCCTGGATGCGGGGATAGTGGAAGCCGCGCAGGGTCCCTTCGATATCGCGGCTCTCGATCAACTCCTGCCAGGATGCGACGTAGATGTCTTTCAGCCTTTGACGGGTCCGTTCGTCGACCTGGATGTACTGGTTGACGGCATAGATTCGTTCGACCAGCGTCGCGGCGGCCTGTTCAGCCAGCGCGTCCCCTTGCAGGGCGGCCGCGGCGGCCGGGTCCGCCAGCAGGTCCTCCAGCGCGGCCAGGAAGGTAGGGTCGATCTCGAGCAGGCGTTCCACGTCCGTGTGCAGCAGGTTGCGGGAGCGGTTCAGGCGGAACTGGCGCAGCAGGGCGTCGGTGAATTTTTGCAAGCTATCTCCAGAACAGCAGCAGCCCAGCCAGGAACGAGGCGGCGTTGGCCGCCAGCGACAAAACGAACAGCCGCCGCTTCGGCCCGCCAAAGGCATAAATATACAGCCCCCATTCGACGAAAATCACCCCGACCTCCAGGGCCGTCACCGGCGGGAGCCCCACCTTCACGCCCAGCCAAGCCAGGATTAGGAGCAGCAGGTTCAGGGCCGGGTTGGTCAGGCAGTTGACCATGGCCACCGCCAGCTGCGCCCGGACCGTCCGGAATGCAAAAGCCCAGGCCACCGCCCCCTCGATGGCCACGGTCAGCAACAAGGCGATGATGTAGCGGATAACGATTAGCAATTAGCGATTAGCGCTCAGATCAGGCATCCTGCTTGGGTTCCTGCGGAGCGGATGCAGGCGCGGCAGCCTGCTTGGCCAGGCGGTTCTTGCGGATCGCCCGGATGACGAAGAAGGCGACCACGCCGATGACCACCACGGCCAGGCAGAGCGCACCCAGCACGACCAGTCCCAGGCCGGCCAGGATGGTCGGCGGGGGAGCCACGTCCGTCGGCGGCGGGACAATGTCCAGCCGGGCCCCCGGCAGCGCCCCCAGGAATTGCAAGAATCCGATTCCCATACTTCCTCCTTATTGTGAATGCAAACCTAAAATGAATTAACTATCAGGACACGAATCTGAACCGGGAAAAGCCATGTCTCTTTGCGCTTTCGTGCCTTCGTGGTAAATCTTAGCCCTCCCGCGGACGGATGGTCCGGGCGTACAGGCGCAGCCCGGCGTACAGGGCCGCGATGGAGACCAGGGTACTGGCGAAGATGAAAACCGGCGCGCCGGTCCAGGTGCGCAGGAGCGTGAAGCCCGGCAGCGCCCCGACGATCAGGGCCAGGGTCGTCAGCCCGAAGGCGAAGCCGCTCTTGCCGGGCAGCATCCCGGCGACGCCGGCCAGCGTCACCGGCATGCTCAAATTGAACAGGAAGGTCCCGATCATCACCAGGGCTGGCAGCGGGGTAAAAAAGGCCAGCAGCGGCGCCGAAAGGACCAGCCCGGAGACCGCCACGGCGGTCCAGCCGAAGCGGTCGGCCAGGAAACCGCCCAGGGCCTTGCCCAGCACGACCGCTCCGGTCAGCGCCAGCAGCAGGGTCGTGTCGGATTTCCACGGCAGGACCAGGCTGCCCCCGACCAGGCTGCGGATCGTCACCGAGGCGAGCAGCAGGGCGATTACTGCCTCGAACCAGCGGGCATCCTGCGGCAGGGCCGGCGGAATGGGGAAGTCCGGCCGCGGCAGCAGCAGGATCGTCACAGCGAAGAGCAGCAGCACGACGATGAACGGCCAGGCGATAAAGCTGCCGCTCTTGCCGATCAGGATGCCGAGGGTCAGGCCGAGCGCGCCGGGGGCGACGAAGAGTCCCGGTAGGGCCGCTTTGCCGGGGGCCAGCTTCAGGCTGACGACGCCTCCGCCGACGTGGAAGATGGCGTTGCCGATCCCGGCAATGACCGCAGCCAGGAGCGGCCAGCGCATCAGCAATGTGGCGGCCGCCACCAGCAGCATGCCCAGCGCGGCCGTCCGGGCGGGTTGCATGTATTTGTCGACCAGCAATCCGAGGATCGGCTGGGTGGAAAAGGCGATCCCGTCGTAGACCAGAATGAACAAGGCGGCGGTCGACGCGTCGACCGAGCCGGCCTTGAGCACGCCGAACAGGGTCGCCGCACAGGCCGCGTCTACCACGGCGTGGGCCAGGCCGTAGGCAGTAATATTGCTCCAGACGGTTCCTTTGCGCATGGCTCTCCTCAGGTTGTCGGGGCGCCTGCCCCACCAGGTCCATTGTATACCAGCCGGGCGGGAAAAGAAAGTGAGCCCCGTTCTCCAGCCGTCGTTTCATCCCATGTTCATCTTCATCCCGTATATTTGCCCCATTCAGCGTAATCGGATAGGAGATATCCATGTCAGGCAGGTCAGCATATCAGGATTCCGGGTTCGTCCGCTCGATCAAGAAATTCCTTTTGTCCGCTTTCGTGGTCTTCACCTTCGTCGCTTACTGGCTGCACGAGCGGCAAGCGAAACCGGCGACCCCGGCTGCCGGCACTTCCCTGCCGGTGGCGGGCATCGTCCCGACGACGGCCGACCCGGCCTCAGCCGTCACCCCGACGGACAGCCCGGCCGCGGTCGACCCGGCAGCTGGCGCTGTCCCCACGGACACGCTCCCCGCTCCCACCGCCACCCAGCCGCCGGCGCAAGCCGGGCTGTACAAGAACGGCACCTATTCCGGCCCGGAAGTGAACGCCTATTACGGCCTGGTCCAGGTGCAGGTGGTCATCCAGGATGGCAAGATCGCCAACGTCGCGTTCCTGGATTATCCGCACGACCGGCGCACCAGCCAGTACATCAACAGCCAGGCCATGCCCTGGCTCACCCAGGAAGCCATCCAGGCCCAGAGCGCCAACGTCGACATCATCAGCGGGGCCACGCTGACCAGCGAAGCCTTCATCCAATCCATGCAGGCCGCCCTGCAGTCCGCCCGGAATTAGCCATGAAACAGACCCGTTTGCTCATGGGCATGCCCGTCACCGTGGAAGTGGTCGACCCTTGGGCGACCGAAAAGACCCTCGAGTCCGTTTACGATTATCTCGGCTACGTGGACCGGAAGTTCAGCACCTACAAGCCCGAGAGCGAGATCTCCCAAATCAACCGGGACGAACTTCCCTTGGCGGAGGCCAGCGACGACATGAAAGCCATCCTGACCCTGGCCGAGCAAACCCGCCAGGAGACCGACGGCTATTTCGAGATCGTCCACAACGGCAAGTGCGATCCCTCCGGGATCGTCAAGGGCTGGGCGATCCAGAACGCCGCCGAACGCCTGCGCCAGGCCGGCTTCGCGAACTATTACGTGGACGCCGGGGGCGACATCCAGGTCTCCGGGAGGAATGCCCAAGGGGAGGCTTGGCGGGTGGGAATCCGCCACCCCTTCCGGCCGGACCAGATCGTCAAGGTGCTCTCGCTGCAGGACTGCGGCATCGCCACCTCCGGAACGTACGTGCGCGGGCAGCACATCTACGATCCAAAGAATCCCGACCGGCCCATCACCGACATCGTCAGCCTGACGGTGATCGGCCCGAACGTCTATGAAGCGGACCGTTTCGCCACGCCGGCTTTCGCCATGGGAGCGGCCGGAATCCAGTTCATCGAAGAGCTGGAAGGTCTGGAAGGATATATGATCGACCGGAACGGACGGGCAACCTTCACCAGCGGTTTCGAAAGGTACGTGCTGCATGCCTAGATCCATCGACGACCTGCTCAACCGGGTCACCATGTATCGGTTGGTGCTGTACTATCTGATCTTCCTGCTCGGCGCGGCCGTGCTGCTCTCGGCCCTGGGCGTCTTGAAGTACGACGTTTATGCCTTGCTGTTCTCGATCGGCTTCCTCCTGGCGATCTCCTGGGCCGCCAACTGGATCTTCGCCCGGACGTTCGCCGTCCCGGCCAACGTGGAATCGGTCTACATCTCGGCGCTGATCCTGGCCCTGATCCTCTCCCCGATCCAATCCTTCCACGACCTGTGGTTCCTGGGCTGGGCGGCGGTCCTGGCGATGGCTTCCAAATACATCCTGGCGATCAACCGCAAGCACATTTTCAACCCGGTGGCCCTGGCCGTGGCGCTGACCTACTTCACCGTCAATCAGTCCGCCAGTTGGTGGGTGGGCAGCGCCGCCATGCTGCCCTTCGTGCTTCTAGGTGGGATCCTGCTCGTGCGCAAGCTCGGCCGGTCCGACCTGGTCCTGAGCTTCCTGGTCACGGCGATTATTGTCAGCCTCTGGGTAGGCCTGTTCACCGGGGCGAACCTGGCCGGCGCGACCAGGCAGCTCTTCCTGTCGACCCCGCTGCTGTTCTTCGCCTTAGTCATCGTGACCGAGCCGCTGACGGCCCCGCCCACGCACCGCTCGCGGATCGCCTACGGGGCCCTGGTGGGATTCTTCTTCAGCCCCCAGGTCCACTTCGGAGGGTTTTACTTCACTCCGGAGCTGGCGATCCTGATCGGGAATGCCTTTTCCTATGTCTTCGGCCCCAAGAGGCGCGCCGTCCTGCGACTGCGGGAAAAGATCCGGGTCGCCCCGGATGTCTACGATTTCGTCTTCAACCGCATCCGCAACTTTGCCTTTGCGCCCGGTCAGTACATGGAGTGGACGCTCGGGCATGCGGACCCCGACGGGCGCGGCAACCGGCGTTATTTCACCCTGGCCTCCGCCCCGACCGAAAAGAACCTACGGGTGGGCGTCAAATTCTCGGAGCGGTCCAGCAGCTTCAAAGCGGCCATGCTCGCGCTGGAGCCGGGCGACGAGATCATCGCCTCCCAACCGGCCGGCGATTTCGTCCTTCCGAAAGATCCCCATCAGAAGGTCGTGTTGATCGCCGGCGGGGTCGGCGTGACGCCCTTCCGCAGCATGATCAAGTACATGCTGGATACGCACCAGCGCCGGCCGGTCGTCCTGTTCTACGCCAACAAGACCGTCGACGATATCCTGTACAAGGATGTCTTCGACCGGGCCCAGCACGAACTGGGGCTGCGGGTGATCTACGCGGTCAGCGACCCGCGCCGCCTGCCGGCCGGCTGGAACGGCGTCACGGGGCGGATCACGCCGCAAGTGCTCCAGGGCAAGCTGCCCGATTTCCCGCTGTGCGTCTTCTATATTTCCGGGCCCAAAGGCATGGTCGACTCGTTCAAGGAATCGCTCGACCGGATGGGCGTCCCGCGTTCCCGGGTCAAGACGGATTATTTCTCTGGCCTGGCTTGAACCCCATTTCTTCAACCGTGAAAAGCGCCGGTAAATTCCCGGCGCTTTTGCTGTGGTGAACAACAAGTTTTCAGACACTCCCGTGTATATCA
>Ga0335071_10002017_pt1 | contig 21941 bp, 19 predicted proteins | sample Lox_Sample_15_FD_206724 | JGI IMG/M metagenome (GOLD analysis project Ga0335071, IMG submission 206724) | Soil microbial communities from Loxahatchee National Wildlife Refuge, Florida, United States - Lox_Sample_1.5 | ecosystem: Environmental > Terrestrial > Soil > Wetlands | place: USA... | reverse complement strand
CTACCCCAGGGACGTCTATTGGAAAGGCGCGCCTCCGGTCGAGGAATACAACTTCCTGCACGTCGAAGTGAAGCCGGGCCAGGCCACGAAGTTCACGATCCACCGCTTCCGCCCCGGTTCGGCCGAGCCCTACGCCTCGGTCGAGGTCTTCCAGTGAAAGCGGAGAGCCCCGTGGCTCCTCGGTTCGCCCTCCCTCTTCCCGGCTGGGTCCTGAGCCCCTACACGGCGATCGTCATCGCCGCGGTTCACGTCTACCTGAGCATCGGTCACCTCACGGTCCTGTTCAAAGGCCCTCCCCACTGGACCGACTTCTGGAAAGGGTTCGGTGCGCTCGCGGGCGCCTACGTCTTCGCCGCGCTGGCCACACGAGGCTTTTCTCGACACAAGAGCCGGCTCCCATCCCTGGAGCCTGCGCAACAAGGATAAGGAGAGATCTCATGAGCAGTACCCGGGTTCGATGGCTCATCGCAGTGTTCGCCGTACTCGTCACGGTATCGGCCTCCGCCCAGGCCCCGGCGAAAAAGCCGAACATCCTGGTCATCATGGGAGACGACGTCGGCTGGTTCAACGTCGGCGCCTACCACCAGGGAATCATGTCGGGGAAGACGCCGAACCTCGACAAGCTCGCGTCGCAGGGCATGCGCTTCACGGACTACTACGCCGAGGCGAGCTGCACCGCGGGCCGGGCGAACTTCATCACGGGCGAGATTCCGCTCCGCACCGGTCTGACGACCGTCGGCCAGGCCGGAGCGGATGTCGGTATTCCGGCACAGGCCGCCACGCTCGCCAGCGCCCTGAAGACGCAGGGCTACGCGACCGGTCAGTTCGGCAAGAACCACCTCGGCGACCTGAACAAGTACCTGCCGACCGTCCATGGATTCGACGAGTTCTTCGGGTACCTGTATCACCTCGACGCGATGTCGGACCCGTACTGGTACTCCTTCCCGGTCGACGAGAAGTACTACAACACCTACGGCCCGCGCAGCCTGATTCACAGCTGGGCGACCGACGTGGACGATCCGACCGACGTGCCGCGCTGGGGCAAGGTCGGCAAGCAGAAGGTCGTCGACGAGGGGCCGCTCCCGCCGTTCCCCGACATGTCGAACGTGCCGAACATGCACGACCTGCCGTTTCTCAAGGCGAAGTACGACATGACGACCTTCGACGAGGTCCTGGTCAAGGCGTCCAACGACTTCATGGACAAAGCGAAGAAGGACGGAAAGCCCTTCTTCGTCTGGCACAACACGACGCGCATGCACGTCTGGACGTTCCTCTCGAAGAAGTACAGCGCGATGGAGAACAGCCAGAGCAACTACGGCCTCGAGGAGGCCGGCATGGCGCAGATGGACGACAGCATCGGCGCGCTGATGAAGCACCTCGAGGACATCGGCGAAGCGGACAACACCATCGTCATCTTCACCACGGACAACGGCGCGGAAGTCTTCACGTGGCCGGACGGCGGCATGACTCCCTTCAAGGCCACCAAGGGCACAGTCGGCGACGGGGGGTTCCGCGTGCCCTGCATCATTCGCTGGCCGAACCACATCAAGGCGGGCGCCGTGGAAAACGGGATCATCTCCGGCCTCGATTGGTTCCCGACCCTGATGGCGGCGGCCGGAAACCCGAACATCATCGACCAGCTCCTGAAGGGCGTGAAGCTCGGCGATCGCACCTACAAGAACCACCTCGACGGATACAACCAGATGGACCTGCTCACCGGAAAGGGCCCCTCGGCGCGTCACGAGATCTTTTACTTCGGTGGTCCGCACCTCGGCGCCGTTCGCCTTGACGACTTCAAGTTCACCTTCTATCAGCAGCCCTGGGGCTGGCCGGGCGAAAAGGTCACGACGGACATGCCCATCATGGTCAACCTCCGGCAGGACCCCTTCGAGCGCACGCCGTCGACCCGCGGGCAGTCGCCCAACGACAGCGCCTTCGGGTACGGGAACGACTTCTTCGCGCGCGAGTTCTGGCGCTTCGTTCTGGTTCAGCAATACGTCGGGAAGCTGGCGGCGACGGCCATCGACTATCCGCCGATGCAGGACCCCGCCTCGTTCAACCTGGAGGCCGTCAAACAGAAGATTCAGGAGATGCAGAGGGCGCACGAAGGCCAGTGATCGGCGCGAATGTGGGTGCGGGCGAGTCCGCATCGAGGTCTTGGACGGTGGATCGGTCGCAACGAATCGTGACGCGGGTGGCCCGCCCGGGCCGCCCGCTCGTTTCCAAGAGAGGAGTCCAATGAATCCGCTGCGTGCCTTCGGACGGGTTGCCCTCGGGATCGCGGTGACCGCGCTCGCCGCCAAGGCTCAGGCTCAGCCGAAGAAGCCCAACATCCTCGTCATCTGGGGAGACGACGTCGGCTACTACAACCTGAGCGCCTACAACCAGGGAATGATGGGCTATCGCACGCCCAACATCGACCGCATCGCGAAGGAGGGCGCGCTCTTCACCGACGCCTATGCGCAGCAGAGCTGCACGGCGGGTCGGGCGTCGTTCATCCTGGGCGAGCACCCGTTCCGCACAGGTCTTCTGACGATCGGCATGCCGGGATCGCCGCAGGGCATCCCCGACTGGGCGCCGACGATCGCGGACCTCCTGAAGCAGCAGGGCTACGCCACCGGCCAGTTCGGCAAGAACCATCTCGGCGACCAGGACCGGCACCTGCCGACCGTCCACGGCTTCGACGAGTTCCTCGGCAACCTCTACCACTTGAACGCCGAGGAGGAGCCCGAGACCTACTACTACCCGAAGGATCCCGAGTTCAAGAAGAAGTACGGCCCGCGGGGCGTCCTCCACACCTGGGCGGACGGCAAGGGCGGCCAGAGGATCGAGGACACCGGGCCTCTGACCCGCGAACGGATGCCGACCGTCGACCAGGAGATCTTCAAGGCCGAGCAGAAGTTCGTCGACACGGCGGTCAAGGGCGGCAAGCCCTTCTTCGTCTGGTTCAACACGACGCGCATGCACGTGTGGACGCACCTGCAGCCGTCCGCCGTGGGCCGCACGGGGATCGGCGTCTACCCCGACGGCCTCGTCGAGCACGACGACATGGTCGGCGCGGTTCTCAAGCAGCTCGACGATCTCGGCATCGCCAACGACACGATCGTCGTCTACGGCACCGACAACGGCGCCGAGACCGTGACCTGGCCGGACGGCGGGACGACGCCGTTCCACGGCGAGAAGGGCACGACGTGGGAGGGCGGCTTCCGCGTCCCGATGCTCGTGCGCTGGCCCGGCGTCATCAAGCCCGGAACGATCGTCAACGACATCTTCTCGCAGGAGGACTGGCTGCCGACGCTGCTCGCCGCGGCGGGCGAGCCGGACATCGTCGAGAAGGTCGCGAAGGGCTACGCCGCCAACGGCAAGACCTGGAAAGTCCATCTCGACGGCTACAACTTCATGCCGTACTTCAAGGGCGCGGTCAAGAAGGGTCCGCGCGAGGAGATCTTCTATTTCGGCCAGGGCGGAGACCTCAACGCGATTCGTTGGAACGACTGGAAGGTCGCGTTCGCTCAGGAGAACGGCAACATCGCCACGGCCACGCGAGACGTCACCGGCTGGCCGGAGATCGTCAACCTGCGCGCCGACCCGTTCGAGAAGGCGCCGCGCGAATCCGGCATGTACATCCGCTGGTACGGGGACAACATCTGGCTCTTCATCCCGGTGCAGCAGAAACTCAAGGCCTTCCTCCTGACGATTCCCCAGTTCCCGTTCCAGCAGGGCTCGAGCTTGAACGCCGCGAACATCAACTACACGACGCTCCAGGCCATGCAGGCCATGAAGCGGCTGCACGAGCTCGAGAGCCTCGCGGCGCCGAGCAACTGAGCGAAAGCCATCGAGGTGACGCGATGACCGAGGAGAAGAAGGCTTCCCTCAAGGAGAAGGCCGCGGAGGAGCTTCGACTGATGCTCTACATCACGGCCTTTCTCGCGGCCGTCTTCGTCTCGTTCCTCACCTGCCGGCGGCTCATCTCCCGCGGATTCGGCGTCACCTCGTTTCACTACGGGTTCGCGGTCATCGAGGCGCTCATCGTGGCCAGGGTCATCCTGATCGGCAAGGCCATCGGCGTCGGGAAGAAGTCGAAGGGACACGGCTTGTTCCGCAAGGCGCCTGGCGACGCGGTCATCGACGCGCTCCTGGCCGGCGTCTTCGCCATTCTCGAGCGCGCCGTCGAGGGGCTTCTGCACCACGAGAGGCTCTCCGCGAGGATCCGGAAGTTCCTCGACCAGGGCGTCGACGAGATCCTCGGCCGGACGCTGATCATGTTCGTGGCCTTCGTTCCGTTCTTCACGCGGCGGGAGCTCGACCGCGTTCCGGGTGACCGGAAGCTGGTCGGTCTCCTCTTTCACGGCGGCGCCGCTCGCGCGAAAGCGTGAGGCGCCGGGAGGACCCATGAGAGCGATTCGAAACCTGACGGCCGGCTTCCTGTTCTTCGGCACCGCGATCGCGGTGCTCGCGCAGGACCCCCTTCCCTCCTGGAACGACGGCGCCGCGAAGAAGGCGATCGTCGACTTCGTCAAGACGACGACGACCCAGGGAAGCCCTCAGTTCGTGCCGCCCGAGGAGCGCGTCGCGACGTTCGACCAGGACGGAACGCTCTGGGTCGAGCACCCGGTCTACACGCAGCTCGTGTACTGCCTCGATCGCGTTCCGGTGGTCGTGAAGGCGAAGCCGGAGCTCGCCGGCGTCGAGCCCTTCAAGACCGTCATGTCCGGCAACCGCGAGGCGATCGCTCACCTCTCCGAGAACGACCTGATCAAGATCGCCATGGTCACCCTGACCGGCATGCCGGTCGACGACTTCCGGGCCGAGGTCCGGAAGTGGATCGCGTCGGCCAGAGATCGTCGCTGGAACCGGCCCTACACGGACCTGACCTACCTCCCGATGCAGGAGGTCCTCAGGTACCTGCGCGCCAACGGGTACAAGACGTACATCGTCACGGGTGGCGGCCAGGACTTCGTGCGGGCCTACGCCGAGGCGACGTACGGGATCCCGCCGGAGCAGGTGATCGGGACCTCGATCTCGACGAAGTACGCCTACGGCAAGGACGGCAAGCCCGTGCTGACGAAGGAGCCGAAGCTGGTCCTCGACGACAACAACGCCGGCAAGGCCGAGGGCATCTACCTGATGATCGGACGCCGCCCCTATGCCGCGTTCGGCAACTCGACCGGCGACCAGCAGATGCTGGAGTACACGAAGGGCGGCAACGGGGCGCGCCTGGCGATGCTCGTGCTGCACGACGACGCGAAGCGCGAATACGCCTATGGACCCGCCGCCGGCCTGCCCGACACGAGGGTCGGGACCTTCACGAAGACGCTCGACGACGAGGCCGGCAAGGACGGCTGGGTCGTGATCAGCATGAAGAACGACTGGAGGAAGGTCTTCGCTTTCGATTAGCCTGGGGGTCGGGCGTTTCCCGTCGCCTCTGACCGAGATGTGTCCGCGACGACGCTCGTTGTGGAGGCGCTCATGAATTCGGTTTTTCGCGATGCTGGTGGGGTACGGCAGGTCCGCCGTTGCCCGGGACAGTCGACCCCGACACGAAGTTCCGAGGCTCTCGCAACGCGCATTGGAATCGGGCGAGATGGAGATCGACACAGCTCGCCCGGGAAAGGAGCAAGGCTCATGAAGAAGTGGCCCGTCGTTCTCTTCTCTGCCCTCCTGGCGCAAACGGCCGTGGCTCAGGCGGGCCTCTCCGGTCGCGTGCAGGCGGGTGGAAAGGCCGTCTCGGGATCGACGGTCACTCTCTACGCCGCGGGACCCGCGGCACCCGCGAAGCTGGGCGAAGCGAAATCCGACGCGAAGGGCGCGTTCCAGCTCGCCGGGGGGAGTCCTCCCGCCGGCTCCTCTCTCTATCTCGTCGCGCGCGGAGGAACGCCCGAGGACCGGCCGGATCGCCGGAACAACCCCGAGCTCGCCTTCCTCGCGGTGCTCGGGGCGGCGCCGCCAAAGAGCGTGACGATCAACGAGTTCACGACGGTGGCGTCGGTCTGGACGAACGCGCAGTTTCTCGAGGGCGACGTGCTCAAGGGCCCGGCCCTGGGACTGAAGATCGCCGCAGGCAACGTGCCGAGCTTCGTCGACCTCGCGACGGGCGGGTGGGGCGGCGTCATCCAGGATCCTCTGAACGGTCCGCAGACGCCGACGATGGCGAACTTCGCGACACTCGCCGACCTCCTGTCCGCCTGCGCCACGCACATCACCCCGGATGCCTGCGGCCGGCTCTTCGCGGCATCGGCTCCGCCGAAGGGCCCCGCGCCGACGGACACGCTGAGGGCGGCGCTCGCGGTCGCGCGCTATCCCTGGTACCAGCCGCAGCGCCTCTTCCAGCTCCTCGACGCCTTCTACGCGGTCCCGAAGGGCAGGACGATGCGGGCGGTGCCCTTCATGCCCTACCTCAGCTTCGCGCCGAGCGCGTGGGTGCTGCCGCTGAAGTTCGACGGCGGCGGATACCGGGCCGGCGGCAAGGCGATGTTCGACAGCCAGGGCAATCTCTGGGTCGGCGACAACTTCACGATCGGCTGGCAGGGCCAGGACACGCTCTGGCAGGGCAATGCGACCAAGTTCGACCCGAACGGCAAGCCCCTCTCGCCGATCACGACCGGATTCGCCGGCGGCGGCATGCAGGGCGGCACGTTCGGCGCGGCCGTGGACACGAAGGACCAGGCCTGGCTCGCGAGCTACGGCGGCATGTCGATTTCGGTCTTCGACAGGAACGGCAAGCCGCTCACACCGCCCGACGGCATCACGTTCGGCGGCCGGCTCGGCCTCATGCAGGGCATCATCGTCACGCCAGGCAGCGGCGACGTCTGGGCCCTCGGCCTCTCGAAGAGCCAGCTCCTGTTCTTTCCGGGAGGCGACTACAAGAACGGCAGGATCGTCTGCGAGGGGCGCGACGTCGAGCCGTGCAAGTCGTTCCTGGGACCCTTTCACCTCGGCATCGACCAGCAGAACCGCATCTGGGTGACCAACGCCATGGGCGGGCACGTCACGCGATTCCCGGCGTCGGATCCGAGCAAGGCCGAGAAGTTCTCGACCGGGTGGAGCGGCAGCGGCCTCGGCATCGACAGCCAGGGCAACGTCTGGGTGACGAACCGTCTCGGCAACGGAGCACGCGGCGAGGCGGTGGTCATCGACACGGTCGCGACCCTGAAGCTCGGCGGCAACGGCGACGAGAAGCTCACGCACGCCATGGCGAAGCAGACCGCGAAGGACGGCGGCAGCGTCACGCTGCTCCGGCCGGACGGCAGCCAGTTCCCGGGCTCCCCCTTCACCAACGGCGGCCTTCCAGGACCCTGGGCGATCGCGGTCGACGGCAACGACAACGTCTGGGTCTCCAACTTCGCGATGCCGAACAGCCCGATCACGTGTCTCTGCGGAGCGAAGACCGAGAACTGCCCGCCCGGCTTCAAGACCGGCGACCCGATCGCGCCCCCGAACGGCTACGTCGGCGGCGGGCTGCAGATGCAGACCGACATCGCGGTCAGCCCCTCGGGCGACGTCTGGGCCATGAACAACTGGCAGGACATCGACAGCTGCTTCGGCGAACCGGACGAGGCTCTGTCGACGCGCTGCGGCGGCCAGGGCGTGACCATCTTCTTCGGCATGGCGAAACCCGTGCGCGCGCCGCAGATCGGCCCGGCCAAACCATTTTGAAGGAGTCTTCCGTGAAACACCGCCGACGACTCGGACCCTTTCGTACCGCCGTTCTCCTCGTCGCGATGACCACGATCGCCACCGCCCGCGCGGCGGCCCAGACGACCGAGGAGGAGGCCCACCACCCGGGCCAGACGGAAGCCGACAAGCTCGCCCAGGCGCTCGCCAACCCGGTCTCGAACCTCTGGTCGCTGCAGTTCCAGTTCAACAACTTCCAGCTGACGAACGACCGCTGGAACAACAACCTCAACTTCCAGCCGGTGATGCCGGTCAGCCTGACGAGCGGCCTGAACCTGATCACGCGGCCCGTGATTCAGGTCTACAACAGCGTGCCGTACACCGACAACCTCGGCAACGAGCAGCGCACCACGAACTTCGGCGACTGGACGCAGCTCGAGCTGCTCTCGCCGGCGCACAGCGGCCACTGGCTGCTCGGCGCCGGGCCGACGTTCATCTTCCCGACGGCGGGCTCCGTCTACACCGGGCAGGGCAAGTGGCAGGTCGGCCCCGCGGTGGTCGTGGCCTACATGGACAAGAAGTTCATCGCGGGCATCTTCCCGCAGCAGTGGTGGTCCTATGCCGGGGACCCCAGCCGTCCGAACACGAGCCAGATGAACCTCCAGCCGATCTTCAATCTCTTCTTCGAGGGCGGCTGGAACGTCGGCTACTCGGGCAACATCCTCGTCGACTGGGAGGCGCCGTCGAACAACCGCTGGACGGTGCCGATCGGCCTCGGCGCCGGCAAGGTCGTCAAGTTCGGCCGCCTGCCCGTCAAGATCTCGCTCGCCGGCCAGTACATGGTCACGCAGCCCGACCCCGTCGGCCAGCGCTGGAACGTCCAGATCCAGCTCACCCCGGTGTTGCCGAAGCTCATTGACGGAACGCTGTTCTGAGGAACCCCTTCGCGACCGTGACATGCTTGCGTTTCGAAAGTTTTGTTCCAGAAGAATGGGAGGTACTTATGCGTCGGAAATGGATCACCCCGGTTCTGATCGTCGCGCTCGCAGCCGTCTTCGCCGCTCCCGGGTTTGCGGAAGACAAGAAGGTCGATGGCGTCTTGAAGCTCACCGAAGGCTCGGTCGCGGCCGGCATCGGCTGGAGCTGGGGTCACGGAACCCTGACGTACAAAGGCAAGAGCTACAAGGTCAAGGTGGACGGGTTGACCGTTGGCGAAGTGGGCATGACCGACGTGAAGGCCAAGGGCAACGTGTACGACCTGAAGAGCCTCGACGACTTCGACGGCGTTTACGCGGCCGCCGGCGCCGGCGCGACGGCAGGAAAGGGCAAGGGCGCCTCGGCGCTGACCAACGCCAAAGGAGTCTCGATCCTGCTGACGAGCATCACGAAGGGCGCGAGCCTGAAGATCGCCGCCGAGGGACTCAAGCTCCAGATCGAGAAGTAGCGTCCGCACCGCTTCATGACCCGCCGGGACTCGGGGCGATCGCCCTCGCGCTGTGGGCGATTGCCCCGGGTCTCCTGGCCGCGCAGGAATCCGAACCGGCGCCGGCGGCCCTCGCGAGCGACGCCGCGCCCCGCTCCTTCAACGACTTCTCCACCGACTGGATCGCGCTCCAGCTCCACGTCACCCTGATGGAAGACGGCGCGCTCTTCTCCCAGAACGCGGCGAGCGTGTCCCAGGTCGGCGCCCTGCCGGACGTGCAGGAGTTCCGCGCGAGCCGCCTCGAGCTCGACGGCCAGATGAAGGCGCCCTTCGCGTGGAGCTTCAAGGTCAACGCCGGCGACAACGGGCTCGACGAGAACCAACGGGGAAGCGAACTGTCGATCGCCGAACTCTACGTCGCCGTCCCGCTGACGTCGTGGGCGACGATCAACGTCGGCGAGCAGGAAGCCGGCGTCGGCATGGAACGGCTCACGCACGGCGAGGATCTCTCATTCATGGAGCGCTCGACGATGACCGAGGCCTACAAGAAGGCGCACTCCCTCGGCATCCGCTTCACGGGCACGGCCGCGGGCGGACGCATGACCTGGTCGGCCGGATGGTTCAACAACTGGCTGACGGACGGCCTCTCCTTTTCCGCGATTGCGACGGTTACGCCGGGCGCGTGACGGGACTGCTCGTCGATTCCGGCGACGGCCGTGAGCTCGTGCACCTCGGCGCCTCGGCCGCGTACCAGCGGGCCCAGGGGCGGCGAGCTCCAGACACGAAGCCGGCCGGAGGTGCACCCGGCGCCCGACTTCGTCGACACCGGATCGTTCCCGGCGGCCTACTCCGACGGCTTCGGGTTCGAGCTCGCGGCCGTTCACGGACCCTTCACGCTCTCGGCTGAGTACACACTCGTCAGCATCGGCGCTCCTGCCGCCGGCGACGGGCATTCTCCGGCTGGTACGCCCCCGCGTCGTGGGTCCTGACCGGCGAGACGCGCCCGTACGAGCGTGCGAACGGCTACTTCGGGCAGCTCCTGCCCGCGGCGCCGATCTCGTTCGCGCCCGGCGGCGGCTTCGGCGCCGTCGAGCTCGCCGCGCGCTACTCCGCCATCGACCTCGACGCCGGGACCATCCAGGGCGGCCGGTTCGCGCGCTGGACGGGCGCGCTCTCCTGGTATCCGGCGAAGCTCTGGCGCCTCGAGTTCGACGACGGCTACGGCCGCCTGGAACGCTTCGGCACGACCGGTCTTTCGCGCTTCTACCGGCTCCGCCTGCGGCTCGAGTTCTAGAAGCGCCTCCGCACTCATTTGCGCCGTCGGCCAATCGGCTCTAGGATCGCGCCCCACTTGAATCCAAGGAGGACTCGATGAAACGCTGGATCACCGCTGTGGCGCTGGCGCTCCCCGTGGCGCTCTTCGCCCAGGACAAGGCCCCGGAACCGACCAAGAAGCCTTCCGAGCTGCAGAAGCTCGAGGGCGACGCGAAGAAGGACGCCAAGACGGCGGAACAGGGCGTCGACAAGGCGGCCAAGGACGTCGCCAAGGACGCCTCGACGGCCGGCAAGGCCGTCGGCGCGGAAGGCAAAAAAGTCGGCGAAGGCGCCGCCAAGGGCGCCTCGGCCGCCGGCAAGGCCGTCGCCACGGACGCGTCCAAGGCCGGCAAGGCCACCGCGGGCGAGACCAGCAAGGTCGGCAAGGACGTCGGGGCCGGCGCCGACAAGGCAGCGAAAGCCACCGCGGGCGAGGCCAGGAAGGCCGGCGACGCGGTCTCGGGCGAGGCGAAGAAAGTCGAAGGCAAGGACAAGCCCAAGGTCGAGCCCACGCCCAAGCCGTGACGTCTGCCCGGGGCGGCGGTCTTCGGCAATCGCCGTCCCGGATTCCTCCGGAGGCCGCGGGGCGATAGCATTCCGCGCCGAGGAGGATCCCCGACATGCCGCTTGCCCGTCTTCGCGCCGTCCTGGCGCTGTCGCTGCTCGTCTCGGCCGCCGCGGCCGTCGCCCAGGAAGGTTTCCCGCTCTTCACGACCGACTTTCCGCCCGAGGAGTTCGCCGCCCGGCGCGCGAAGGTCTACGACGCGATCGGAAACCAGGCGTTCGCGGTCTTGCAGGGCGCGCCCTCGAGGCCCGACTACATCCGGTTCCGGCAGAACAACGACTTCTACTACCTCTGCGGCATCGAGGTCCCGAATGCCTACCTGATCCTCGACGGCGCGACGAAGAAGGCGACGCTCCTGCTCCCGCACCGCAACGAGGGCCGCGAGCGCGGCGAGGGCAAGACGCTGTCCTCGGAGGACGCCGACGAGGTCAAGAAGCTCTCCGGCGTCGACAACGTCGTCGCCACGGACCTGCTCGGCGAGCAGATCATGGGCCTCCAGCTGCGGCGCGGCCTGAAGGTGCTCTACACGCCGCTCGAGGCGGCCGAGAACGCCTCGATGAGCCGCGACCTCGCCACGCGCTTCATCGCCGACACCTCGGCGGACCCGTTCGACGGGCGTCCGTCGCGGGAGGGCGCGTTCGTCGCGAAGATCCACGAGCGCTTCCCCGTGCTCGAGGTCAAGGACCTGTCGCCGATCCTCGACTCCCTGCGCCTGATCAAGAGCGAGCGCGAGCTCGCCATGATCCGCAAGGCCACGCACCTGGCCGGCCTCGGCATCCTCGAAGGCATGAAGTCGGTCAAGCCGGGTCAGTACGAGCGCGAGCTCGACGGCGTCGCGAAGTTCATCTACTGGCGCAACGGCGCGCAGGGCGACGCGTACTTCTCGCTGATCGCGAGCGGTCCGAACGCCATCTGGCCGCACTACAACGCCGGCAAGCGGAAGATGCTCGACGGCGATTTTCTCCTGATGGACTACGCGCCGGACTACGGGTACTACCAGAGCGACGTCACACGGATGTTCCCGGTCAATGGCAAGTTCTCCCCGTGGCAGAAGGAACTCTACGGGTTCTATCTCGCCTGCTACCGCGAGATCCTGAAGGCGATCGCGCCCGGCAAGACGAGCGGACAGGTCATCCAGGAGGCCGGCGCCGGCATGGACAAGGTACTCGCCTCGGCGAAGTTCACCAGCCCCGCGCACCGCAAGGCCGCCGAGGACTGGGTCGCGAAGTACAAGAAGAGCGGCGAGAGCGAGTATCCGTACCTCGGACACTGGGTCGGCATGGCCACGCACGACGACGGCCCGCACACGGGACCGTTGAAGCCCGGCATGGTCTTCACGATCGAGCCGGCCCTGACCGTGCCCGAGGAGAAGATCTACGTGCGCCTGGAAGACGTCATCTTCATCAACGACAAGGGCGCCGAAGTCGTCTCGACCGACGCGCCGTGGGACATCGACGCGATCGAGAAGGTGATGAAGGAAGACGGGATGCTGAAGAAGTACCCGCGCGTGTACCCGGCGCCGTAGGACGCCCCTCACCCCGTCCCTCTCCCGCCGGGAGAGGGGGTTCTACACGCCGGCCTCCTCAAAACGAAACCCTCTCCCCCCGGCGGGGGGAGAGGGCAACGGTGAGGGGGTCCACTACGTCCCGGGCTGGACCTCGACCGGCTGCGGCTTCGGCGGGACCTCGGGCTTGCCCTGCCCCGCCCTCCAGTCGATCGACCCGCCGATCTCGACCCGATGCGCGCCGCCCCGCACCGAGTCGACGGTCAGCGGCAGGTTCGCCGGCATCTGGAAGAGCTTCATCTCGCTGTAAGTCTTCGTCAGGAAGGGCGTCAGGAAGTTGATGACCCAGCCGATGACGCCCTTGCAGTGGGTCTCGATCTTCACGTCCTCGAGGAGGAACGCGCGCTCGGCCTTGTCGACGACGAGATTCGCCTTCCCGACGGGAGCGCAGAACTGCGAGAAGAGCTTCTTCAACCGGTTCGCCGAGGAGCGCTTCTCGGCCGTCACCTCGAGGCCGAGCGTGAAGCACGTCTCCCCGCACGGGCGGAACATTTTCGGGACGATCGCGAAGTCGACGTGCTTGACCGCGAGGTCCTGCTGCCACTTCGCTTCGAGAGCCAGAAGCGCCGCCTGCTCGATCGGGTCCCACGGCGCCTTGAAGACGTAGGTCCCGGTGACTTCCCCGTCCGAGCCGCCGGCGTCCTTCAACTGGAGCGTCGCCGCGAACGGCCCGTGGAAGTCGAGGTCGAGCCTCTTCTCGGGAACTTCCTTGATCGGATACTTCACGACGAACGGGTACTGGAGCTGGTAGTCCATGGTGAGCTCGAGCGGGCCGGTCGCCCTCCCGTCGACGACCGTCAGTCCCGAGGTCTTCAGGCGGATGTTCGACGCGGAGATCGTCGCGCCCTGGCGTGAGAGCTCCCCCGTCTTGCCCGCGAGATCGAGCTTCGCGACGCCGGAAAAGTGGCCGGCCGTCGTGACCCTGATGTCCCGCACGTCGAAGGTCGAGCCCGCGTCGAGCGCGACGCCGAGGCCGCCCGGAACCACGAACTTTCCGGAGGACAATTCGAAGAAGAGCTCGCGCGCCTGGAGCGCCGAGACGACCTTGCCGTCCTCGAGCGTCGTGAGCTGGAACGCGGCGCCGGTGAGGCGGCCATGGGCGATCGTCGAGCGGTTCTGCTCGAATTCCATGACGCCGTTCTCGATCTCGCCGTCGAGATGCCCCGAGAACTCGAGGAAGGACGGCGCGCCGCTGCGGCCGGGCCGGAACGTCCCCTTGTCGATCGAGAACACCATCGCCTCGCCGCTGACCGGGTGCGACGCCGTGTCGAACTCGACGAACGGCCGCAGCCGCATCGGCCGCCCGGGAAAGGCCGTCACTTTCAGGTCGTAGAGACGGACCTCGTCGACGAGGTCCATCATCGAAGGGCCGGGGGCCGCGGGGGCTCCGGTCCCGGGGGCGGGGGTCGGCGCTCCCGCGGCCGGCGGCGCAGACGGCGTCTTTTTCCCGCCGAGGATCTCGCCCCGTACGACCGACGGAATGTCGGTGTGAAACTCCATCTTCCGGACCGCCGAGCGCGCGATGCCGCCGAAGATCGCGACGATCGGCTTCCAGATCCCGAGACCGTGGAACTTCATCGTCGTGATGCCCTGCGGCGCCTCGAAGTCGAGCTCTTCGATCGAGACTTTCGGGCGCAGACCGGAACCGCGCACGACGAGCTTGCCGTTCCCGACGACGAACTTCATTTTCGTCACGGTGCCGTCGACCGCCTCCGCCTCGATCGTCGTCCTCGGCGAGCCCTGCGTCTCGAGCGCGTATTTCGGGATTGCGGGCACGCTGCCCGCGTGGAGGTCGGCCTCGACCGTCAGGTGGCCGTCCTTGATCAGGCCGCCGAGGATCTCGCTCGGGGACGGCTCGACCACGGCCGGCGGCGCGGAGGCGTTCGGCAGGGCGAGCGCCGGGGAAGCCGACGCCTCCGCCGCCGCGAGGAGCGCGGCCGCCGCCGATCCCTCGGCCCGGGCCGGCGCCGCGAGAACCGTGAAGACGAGGAGGACCAGGAGGGCGCGCCGCGACGGCATGGCCGAAATATACGATTGCAGGCGATGCCGCGAGAAACGATCCGCGCCGTTTTCATGACCGGGCCGGGGCGCCCCGTCGAGACCCGTCGGCTCGAGGCGCCGCGCCTTCGCGCGGGCGGGGCGATTCTCGAGACCGTCGCGAGCGAGGTCTGCGGCACCGACGTCCACCTGCGGCACGGCCGCCTGCCCGGCGTGCCCTATCCGATCGTGCCCGGGCACGTGAACGTCGGCCGCGTCCTCGAGACGGCCGTCCCGCTGACCGACGTCGAGGGCCGCGCCATCGCGCCCGGCGCGCTCGTCACCTTCTACGACGTCTACGGAACCTGCGGCGCCTGCTGGCACTGTCTCGTCGCTCGCGCGGCGACGCGCTGCCCGAGCCGCCGCGTCTACGGGATCACGGCGCCGGCCGCCGACGGAATTCTCGGCGGCTGGGCCGAGCGGATCGAAATCCTGCCGGGCGTCCGGCTCGTGCCGCTGCCGGAGGGCCTCGACGCCGAAGACTTTCTGGGGGGCGGCTGCGGCCTCCCGACCGGGTTCCACGCGGTCGAGCGCGCCGGCATCGCGATGGGCGACACGGTCGTCGTCCAGGGCAGCGGCCCCGTCGGCTTGAATGCCGCGATCTTCGCGCAGCTCTCGGGAGCGCTGCGCGTGCTGGTCGTCGGGTCGCCGAAGGAGCGCCTCGACGCCGCCCGCCGGCTCGGCGCCGAGGACACGCTCGACGTCGCCGAGGTCGCGGACGCGGCCAAACGCGTGCGCTGGGTGAAGGATCGGACGTCCGGCCGCGGCGCCGACGTCGTCATCGAGGCTTCGGGCAACCCCGCCGCCTTCCCGGAGGGCCTCGAGATGCTGCGGGACGCGGGCCGTTACGTCGTCGTCGGGCAATACACCGACGGCGGCGACGCCGTCGTCAACCCGCACCGCCACGTCAACCGCCGGCACGCGACCATCCTCGGCTGCTGGGGCTACGAGTTCTCGCATCTCCACCGCGCGCTCGCGCTGATGCAGCGGCATCGGGATCGCTTCCGGTGGCGCGAGCTGATCACCCGCGCGTACGGCCTCGACGAGGCGGGTCAGGCCCTCGACGACATGGAACGGCTTTCCGTCGTCAAAGCGCTCGTTCGCCCCGGTCTTCGGCGCGCTTGATCCACAGCGGATCCGGGACGCGCACGCCGAACGCGTGAGACACGATGCGCAGCCCGACGATCGTCAGCGCCGCCAGCGTCCCCGCCACGATCCCCGGCGCGCCGAGCTTCAAGCCGCCCAGGTAGACCCAGGCGCCGGCGAACGACGAGATCGCGTAGAGCTCGCCCGGCCGGAAGAGCAGCGGGATCTCGATCGAGGCGACGTCGCGCAGGACGCCGCCGAAGGTCCCCGTGATCACGCCGATCAGCGACGACACGAAGAGCGGCAATCCCTTTTCCTGCGCGAAAGCGACGCCCGTCAGCGTGAAGAGCGCGAGGCCCATCGCGTCCACGATCAACCCCTGGCGGTGCCACCGGCTGGCGCGCGCGTGGAAGGGCCGGCTGTACACGAAGGCGACGCACAGCGCGACGATGATGAGCAGGTACTGGTCGTGGCTGATCCAGAAAAACGGCCGGCGGTCGATCAGGAGGTCGCGCAGGGTCCCGCCGCCGAACGCCGTCACGATCGCCAGGCAGTAGGTGCCGACGATGTCCATGCGCTTGCGCGCGGCGGTGATCATGCCGGAGACGGCGCAGACGATGACCGCGGCCGCTTCGAGAGCGGTGCCGACGAGAGCGGGTTTCATGCCGTCTCCCCCCCTCGCCCCCCGCACGGGGGGAGAGGGCGGGGGTGAGGGGGGGAGTTCCGCCTCACTGCGGCCGCCTCGGGGAAGGTGCCGGCGCCTGCGGCGTCAGGATCGGAAACCCGTTTTGCCCGATCGGAGGCGGCGTCGACCCGGGCGAGCCCGGCGGCGCGAGAATCGGGAACCCGTTCGGGCCGATTCGCGTCGGCGGCACGGGTACCGGCGGGCGAAGGGGCGGGACGTAGCCGCCGCCTCCCCACTCGTAGCCGGAGTAGCCCCACCCGCCGTTCTGGTCGAGGAGGACGACGTCACCCGGCGGCGGGACGGCTTGCGCCGGCGGGGCGGCCGCGGCCGACAGCACCGGCCCGACGTAGAGCGACTGCCCCGGCGCGAGCCCGCCCGCGGGCGGCGGCGGGTCGGCCCGGGAGACGACCTTCTCGACCTCGGATGCCGCGAGGCTCGTGTAGATCCCGTCCGGATACCTGTGAAAGAGATAAACGCGGCCCTTCTGCACCGGCCGGTCGACCGACCAGACATGGGCTCCCCCGTGAACCTCCAGGGCGTAATAGGTCGTAGAAGTCGCCATGGACGCCGCCAGGAGACTGCCTGCTGCGAGACCTGCGGCTCTGTTCATCGGGCACCCCCCGCCTTTTGGGCCGGACCCCCTATGGTATAGACTCACAGGTCTGGGCGGAACAGCGCCGACTCCGGCACTGGTGGGATGGTTCCCGCCCGGACCAAGAACCAGGACATCGAGGGTCTGAGAGTATGTCAGTCCGAAATGACTCGGGCTCGGGGTCTGACAGCGCCCATGAGGGCAGTTCCCGCGCCTCAGTCGAGAACGCCGTCGAGGCGGCCAAGCGCTACCTCGTCGCCACCCAGGCCGCCGACGGCCACTGGGTCGGAGAGCTCGAGGGCGACACCATCCTCGAGTCCGAATACGTTCTGACCATGCACTTCCTCGGACGGACCGGGGAGGAGAGGGTCCGGAAGGCCGCCGAGTACCTGCGCCGCAAGCAGTTGGAGACCGGCGGCTGGGCGATCTACGAGGGCGGTCCGGCGGAGGTCAGCTCGTCCGTCAAGGCGTACTTCGTCCTGAAGCTCGTCGGCGACGATCCGAACGCGCCCCACATGGAGAGGGCGCGCCAGACGATCCTGTCGCTCGGAGGGATCGAGGCCTGCAACTCCTTCACGCGGATCTATCTCGCGATCTTCGGCCAGTGCTCGTGGGACGACACTCCCGCGGTGCCGCCCGAGATCGTGCTGCTTCCGGACAGCTTCATCTTCAACATCTACAAGATGTCCTCGTGGTCGCGCGGGATCGTGATCCCGCTCTCGATCATCTGGGCGTCCAAGCCCTCGTGCAAGGTCCCGGACCACGCGGCGATCCCGGAGCTCCACGTGCCGCGGACCGAGGCGCACGTGCCGCGGACGCGGCGCGAGCGCTTCTGGCGCGGCTTCTTCACGCGCTGCGACCGCTGGTTGAAACGCCTCGAGGCCGCCGGGTTCACGCCGCTGCGGGAAAAGGCGCTGCGCGCCTGCGAGACGTGGATCCACGAGCGCCTCGCCCTCTCCGAGGGCCTCGGCGCGATCTTCCCGCCCATCATCAACACGATCATCGCCTTCCGCTGTCTCGGCTACGAGCTCGACGACCCGCGCCTGATCGGGCAGGTCCGCGAGCTCGAGGCCCTCGAGATGGAGGACGAGGAGACGCTCCACGTCCAGCCCTGCAAGTCGCCCGTGTGGGACACCGCGCTCGTCATCGAGGCGCTGTCCGACGCGGGAATTCCCGCCGACGACCCGGTGCTGCTCAAGGCCGGGCGCTGGCTCCTCGACCGCGAGGTCAAGGAGGTCGGCGACTGGAAGAAGGCCTGCCCCGCGGCCGAGCCGGGCGGGTGGTACTTCGAGTACGCCAACGAGTGGTATCCCGACACGGACGACACGGCCGAGGTGCTGACCGCTCTCGCGCGCGTGCGTTTCCCCGGCGAATCCGAGGACCTCGCGCGCCAGGGCGCGGTGGCCCGCGGCCAGGCCTGGATGATGGCGATGCAGAACCGCGACGGCGGCTGGGGCGCCTTCGACAAGGACTGCGACAACGAAGTCCTGACCTACATCCCCTTCGCCGACCACAACGCGATGATCGACCCGAGCTGCGAGGACATCACCGGCCGCGCGCTCGAGGCCTTCCACGCGATCGGCGTCCCGGCCAACCACCCGGCCGTGCGCCGCGCCGCCGCGTTCCTCGACGCCAAGCAGCTTTCCGACGGCACGTGGTACGGCCGCTGGGGCTGCAACTACCTCTACGGCTCCTTCCTCGCGCTGCGCGGCCTGCTCCACGCCGGCGAGGACCTGCGTCAGCCGCGCTTCCAGCAGACGGCCGAGTGGATCCGGTCCTGCCAGAACGACGACGGCGGCTGGGGCGAGCTGCCCCTCTCCTACGACGACCCGGCGACGAAGGGACAGGGCCCGTCGACGCCGTCGCAGACCGCGTGGGCGCTCGTCGCGCTCTACGCCACGGGCGACCGCGACTCGGAAGCGGTCCGCCGCGGCATCGATTACCTCCTCGCCAACCAGCAGTACGACGGCTCGTGGAAGGACGACCACTGGACGGCCACGGGCTTCCCGAAGGTGTTCTACCTGCGTTACCACCTCTACGCGACGGTTTTCCCGCTCCGGGCGCTCGCCCTCTACACGCGGGCGGCGGCGGAGGGACAGAAGGGCCGGGCGGAGCTCGGGGCGCCCGCCCCGCGCCGCTCGGAGCACGGAGTGAACTGATGCGATTCCCCGTCCACATGATGACCGACACGATCCAGAACTCGGTGAGGAACGCGATCCGGGGCAACAAGCGCTACCCGTTCGTCCTCATGCTCGAGCCCCTCTACACGTGCAACCTCGCGTGCATCGGCTGCGCGATCGAGCGCCACACCGGGAAGCTCAAGGACCGGCTGCCGCTCGAGAAGTGCCTCGAGGCCGTCGACGTGTCGAAGGCTCCCGTCGTCTCCATCTGCGGCGGCGAGCCGACGATCTACCCCGAGCTGCCGCAGCTCGTCGACGAGATCATCAAGCGCAAGCGCCAGATCATCCTCTGCACCAACGGCCTGCTCCTCGACGAGAACCTCTACGGCAAGATTCCGCCGCACAAGCGGCTGACGATCAACGTCCACCTGGACGGGATGCGCGAGACGCACGACTACGTGTGCGACCGCGAAGGCGTCTTCGACAAGGCGATCGCGATGATCCAGGAGGGCGTGAAGCTCGGCCACCACATGATGGCCAACACCACGATCTTCAAGGAGACCTCGATGGACGAGGTCGAGGAGCTCTGCAAGCTCCTCACCGACCTCGGGGTCGACGGCATGCTCGTGTCGCCCGGCTACCAGTACGAGTCGGTCGGGAGCGACATTTTCCTGTCGCGCTCGGAGATGCAGCAGAAGTTCCGCCGGGTGCTCGACATCTCGAAGAAGTACAAGCTGACGTCGACGCCGATGTTCCTCGAGTTCGCCGCGGGCCTGCGCGACTACAAGTGCTCGCCCTGGTCGACGGTGACCTACACCCCCAACGGCTGGAAGGGTCCGTGCTACCTGATCGGCAAGACCTGGTCGCCGACGTTCGAAGAGTTCTGGAACGGCACGAACTGGGAGTACTGGGAGTCGCGGCAGGACCCGCTCTGCAGCAACTGCGCGATGCACTCGGGCTTCGAGGCGTCGGTCGTCCGCGAGCTGCCCAAGCACCCCGGCGACATGGTCCGCATGATCGCCTGGAACCTCGCCGCCTAGCTTCCATCCCCCTCTCCCCGTGAGGGGAGAGGGTTGGGGTGAGGGTCCCGGCTCCCGGGATGACAGACTGAACTCATGGATCTCGTCACCGGCGGCACCGGATTCGTCGGCTCGCACGTGGTGCGCGCCCTGCTCGCGCGCGGCCGCTCCGTGCGGTGCCTCGTGCGCCCGGGCAGCCGCCGCGACAACCTCGCCGGCCTCGACGTCGAGCTCGCCGAAGGCGACCTGACCGACCCGGCTTCTCTCGAGCGGGCGCTCGCGGGAGTCGCAACGCTCTACCACGTCGCCGCCGACTACCGACTCTGGACCCGCGACCCGGAGGAGCTCTACCGCGCCAACGCCGGCGGCACCGAGAACATCCTCGCCGCCGCGGCGAAAGCGGGCGTGTCGCGCGTCGTCTACACGAGCTCCGTCGCGGCGCTCGGCCTGACGGAGGACGGCTCGCCCGCCAACGAAGAGACGCCGGTCGTCCGCGACCGGATCGTCGGCCACTACAAGAAGTCCAAGTACGACGCCGAGCGCGTGGCGCTGTCGTGGGCGAGGCGCGGGCTCCCGGTCGTCATCGTCAACCCGTCGACGCCGATCGGCGAAGGCGACATCAAGCCGACGCCGACCGGCCAGATGATCGTGGATTTCGTAAACCGCCGCATGCCGGCCTACGTGGACACGGGCCTGAACCTGGTCGACGTGCGCGACGTCGCCGCGGGCCACCTCCTCGCTGCCGAACGCGGGCGCCCGGGCGAGCGATATATCCTCGGAAATCGCAACATGACGTTGAAGGAGATCCTCGATCGGCTCGCGGCGATCACGGGGCTCCCCGCGCCGCGCACCCGGCTGCCGCACTGGGTGCCGCTCTCGGCCGCCGCCGTCGCCACCGGGATCGCGCGCGTCACGGGCAAACCGCCGCGCTTCTCGCTCGAGAGCGTCCGCATGTCGACGCACCGGATGTACTTCGACGCCTCGAAGGCGGTGCGCGAGCTCGGACTTCCCCAGACGCCCGTCGAGCAGGCGCTCTCCCGGGCGGTGGCGTGGTTCCGCGAGAAGGGTTATGGCCGCTAGCCCGGTGCGGGCGCTGATCGTCACCGCGATGCCCGAGGAGCTCACCGCCTTCGCGGCGCGGCCGCTGCCGCCGGGAGTCCTCGCCGCCGCCACCGGCGAGGGTCCGACGAGAGCGGCTCGCGGCGCCGCGCAGCTCTGCGACCTTCACCGGCCGTCGGTGCTGGTCGGCGCCGGGGTCGCCGGCGCCCTCTCGACGGACCTCGCGTTCGGCGAGATCCTGGTGGCCCGCCGGGTCGTCGACTCCTCCGGCGACGCTCCCGCCCCGGACCCGACGCTGGTCGGCCGCGCCGCCGCCATGCCGGGAGCGCGCGCGGCCGCGTTCTTCACGAGCGACCGCATGGTCGTCGCCGCTTCCGAGAAGACGGCGCTCGCGGCGCAGCTGCACGAGGAGCCGGCGGCCGTGGACATGGAGTCGGCGGCCTGGGCGCGCGCCGCGGCCGCCCGCGGCATTCCGTACGCCGTCGTCCGCGCGGTCCACGACACCGCGGCCGAAAACCTTCCCGACTTCCTTCCGAGCTGTTTCGACGCCGAGAGCGGCATCCGGCGCGCGCGCGTGATCCTCGCCGCCCTGGCGCGGCCGGGCTCCGTGCCGAAGCTCCTCGAGATGCGCCGGCGCGTGCGCGAGTGCGGCGAGCGCCTCGCGGCCTTCGTCGCGGCCTTCGTCGCCGGGAGCGTCTGACGATGGCGAACCTCGACGATCTCCTCGAGAAGACGAGCCGCACGTTCGCGCTGTCCATCCCGGTCCTGCCGGAGCCGACGCGCCGCGAGGTCACGATCGCGTACCTGCTCTTCCGCATCGCCGACACGTTCGAGGACGCGTCGCACTGGACTCCCGAGGACCG
>Ga0335071_10002016_pt1 | contig 21944 bp, 20 predicted proteins | sample Lox_Sample_15_FD_206724 | JGI IMG/M metagenome (GOLD analysis project Ga0335071, IMG submission 206724) | Soil microbial communities from Loxahatchee National Wildlife Refuge, Florida, United States - Lox_Sample_1.5 | ecosystem: Environmental > Terrestrial > Soil > Wetlands | place: USA... | reverse complement strand
CCGGTAACGCTACCTTCTTCGGCCACGGGTGTCAGCGTTCAATGTCTCAATCTGCCGTCTGGCGCGAGTTGCTCGTATTCGGCGACCGCCGCGACGCTTAACATCACAACTTCGGTTTCCACTCCGGCGGGCACCTATCAGATCACGGCAGTATTCACCGAGACGTTACCGGCTCCGGTGACCGCGGCGGCCGCGATGATCTTTATTTCGCTCGGCTTCGCAATATTTGCCCACAAGGGACGAAAACGATCTCTGACTCTGGCTGCTTTGCCCGTTCTCCTGGTCGTCATTTCCAGTGCTATAGGCTGCGGAGGCGGCAGGGGCGGAACCACACATCCACAGCATCGTCAGGTTACAAGTTCCGGAACCATCACGCTCATCGTTCAATAAGGAACAAAAATCTGGACCTGCAAGAGCGGAACCGGCGATTTGCACTGAACTTCGCTCCTCCTACTGCCGATAATCTGGGAAACCCGACCAAGCGGGAAGGTACCCGAACGCGTCCGGCTCGGCCGGATTCCAGGAGGGAGGCTGACAAAATGGCGGCGAGCAGCAGTTTTGAAACGGGTGGCCGCGCGATGACTCATCAGAATGATTTTGAGCGCTGGAAGGACGATCTGTTGCTCCGGGAATCCTTGATTTCGGAGGCGGCCCTCGGGCGCAGTCCGTTATCGAGGGACGCTTGCCGTTCACTGCGAACGGGATTCAACCTGTCGCCTGAAGAGTTTGGCTGCCTGGAAAACGTTGTGCTCGGGCGGGGATGCGCGCAGTGCCCCTGCGGCCGCGCAGAGATGCTGGCCTCTCGCAGTCTCCTGCAGGTACACGTCGACGCGCAGGGCCATAGAAGCTGTACTGCCAGCGAAATCACGGCCTTCGTGTATGAAACCGCGATGCTAGTGCTTCAGGCGATGACAGCGGATCTCCGCTAGACGCCTGATGTTCATCCTGAATTCTCGAACCGAGCCCCAGCAGTCTGAAGCATACCCGAGAATATCCTGAGAAGTTTGAGCCTCTATCCTCCCATCTCATCGGGAAATGGCAGGCGCCCCGCCAGCGTTTTGCGGCTGAACGGGGCGCGCTGCTTACCTGGTCACGCTTAGTTCGCCGCCGAGATAGTGCTTGGTGCACCCTCCGCCTCGTCCAGATCGGCAAAAGGCCGAGAATTGCCAGTTCACAGTGACGCTCACTGGCGCTCCCATGGAATCGTAGCCTGAAGCGGTCCCTTGAACTTTCAGGTCCGACTGGACGGTGAAATCTGCCGTCCCGGTGAAGTTGGTGAGAGTTGCAGTAGTGCCGTCGGGCAGTACGTAGGCTAAGGTGTATCCGGAGAACTGCCAGGCCGGGCAGCCTCCGTAATAGCACCCTGAGCCATAACTGTTCGGAGTGCGGAAGCTGCCTCCGAGTTCCAGATAGCCCGTGGTCGCATTGACCGACGTTACAGCCCCTGAGACAGATTGATAGGTTGTTGTAGTTTGAGCAAACACGCCCACAGAAAGCAGCAGGACCAGCAGGGGGAGGTACTTGGTCATGGTCGTCGACCCTTTCAACTCATTGTCATGAGCAGTTGCACAACCTCCTCATAGCCGAGTTGGCGCGCTGCAATTGTTTCCATCAGGATCATCTCTGGTCTATACAAGGTTCTACGGATTACCGAAGGCAGTTCAGTGCAGGCGGGCTGGCTTGTGGGCAACGCAGCCCCCACAGGGAGTGCAGCGTTGACGGTCAACTTTGAGTTATTTACTGGAGAGTTATTGCACGTGTTGTGTCCACACACGTCCGAGACTCGAGCTGGCTAAACTTTTGATGGCTTCTGTTTCAGGATGCGCAGGATCGCGGCAATCGTGTTCCAGTTGCGAGTGGTGGCGGGCACGCCGAAGAGTTTATCGATCTGGCCGAGGTACCCGATCGTCTTCATGTGACGCCGGTACATGCCAAACACGAATTGGCCGTCGCTGGCGATCACCCGGACCAGCCACTCTCCATCTGCCGGGAAGGCGACGGGAAGGGACGCCCGAACGCCGCCGGCTTTCGACAGAATGCTCACGAAGCGGACAACATCCGGAGGGGAAGGATCGGGTCCATAGGGATTCTCCGCCTCAATGCGCTGAATCTCGCGGCTGTCGCAGGTCACAACTTCGGCTTCGAAGGGGAGTTTGCCAAGCAAGGCGGCCAGAAATTTCGTCCGCGAGCTGGGTTTGCGAACTACGAAGGTTCCAGCAGCGCCGACATTCACAACATCGTAGGCGCTCAACTCGCGCGCCAGGACGCTGGGGCGAAAAGTCCGATGCCCGCCGACATTGACGCCTCGAAGGAAGACTACGAGAGCCATCTAGGTCAAGCACTATAGCAGCGCTTGAAGGGTGAGTCTCGAACAGATGCTTCAATTAGACGGGAACTCGAGGCGCTGCTTTTGCGCTCAGCGTAGCAACTGTGCCATTGGCATCCGGTGACAGAATTACCGCGTGGCAGGGTTGATGGCGGGATCCGGATCGTTTCGGCTGCTCAGTTCGGCCCACCCGGATTGCGTAATCTGGATCTGCAGTTGATGCGACTGGCGGACGGTGGTGAGCAGGTAGTCGCAGAAGCGCTTGGTTTCCAGGGTGACGCGGGTGACGTTTCCTTTGTGTTCCGCAACCCGGATCGCCTGCAACACCGGGTCCGTGATTTGGAACCGCTTGCGCGACAGAGCAGGATCGATCCGGCTCCCCTGCAGGTCGAGATAGATCCGATCCGGGTTCGCGAGGCGATTGATCTCGTACTGGACGCGGTCATCCACATCGACAGTGACCGTCGATGAGTTCGGGCCTGACGAATACTCAATATCGCGCAGAACCGTAGCGGGAGCTGCGGGTTCGGAGGCGCGCTCCGGACTGGACGAGGCCTCCGGCGCTTTGACTTTGGGATCGGTCGCGATCGGCAACGTCGAGGAGATTTGCGTTGCCTGGGTCCGGGCCGGTTTCTTCACCCCCCATCGCACGCGGTAGAGGGCGCCGAGCAGAAACGTGATCAGGACCACGGCCAGGACGACGGAAAACCGCCAAGCCGCATTGTGCCCGGTGCGCAAGGTGCACCTCCCCCGCAGGTCAGAACACGCCAAAGATGAAGTGAAAAATTCATGCTAGTGAAACCTGCCTCCCGCTGTTTGCTCCAGCGCAAACTTCCCCTGAGAGAACAGCCCCTGCTTGTGGAAAAAGGGACAATTCTGGCGCGAACCAAAGGTTTGGCGATCCTGACCATGCGCAACCGGGATGGGTCGAATGGCATGAACCTGCTGCAAGTCATCGCTGCGGTCCGGCGGCTGCACCCGCATCGAGAGATCCATTGTTGTTTTTGCCGTTCGCTTTCGGCGTAGAATCGCTCATATCTCTTCATTGTGGCCGGGGAAAACTGGCCCACGCCTGGGGGCCTGCATGAAATCGGGTCTGCGAATTGGGCTGATTGTACTCGTCGTTTTGATTGTCGTTGTTGGAGTGGGAGCCGTAAAGGTCCTCGGGCCACGAGCATTCCTTGGACCGCGTTCCAGGCCTCTTACCTCTCGTACCTTCGAGCCCACGCCAGCGCGCTTGCAACGCGGGCAATACCTGGCCAACTCGATCGGATGCCTCTACTGCCATTCGCCGCATGACTGGAGCAAGCGCGAAGAGCCGGTCTTGGCGGGCATGTTGGGAGCCGGACAGGAACTCCCCTATTCCGATCTTCCGGGCAAAGTTTACGCGCCGAATCTCACGCCCGACAAGGAAACCGGGGCCGGCAATTGGTCTGACGACATGCTGGCGCGCGCGATTCGCGAAGGCATCGGGAATGACGGGCGCGCGCTTTTCGGGATCATGCCCTTCGCGCACTACCGGAGTATGCCAGATGAAGATTTGGCTTCCATCATCGTGTATCTGCGATCGTTGTCGCCGGTGAAAAATCCGCTTCCCCAAACCAGCATCATCTTCCCGGTGAAGTACATCATGCGAAATGACCCGCAACCCGTTACGAGCCCGGTTCCCGAGCCCGATGTCTCGGATCCGGTCAAGCGCGGGAAGTTCCCGGTGAACCTGATTGGCTGCTCGGATTGCCACACGCCCGTAGACGCTCACCACGTGCCCATCCCCGGGCTTGAGTTTTCGGGCGGGCAGGTTCTCCGAACGCCATCGAGTATGGCCGCCAGCGCAAATCTGACGCCCGATCCTTCCGGTATTCCTTATTACGATGACGCCATGTTCATCACGGCCATGCGTACAGGCACGGTCGGCGCTCGGGAATTGAACAACATCATGCCGTGGTCGGCGCTGCGCAACATGACGGACCAGGATCTGGCTGGAATGCTCGCCTACCTGAAAACGCTCAAGCCCATCGCACATCGCGTGGACAACAAGGAACCGCCTTCGCTGTGTCCGCTGGACGGGGCGATGCATGGCGGGGGCAACCAGAACAGGAAGAACTAGCTCACAGATTTTCCTGGATGAAGCGGGGGCTGAGATGGACGTCCACTTGTATGAGTGGGGAATCGCCTATCGCTTTGAAGCTGTGAATCTCGCCGGCCTTGATAACAAAAATGTCTCCGGGGCCGGCGTCGAAGGTTTCGCCGTTCACGGTCCACCTCCCGCGGCCTTCGCGGATGAACTGGATCTCGTCGTAGGGATGACGGTGGGGACCGGGTCCCGAACCGGGTTGGCCGTGGAAGAGGAAAACGGAGACGTTGGTATCTCCCTGCTCGGCGCCCACAAACTCATGCGAGCTGCCGACAAATGGTAGGTTTTCCTGGCGCACGTGGTGCATGCTTTCCTCCGATGCAATTAGATGTCGGAGGAGGGGGTCTGGATCCGGAGTCTCCGGGCCGCCGCGGCACTGGAGGGCCACTCTTGCCACGGAAGATTCAATCCGGATAGCAAAAGAAATAATCGGTGTAGGGATGTTTCAACTGCGCTCAACATGACAAGGTATCGATTGCTCTACTTTGACTTCCGCCCCTGCCGGACTTAGCATGGCTGCACGCGTTCCACGGGGACTCCTCTTTGCTCGACCAGACGATTTCTCATTACAGGATTATCGAAAAGCTTGGCGGCGGCGGCATGGGCGTCGTCTACAAGGCGGAGGACACGCGCCTTGGTCGCTTCGTTGCGTTGAAGTTTCTGCCTGAGGATCTGGCGCAGGACAAGTCGGCGCTGGAGCGTTTCCGGCGCGAGGCCAAAGCTGCGTCGGCGCTGAATCATCCCAACATCTGCACAATTTACGACATCGGCGAAGAGGGCGGCCGAACCTTCCTCGTCATGGAGTTTCTGGACGGATCGACGCTCAAGCATTTGATTGCCGGGCGGCCGATGGAACTGGAGACAATGCTCGGCCTGGGGATCGAGATTGCCGACGCGCTCGATGCCGCGCATGCCGGTGGGATTGTCCACCGCGATATCAAGCCGGCGAATATCTTTGTCACCAAGCGCGGGCACGCAAAGATCCTCGATTTTGGGTTGGCGAAAGTACGGGCGGATGCGCCCAGCGGAGTTCCCGATGTAACCGCTGCGTCGACCGTAGCGCAAGAACACTTGACCAGCCCGGGCTCGACACTCGGCACAGTCGCGTACATGTCGCCGGAGCAGGCCAAGGGCAAGGAACTCGACGGGCGCACCGATCTGTTTTCTTTTGGCGTCGTCTTGTACGAAATGGCGACGGGAACGTTGCCGTTTCGCGGCGACACGTCGGCGCTCATCTTCCAGGCGATTCTGGATCGCGCACCTGTTTCGCCGGTGCGCCTGAATCCCGACCTGCCGCCGAAGCTGGAAGATCTCATCAACAAGGCGCTGGAAAAAGATCGCAATTTGCGGTATCAGAGTGCCGCCGACATCCGCGCCGACTTGCAGCGGTTGAAGCGCGATACCGACAGCGGGCGAGCGGCAGTGACAAGTTCGGGCTCGATTCCGGCGGCCGTGGAAAGTGCCGCCCCGGCAAGTGGCAGCACGCAGCCGGCGCATTCGCAAACCAGCGTGGCGGCCGTCTCAGGAGCGGCTTCGGTTTCGGCGGTTGCCTCAACGCCGTCGGCGCCGACCACTCCAGTAAAGAAGCGCCCGCTCATTATGATCGCCTCGATCGCCGCGCTGGTATTGGCATTGGTTGCGGGAGGCCTGTATTTCCGTTCGAAGCGGTCCGCCGGACTCACCGAAAAAGACAGCGTGCTTCTGGCAGACTTTGTGAATACGACGGGCGATCCCGTCTTCGATGGCACGCTGAAGCAGGCGCTGGCCGTGCAACTGGAACAATCGCCGTACCTGAACATCCTGCCGGAATCAAGGATTCAGCAGGCACTGCGCTTCATGGGCCGGCAGCCGGGCGAACGGCTCACCAACGATGTGGCACACGAGATCTGCCTGCGCGAAGGTGTCAAGGCGATGCTGACGGGATCGATCTCCGGCCTTGGCAGCCATTATGTGATCACGCTGGAGGCGATCAACGCGCAAACCAACGATTCGCTCGCCCGCGAGCAGGCGGAAGCCGGCAGCAAGGAGCAGGTGCTGAAGACTCTGGATGGCGCCGCAATGAGTTTGCGCGAAAAGCTGGGCGAGTCGATCGGCTCCGTCCAGAAATTTGCGATGCCTCTGGAGGCGGCAACTACGTCGTCGCTGGAAGCGCTGAAAGAGTACAGCATGGGGGAGGAGGCGCACTCGCAATTCGACGATGATGCCGCGATTCCCCACCTGGAACGTGCGGTTCAGATCGATCCGAATTTTGCCATGGCCTGGGCCGTGCTGGGAGTTGCGCATTTTAATCGAACAGAGAATAAGGTAGGGGAGGAGAGCCAGCAGAAGGCGTTTGACCTGAAGGACCGCGCCAGTGAGCGCGAGAAGTTCTATATCGCCGCGCACTACTGGGACTCAGTGCAGGGACAACTGGATCAGGCAATCCAGACCTACCAGCAATGGGCGCAGACTTACCCGCGCGACTCGGTTCCGCTCGACAACTTGGCCTTGCTGTATCAGATCACCGGGCAACATGAAAAAGGGCTGGCTGCCGCGCTGCAGGCCTTGCAGGCGGATCCGAAGAGCCCGTACGCCTATCAGAACGTCGCTGCCAGCTATCAGAACTTAAATCGCTACGACGAAGCGAAGGCGATCGCGGAGGAATCGATCACGAAGAAAATCGAGCCCTGGTCGGTTCACATGATACTGTTCGATCTGGCCTACATCCGTGGCGACGAGAATGGAATGAGGCAGGAGTTAGCCGGTTCCGTCGGAAAACCTTCCGAGCCCGTGCTCCTCTTGTTGGCGGCGGATGGTGATTGCGCCAAGGGGAAGGTGAAGCAGGCGCGATCGGATTACGAGCGGGCCCGTGTGGTTTCTCAGGCGAAGGGGTACAGGGAGTTTGCCATCACCCTTTCAAACGCTGAAGGCACATGCGAGCTGGTGACTGGGAACGTGCAGCAGGCACGCCAGAAAGCAAATGAGGTGCTGGCCAAGAGCGATGATGTTTACTCTCGGGCCGACGCCGCACTTGTATTAGCCGGTGCTGAGGACTCGACCCGGGCATTGCAGATTGCAGATGAAGTCGCGAAGGCTGCGCCCTCGAACACGATGATCAACCAGGGTGATGTACCGATGATCAAGGCCACCATCGCGCTACAGAAGAATCAACCCGACCGGGCCGTTGCGCTGCTCGCGGCGGCATCTCCGTATGAGCTTGGATCCGGCCCCAAGGCGATCGGATACATGCCGATCTACATTCGAGCCGACGCGTATTTGCACGCGAAAGACGGGACCAAGGCGGCGGCGGAGTATCAGAAAATCCTGGATCATCTGGGAGTGAACCCGACGGACGTGCTTTGTTCGCTAGCTCACCTGGGACTCGGCCGGTCTTACGTGCTCAGCGGCGACGTGGCGAAAGCGAAGGCCGCGTATCAGGACTTCCTTGGAATTTGGAAAGACGCCGACCCCGATCTGCCGGTGCTGAAAACGGCAAAAGCGGAGTACGAGAAACTGAAGTAAATCAGGGGCAAGGAAAAAGAGAAGCTGCTGTCTTCGACTGCTGGCCCCTGAATTCTGGCCCTTGACCCCTGGTCCCTGTCGATCAAGCTTTCTGAAGCTTGAATCTCCTCCCTGCAAGCTCTCGTCTGATATCTTTTAAGCGTCGGACGTTGCGAATAACGTCTCCGCGACTGCAGTCCTTTGCCCAGACTCCCATGGCATCGATAGAGCACCCAAAACGATGGATGGTGATCCTTGCCTTCGGGCTGGTGTACCTGTTCTGGGGCTCGACCTATCTGGGCATCGACATCGCGGTGCAGACAATTCCTCCGGCACTGATGTGCGCCCTGCGCTTTTGGATCGCCGGAGTCGTGATGCTGGCGGTGTGCGCGGCGACAGGACGAACGATCTTCTATTCGCCGCGGCAGATCGGATCGGCGTGCGTGGTCGGGCTTCTGCTCTTGATGGGTGGAAACCTGACCCTCTCATACGCGGAGCTGGCCGTCTCGACGGGACTCGCGGCGCTCATCATCGCCGTAACCCCGTTATGGTTCCTCGTACTCGATTCCCTGCTGCTGGGCGATCACCACATCTCCGGCCGCGGCAAAGCCGGGCTGGCCTTCGGCGTGGTCGGATTATTCGTGCTCTTCTGGCCCGAATTGCAGGCGGGGGCGCTGGGACGGCGGGAACTTTGGGCGTCGTTGAGCCTGCTGGGCGGTTCCTTCAGTTGGGCGCTGGGCTCGGTGCTGTCGAAGCGGTGGCAGTCGGGTATGGACGTCTTCAGCGCGACCGGATGGCAGGTCACGGCGGCGGGTGCCGGGAATCTCGCATTCGCTCTGGCGAACGGCGATCTCGCGCGCGTCACCTGGACCGTGCGCGGATTGAGCGCGGTGGCCTACCTGGTCGTATGCGGATCGTGGATCGGATACACCGCGTACATCTGGCTGCTGGAGCATGTGCCCACGTCCAAGGTCTCAACCTACGCATATGTGAACCCCGTGGTGGCGGTTTTTCTGGGTTGGCTGATCCTGCATGAGCGCGTCGACCGCTTCATTCTCGCCGGGAGCGCGATCGTAGTTCTGTCCGTAATTCTCGTGACCAGCGCGAAGATCAAAGAGAAGACGGTGGCTGAAGAACTTCCGGCAGTCGAGACCGCGGGAGACTAATCGGGGGCCAGAGGTCAGGGACCAGTCACGGCTTCGTTGCTGCCGCCTCGTCATCTTCGTCTTCATCATTCATGACGTCGATGACGCGTCCACGGATGGCGTACATCTGTTTCGTTCCTGCCGGCGGGTCGAAACTCACTCGAACCGGGTTACGCTGCCAGGCGGGAGAGGGGCAAGCCAATCCGGAATCCGGCGCACCTGCCGGGGATATCAGTTTCTTCAGGACCGGCTTGCGCCGCCCGATCTGCGCAACCACGGCGTAGGTTTTCTTTCCGTCTTCCGCCACCCCGCAGTAGGCCGCGTAGTCTCGATACCAGCTTGCGGCGGAGTACAGGCTGTCGAATTCGGGCAGCGACAGCGCTGAGATGCGGCCAGTTAGGCGGTCGACCATCAGCCATCCCGCCTGCTGCCATTGCCAATGTGGTGCGGTCTCATCGGGCAGGCTGTCGTTGATGCGCAAGGCACGCTGCGCTACAAAGAGTCGGTCTGTGATCTCGTGAGTCGCGCCCAGCGTGTATTCCTTCACGCGCCCATCCACGATAAGCGCACGCACCTTCAGGGAAACCGGCTTCCCTTCTCCAGTCCCCTGCCCTTGGACCGTCGTCCATTTCCCGAGCGTAACGACGTGCACTTTCGACGCTGCCGTGCAGGGAAGATACGCTGTCAGCAGCAGCGCGGAGACGAACAGCATCCAGAGAGCGATTCTTCGACCGCCCTCGCTCTGCGGCACCACCACCATTTCTGGCATAAGCCGACGCTAAGGTGAAAAGGAAGGGCAAGCAAGGGCTTGGATCACATTTTGAGCAAAGCGGTTCCGAAGTGGGAAGCGCGAATACACAGAAGTACATGAGGTCTGGACAAATCCGCCCCGCTTCCGCACATCAACTTAGAATGGCTGTAAAATAGCCTGTTCAAAGGGATATTCTGAAACAGCCGCAGTTGCCGGGGGACCAGTAGAAAGGTGAGACAACTTCCCGGAGAAGAGCGGCCTCTTACATCGAGAATGGGTGATCTGCTGCCACGCCGTCGTTCCCCGAGAATCCTGGTCGTCGACGACCAGCCCAGCATCGCGGGGCTGATGAGCCAGTTGCTGTCGATTCGCGGCTATGAAGTCGTCACGGCCACGAGCGCGGAGCAGGCTGAGGCGGAGGTGCGCAAGCAGGCTCCCGACCTGATCCTTTCCGACGTGATGATGCCGGGAAAATCCGGCTACGAGCTTTGCCGCACCCTCAAAGACAACTCGAGCACGCGGCTGATTCCTTTCGTGCTGATCACCGGACTCAGCGACAGTACCGACAAAGTCCGCGGGATCGAAGCCGGCGCGGACGATTTCCTCAACAAACCAGTATTGGCCGAGGAACTGGTTGCGCGGGTGAAGTCTCTTCTGCGATTAAAAGAATTCACCGACGAACTGGAAACGGCCGATTCTGTGCTCTGCACGTTGGGACTGATCGTCGAAGGCCGCGATCCTTATACCGAGGGCCACTGCGAGCGGCTGGCCGTGCGCGCTTCCGACTGAGGACGTCACCTGGGGATGGACGAAGATTCCATCGTCGCGCTGAAGCGCGGCGGCTACCTGCACGACCTGGGGAAGATCGCTGTGCCGGATGAAATCTTAAAAAAAGGTGCGGACCTTACGCCGGCCGAGTGGGGCATCATAAAGCTGCACCCCATTACCGGCGAGAATATCTGCAAGCCGATGCGTTCCCTGCGGGCTGTGCTGCCCATCATCCGCTACCATCACGAGCACTCGGACGGCTCCGGATATCCCGACGGGCTGATGGCTCCCAATATCCCGGTGCTTCCCAGGATTCTGCAAGTGGTGGACGTCTACGACGCGCTCCGCACGGCGCGTTCCTACAAACCTGCGCTCACTCACGAGCAGGCGGCGCAGACCATGCGCGAAGAGGCTCGCCGCGGCCTATGGGACGCGGAACTGGTGGCCGAGTATTTCTCCATGCTCGAGCAACAGCGGCAAGTTGCCTGATCCGGAACCGTTCCGCACCGTACGCAATCCGGTGTTCAACTGAGTTCAAACCCGGTTTTCTCGCAAAAGTTCTGCGGTGAACGTACAATGACGCAGCCCGACATTTCTGCATCCTAGCTTGAGTCATGGCTACGGCTTTGGATCAGGAAATTTACCGCGAGGAAGAAAGATCCTTGGATCCGAGTTACAGCATTGTGATCCCTGCGTACAACGAGAGCGCGCGCCTGGGCGCCACTCTGGAGCGGGTTTTGACATACGTACATTCGCAGGGATGGGATGCGGAAGTGATCGTCGTCAACGACGGGTCCAGCGACAATACCGCCGATATCGTCCTGCACCGTGCCGCGGCAGATCCGGCATTGCGGCTGATCGAGAATCCCGGCAACAAGGGTAAAGGGTACAGCGTCCGTAACGGCATGTTGCATGCCCGCGGACGCGTGGTGCTGTTTACCGATGCGGATCTTTCGTCCCCAATTGAGGAGGCGCCCAAGCTGTTCGCCGCGCTCGATGCCGGGGCCGATATCGCCATCGGATCGCGCTGGCTCCGGGCTGAAACTCAGACGCAACGCCAGCCGCTCTACCGGCAGCTATTTGGGCGGGTATTCAATCTCATGCTGCGCAGCACGTTGGGACTGAAATTCAAAGACACCCAGTGCGGATTCAAGGCCTTCCGCCACAATGCCGTGCAGGCCATCTTCCCGCACCAGAAAATCGAACGGTGGGGCTTTGACCCCGAGGTCCTTTTCCTGGCCAGGAAATTAGGATTCAAGATCAGGGAAGTGCCGGTGCTGTGGGGACACAGCGGCGGAACACGAATTCATCCACTGGTGGATGGATCGCGGATGTTCATGGAGATGCTGCATATCCGGTGGAATGACATGACCGGAAAGTATGACCCTGCTGGACCGCCGGACGCCCATCCGGCAAAGGCTGTGCGCGGGGGCGGCTCCCAGATCTAAACCGCAAGGACAACCCGCTTCGTCCCAACCCTCTCGCGGCCTCGTCTGTTCACAATACTCCGTTTAACCCGATAGCCGGGAAAGCGGACGCTTTCAGAACTCCATCTCCACAGGTATCGTAGATAAGTTCGCGCAGAGGTCCGGGAGGTTGGAATGAGCTTCGAAAGGCGGCAAGTGCTACAGCTCTTGTCGTATGCTGTCGGGGCCAGTTTCGTTCTGCCTAAGAATGCATCGGCAATGGCGGCACAGAAATCGGCACAGCCCGCGAGTGCTGCTCCCCCTGCCAACGCACCTGCGACACATGAACCGGGAGGAACACATATGGAAAAGGTGGCCGGAATCGGAGGATTATTCTTCCGAGCGCACGATCCCAAAGCGCTGGGGAACTGGTACCAGCAACACCTGGGAATTTCGCTCACGCCTACCAGCGAAGGGGGAAGTGTCTGGCAGCAGGAGGCCGGCCCCACCGCATTCAGTCCCTTTCCCGAAACAACCAAATATTTCGGCGATGCCAACAAGATGTGGATGGTGAACTTTCGGGTCCACGACATCGACAAAATGGTCGCCCAGCTACGAGCGGCTGGGATCGAGGTCAAAGATCCCGAATCTTATCCCAACATCGGGCGCTTCGCCCGTCTGCATGACCCGGAGGGAAATCCCATCGAATTGTGGCAGCCCGCCTAGCCGCCTGTAGAGCTTGTCAAAAAGCTTCTAGTGAGAATTTCCGGATTCGCTCCCCGGCTTGCGCACGGGAGACTCTTTCGGCGGATATTCGATTGAGCCTTTCAGCGAAGATATTTCATCTTCATGAAAATCCGGAAACGGCAGACGGTTCGCGTCCCGCAATTCCGCAACTTTTTTGAGAGCGTTCTCCGCCTTTTCTGTCTCCAGTCCAGAATCGCGTCCCAGGTATAACGTTTGCGCGGGAAGCGCCAGGCCGCTTCCTGAATTCTCGATCACGTCCAGAATTCTCAACAAAAGATCTTCTTTCACGGCGGCATACTCGCCGTAGTCGCGGGTCAGGATGTACGAGAACACTTCCAGAGTAGGAGCCGAGGCGGCGATATCGATCAGGCGAACGCGCACGCTTTTGCTCTCCACCTTGGGATGGCTATACAACAGGCGGCGGATCTCGGTCAGGACGTAACGAACATGATCGGCCTTGGTCTCGGAGCGCAGTCCGAGTTTTGTGGTGAACAGCATCTTGTCGCGCCGGCTGAGGTTCTCGACGTTGATGGTCGCGACCGTCCCATTTGGAATCGCCAATAACGTGCGCTCATCGGTCCGCACGCGAGTGGAGCGAAGCCCGATATCTTCGACCGTTCCGCTGCGGTCGCCGAAGCGGCACACATCTCCCACGCGGATGACTTCATCGCCCAGCACGGATACACCGCCGAACAGATTCTCAATCGTCTTCTGCGCGCCGAAACCGATGGCCAGCCCGCCAATTCCCAGACCGGCGAGCGCAGTGGTCAAATTGAATCCCAGGCTGGCCAGCACCGCGAAAACGCCGAAGATGAACACCGCCGCTTTGATGATGCGTTCGCCCAGCAGCACCAGCGATCCCGTGCCCGCGTGACCGCGCGCCAGCGCCCGGTTGCGCACGCGCCGCAGCGACCACTGCAGGAACCGCCAGAAAGTCCAGGTTCCGCTGATGATCAGCGCGACTGAAACCATCTGGAAGTAGTAGTGGCGCTGCAGAAGCGGCATGCCGATGTAGCGCGTGAAATACGCATGCACCACCGTGCCCAGAAGGAACCATACCGGCCCATACGCCGAGCGCCAGCTGGCTGGGTCAACATGGGTGCGCAGTTTCGATGCCCAGCGCAGCGGAATTTCCAGGGCCATGAGCAGCAGCCATCCCAGGCCCGCCGCGACTGGAGCTCCGAGGATCAGCGCCACCCATTGCCACAGCGGCATCCCGCCAAATTCGTTTTTGACCAGGAATGCCGGAAGCTTGTGCTCCACCTGCCGCGCTTCCACCTGGTCATACAGCTCGGGAACCTTCGCCAGCGTTTCCGACGACACCAGCCAGATCCTGCCCGCGCTCGGATCATTTACGCGCACCATGTCGAGGTCGACTTCAACGTCTCCCGACGCCATCGTCCCGATCTTCTGGTGGTTGAGTGGAACTCCTTCCTGGGGAATCCCTTCCGGCGTGGTGAATCCGCCGACGTGCCCCACGAATGCCCGATCCATCACGGTCTTCAGCTGGGTAGCAACCTGCTCCCCTTCCATCTGCCGCCGGGATGCGCTCATCTGCAGATACTGGGCCGCAATGCTGTTATTGCCCGACTGCGCGGCCTCCAGGAAAGCCAGCGCGCTGCTGGAAGGAGTGGTGCGGTTCAGCGGATCAGAAGGAGCACTCGCCGGCTTCGCGGCACTCCCGGAGAGGGAGGTGATTTGTCCCGTCAAGAACGGAGCAAGACAAGCCACGCACGCGGTCACGTAGAAAATCCTGAGCAAACGTTGACTCGGAACAGAGGCCATAAAATTCTCGGCGCGCAGCTTTGCGAGGAACTTCATCCGACTGCGCGAAGCAGATAAGGGAAGATTCTATTCCATCGACGAGCACGGAGCAGAAACGCTCCTTCGCGTTTACCCGCGTTTCGGCCGGTAGATATGCGTGCTGGTTCCGAAGAACACCTCGGCGGACTCCATGACAGTCTCCGAAAGCGTCGGATGCGGATGAATCGTGAGCGCAATGTCCCGGGCCAGCGCCGCCATCTCGATCGCCAGCACTCCTTCCGCGATCATCTCTCCCGCGCCAGCTCCCACGATGCCGACGCCAAGCACGCGCTCGGTCTGCGGATCGAAGATTAACTTCGTCAGACCCTCGGGACGATCCAGTGTGATGGCACGCCCGGATGCTGCCCAGGGAAACTTCGCTACTTTGATCTCGCGATTTTCTTTTTGCGCCTGCGTTTCCGTCAGCCCGCACCACGCCACTTCCGGATCGGTGAACACTACGGCTGGAATCGCATTGGGTTCGAAGGCCACCTTGTGCCCGGCTATCGCTTCGACCGCCGTCCGGCCCTCGTGCGAGGCTTTGTGCGCCAGCATCGGCTCACCCACAACGTCCCCGATGGCATAGATATCAGGATCATCCGTCTGCAGCTGCTTGTTGACCTGGATAAATCCGCGCTGCCCCACCTGCACTCGCGTCTTCTCCAACCCGGGGATTTCAGAATTTGGCTTGCGTCCCACGGACACCAGCACGCGATCAAATACTTTTTCCTGCTCGCTGCCATCCTGTGCTTTCAGAGTGGCGCGGATGCCGTTGCCTTCATCCTTCACCGATGCCACAGTCGTGTTCAGCAGAATCGCTTCGAACATTTTCTCCAGCCGCTTATGCAGGGGCGCGACCAGATCGCGATCGGCGCCGGGCAGCAGTCCGGGAAGCATTTCCACCACGGTGACGCGAGTACCCAGAGCCGCATAAACCGACCCAAGTTCCAGCCCGATGTAACCTCCGCCGACCACCAGCAGGCTGCCGGGAATGTCTTCCAGGTTCAGAGCCCCGGTTGAATCCATCATGCGCGGCGTATCCAGCTTCAGCGTCGGCACAATCGCCGGGCGGGATCCCGTGGCGATGACAATCTTGTCGAACGCAAGCGTTTCCGCCGAGCCGTCCGACTTGGTGACCTGCAAAGTTGTCGAGTTCTCAAACGCCGCTCGCCCTTGAACGTATTTCACCTTGCGTTGCTTCGAGAGAATGCCGAGGCCGCCGGTCAGCTTCTTGACTACGCCCTCCTTCCACAAGCGCAGCCGCGCTAGATCAATCTTCGGGGAAGCAAACTCAATGCCCCAATCCTTCGATTGATGCGACTCCTCGATCAATTTCGCGACGTGAAGCAGCGCTTTGGAAGGAATGCATCCGCGATAAAGGCAAACACCGCCAGGATTCACCTCGGGATCGATCAGCGTAACGTTCATGCCCAGATCGGCAGCAAGAAACGCGGCGGCATACCCGCCCGGCCCACCGCCCACCACAGCGATGTTCAAAGGTTGCGATTCAGTCATTTGGATGGATGTCTTTCGTACCCTTAACTCGTCATCGTGAGCGAAGCTCATCCTGTCGGGAGAGCGAGGCCCTTGTCATCCTGAGCGAAGCGAAGAGCCTGCCCTGAGCTTGCCGAAGGGACCTATGCACCTGGCTCGTGCAGCACGGAATCATCCCTGCACCGACAACAGGAACGGCTGCTCAAACGCCTCCGCGATCCAGCGCAGGAAGCGCGCCGCATCCGCGCCATCGATCAACCGGTGGTCATAAGAAAGCGACAAGGGCAGGATCAACCGCGGCTCGAACTTGCCATTGATCCATTCCGGTTCCATGCGCGATCGCGAAAGCCCAAGAATCGCCACCTCCGGATGATTCACGATCGGCGTGAACCCAACGCCCCCAATGCCGCCCAGGTTCGTGATCGTGAACGTGCCGCCTTCCATCTCCCCGGGCGTCAGCTTCTTGTCGCGCGCCTTCTTCGACAGGCCCGAGAGTTCCACCGCTAGTTCGACAATATTCTTCTTGTCCACATCGCGAATCACGGGAACCAGCAGTCCACGGTCCGTGTCAGCCGCGACACCGATATTGATGTACTGCTTGTAGATGATTTCTTCCTTTTCAATGTCAATGCTGGCGTTGAACTGCGGGAATACTTTGAGCGCCGCAGCGCAGACTTTCAGCGCGATCGCCGTGACCGTCATCTTCCCGCCGGCTTCCTCGGCCTTCGGCGCAAACCGCGCGCGAAGCTGCTCCAGTTCGGTGATGTCCGCCCGGTCATGCTGCGTCACATGCGGAATCGTGACCCAGGATTCGGCCAGGTGCTCGGCCGTCTTCCTGCGCACGCCGCGCATCGACACGCGTTCGATTTTTCCCCACTTCGCAAAGTCAGGCAGTGCCGGAGGCGCAAGGTGTCCCGCGCGCGGCTGCGCCTGAGCTGCGCTGGCGGCGGCCAGCAGACCCTTGGCATAAGCCTTGACGTCATCTTCACTGATTCGCCCGCCCGGCCCGGATCCCTTCACTTCGTAGATGTCGACGCCAATCTCCCGCGCCAACCGCCGCACATGCGGCGCTGCCGGGATCGGCTGCCGATGCTCCGTCCCCGCAACCTTCCCCAACTGCACCGGCATGCTGAAAACCGGCGCGGCGGGCTGCGGCTGATCGGGCGGCAAAGCCTGCTCTTCGGTCTTGCCTTCCGCACGTATGGCTGCCTGAAACGCAAGCCGCGCGCCATGTTGTCCGGAAACGTGCTCCACGGGCGCCGTGCGCGGACGAGCAGGTTCCACCTTGGCCGCAGATCCTTCCAGCGTGAAGATCACCTGCCCAACTTTGATCTTCTCGCCCTCTTTCACCTTTACTTCTTTCACAACGCCGCTCACGGAAGAGGGCACTTCGACCACGGCCTTGTCGGTCTCAAGTTCCATCACAGGCTGGCCTTCAGAGACCCGGGCCCCGGCACTAATCATCAGCCGCACCAGATCACCCTGCGTGATGTTCTCGCCCAGTTCAGGAAGCTTGAATTCGCTGGCCCCGACGGAAGGAGCCTGGCTGCTGGCTGGGGCTGGAGGCACAACCGAAGCTAACTGCGTTTCCGGTTCAGCGTGGGATGGCGCATCCGCAGGCCGCTCGCTTGGACGCGGTTCGCTCACCTTCGGCGCCGGGGCGGGCGCGGCGGAAGCCTTGGCAGACCCGCCATTCTTGCTCTCCGCACCATCCACCGTGAAGATGACCTGGCCCACCTTGATCTTGTCGCCTTCTTTAACGCGAATCTCCTGCACCGTCCCGCTGACCGACGATGGCACCTCGACGACAGCCTTATCGGTCTCCAGTTCCATAACCGATTGGCCCGCGCTAACGGTCGCGCCCGGCTGCACCATCAGCCGCACCAGGTCGCCCTGCTCGATGTTTTCCCCAAGTTCGGGAAGCTTGAATTCAATCACCGCGTCCATATCCTCAATTCTGTTTTGCTACGTCATCCCGACCGGAGATTCCTACCCCGCTCGTGAAAACGCGGTCCCTCTGAATACACATCTTAACTGCTAGCTGACCGCAGGATTCGCCTTCTCCGGATTCACACCCAATTCCTTTACTGCCCGCTTGACGACATCCGTCTCGATCTTCTTCTCGCGGGACAGCGCTCCCAGCGTCGCCAGCACGATGTGCTTCGCATCGACTTCAAAGAAGTCGCGCAGGGCAGCCCGGTTCTCGCTGCGCCCGAAACCGTCGGTCCCGAGCGAGACCAGTTGCCCCGGAACCCACTTCGCCAGGCTTTCTGGCAACACTTTCATGTAATCCGATGCCGCGATAAATGGTCCCGATGCATCCTTAAGGCTCTGCGTGACGTACGGCACCTTCGCCGTCTCCCCCGGATGCAGCATGTTCCAGCGCTCGCAATCATTCGCATCGCGGTAGAGCTGCTTGTAGCTGGTCACGCTCCATACGTCCGCCGCAACACCGTACTTTTCTTCCAGGATCTGCTGCGCCTTGAGCACCTCGAACATGATGGTGCCGCTTCCCAGAAGCTGTGCCCGCAGCTTGGCGTCGCTCTTGCCCGAAGCCTTGAAGCGATATAGCCCTTTCAATACACCGTCGCGAACGTCGCCCGGCATCTCCGGCATGGGCAGCGGCTCGTTAGTTACGGTCAGGTAGTAGAAAATTGACTCCTGATCCACATACATCCGCTTGATGCCGTCCTGGATGATGATCGCGATTTCATACGCGAACGCCGGATCGTACGCCATCAGGTTTGGCACCGGCAGCGCCAGCACATGGCTGTGACCGTCCTGGTGCTGCAATCCTTCGCCCGCCAGCGTCGTGCGCCCGGCCGTACCTCCGATCAGGAATCCCCGGCATCGCATGTCAGCCGCGGCCCAGATCAAATCCCCGATTCTCTGGAATCCGAACATCGAGTAATAAATAAAGAACGGAATCATATTGATCCCGTGATTCGCATACGCGCAGCCCGCGGCGATCAGCGAACACATCGACCCCGACTCGGTGATTCCCTCTTCCAGAATCTGCCCGTTCTTCGCCTCCTTGTAATAAAGGAGCGTATCCATGTCGACCGGCTCATAATTCTGGCCGACGCTCGAATAGATTCCCACCTGCCGGAACAACGCCTCCATGCCGAACGTGCGCGCTTCGTCGGGCACGATCGGCACAATGAACTTCCCCAGTTCCGGATCTCGCAACAATTTGGCCAGCAGGCGCACGAACACCATGGTGGTCGAAACTTCACGCCCATCCGTGCCTTTGTCGAACTCCTCAAAATGCGAAGCCGGGAACGGCTTCATCGGAGTCGCGCGCACTTTGCGCGTGGGCATGTATCCGCCCAGTTGTTGCCGCCGCGCCTGCATGTACTTGATCTCGGGACTGTCGTCGGCGGGCCGGTAGAACGGCGCCTCATGCAGTTCTTCGTCGGGAATCGGAATGCCAAAGCGCGAGCGGAACATCTCCAGCTCTTCGTCATTCAGCTTCTTCTGCTGGTGCGTGATGTTTTTGCCTTCGCCCGCTTCGCCGAGGCCGTAACCTTTGATCGTCTTTGCGAGAACGATCGTCGGCTGGCCCGTATGATCCACCGCCGCCCGATACGCCGCGTGCACCTTGATCGGATCATGCCCGCCCAACCGCATGCGGGCCAGTTGCTCATCCGAGAGATGCTCCACCATCTTCAGCAGCCGCGGATCGCTTCCGAAAAGGTTCTGCCGGAAGTACGCGCCGCTCTCGACGAAATACTTTTGATACTGTCCGTCGCTGATTTCGCCCAGCCGCCGCACCAGTATTCCGTCGCGATCGTTCTGGATCAGGTTGTCCCAATCCGATCCCCAGATGACCTTGATCACGTTCCAGCCCGCGCCGCGGAAGATCGCCTCCAACTCCTGGATGATCTTTCCGTTTCCGCGCACCGGACCATCGAGCCGCTGCAAATTGCAGTTGACCACGAAGATCAGGTTGTCGAGCTTCTCCCGCGAGGCCAGCGTGATCGAACCCAACGACTCCGGCTCATCCATTTCGCCGTCGCCCAGGAACGCCCAGACCTTCCCGCCGGTGGTTTGCTTGAGCCCCCGATTCTCCAGGTACTTGATGAAACGCGCGTGATAGATCGCCTGGATGGGACCGAGGCCCATCGAAACCGTCGGGAACTCCCAGAAGTCCGGCATCAGCCACGGATGCGGGTACGAACTCAACCCCCCGCCCGGCTTCAGTTCACGCCGGAAATTCTGCAGCTTCTCCTTCGAGATGCGGCCTTCGAGATACGCCCGGGAATACATCCCCGGGGCAGCGTGGCCTTGAAAGTAGACTACGTCTCGATCTCCGTTTTCAGTTTGAGCGCGGAAAAAATGGTTGAATGCGACCTCGTACAGCGTCGCCGCAGACGCAAACGTCGAAATGTGTCCGCCAATGCCTTCCTGGATCTTGTTGGCCCGCACCACCATGGCGAGTGCATTCCAACGAACGAGGCTCTTGATACGCCGCTCCATCTCCTGGCTTCCGGGAAATGGCGGCTGCTGGCGGGTAGGAATGGTGTTCTGGTAGGGGGTCGTCGCCGAAAACGGCAGGTTCACGCCGGCTTCACGGCGCGCATGCAACGCCAATTGCTGGAGCAAGCGCCCGGCGCGGTTCGGACCGCCCCGCTCCAGCACATAATCCAGCGAATCCACCCATTCCCGGGTTTCCAACACTTCTAGGCCGTCAGTTTCGGTCTGAGCCACGTCTGGTTTTCCCCCACAGAGTTGCGGAACCTTCCATCATATCAACTGCATCGATTTTTGAGGGCCGGAAACGGTGCCCTCTTCCGATTACAATTGTCACGCACCCGCGTCCAGCGGAAGCCTTTATGCTGCGAATTATCCTCATCGCGCTCGTTCTTATCGCCGCGATCTTCCTGGGTTCAAGGCTGCTCGCCCGCTCTGAAACGCCGGCCGCAGGTTCGCAAGCTCCGGAATTCACTCTGCCATCGCAAGACGGATCACCGGTCAGCCTGCGCGATTATCGGGGAAAGTGGGTCGTCCTGTATTTCTACCCCAAAGACCAAACGCCGGGTTGAACGCGCGAAGCCCACCAGTTTCAGGTGGATCAACCCAAGTACGCCGACCGCAACGCCGAGGTTCTGGGCGTAAGCGTCCAAAGCGTAGCCTCGCACCAGAACTTTTGCGCCAAGCAAGGACTGAACTTCAAACTGCTGTCCGACAGCGACTACAAGGTCAGCAGAGCCTACGGGTCGCTGACCGATCTGGGCGTCGCCAAGTTTTCAGCCAGGCACACCTTCTTGATCGATCCCAACGGGAAAATTGTCAAGGTCTATACAAATGTAAGTCCCGCCAGTCACAGCGAAGAGGTGCTCGCAGACCTCGCCGCCCTGCAGACATCTGCAACGAGACCTTAACGGATCCGTCATCCCGAAGGCCCGCGTTTTCACCCGCGGGCCGAGGGATCTCCCGGCAACGGCAGCCGTACACCCGGGGCTCCGGCTGAAAAGCCTGCGCTCACGATGACGCCGCGGACTAGCTCCCCGCCGCGCGTTTACACTAGAACTATGGCCACGGCCGCGAGCAACCAGATCATTCGCACCAGCGGCAAGTACCGCTTCCCGCCCGGGTTCGAGCGCAATCTCCTCTGGTTCGCCTTTCGCCGCTTCCGCCCCGCCAATCCCATTACGCTCTTCCAGCACCTCGTGGACGAGTACGGAGACATCGCCCATTACAAAATCGGCTGGAATCACATCGTCTTCCTGAACCACCCGGACTACATCCGCGAGATCCTGGTCGTGCAGAACGATAACTTCGTGAAAGAGCGCACCGTACAGCGCTCGAAGATGCTCCTCGGCGATGGCATGATCACCAGCGAAGGCGCGCAGCACCGCTCGCAACGCCAGGCCGCCCAGCCTGCGTT
>Ga0335071_10002014_pt1 | contig 21949 bp, 20 predicted proteins | sample Lox_Sample_15_FD_206724 | JGI IMG/M metagenome (GOLD analysis project Ga0335071, IMG submission 206724) | Soil microbial communities from Loxahatchee National Wildlife Refuge, Florida, United States - Lox_Sample_1.5 | ecosystem: Environmental > Terrestrial > Soil > Wetlands | place: USA... | reverse complement strand
CAAAATGATAATTGCCAATCAACAGATGGCATACGCAGCCTAATTAATTAGGCAGCCGCTCTTCGCAGCTTCGCCCTTGGGCCGCGAAAGAGCGTCGCACAGAGGGCTGCTCTTCCCGTCTACGTCTGGGATGGGAGGCTAAGATCACAGGCTAGTGTCGACGGTTTCTTGTCCGTTCTGAGCCGGAGGCGCGAACGTCCTGGGGGAAGCGGGCCGCGAGGTCCGCCCAACGCCTGGGGCATGAACTGGAATAAGCATGTAGTCTCCTAGCCAGTGACATTTTCGGACGCGGGTTCGACTCCCGCCGCCTCCACCAACTTTCTTCAGGGGTCAAGTTGTTGTTGGCCTGAGTTGAAGCCTTGGCCTCGATCCTCGTCCACTCTCACGATTCGGCTCGCGCAAACTTAACTCTCTACAGTTGACTATTTTCTCTCGTACCGGAAAAGCAGTATTCACCTCGTTCCATGCGAACCCCTATCTTGCTAATGCAAGTAGGGAGGCCTACACGAATGCTTTGGACGATTTTTGTGATTCTTCTCATACTCTGGCTCTTGGGAATGGTGAGTTCGTACACGCTCGGCGGATATATCCACATTCTCCTTCTGGTTGCAATCGCGGTCGTGCTCATTCGCGTGATCCAGGGAAGAAATCCTGTCTAGCGTGCGCATCAATATTTCAACTGGAGATATGAATGAAACTCATTCCTCTTATCGGGGTTGTGCTGATCGTGCTGGGAATTCTCTCGTTCTTTGTGCCTGTACCGCATAACGAAGATCACAGCGTCAAGATCGGAGACGCGAAGGTTGGTATCCAAACGCAAACCAGCCAGAAGATTCCCGCCGCCGCGAGCGTGGCAATTCTCGGCGCGGGAGTTCTGGCGTTGGTGCTGGGCGCACGCCGAAACTAGCAAACGCAGCGCGCTTGCCTCGCGAATGTGGTTCGCTGAATGATCGGCACAAGCATTCTTGCCAACTCAGGTTCAATCTGCGTATGGTAACTTCGTGAAGTTCGCACGCAGCAGCGGAATCCTTCTCCACATCACTTCCCTTCCCGCACGCTTTGGCATTGGCGATCTTGGACCTTGGGCCTACGAGTTTGCCGATTTCCTCGCCGACGCCGGCGTGAAGCTCTGGCAAGTTCTCCCTCTCAATCCGACCGGTTACGGAGATTCGCCGTATCAGTGTTTCTCCGCCTTCGCGGGAAATCCGATGCTGCTCAGCCTTGATCGCCTTGCGGAGCAAGGATTGCTGAAGGCATCCGACTTGGCGGGCGTTCCAACGTTCCCGGACACGCTGATCAACTATGGCTCGGCGATTGCGTATAAGGTGCCGTTGTTGCGTCGCGCAGCGCAAGCGTTCTTCGCCGATGCATCGCGTTCGGATCGCGCAACCTTCGATCGCTTCTGTGAGCAGTCTGCCTCGTGGCTCGACGACTACGCGCTCTTCATGGCCGTGAAAGACGAGCACGGCGGAATCATCTTTACATCGTGGGATCCTGCGATTCGCCGCCGCGACCCGCAAGCTGTCCGCGAATGGTCCACTCGTCTTAGCGCCGATATCCAAGCCTACAAGTTCTGGCAGTTCGAGTTCTTCCGTCAATGGCAGCCGCTCAAGACTTATTGTCAGGAGCGCAGCATTCGTTTCATGGGAGACATCCCGATCTACGTCGCGCACGACAGCGCCGATGTCTGGTCGCATCCGGATATCTTTTACCTCGACGCGAATGGGTCTCCAACTGTCATTTCAGGAGTTCCGCCTGATTACTTCAGCGCAACTGGCCAACTCTGGGGAAATCCCATCTATCGCTGGGACGTGCTTGCGGCCAGCGGTTACAAATGGTGGATTGACCGCTTCCGCGCGTCTCTGGCGCTCTTTGACATGGTTCGCCTTGATCACTTCCGCGGCTTCGAGGCCTATTGGGAAGTTCCCGGAGGAGAAACAACTGCAATCAATGGCAAGTGGACCAAAGGTCCCGGAGAAGAATTCCTCACCGCTCTACAGAATGCCTTCGGAGGCTTGCCGATTGTTGCGGAGAACCTCGGCGTCATCACTCCGCCGGTCGAGAAGCTGCGGCAACAATTTGGACTTCCCGGCATGAGTCTGCTCCAGTTTGCGTTCGGCACCGATCCGCAAGGTCCATCGTTCCGTCCGCACAACTACAGCCGCGATCTCGTCGCCTACACTGGAGGACACGACAACGACACGACGCTTGGCTGGTGGAACAGTTCTGTCGGCGCCGATAGCACGCGTACTCTTGCGGACATCGAGAAGGAACACGCCTTCGCGCGCGCCTATCTAAACCTGGAAAACGATACACAGATTAACTGGGCAATGATTCGCGCGGTCTTTGCATCCGTCGCCGACATCGCCATTGTTCCTTTGCAGGATGTTCTCTCCCTAGGAACCGAAGCACGGATGAATCTTCCCGGACGCGTCAGCGGAAACTGGAAGTGGCGTTTCCGTCCAGGCGCGCTGACGAAAGACCTGAGCGCACGCCTGCGCTCGCTGACTACTTTGTATGATCGTTAGCGGAAGACGGTTTTACCGGAGCGCCGAGATCGCCATTAGCGAAGACGTAAGTCGTGCTCTTGTCCAACTTGAGGTTTGACTTGCTGGAAGTCAACGTGACGGTACCATCATCCCCACGTTTGGATTCGACGTCCTTCATCGTGACGCGAGTCTCGGAGACATGTGAAGGCGGTGGAAACAAATCAGGTGGAGTTCGCGCGTTGGGGAACCCCAGAACGTTCGGGTTCTGCATGATTTGTGTCGGCGCGTCCCGGTCTTTCACATCGGCGTCTTCGCCCATCAACATCGGGTAATACCAGACAGTGAGGAAGAGTCTCATCGGTCTCGATTCCTTCTTCCACTGCACCGAGTCCATGCGAATAGCGAGGCGCGAGGGATCAGTCTTTGACTTGGCTACTGAATCGATCACTTCACCGGAGAAGATTGCACCTTCGGGGATAACCGCGCCTTTGATCAGAGTGGCGATGGCCAGCCTCGCTTCCACCTTTGTGCCGACAGCCGTCTTTCCGGCGATAACGTTTTGCCGCATATTTACGGGAAACTCTTGCACGGGCGCTGCACTTGCCTGAGATGCCGCGGATGTCGCTGACTTCGACTGAATGTCCTGGGATTGTGCAGATGAGCAAACTGAGACAACCAGGATGCAGGCCGAAACGACGAGACTCAGCTGAATCGTAGATCCAACCCGAAGATCCGTATTTCTGTCTGCCATGCTCCGACCTCTCTGGGTTCAGGCCACCCGATGATTGGTGCCGTCAAATTGGAGTCTATCGCAGACGGAAGAGTTGCAATCGGCACTTACTCTGCGGAGGACGTTGCCCGACTCTGCGCGACTTCTTTGCTTGACTGGCGCGCGGCCATCGAGAGTTCCTGTTCCAGTGAGGCGAAGCGCCGAAATACTTCGTGCAAGCGGCGTCCCATGTTCAGGATGGTTTCGGCTTCGGCCTGTGCTTGCGCCGGTAATCCTGGTTCGAGCGTGATTAGTTCCGCGTTGCCCAGGACAGACGTAAGAGCATTGTTGATGTTGTGACGCATCTCAGCGATGTAGCGCCCGAGAGTTGCCGCCGCTTCCTCCGTAGCGCAAACCGTTCCAGCATCGCGTGCACGCTGTTCTGCCTGGACGCGCCGAAGCATCTCGCGTCCTAACAGTCCGGCAATCACAGGCCACAGCGGCTTGCCGCCGCGCTTGCCTGGATCGATCATATCCCCACCCAATTCGACAATGTTGCTATCGGCCTTGGCGAGCTCACGCTGTGGCCACGAGGAGAGAGGACGACCCGAGTGCACCACGATTGCTGGCTTGGCTGGGCCAACGAGCGCACGCTTCAGTTCGGCACCGTGCTCAGCAGAGGTCGCGTCCGCAATCGCGAGGTCGTAATTGCCCGCACCAAGTTCACGGGCAAGGCCTTGCTCGATAACGGTGAACTCCGGCGAGTTGGCGTCCGCCGGCCAGTTCCCCGCAATCTCTCGCGCGAACGCAGGATTACTGGACAGAATCAGGACTGTCGGGCGGCTCAGAGCCATGGATATATGTCAGCGGACCGTTTCGCTTTCGGTTGAGACTGCCACTCGTTCGGGCACGCGGCGCCCTACGAGTTCCAGTGGTTATTCTTCCAGAACCGCGCCTGAATCGGATTCTCCCGAAGCGGCCGCGGCGCGAGCAGTTGGTTTCGATTCGGCTCCGCCCTGCAGCGCGTCATCGACGGCGGCGCGCAGGTCGACCAGCATGCGCAGCGGGTGACCGGACGAGTATTCGGCCTGGAACATCACCTTCCACGACTGGCAGATCATGCGCAGACGAGCGGTCGGTTCCTGATCAGAAAACTGCGCCCGCCGGCAATCGACTGTAGTGATGCCATGACGCTCGAGTTCCCTCAGACCGTCCTGAATGGCGTTCAAATCGTCGTGCATCAGGCGGAAGAAGGTACGCCGGATCATGAAGCTGAAACGCGCGAAGGCAGCCATGGCTGCAGGTTCGAAGTAGCTGTCGCCCCCCTGCGACTTCAGCTTGCGCCCCTGGTCCAGCGTTCCATTGTGCAGGAGTTCGCTCAAGCGGCGGCACTGCGCGGCTGAGTGAATCAGGTCCTCCAAAGATGAGAGCCAGTCGGGAAGCTCTGCCGATTGAGGCCCGAGGACGGGCTCGAGCACCTGCGCGACATACTTCAGGTCAACTTCGGAGTCGGCCATACCCGCGGGCGTGCAGAGCGAGAAGTATTGGACGAGCAGGAAGTCGATCTTGTCGCGGTCTGAACCGGATTTCAGCGGCTTCTTTAGGTGATGCGCAATCAGGTTGCGCAGAACGTTCTCGCTCGCCAAGGGCGTTGTCTGCAAGAACTGGCGTAACTGGTGTACCTGGATTTGCCGGTCGACCTGTTGAAACCACTCTTCCGTGCGCGTCTGAAAATCCGCGTCGTGGCTCTCCGGTTCACCGGTAGCGCCTGCCAAGGCGAGCGGGCAGGCGGGCACTTCGATGACGAACTCTGAGACCAGCGCCTGGTAAATAGGCTGCAGGGTCTGAAGCATGGCGAGAGCGTCCTGTGGCGATTGTTGAGAAGTGGTCATGATTTCACAATCCAATTGGGAACTGGTTTGAGGAAGCGGGCCGCAACCACGGTCCGCTCCGGATGATATTGAACGGCGACGACGGAGGCCTCGGCGCGAAGCGAACCGTCACGGCTTTCGAGAAGAAGATGATCGGCAAATTCGAGAGGCTGCGCTACGACAAAGAGAACTTCCTGCGGAGTGCCAAACTCGATGACCGTTTCCTGCAATGGTAACCATGGGTTTTCCTGTGTGATACCGCCGCGAAGGTTATCGATGATCTTTTCTTCGCTTCCGCGGACATCGGTGCCGCTCTCTTGCTGGTCGCGGCTAACGCGGACAGGAATGCGAACCGGCGTTGCGTCAGGGAAGAACCTGGCGAGACGGCTCACAAAATCGAACTCTAGAGCACGAGCGGTGGCGCTGGCCTGGTTGGGCACGGTTAACCTCTATGTAGTGCGTCCAAAGAGTGCGAGCAGCCGAACGTTTCCTCTTGCCGTTTTGGAGGACCTGCGGTCAGCTCGATTGTGCTTTGTCGGCGTGAAATAGTGCACGAAGGCCGCCGAACTCTTGAAGGACATGCCCCAACGAACAAGCGATAGAAAGCAATTGAGTTAGAGTGCAAGCTCGCGCGCAAGAAAATGGGATTGTGAGTGTACGATGGCCAACCTCGTCTCAGAGTGAAACGGCAGGCTGGAATCGTCTCAATTCGCAAATTGCGACCAGAGTGAGACGAGCTATTGCAGAGTCGCTGTGCCTGCAGGCTCGGCGTGCCCGCCGATGTTGTAGCGTTTGAGTTTGCGATAAAGAGTGGCACGGCTGATCCCGAGCATTCGTCCGGCGCGGGCTTTGTCGCCGTTGACCTCCGAGAAGACGCGAGCAATGGTGGCGCGTTCGATGTCTTCAAGGTCGGTTGTCTCCGGCAAGGAAGTGTCCTGCATTCCATGGAGCTGCGGCAGAACGTGACTTTCGGCATCGGCGATCGAGGCGGGAAGGTCATCGAGATCGAGGATGCGACGGTCGGTAAGCGCGACGGCGCGCTCGAGACAGTTCTCAAGTTCGCGCACGTTGCCGGGCCAGTCGTAGGCGAGGAGGGCTTTCATGGCATCGCCCGAAATCTGCACGCCGCGACCGGAAGCGAGACGCTCCAGGAACCAGTGCGCGAGGATCGGAATATCCGAGCGGCGCTCGCGCAGAGGCGGCAGCGAGATCGTCACCACATTCAAACGGAAGAAGAGATCTTTGCGGAACGTTCCCTTCTTGTAATCGGACTCAAGGTCGCGATTCGTGGCGGCCATGATGCGAACATCGAGTTTCACTCTCTGATTACTGCCGACGGGACGAACTTCCTTCTCCTGAAGGAAGCGGAGTATCTTGGCCTGCATCTCGAGAGGGAGTTCGCCGACCTCGTCGAGAAAGATGGTTCCGGTATCGGCCGACTGGAGTAGACCTTGCTTGGAGCGGAGCGCACCGGTGAAGGCACCTTTCTCGTAGCCGAACAATTCGCTTTCGATGAGCGTCGGGACGAGCGACCCGCAATCGACCGCGACAAAGGGGCGTCCAGCGAGATTGCCGCGAAAGTGCAAAGCGCGCGCGACCAGCTCCTTGCCTGTGCCACTCTCGCCACAGATCAAAACTGGAGTGCGGGTTTCTTTGAGGCGCGAGATCATGCGCAGGACGTTCTGGATTCCGGGCGAGTTGCCGATGATGCCGTGAACCGCGGTCTCGGTCTCCGAGCGCTCACGCAGAAACAGGTTCTCTTCTTCGAGGCGAACTTTATCGGCCATGCGGCGAAGGAAGAGGCGCAATTCGTCCAGTGGTGCAAATGGTTTGGAAATGTAGTCGTAGGCGCCGAGTTTCATGGCCTGCACGGCAGTTTCGACCGAGCCGTGCCCGGTCATGACAGCCACTTCAATGCGAGGATGGCTGCGCTTGACCTGCTCGAGGAATTCGAGGCCGCTCATGCGCGGCATGACGAGGTCGGTGAGAACCATGTGGACGGGTTGAGACTCGAGGACGGCGAGTGCGGCATCACCGCTTTCCGCCTCGAGGCAAGAGAAACCCAGCGATTCGCCAACGGTCATACAAAGACGGCGAATGGTCTGCTCGTCATCGACGATCAGCAAGCGAACGCGAAAATCCTGATTCATCATGCCGCCTTGCCCATGGTTTGCTCGACCACGGAGATGAAATCGTGCACACGAAACGGCTTTTCGACGCAGGGAGCGCCCGTGCGCCGTAAAGTGGCGGCCGTTTCTTCGTTGGCGATGTCGCCGGTGATGAATACAACTCTGCCGGCGAGTTGAGGGCGGTTGGCGACGATCCAGGCATGCACCTGCGCGCCGTCAACGCCGCCTGGCGTGCGCATGTCGGAGACGACGCCGTGGAATTCGCCGGTGGAGAGCAGGTTGAGAGCCTGCGCACCCGACTCGGTGCACACGACCGAGTAGCCGTTTCGCTCCAGCGCGGAGCGGACGAACTCCAAAACCGCGGGTTCATCTTCGATGAGAAGCACCGGGGCACAAGCTGATTGCGTTCCAGTTTGCGTCATTGTGGATACACTCCTGCGGCTGCCCCGAAAGTCGCCAAGTCTGCCGCCAAGGGCAAACGGACGATGAAGGTGGCGCCTTCAGAATCAAGATTGTTGTGACAGATGATTTCTCCGCCGTGCTCGCGGACGATGCCGTAGCAGATGCTGAGACCGAGACCGGTTCCCTTGCCGACATCCTTAGTGGTGAAGAAGGGATCGAAGATGCGCGCCGGATCGGAAATCCCGGTGCCGTTATCGCGGAACGAGATTTCAACATATCCGCTGGTGCGGGCACTCATGATCTCGATGCGCGCAGGCCGGCCGCATTCGCGCACTGCGTCATAAGCATTGTTGATTATGTTCAGGAATACTTGCTGGAGTTGGTGGGAGTCGCCGATGATCTCAGGCAATGACTCGTCCAGCCTCTCGAGCACCTGGATGCCGTGACTGATGAAATCATAGGAGCGCAACTGCACGGTCCGCTGGAGAATTGAATTCAACTGCACGGACTGCCGGCGTGGCGGCATTTGCCGTGCGAAGCTCAGCAGATTCTGAACGATCTGTTTGGTGCGCTGCGCCTCTTGCAGGATGACGACCAGATCACGGCGAGCGCTCTCGGGCAAATCCGGGTTCAGCATGAGCAGGTCTGCGAATCCGAGAATGGCGGTGAGGGGATTATTGACCTCGTGCGCGACTCCCGAGACGAGTTGTCCAATCGCTGCCATCTTTTCGGCATGGACAAGCTTGGAGCGAAGAACCGCAGAATCCGTCACGTCGGTCATTACAACTACGATGTTGCTGACCTTGCCCTCTTCGTTGTTGATGGGGCTGAAATTCACGGAGAATTGCCCGCTTGCGCCGTCACCGCGGATCAGAGGCAGGTCGAAGTTATCCACCTGTTGACCCCGAGCGACGCTGGACAGGGCCTGGCGAAGCGCCTCGCGACGCGAGGGCGCACAAAAATCCAGAAAATTGTTTTCCAGGAGCTGGCTCTGCTGGAAACCAAGCCCGCTCCAGCGCCGGTTAGCATAGCTGACGATGCCCGCTGTATCGGTAACAAGAATCAGGCTCTGCGTGTGGTTCAGAACTTTGCTGGAGAAGTCGCGCTCTTTTTGCAACTCGGTCTGTGATTGGCGCCAACTGGTAATGTCGAGCATTACGCCACGCTGCTGGAGAACATTGCCGCCGACATCGCGAACGGCATAGCAGTTCATATAGACGTGTACGGGTGAACCGTCTTTGCGCCTAAGGATTTCTTCGTGATTACGCATTTCGCCGGTTTGCTTGAGCAGTTCCAGCAAGTCCTGGCGGCGTTGCGGCGACAGATAGAGCTGAGAGGGAATGTCGAGTTGCAATACCTCTTCGCGGCTGTCATAGCCGAGGATGCGTACGAGGGCATCGTTGACCTCGATGAAGCGGCCTTGCGGCGTGGAGACGTAGATGCCTTCCTGAATGTTGTCGAAGATCTCGCGATAGCGCCGTTCGGCATCGCGACGGTCACTGATGTCCTTAAGCACATGAACCGTTTGGAACGCGCCGCCAGCCTTGCTTTCATCGGAAGCGGCGAGCCCGATTCTCTCGGGCCGAATGCGCGAAGAGGAGATCAGAAAAGTACTCTGCAGTCCGGGGTGAAAGTATTCGTCCAGTCCCTCCCCAGTGCGGCAGAATGGACAGGAATGCGGGGGAGCGGCGATCGACAGCGCGTCGAGGGCCCGCATATTTACACCAATCAACTGGTCGGGTGCGAGCCCCACGAGATCGGCGAGGGAGCGATTGACCCGCAAGATGTTGTTCTGCTCATCATGAACAACGATGAAATCGCTGATGGCGTCGAAAATGTCCAGCCAATGGCGATTGGCTTGTTGCACTTGGGTGAAAAGGCATGCGTTTTCGAGCGCGATACTTGCGTGGCCGGCGATCGCGCGCAATAACTGCTGATCGTCGGCGCCCGGCTCGGCCCCACGGTTAGCAAGGCAAAGAACGCCGACTAATTCTCCCGATGATCCATTCAGACGTACCAACGTGCAGTCCGACCACCCCAGGTTTGTCGCGAGCGTCGAACTCGGCAGTTCAGCAGCGGAAACAAAGGCAATATCCCCGGAGTGCTTTTGCAGACCGTTCCGCAACACCTTGGCAACTTGCTGGAGCACCGACTTATCGCGGATCTCTTCGCCATCACGCAGGAGAACTGTCTCGAGACTCGGCGTCTGGAAAAGGCTGAGCGCAACCGATCGGCTGCCGAAAAGCGTGGCAGTGCGAAAGGCGAGGTTGCGCGCAAAGGCAGGCAGATCAAGGACGGTGTTGAGTTCGACGGCAAGGGTGACCAGCGTCTCCGCGCGGCGGCGGTGCACCTCAGAGCGATCGAGGTTGCGGGTCATCTCGAGCGCGATAGCCACATGCGCGGCGAGGGCACGAGCGCGGCGAACGTCTTCGTCGCTGATGGCGCCCGGAGAGATGCGGTCGAGCACGCCAAACATGCCCAGCAGTTCGCCATTCGAACCAAGAAGAGGCACCGCCAGCAATTGCTTGATGGAGAAAGCCTTGACGAACTCGAGGTCGGCGCCCTGGGTGGTCGCGGCATCCTCCGTCAAAAAGATGTCCTTGTGCCGGAGTTTGCGAACGGCGGGCCCCTCATGCAGCGGTATGTCGACGGGGCGGGCGTGGCCATTCTCGAATCCCCAACGGATGTGGAAAGTCGATTCTTCGAGCAACCCGATGAAACAGCGCTGGAAGCCAAGGAAATTGGCGGCGCGTACGACGGTCTTGTTCATGAACTGGTCAAGCCTGCCGGCTGAACCAAGCTCACAGGAGATGTCAAGGATTTCGTGCAGTTCCTGCGCTTGGGCGCGCGCAGTTGCGTAGAGCTCAGTATTGGCTGCAACTACAGCACCGAAACCAGCAAGCGCCGAGACTAGCAACTTTTCCTCATCCGTATACGGAGAGGAGGAACGCGGATAAACCAGAACGGCGCCGTGCGAGCGCGAAGTGCGAAACGGGGCGGCCACGAGGGTGCCCGCAGGAGAGTCCTCGCCGAAATGCGAGGCACCATCGATATTGACCGTGATTCGTTCGCCGGCCGAGACGACCCGGGTCGCGATCTCAAGGGCGGAACGCAGATCATTGTCCTGCGCGCGGTCACGAATCGATTGCAAGAGACGCGGTGAGCCCGCCGAGACTGCCAGCAGCTGAAAGAGATTCTCTTGCCGGACGAAAATGAGGACGGCCGGCGAGCTGAGTAACTCTCGGAGCCGGTCAGCGATGTTCTCCATCACCGGAGGAGTATCAGGCGACGAGTGAAGGCGCGCCGCCAAGTTCGCCAGGATCGTGGCTCGCTTTTTCTCTTCACGCGACTGCTGGTTGAGCCGCAACGCCTCGAGAGCGGTGCACATCTGCGCTGCCAGGATCGTCACTCGCGCCTCAGCGACACCGTCAAAAGCAGAACTCGACGGATGAAGGTAGGCGATCGCGCCTACCGCCTCGCCCGCGACGAGCAAGGGCGCTGCCAGAGCGGACCGGGCTCCGGAGTCGCCCAGCATGGGATAGCGGCTTAGGCCGACTTCATCGAGAACCAATGGCCTTCGCTTCTGCAAAACGTCAATGGCGATCGAAGGGTCGCCCGTATGGAGGCGGGTTCGTCGAAAATGGTCGGCTTCCTGGCCGTCGGCTTCAACACCGATGAGTTCCCCATCCGGATTGCAGCTCCAGAAGTAGGCCCCGCTGGCATGGAAGAAAGCGCGGGTCAGGCGACAGAAGGAGATAATCAGGTCACTCGGATCATTGCGTTCGAGAGTAGTCCGCGATAGTTCAAGTAAGAGTTGCTCAAACGCCTCAGAATGAGACGCGAACGGGAGCCCGGAATTTCCGTCGTAGCCTATCGGCGCACTCCGCCGCTTTCACGTAAGCGGTTGAAAATAAGTGGATTATGTAAAAAGGCTACGCCGCATTCTCAAATTGAGTCAAGCAATAAGGCACCTTGAGGTGCCAACTTGGGAAACTAAAGTCACGTGCTTGTTTCTCATTCTGACATCGCCCAAAAGGCACCTTCGCGGAGCAACTCGTCCGGGAAATCTCTCTAAGCGGCGGCCCCTCAGTAGCTTGCAGAAATCACCAAAGTAACTCAAAGGGTCAACTTTTGGTTTAAGGCAGGCCATGCCTAGAAGAAGATGGGAATGCCGATCAAATTGAAGTTGGAGAAGAGGAGACCGTGCACTTTCGAGTCTGGCAAGTTGTTCTGCTCGCGAGCCTGCTGTCATTTGCAGAAATCACCTCCTGCCTGCTCACAGAAGCGAAGGCACAGGAAGAGGGTAGCCGCAAAGTGCAGACTAAGACGGCACCGGTTTATCCGGACCTTGCCCGCCGCATGAAGATCTCGGGGGTCGTGAAGGTCCAAGTCGTGGTCGCTCCCAACGGTTCGGTACGAGACACAAAGGTTGTCGGAGGCCATCCCCTTCTGGCAAATGCGGTCGTTGATGCCGTCCGGAAGTGGCACTACGAAACGCGTCCCAAGGAGACGACCGAGAGTCTGGAATTCCGCTTTGATCCCAACCAATAGGCAGGGCTAGTGGAAGCCAGGAAGGCAAACATCATGAGTATCCGAAAACAGTTGTACCTGAGCTTCGGCATCATCCTGGCGATGGTGCTGATTCTGCTCGCCGTCAACATGGTTGCGGTGTGGCGCGAACATGAGGCTAAGGCCGCGGCGCAGCGGGCCATCGATATGACCGAAGCAGTCTCGGCCGTGCGTTTCCAGACGATGCAGAACAACTTGCACCTGCAGAATTACCTGTTAAGCGGCGACACGCGCGATGTCGAGAAAATGAATGACGGCGAGCAGGCTCTGATAAGTGCCCTGCATCACGCGGTAGAACTGGTTAATTCAGACAAGCAGCGTACCGACCTTGAAAAGGTGATCGAACAAGAGAAGGGGTGGGTGCACGATTTCGCCGAGCCCCTATTGGATAGGCGACGAGCTGTCGACAGTGGGAATGCAACCGTTGCCGAACTGCAGATTTTCTATCTGCAAAAAGATCCGAGCTCCTTCGTTTCCCGGACTAGCGACCTTCTTGATCGGGTGGACCGCGAAAACCGGGACCTATTGGCAAAACGGCAAGCCGACGACCAACTGGCAACGACCGCAACAATCGTGATTTCAATTCTGAGTTCGCTCTTTGCGTTCGTCGTAGGGGCGATTATTGCCTATCGCAAAACCGACGAGATTACGGAACCGTTGAACCGGCTTATCCATGTCGCCGAGAAGATCGGCCAGTCGGGCGAACTCGACCACAACATCGACGTGCACGGCAAAGACGAGATTGGGCAACTGGCGCGCACTTTCGACTCGATGGTCAAGTACCTGAAGGAAATGGCCGCAGTCTCCGAAGCGATTGCTGGGGGGAACCTGGGAGTCGAGGTGCATCCGCGCTCGGCAAATGACACGTTGGCCAACGCATTCAAACGCATGGTCGAAGGCCTGCGCGGGTTGGTGCGAAACGGACGCGATGCCGCCGCCCAGGTGGCAAGCGCGGCCACACAAGTGGCGAGTTCATCAGATGAATCGGCGCAGAACAGCCTGCAAACTTCCTCGGCGATCGACGAAGTGACAAGCACGATGCACGAGATGAGTGTCAACGTGCAAAACATGGTAAAGAGCACGCAAACGCAGGCTTCCAGCGTGAGCGAGACGTCGGCCTCGATCGATCAGATGGTGACGTCAATTCAGCGGGTCGCGGACACGGCGAAGGTTTTGCTCGATATTTCGAACCGCTCGCGGGAAGAGGTTCACAGCGGACTCGGCACGATGGAGAAGGCTACCGATGGATTGAATCGCATCAACACGACGATCCGCTCGGCGGGGTCCATTATCGACTCGCTCGGCACGCGCGCCGATGACATCGGCAAGATCATCGAGGTGATCGACGACCTGGCCGAGCAGACCAATCTTCTCGCCTTGAATGCCGCCATCGAGGCGGCGCGCGCTGGAGAGCATGGCCTGGGCTTTGCTGTTGTCGCTGACGAGGTGCGCAAGCTGGCGGAGAAGTCCGCGCAATCGACCAAGGAGATCTCCGAGCTGATCCAAAGCATCCAGCGCGAAGCCCGCAAGGCGGTCGATAACATGGAGAACAGCACGACGATCGTCAACGAGGGGCTGAACCTTGGGCAGGATCTGAACGCGGCGTTACGCAAGATTTCGAATGTGGTCACCGAGGTTTACAAGTTCGCGCACGAGATCGGCGCAGCGACCAACGAGCAGTCGCACGGTTCGACTCAAATTGCCCGAGCCACGTCACGCCTCAACGAGATCACTCACGAGATCAACTCGGCCGTCGAAGAACAGGCGTCTGGCGCGCAAGCTGTAGTGCAGGCGATGGAGCGCATGCGGACGCTGGTGCAGGCTTCGACGTCCGGCTCGACCGAACTGGCCGCTTCCGCCGACCAGATGTCGAAGATGTCGCGGGCGCTTCTCGAATCCATGGACCGTTTCTCGCTGCAATCACATGACAGCACCGGAGCGGCGCGGCAGGCCGCCGCAGGAGCTCGCTAACTTGACTGGGACTCTCAACCGCGAAATTCAGATTGTTGGCTTCCAGGTGGGGCGCGAGACCTACGGAATCTCTATCACCGCTCTCCATGAGATCGTGCGAGTGCCGGAAATCACGGCGATCCCGGACGCGCCGGCGCACCTCGAGGGAGTAATCAACCTGCGCGGCAAGATCGTCTCGGTTGTCGATCTGCGCAAGCGATTCGACAAGCCGGCAACTGCCCTGACGCGCCACAGCCGGATTTTGGTGGTCGAACACCTGGGCCGCCTGGTCGGCATGATTGTCGATTCGGCCTCCGAGGTTCTGAAGATCGCCGAGAACGAGATCGAGGCGGCCCCCGCGATGATGAAGGAAGGGGGACTCGATTGCGTCACTGGGCTGGGAAAGTCCCAGAAGAGACTGATTATTCTGCTCGATATTGAGCGGGTTTTGACGGTATGCCAGCCGAGCGCGAATGCGCCCAAGGAAAAAGGCCCGGCCAAGACTAATTCCAAAGGCAAAGCAGAGGCCAAGGGCGCCTCCAGTGGAAACTGATCTCGGGGCAATCAAAGCCCCGCAACACTAACTGAATGAATACAAGCGAAGCACAAGCACCCGCGCTGACCGAAGCCGAATTGAAGCTGGTGCAGTCCCTCGTCTACCAGGAGTGCGGCATGCACTTCGACGAGCGCCGTATGCCCTTCCTCCAGGACCGCGTCGTCCGGCGACTGAAAGAATGCGGCATAGATTCCTTCTACAGCTACTACCGCCTGCTTATCAGCCAGCAAGGCAAGCAGGAATTGGCCAAGCTGCTGGAAAACCTGACCGTCAACGAAACCAGCTTCTTCCGGAACAAGGCGCAACTCGATCTCTTCCAGCGAGACGCATTGGAGGAGCTGCTACCGGCGAAGCAGGAAAGGCGCGATTACAACCTGAGAATCTGGAGCGCTGGCTGCTCGACAGGACAGGAGCCATATACGCTGGCCATGTTGGTCGCGGACACGCTCTCGTACCACGCGCTGCGCAATCCGCTCCCGGTGGGAACCACGCTGCCGAAACCGCTGATCCCCGAGCCATGGAGACTGGAGATTCTAGCCAGCGATATCAGCTACTCCGTGCTGCGAACAGCGCAGGAGGCCTCATACACGGAGCATCAGATGTCGCCGGTCGACTACAGTTTCCGCCTGCGGTACTTCGACAAAGTCGGAACGGGTTACACCGTCAAGAAGAGCATGAAAGAGTTGGTGCATTTTGACTTTCACAATCTGAAGACGGAATACCTGCCACAGCGCAACGACATGATTTTCTGCCGCAATGTGATGATGTACTTCGACGAAGCGGAACAGAAGCGCCTGGTCGAGAAGTTCTATCGCTGCCTGAATCCGGGCGGCTATCTCTTCGTCGGGCATGCCGAGAGCCTGCTCGGTCTTACCGACAAATTCCAGATGGTGCACCGGAATGCGGGTACCGCTTATCAGCGAATCGAGGCCAAACAGTGAGCGGTCCCCCCGATGACCGGATGAGCGAACTGCGCGAACTTTTCTTCGAGAGCGCCACCGAACTCGTGGAGAAGCTGAACGAAGAGGCGCTGAGTCTGGAAAAGAATCCAGGCGATGCGGAGACCGCTCGCAGCCTGCGCCGCATCGTGCATACGCTTAAAGGTGACGCTGCAGCCTGCGGGTACCGCGAACTCAGCGAACTGGCGCACGAATTCGAAGACGTCCTGGCACTCAAGACAAATGCCTCGGTCATTCCGGAAGTTGCGATGCGCGCGGCGGATGTCTTTGGCGGGCTGATTCACGCCTACCATGCCGGGGAGAAGCTCCCTGATATCCATCCGTTACGGAAGGAGATCGCGCGACTTGCGCATCCTGAGCAAGAACCAGCAAACGCAAAGGCTCCCGACTCAGAGCCGGAAGACGGCGCGGACAAAAAGCCTTCCCTTGAGCGCTCGCCATGGTCCGAGTACGAGCGACTGGCCATCGCACACGCGGCAGCCGATGGCAAGACGCTCCATCACGTCGTTGTTCGGCTCGACCCTCAGTGCGGCATGCCGATAGCAGCACGGCAGATGATTCAGATCGCGCTTGCGGGCCTGGGCGAGGTGCTGGCAGTACATCCCGCAGACGAATCGAAATCTCCAATCGAACGCGTGCAAGTTGCGCTTGCCTCACAAAAATCTGTCGACCAGATCCGGGTAAAATGCGACATCCCGACCATTGCGCAGAGCGTGGATATACGACCGCTTCAAGTGGAAGCGCCCCTAAACGAAGCCAAACCTCCAGCAAACCAAGCCGAGGAGGCGAGACCGGCCGGCGCAGTAAACGCTGATGCGGGGGATGTACCCACGGTGACAGGAACCGCGAGTCATTCCGCAGCGACGAGTTCCGACAATATCCTGCGCGTCGATGCCGAACGCATCGACAGCGTGCTCAACCTGGTTGGCGAATTGATTCTGGCCAAGTCAATGCTGCAACAAACCTTCGTTGAGTTTGGCCAGCGCTTCCCAAAGGACGCGTTGCGCGGGAAGTTCAGCGACGCCATGGCGTTTCAGTCGCGCGTACTAAGCGATCTGCAGCAATCGGTGATGAAGATCCGCATGGTCCCCGTTGATCAGCTTTTCCGGCGATTTCCTCGCGTCGTGCGCGATGTCGCGCGGCAGGGGGGCAAGGAAGTCGAACTAGCGATCCAAGGCGGAGACACTGATCTCGATAAAGGCATTCTCGATTCGGTAGCCGAGCCCCTCATGCATATTTTGCGCAATGCGGTCGGACACGGGATCGAGACTCCAGAAGAGCGTACGCGTGCCGGGAAGCGACCGCAGGGCAAACTGCAGCTTAAGGCCTATCACCAGGGGAACCAGGTGGTCATTGAGGTCTCCGATGATGGACGCGGCATCAACATCGAGAAGGTGCGCCAGCGGGCTCTTGTACAACGCCTGCTGAAGCCCGACGAAGCCTCGCTAATGAGTGACGCGGATACGCTCGAACTGATCCTGCGTCCCGGGTTTTCGACGGCCGAGGAGATTACGGAACTCTCCGGCCGCGGCATCGGACTGGACGTCGTCCAGACGGTGCTGACTCGGCTCAAGGGATCAGTGCAGATCGAAACCGCGCCGGGACGCGGGACAACCTTCCGTTTACGCCTGCCGCTGACGTTGGCCATCTTACGAGCCCTGCTCTTCCGGGTCGATCACCGGCTCTACGCCCTGCCCCTGAATGCGGTGAATGAGATCACACGCACGACGGAGTCGGAGATTCACGAGGTGGAGCATTACGAAGTTCTTCAACTGCGTAATGACGTGCTCCCCTTGATGCGCCTTGGCGCGGCGCCGCAACCCGATCCCGAGGCGGCGCGGCAGAAGATCTTCGTTCTGGTGATCCATCAGGGCGACCGCAAGTTTGGTCTGATCGTGAATGAACTGGCGGGCGAAGACGAACTTGTTATCAAGGCCCTCGACGATCAATCCATCAAGACGGACCTTGTCAGTGGCGCCTCGATCCTCGGGGATGGCCGCGTTGTGCTAATTCTGAACCTGCTCGCCCTATTGGAACGCTTTAGCCGTTCGCGCGGAAGCAACAGCAAGCCGATCTCGGGTCCGCTCTCGAATCTCAGCGACGCGTGCGCCAGCCAGGCGCCAAGAGTTCATCACACTGCGGGTGGCCACGCATGAAGAAGCGAGTACGCGTGCTGGTCATCGATGACTCGGCGCTGATGCGGAAACTGATTCCGCGCATCCTCGAGGAAGACGCTTCGATCGAGGTAGTGGGCACAGCGATGGACGGTAACTTTGGTCTTAAGAAAATCAAAGAGCTTAAGCCACACGTCGTGACTCTCGACCTGGAGATGCCGGGCCTGAACGGAATCGATACGCTGAAGGAGATCCGGCGACGGTGGAAGGTCCCAGTGATTGTGGTTAGCTCGCACAGTACTGCGGGGGCGGCGATCACCCTGAAGGCATTGTCGCTCGGTGCTTTCGATTTTGTCGCCAAGCCCAAGGATGTTTCCGCGCGACTGCCAGAGATTGCGGGCCAACTGATTGGCAAGATCCATGCAGCCGCACAACATGGCGCGGCGGCGCCGGTATTTGTTGCCGAGAGTACGCCGAGCGAACTGGTGCGCAAGCAGGCTCCCGCGGCGCCGACGCGCGTGATTGCGATTGGGATTTCGACCGGCGGGCCAAATGCACTGCAGTATCTGTTTTCGAATCTTCCGGTCGATTTTGGCGGAACTATTCTCGTCGTGCAGCACATGCCCGACGGATTTACCGAACTTTTTGCCAAGCGTCTCGACGACACCTGCCCGATCCGTGTGAAGGAGGCGCAGTCCGGAGATCTGCTGGTCGCCGGCCGCGCACTTATCTGCCCGGGCAATCGGCACATGAAGGTGAAGAGGCTACCGCTAGGAAATGTGGCAGTACTCAACGAGGACACCCCGGTAAATGGCCATCGCCCGTCGGCTGACGTACTTTTTCGCAGCGTGGCGCAGGAGTTCGGACCGCAGGCCCTCGCTGTCCTTATGACCGGCATGGGCGACGACGGAGCCGCGGGCATGGGAGAGATTCAATCGGCTGGCGGAGTGACGGTTGCACAAGGCCCCGACAGTTGCGTCGTCTTTGGGATGCCGAAGGCAGCAATTGAACGCGGATTTGCGATGCATATTGTCGAGTTGCAGGAACTGCCGAGCCTGCTGCAAGGACAATGTTCGCCCGATCGAATGTCGGCAGGTGAGGAAGAAATCGGCAAGGGCATAGGCGCTGGGAACCAAGGTAACTAGAGTTATCTACCCGTGGTTACCTCGCCCATGATTAAGTGATTAGAGTGGAGGAGTGTCATGGAACAGTTTGCGCCCGTAAAACGGAGTGGGGACGACCAACCGGTGCGCTATCTGATCGTGGATGATTCCGTCTTCGCGCGCAAGAACCTCGCCAAGATGGTCGAGTCTTTTGGCGGGGTGGTCGCTGGCGAAGCGGGAGACGGATTGACCGCGATCAGCGAATATGAGCGCCTAACGCCGGACATCGTGTTGATGGACATTACGATGCCCCAAATGGAAGGCATCGAGGCGGCAGAGAAGATTGTCAGCAAGCATCCGTCGGCGCGCATTGTGATGGTCTCTTCTGTCGGCTACCAGGAAAACATTGTGGCGGCTTTACAGCGCGGGGCGCGGCATTTCGTGCAAAAGCCGGTGAAGCCCGAGGTCCTCTACGAGATCATCAAATACGTCATGCGTGACGACCAGACCGCGCCGCCTCAGACCGCCGGAGCAGGAGCCGGAGCCTAACCGATGCGCATGGAACTCATCCAGCCCTTCCTGAACTCCGCCGATGCGGTGCTCGCGCAGGGGCTCGAATCGGCAGTCGCCATCGACAACTTGACGATGGATGAAGAAGCCTACCGCCGAAAGGGCGTAGCGGCCGAAGTCTGCCTGACCGGGGAAATCGAAGGACGCATTATCTTTGACGCCGACCAGAAAACGGCTACTTGCTTTGCCAGCCACATGGCTGGTGCAGAACTGGAAAGCAGCGACGAGCTAGTCCGCGAAGCGGTGTGCGAACTGGCAAACCAGATTATCGGGAACGCGGTGACAGTCCTGAACGATCAGGGCTTCAACTTCCGCGTCCATCCTCCCACGTTTCACACCTCCGAACAGGGCGCCAAAAGCAGCGAAGATACCGAAGCTGTCGTGCTCTGCTTCAGCACGGAGCGGGGGAATGTTTATATGAATATTGCGCTGCGCTACCACCATGCGGCGATGGAACGAGCCGCTGCTGGACGGTAGTTCTTAGATTCTGCGTCCCAAGCTTCACCGCAAATTTACTCCAATCACGGATCACTGGAATTTTATATACGCACGGGCGGGGCGCCCGTGCCTCCAGCTTCAAATGCTTACGGGCCGGCGATCATGAAGACCGGATTCTGCGGCGGATTTTCGCTGGCTCCGGTGAGCGGTGGCCGTGCGCTGAAAGGCGCTGGCAGGTTCAAGTAGTACGTGTCGGTGTCGGTCTTAATAATGTTGATATTTCCGCCGTCACAACTGGAGAGATAGGTGCGAGTGCTGTCGCCGCCCGAGGCCATCATGAGACGAAAACCGCCGCCGGTAGGACCGACCTGATCGCGGGTTGTGGCGCAGGTGGGAAGGTAGAAGCCCGAACTCGGAACAGTCGCATCGGGAAATACCGGAATGGAAATATTTGTCTTAAAAGTCAAGCTGGTCGCATTCACAACGGTGACTTGCGGAAAGACGGTGTTCGCACTGCCAGCTCCAGCCGGTTGGACAACAGCTGTCAGGGTCGTCGTGTTCGGCGCCTGAAAACAAGTCGTCGGACAATCGGAGGTGCCGCTGATCACGCTAGAAATCAGCACGGGACCTTGGAATGCCGTCAAAGGATTGCCCTGCGAATCAACCAAGCCGCTAAGGTTGAGTCCCATGCCCGCGACCAGCGAAGCACCCGAGGTCAACGCGTAAGTATAGGTTGCGTGTGTGCCGTCGCCGACGACGGAGGAAATTGTCACCGCCGAGTTTGCGACAGCATAGGATCCGAAGTAAGCCCGGGTAGCGTCGGGGAGAGAAGTCGCGGCAGTCACGGTCGCAGGCCTAGGACCCACGCCCGGGACATCGATGTCCGGAATCGCCGTCACTGCAAGCACGGTCGGCACGGCCTGTGAGACATCGACGATGGTCACCGACCCGTTTCCGGGAATATAGATCCGGTTGAGGATCACGTCGTACCAGAAATTGGGCGCGCCGGGAACGGAAATGGAAGTCTCGGAGAGGGTATCGGGGCCGGCAGTGGTTGTTGTGTCGAGGTACGCGAGAGTTCCATTGGCCTCGAGAATGAAGACTCGCTGACTGTCGTTGCGAGCTGCCAGCCAGATAGGGGCAGAAGTTGGCTGACTGCTGACTCCACGCGACGTCTGATCCTGAGTATTAAAAGTTCCAATCGTCGCGCTGCCGTAACTGGCTACATAAAGCTTCTTAGTATCCGGAGTCTCGGCAATAGCGACCGGATTAGCACCGACGGGAATGGTGTGGGTCAGGGTGCTACGTGTCGTGTCTATCACTAAAATCGCAGGCTGCAAAAGCTCAGGAAGCGTGTTGCCGGGCGCGGAAACATAGACATGGCCACTCTCGGTTGTAGCAACGAAGTTAGGCGCCGAACCGGTGGGCAAACTGATCGTCGTGACCGTTGAAATGCTTGTGCCGGAAAACGTCACCCTGGTGAGCGAGTCTTGATCGGCGCCGGGGGCGGACTGATTCGCGACAATGATCTGATTGGAAGTCTGCTGGACGGCGTGAACCGGTACGAGGCCGAGACTTTTCTGGCTCATCTCCGTGTCCCCTGAGACGTCGATGGACATGGCGCTGCCGATCACCGGCGTTTCAACGCCACCGGTGACCGTCCCGTTATTGCTGGCGATAAACACCGAGTGGGCGGCGGCGGGATTCGGGAACTTGGGCGGATTCGGGATGATGATGGGACGAAAAACGTCGCCGCAAGCGGACCAGAGGATAACTTGGCACAGGACTGCTCCCACGTACAGAAACCGCTTCATTCAGACTCCAGAGAAGTGGATTACACGGAAACGGATATTGTAATGGGAAGGCGAGGAAAGAGGAAATGGTTGCCGGTCGTTGGTCGTCGATCCTTAATCGTTCGGGATATCTTTCCGCTACCTGCTGGCTTGCTCAATCATGGGACAACGGCTCCGACGATATGCTAACGACCAACGACTCACGACGATTCACCCTCTTTTTGCTTTGCGCCGGGGCTCGGCCTCCCGGCTCACTCGGTGCTCAGAGGCGGCTGGCTTCTTCGCATTTTCCAGACT
>Ga0335071_10002010_pt1 | contig 21961 bp, 19 predicted proteins | sample Lox_Sample_15_FD_206724 | JGI IMG/M metagenome (GOLD analysis project Ga0335071, IMG submission 206724) | Soil microbial communities from Loxahatchee National Wildlife Refuge, Florida, United States - Lox_Sample_1.5 | ecosystem: Environmental > Terrestrial > Soil > Wetlands | place: USA... | reverse complement strand
CTTCGTTACAACCCCGCCAAGCTGCTGCTGGACCCTACGCACGCGCAATCGCGGGCGACGTGCGGTTCGGGCCGGAAGTCGTCGCTCATTTGCTGGAAAACCCATCGGCGCCAAGCCCTCTGGACTCAGCCCAGCACGTCCGGCGGAGCCTGGTTTGTGCCGTGCTGCCGCCCGTCACCATACTTTCTCCGTCCCTGGAAATCTTGTGCTCCGCCTTTGGGAGGCCGTGTGCGACTCGTTCGACCCCACACCAACCGGACACGCTAAACGACAGTTGGAGGTCGGACCGCGGTCCGCGGTGGTCCTGCGATCTGGCCGTTAGCCAGGTGATGCCCAAGCTTCCTCGGCGTACCGGGCGCGCCCTAACGGCATTTGGCCGCAAGGCTTCCTAGTATTGCCGGGTGGTTGATCGCTATGGAACCTTTGGAATCCAAGTCCTCGCCGCAGACCAGCGCAAGCCCCGCTCGACCGAGCACCCGGCCGAGGCCGGCCTGGTGGTCGAGGACGTGGAGACCGGCTACGTCGGCGCGGTGGTGCGGGTCGAATACGGTCGCGTCGACCTGGAGGACCGGCACGGCCATATTCGCGGCTTTCCGCTCGGCCCAGGGTTTTTGCTCGAGGGACGCCCGGTGATCCTCACCGCGCCGCGCCGTTCGGCGCCCGCTGCCACGGGCAGGACGGCGTCCGGCTCGGTCGCGGTACCCGGAGGGCGTGCCCGCGTCGCGCGGGCCAGCCGGATCTATGTCGAGGGCCGCCACGACGCCGAACTGATCGCACAGGTGTGGGGAGCCGACCTGCGCATCGAGGGCGTGGTCGTCGAGCACCTCGGCGGCATAGACGATCTGGTGAGCATCGTGGCCGAATTTCGACCCGGTCCCGGTCGCCGGCTCGGGGTCCTCGTCGACCACCTCGTCGCGGGTTCGAAGGAGGAACGAATCGCCGAGGCGGTTCGACGGGGGCCGGGCGGCCCCGACACCCTCGTCGTCGGTCATCCCTATGTCGACATCTGGGAGGCGGTCAAGCCGCAGCGGCTCGGCCTGCCGGCCTGGCCGACCGTCCCGCGGCACCTGGAGTGGAAGCACGGTGCCTGCTCGGCGCTGGGCCTGCCGCACGCCAACCAGGCGGACATCGCCCGGGCCTGGCAGAGAATCCGCTCGAGGGTGCGCGACTGGAACGATCTGGAACCGGCACTCATTGGCCGCGTAGAAGAACTCATCGACTTCGTGACGCAACCGCCCGGGCCCTGAAAGGAGTGCCCATTCGACGCACTTTCCCGCGACCAGCGAGTGACGCGGCGGTTACATCCCGCGGAACTTAACGGCCCCAACGGGTTCCACACAGCCCTATGTCCCCAGGAGTTGAGGACTAAAGCCTCACGACCGATGGGCCACCGCCCGATAGCGTCGCTGGTGACGAAGGGAGAACATAAATGTCGACACCTACTCAGGGTCTGGGCATCGTCGTCGCGGTCGACGGCTCGCCGGCAGCAAATGCCGCCGCGTGCTGGGCGGCCCGCGAGGCGGTGATGAGAAACGTTCCATTGACCGTCGTCCACGCGGTGGCGACGCCCACCGCGACCTATCCGCCGGTCCCGTACCCCGAGTCCCTGGCGATACGGCTCGAGGACGACGGCAAGAAGGCCATCATGCACGCGGTCAAGATCGCCGAGGACGCGATGCCGGCGGACGCGAAGATCACCGTCGGCCGGGAATTGGTGTATTCCGCCCCCGCGCCGGCGCTGATCAAAATGTCCGACGAGGCGGAAATGATCGTCGTGGGCACCTCCGGGCGGGGATTGCTGGCCCGCGGCGTGCTCGGCTCGGTCAGCTCGACCGTGGTGCGGCACGCGAATTGTCCGGTCGCCGTCGTCCACGACGAAGATCAACCCGACCGGCCTGACGCACCCGTGCTCGTCGGGATCGACGGCTCGCCGATCTCCGAACGCGCGACGGAGCTCGCGTTCGACGAAGCCTCTCGTCGCGGGGTCGACCTCGTTGCCCTGCACGCCTGGAGCGACGTCACGACCGAAGTTCCGTACCTGGATTGGGCGACGGTGGAGGAGGAGGCGCAGCGCAGCCTCGCCGAGAGCCTGGCGGGCTGGCGGGAACGCTACCCGGACGTGACGGTGCATCGACGGGTCTTCCGCGACCGGCCGGCGCGACACCTCATCGAGGAGGCGGCGTCCGCCCAGCTCGTCGTCCTGGGCAGTCATGGCAGGGGAGGTCTGACGGGCATGCTGCTGGGCTCGGTGAGCAACACCGTCCTGCACTCCGTCCATATACCGGTGATCGTCGCCAGGCCCTCGCCGCCGGAAGAGGAGGAGTAGTCGCTCGGCGACTTAAACGGCGTGTAGGACGGTGCCGGTCCAGGCGCATAACGCCGCAACGTCGCGCCCGGCGCGCATGACCGTGCGGTCCGGGCGCACCATCGCTGAGGTGGCGCGGCCCCGGCGCAGCCACGCGTCAAGCGCACTGCCGGGTTCGGTGGTCACGATGACGACGCCACGCCGATGGAGTAGTTCCTGCTCGGCGGCGCCGGGCTGAGAAGCGGTGATCAGCGCGAAGCCGGTGCCGATCAGGTCGTCGAGCCGTTGACCATTGGGCAGCAACGGGTTTGGGCACAGCGTGCCGGCAAGCTGGCGCGGGCGAGGCGACTTGCACACCAGCGCGGAGGCGTGTAGCGGCGGGGTGGTCGAGTCGACCACCTTGTCGCGCAGCCCCGGGATCATCCGCAGCCGGGGCAGCAGCAGGCGGCGGGCCGCATCGCCCACTCGACCGCCGCCGGTCATCGCCCACCCGACGCCCAGCGCCAGCCGGATCATGTGGCGCGTGTGCGGCTTGCGCTCGCGCTCATAGGTGTCGAGGACGTCCGCCGAGAGGGCGCCGTTGTGGACGCCCGCGATCTTCCAGGCCAGGTTGGCCGCATCCCGCATCCCCGCCCCCATTCCCTGGCCGATGAACGGGGGAGTGAGGTGTGCCGCGTCGCCGAGGATGAAGATGTTCCCGCGGCGCCAGTGGTCGGCGATCTGCGCGCGGAAGGTGTACTCGGCAACCCGCAGCAGTCGCAATTCGCTATCGGCGACGCCGGCGATCCAGGGGGCGATCAGTGGCCGCAACGCGTCCAGGGTGCCGAAGTCGTCGGCGGTTTCGCCCTCCAGCAACCGGAACTCCCACCGGTAACGGCCCGGTCCGATGCGCATGTAGGTGCCCGCGCGAACCGGGTCACACACCTGGTGCACGCCCTCCCATTGCCGGAGATCGGCGTCGCAGGCGACGTCGGCGACCAGCCAGCGCTGCTCGAATCTCAAATCCCCCATGGCCGAACCGATCTGCGCGCGCACCAGGCTGTTGGCGCCGTCACAGCCCAGCAGGTAGTCGGTGTCGATCTGTTGCACGCAGCCATCGGAGCGATCGGTGAAGGTGACGCGCACGCCGTTCTCGCCCTCGGTCAGCCAGGTGACCTCGGCGTCCCCACGTAACTGGGCGTTCGGGTACCGCTTGAGGTTCGCGCGCAGCAGCGCCTCGAATTCCGGTTGGTCGAACATGTTGGCCTGCGGGAAACCGTTCGGGCTGAGGGCGGGGTCGCGGTGAAACTCGGCAAGCACGCGGGACTGTCCGGATCGGTTGTCGACCAGCCGCAATCCCAGTGTGGGCCACGAAGTCGCGGCGAACTCGTCGGCGAAGCCGAGGCGGGCGACGATTCGGTAGATCTCGTCGTCGAGGTGCACGGCCCGTGGCTGCGGGTACACCCCCGGCCAGCGGTCGAGGATGAGGCACTCGACCCCGCGCTGCGCCAGCAGCGTGGCGGCGGTGATGCCGGTCGGTCCGGCGCCGACAATGACGACCGGGACATGCCGAATTGCGTTGGCGTTCACGCGAATCGGACCTTGGCGCGCTGGGTTCCGAGATCGATGGCGCCGTCATCGGTGGCCACCGATGCCTCCACGACGTCGCCGTCCTGCAGGTAGTCCCGGTTGCCGGCCTGGCGCGAGAAGAACATCTTCCACTTCACCGCCGGTGGCAAGAGGTTTCCGATGATCTGCATCGGTTTGGGCGGGGCGCTCAGCGCGGTGCCGACCGGGGTGCCCGTGAGAATCAGATCGCCCGGGGCGAGCTCCTGGAACTGGGTGAGCGACTGCAGCGCCTCCAACGGCCGGTACAGCATGTCGCCCTCGACGAGCGCGTTTTGCCGCTCGCGGCCGTTCACGCTCAGGCGCAGCCGCAGATCGCCGAAGCGCTTCAGTTCGTCGGCCGTCAGCAGGACCAGTTCGGGCCCGACCGGCGTGAACGTCGGGTAGGACTTGGCCTCGTAGAACTGGGTCTGCGGAAGCTGGATGTCACGCGCCGAAACATCGTTGGTGACGACGAGACCGGCGATGTAGTCGGCGAGGTTGGCGTCGGAAATCGTTGTGCCGATGGGGATTTGCCGCCCGATGACCAACCCGATCTCCACCTCGTAGTCGAGGAGCTTGACGTGTGCGGGCTTGACGATGTCGTCGAACGGGCCGTTGATCGACGCCGACGCCTTACGAAAGAACGTGAGCGGAACCGTCCCCGGGTCCATGCCCGCATCCCTGACGTGCGACGCGAAGTTGGTCATCTGCGCCACCACCCGGCACGGCCTGGTGACCGGTGAGACCAGCTTGAGGCTGTCCACGTCGACGGTGTCGGCACTGGCGGCGGCCGCCCGGATCGCGGCGTCCAATGCCGTCCGGTCGCTCAGCAGCCCGGCGGTAGTGGTGGCGACGGTGTCGATTTTTGCGGCTCCGTTGGGGGTCTTGAGCCACCAGGAGTCGGCGGTGTGCAGCACGGAAACGTTCATGAGGTAGGCACTTTCAGTAGGCCGACGAGGCGGTTGACATCGAATTCGTTACTTGCGCGCAACGCGCTGATCATCGAAACCAACTCGTGCCGAGCCGATTTCACGTCCAAGCCGAGGAAGTCCTTCGTCGCCGGCGGCCCCCACTGGGCCAGACCGGACGCGGTGAACGGCGCCCAGCCGGGCTCGACGGTGTTATCGAACAGGTCACCGTCGGCGAAATGCTCGACGAGGAAACCATCGGGATCGCGCCAGTAGTCGAAGATCTGGCTGCCCTGGATGTGCCTGCCGATGCCCCACGACCGGCGGTATCCGCGCTCCCCGAGGTATTCGCCGCCGGCGGCCAGCGCGTCGAGGTCGCTGACTTGGTATGCGGAGTGCACGTAACGGTTGGCCGGACCCAGCGCCATGGCCAGCGTGTGGTGGTCGGCTGGGGTAGAACCGCGATCGCAGCGGATGAAGCTCATGGTCGGCCCGCGCTGGCGCTGGCCCGGGAAGAACAGGAAGTCGCTGACGATCATCCCGAGGTTGTCCAGATACCAGTTCAGCGCCTCGAGGTACTTGGTCGACTGCATCACCAGGTGACCCAGCCGCTCCACCCGCGCCGGCACCCGCGGGGGCCGCTGGCCGACGTTGGTGCGCCGCACCTCGCCGCCGAAGTTGAAAGCATGGGGCCGCTGGCCCGGCAGCTCGGGCAGCTCGTGCATGCCGGCGACGACGCGGACCGGTGTGCCGCTGGGGTCGGTCAGATTGACCGCCAGGCCGCCGATGGTTTCGGGCAGCGGCCGCACGGCAGCGCCGGACTTGTCGGCCAGCCGCAGCACGTCGGCCTCATCGCCTGCCTGGAACGCCACGCCGGCGAATCGCGTCTGCGGCCCCCGGCGCAGGATCACGCACGGACCGCCCGCGCGGGTGCCGCGCAAGTGCAGTTCGTCGGGCAGGTGCCGCGCCGTCTGGAAGCCGAAGGCCTGGGCGAACGCCTCGGCGCGCGTGAGGTCGGGCTTTTCGAACTCCAGCCACGCGAGGTCGGCCACTTTGATGACCGGATTGCGGGACCGGCCGGGGTGCTCGCCCCGCAGCGCGCCCTTTTCGCTGTGCAGATCTTGGTGGGCGTTTTTCGTCAGGTTCATCGCCATCTCCAAACTAACTGACGAAATCGTCACATACGGGATGGCACTTGGTCAAGAGGTGCTGACGAAATCATCAGAAGTGAGGCATACTGCTAAAGATGAGCGCGATGCCTGAGGGCGCGGAGTCGCCCAGCCGGTTGGAACGGCGGAAACAGCGCACCCGAGCGGCGCTGATCGGGGCCGCGCAGCGGCTGATCGCCGAGGGAAAGGTCAACGTGCCCGTCCTGGAGATCACCCGGGTGGCCGACGTCGGGATGGGATCGTTCTACAACCACTTCGACAGCAAGGAGCAGTTGTTCGAGGCGGCGGTCGCCGACGTGCTCGATGCGTACGGGGCGATGCTGGACCGGCTCACCGAGTCGATCGACGACCCGGCGGAAACGTTCGCCACCAGTTTCCGAATGACCGGCCGCCTGTTTCGTAGCCGCCCGCAGGAAAGCGACATCTTGCTGGCCAACGGGCTCGCACTGTTGTCGTCCGATCGCGGCCTGGCTCCGCGGGCATTGCGCGACATCAAGGCCGGCGTCGACGCCGGGCGGTTCACGGTCGACGACCCCGAACTTGGCCTCGCCGTGGCCGGTGGCGCGCTGTTGGGGCTCGGAAAGCTCCTGCGTGACGACCCGGATCGCGACGACGCGCGGGCCGCGGACGGCATCACCGAAAGCGTACTGCGCCTGTTTGGGCTGAGCGCCGACGAGGCGCACGCGGTCTGCCAGCGGCCGCTGCCCGACGACGCGTTCGCCCAGCCCTAGCGATGCCGGGTGTCCGTGGACCACAGGGTGGCGCAGCCCGGGCATTGCAGGTTGACCCGCGTCGCCTGATTGCTCAGCAGGTACTGCCAGTGCGCGCCGCAGTTGCGCCGGCTTTGGCACTCCGCACATCTGTTGCGGCCCCAACTGCAATTCGGGCACGTCAGCCAGGCGCGGCGGGACGGATCGGCCTGTGGATGAATGGGAAACGCGACGGGCACAGTTAGCCTTCCTATCGATTACAGTTAGGTTAGCCTACCCAAATTGCCGCGTCCAAAACGGTGTGAGCCAAGGCTGCCGGGTACCCCGCCCGGCGATCGGCAATCGGCCGAAGATCAGCGCGACGGCGCGGGCGCGACGGCTGACACGATGCGGGCAACCAGCTCGCCGCCGCGACTGACCTCGATCGTCTGCCCCGCCGCGACTCGGTCGAAATAGCGACCCGCGCGCTTGCGCAGCTCGTCGAGCTCGATTCGCCGACCACCGTCGGCCGCGCGGCGGGTCGTGCCGGGGTCGCCGGCCGAAACGATCCGCGCCAGCAGCCTGCCGCCGCGGACGACGTTGATGGTCTCCCCGGCCGCGACCCGGTCGAAGCACCGCCCGGCTCGCGTTCGCAGTTCGTCGAGCCCGACCCACCCGCCGGCCACCGGTGCCGCGTCGTTGACCGATCGGGCCGGGATGGGAGCCACCCTCCAGTCGCCGACGGACACGATTTGTGCCACCAGCTTGCCCCGGCGGACGACGTCGATCGTCTCGCCGGCGGCAACGCGCTCGAGATACGCGCACGCGTCGCTCCGGAGTTGGCCCAGGCCAATCACTTCGCGCATTTCGCTCCGATTCGGGGCGCTCAAGGCGTGGCGCCCGTTTCGCTCGTGCCCAGTATATGACTGTACGTGCGGTCAGTGTCAACGGCGCGGGTGCTCGGACGGCGAGCTGCTTCACGGTAACGCGAAAAGCGTTGCACACCAGTGTGATTGACGCGCCAGCGGCTTTCAGCGGGGCGGGGCCAGCATGTCCTTCCATCCGTCGTCGCCCGTTCTGGTGGAATTATCGACCGCGTACCTGACGCCGTCGGGCCCCACCAGTTCGCCGCTCTGGGGGCTGTAAACGGCCGCGGGCGGTCCGTTCGGGGTGTAGACGCAGGGGTTCGGCTGTTGCCCATTGCACTGGACCGTCCCCGATCCCGGCCGCTGCAGCACATCGCTGACGGGGGGCGGCGTGCCCGCGACCCGGTCGGAGGGCGCCGGGTTGAGCCCATTGTCGACCGACGGCGCGGGCATCACCTGCCCCGGTTTCACCGGTTGGTCGCAGCGCGCCGCCGGCGCCGGACAGGTCAGGATCTGGTTGGGGTCGCCGTACCACGGGTTGGTGCCCGACGGAACGTACGGATTGGGGTCGCGGCACTCCCGCGGCGTCGCGGCGCGTTTACCGGGGACGTCGACACAGGGCAGGTTGCGCGCCCCGCGCACGGCGTTGGCCGGAGCGTCCTGCGGGATCCTGCAATACGTCCCGGACGGCATGGGCGCCAGGCTGGTGTCGGCCGGAGAACGCCACTCGGGCGCCGGGAGGAACCCGGTCAGACACGGCGGGGGCTGATTGATCGTCAGCGAGGTGCCGAGCGCCGCGTAGCCCGGGAAAGGCGTCGTCACCGTTTGGCCTTCCGCGGCGCCCTGCGGATAGGCGACCAGCAATTGCTCGACGCCCTTGTGGTAGCGCTTCAGCAGGTCCAGCACGATCTCGAGATTCGCCAGTGTCTGCGGCAGCGATTCGCGGACATCGCCGAACACCGCGTTGACCTGATCGGCGGTCGGCGCCGCCTGCGTCAGGATGCTTTGCACGTGCCGGTCGTTGCCCGCGCTCTGCGCGGCCAGGATGTCCAGGTTGTGTGACCAGCGCTCAATCGAGTCACTCGAGTCGACCTGGCTGTCGATGATCGGACCGGAGTTCTGGATGACGTCGTTGACATCTTGGATGTTGGTCTTGAAATCGCCGGCGATCGCCTGCGTCGCATCGACCAGTCGTTGCAGTGCGGGCCCCAATCCGCCTACGGCTTGGGCTGTTTCGTCAAGCAGCGAGGCGATCTTGTCCTTGGGCAGCGCGGCCAACCCGCGGTTGGCGGCATCCAGCGCCGGCCCGATATCGGTGGGCACGGTGCCCTTGGTGATCGTCTGTCCCGGCAAGAAGTATTTGCCCGGGTTGCCGGGCGACACCAGGTCCAGGTACTGCTCGCCGACCGCCGACACCGAATGCACGTTCGCCGTCGCGTCGATCGGGATCTTGAAGCGGTCGGCGATGCGCATGATCACCCGCGCGCCCGTCTCGGTCGGCTCGACGGCGGTGACCGTGCCGATGGTTTCACCGCGATAAGCCACGTTGGCCGTCTCGTACAGACCGCCCGCCGCGGGCAGGTCCGCGTTCAGCGTGTACTGGCCGATCCCTGCCGCGGTGGGAATCTGCAGGTAGTACCCGCCCAGCGCGACCGCGGTGATCAAGCTCAGGATGCCAAACAGGATCAGCTGGCGCTTGACGAAGGGGGTCAGCATTGCCTGTCCGCCCTTTCCACCAGCGGCCCGCCCGGGGCGTCGTTCGGGTTCGGCGTGTAACGGACGTCGGGGATCATCGTCTCGGGGTCGCGCCCCCACGATTGCTCGAGCGCGCGCAGCGCTCCGGAGAATCCCGTCCCGGTGAGGACCGCGTTGTCGACGGAGCTGAGGGTCAGGTCCAGCGTCAGCGACAGGTTGAAGTAGTCGCCGCGAAACGCCTTCGGCACGGCGTCGATGTCGAACGGCCGGACGAGGATCAGCTTGAGCGCGCGGATCAGATACTGCGAGGCACGGCCGAGTTCGCGCAACGGGCACTGCAGCGACACCAGGTCCCGGTGCAGGTCGCCGCGCGAGGCGGACAGGTATTGGTCCGCGACCTGGCTGAGCCGTCCCGTCGCGTCAACCGCGTCGATCAGGAGGTTCTGCTTGTCGGCGAAATGCTTGAGCAGTGGCGGGAATTCGGTGAGGACTCGATCGAGGACGTCCGAGCGGGGACCCACGTACGCCAACAGCCGGTTGGTGGAATCGATGGCTCGGGTGATGTCATCGCGTTGCTCGTCGAGTCGGGCGGTGAAGGTGTCCAGCTTGCCGAGGAAGGCACGGATCTGGTCGGCCCGCCCGTTCACGATGTTGTAGACCTCGTTCTGCAGCGTTTCGAGGTTGGGGATGCCGCCCCCGCGCAAGATCATGGCGAGACTGGCCAGCGTCTGCTCGGTCGTGGGATAAGCGGACGCGTTTTTCAGCGGGATGGTGTCGCCCTGCTTGAGCAGCTCCGGGGACGGGTTGGGCGGCGCGGCCAGCTCGATGTGCTGAGAACCCAGGAGGCTCGTCTGCCCGATCTTGGCGGTCGCGTTCCTGGGCAGCTTGACGCCCTTGTCCAGGCGCAGTGTCAGCGTCGCGACCCAATTTTTCAGACTGATCGCGCGCACCGTGCCGACGAACACATCGGCCACCCGCACCCGGCTGTTGTCGTTGAGGGCCAGCGTGTCTGGCATCTGCACGTAGATCGTGTAGGAGCCGGGCCCGCTGCCCGGGCCGCCCGGCATCGGCACATTGGCGATTCCGTGCCACTTCGCGCACGACGTCAGCGCCACGGCGGCCGCCAGCAGAGCCAACCCTTGCCGGGCCCGAATAGCCAAGGCGCGCCTCATGATCCGGCTCCCGTCGAGGCGGCCGCCTGCGCTGGCGTCGGTGCGACGGGTCCGGGGACCACACCCGGCCCGGGTGGCGGCGGCGGGATGGGGACCTGCGGGGCCCGCACGCCGATGGGTGGCAACACGGGGTACTCGTCGTACGCGTTCGGCGGTCCCGGTGGTGTCTGCAGCCCCGGCGGCGGGGGTGCGGCGTCCGGGCCGCCCATCAGTTCGGCCAGTGAGTCGGCGGTCAGCAGGCCGCTAGTGATCGGCCCCACCTGGGTGCCCTGCATGCCCGGCGCGACGACCCAGCCCGGCTGGGTGTTGCGGTGCGACAACGGGGTGTCGGGCACCCAGATCCCGGGCACCGTGGTGTCCTTGTATCCGTTCGGCGGCTGCAGCCGGGGCTCGGAGTAGGCGACCTCCTTGGGCAGCGTCTCGGCGGTGCTGAACAGGTTCAGCCCGAACGGCAGGTAGTTGAACTTGATCGCGTCGAGGATCGGCGCCAGGTATTGCGCGCACAGTTCGGCTGAATCCTGATAGCCCAGCCGACTGCCGGCCTGAATCATGCTGCACACGAACTGCATCGGGTTCGCGAAGTTCGGGATCGCCGGGATGGACATGACCGCGCCGTGCGACGGGTGGTAGATCTGGCTGAGGTTCGTCTCCAGCGTCGGCAGGACGTGCAGGGCGGTCTCCAAACCGTTCAGCGGATCGGGCTGGACCAGCGTGGTGGTCAGGTTGGCCAGGTTGTCGACATCGTGCGCGAGCACCCCGCGGTTCTTGTCCAGGAACGGGCGCAGGGTGGAGAGCAGGCTGTCGAATTGCTGTATCGCAGTGGCCAGCTCATGATCGGACCCGGTCAACTTGTCGGTGAACTGGGCCAGGTTTTGATTCAGCGCGACGAACTGCTGGTCGTCTTTGTGCAGGGCGTTGACGAACTGCGCGAGGCTGTGCACCACCGCGAAGAAGTCGCCGCGGCCCTCGTTCAGCGCGGTCAACGCCCGCGACAGGCTGTTCAGCGTGGTGTTGATCTGCTGGCCCTTGCCGGCCAGCCCGTCCGCGAACGACTCGATGACATCGCCGAACGGACCCTTGGGCTGCTCGGGTGTCGGGCCCAATTTGTTGATGACGTTCGCGACGCTCTCGCGCAGTTGGTCCCACTCGGTGGGGACCTGGGTGCGCTCGATGGGGATCACCGCGTTATCGGCCATCACCGGACCACCCGTGTAGGGCGGCTCCAACTGAATATTCCGCGATGCCACCAGAGTTGGGTTCACGATCACGGCGGACGCGTTGGCGGGCACCTTGTATTTGTTCTCGTAGTGAAACGTCACCTTCATCTTGTCGCCGGCCGGCTCGATCTTGTCGACCGAACCCACGCGAACCCCCATGATCTGGACCTTGTCCCCGGCATAGAGCGCGTTCGCCTCCGGGAAGTAAGCGACCACGGTGTTGGTGGTCAGCTTGTTGTACAGCCGCAACCCGAGGAACCCGGCGAGAAGAGCCAGCGCCACCGCCAGCGTCCCGATGACCCTGCGGGCCCGCGGGTTGCGGAAGTTGAAGGCGGTGCTCAATTCTGGCTACCTCCGGTGATGCCGCTACCTCCCGTGCCGCCGGGGTTGATGAGCGGCGCCGGCAGTTGCTGGCCGGGTCCGGGCGGCGCGGGCGGACCCGGCGGCAGACCGGGCGCGAACGTCGACGGTGGCGGCGTCGGACCGGCCGGCGCCAGGTTATCGGTGCGCGCGCCCGGCGGCGCCTGGGCGGGCAGTGGCACCGGTGTGCCCGGCACCTCCGGGGGCGGCTCGCCGGGCCGCCCGGCGATCGCGATCCCCGGTGTCGGGGGCAGGCCGTTCGGGTTCGGCGGCGACGGCTGCACATCGATCGGTGCCGGGAAGCCGCCGCCGAACGGGCCGACGTTTACGCCCGTGCACGGCAACGGGTTCCACGGCCGTGGCAGCGCGTCGGCCGGTGGGGTATACGAACACGCCGTTCCCGGCGGGACGGCCGGTCCCGGATGATCCGGCGTGCCCTCCAGCACGGGGGGAGCGGGGGGCGGCGCCCCGTTGGGGAACCGGGTGCCGTTGGGGTCGGGCCAGCGGAACTCGGGCAACCCGGCGCTGCGCCAGAAGTCCTCGGGGTCGATGCCACGCTTCTTGAAGGCGGCGTCGACGAACGGCTGCAAGATCCAGTACGGCAGCAAGTTGGACAGGACGATCTTGAAGTACGGCCCCGATGCGACGGATTCGCCCAGCGATGCGGCGAATTGGCTGACATACGTGAGGGTTTGAGCCAGGTCGTCCTTCCGCGCCACCAGCACATCGCTGATGGCGCGCAACTGCTCCAGCACGGGATTGAGGTTCGGGTTGTCGTTGATGAACCCCTGCACCTGGGCGGAGAAGGCGGAAATGTTGCCCAGCAGGGCGTCGATGGCCCGTCCACGTTCGTTGAAGGCGGCCAGCAGCGTCTTAGCGTTGACCAGCAGCCGGTTGATCTGTTCGCTGCGGTCACCGAGCACGCTGGCCACCTGGTGGGCCTGAGCGAGCAGGTGCTTGATCTGTTCGTCGCGTTTGCCGATGGTGTCGGAGAATTTGGTCAAACCGTCGAGCGTGGCGCTCAGGTGCGGGTAGGTCTGATCGATGGTCTCGGTCAAGGCGTTCAGCGACCGCTTGACGGTGTCGATGTCCCAGCCCGCGGCGGCCTTGGTGATGTCGAAGTTCGCGTCGTAGAGCTGATAGGGGGTGGTGCTTTGGCCCAGCGGCAGAACGCCTCCCGGCCGCAGCGTCTGGGTTCCCCGCGGCTCGATCTCGAGGACCTTCTTGCCCAGGATGGTGTCGGTCTTGATCGCGAGCCGGCTCTCGGTGCCGATGGTGTTGCTGCCGATGGTGAACTTGATCAGCACGTGATCGCCGTCGATCGCGAACCCCTCCACCTTGCCGACATTCACGCCGGTGATGCGCACCTTGTCGCCCTTGTTGAGTTGACCGGTGTTGGTGAACTGTCCGTAATAGCTCGGGCTGGCAAAAAGCATCGGGACGCTGGTGAAGCTTTGGCCGACGGCGACGACGAGTATCAGCACCGTGATGCCCATGAGACCGACACGGCCGCGGTTGAATTCCGTCAGCGTTCTCATTGCGGGGTGCACCTGCCGGTGGGCTGCTGCCAGATCCTGACCGTGCGGACCGGGCCGCCGGCCTGCAGCCCGTTCCACCTGATTGAAAGATCGCAGAGGTAGAAGTTCACCCAGTCCCCGTAGAGGCCGATGCTGCGTCCGATCAGGTTGAGCGCGGTCGGTGTCTTGTGGATCAGGTCGCCCAGCTGATCCTTCTGGTCGACGAGCGGCTGCTGAAGGGCCTGCAGGTAGTTGATCTCCTTGTGCAGTAGGGCGCGGTTCTCCGCCAGCAGGTCGGCCACCGTTCCGGCGGCGTCGCTGATGTTCGCGGTGCCGGCGGCCAGCGGGTCGGCGTGGTTGGCCAGGCCGGTGATCAACTTCTCGAGGTTGTCGACGGTCTGGTCGAACTCCTTGCGATGACGAACCGTGGTGTCCAGCACGACGTTCAGGTTCTTGACCACCTCGCCGATCGCCTGGTCGCGCTCGGCGATGTGCGCGGTCAGCCGCGCGGTCTGGTCGAGGATGTCGTTGATGGTGCCGCCCTGGCCCTGGAACACGGTGATGATGGCCGACGCGATGGTGTTGACCTTCTGCGGATCGAGCGCTCGGAACAGGGGCTTGAAACCACCGATCAGGGCGTCGAGGTCCAGCGCCGGTGAAGTTCGGGAGAGCGGGATGAATCCGCCCCGCGGCAGCACGCGGTCGGCGCCCTCACCGTCGCCCCGTTTGAGCTCCAGGTAGCGGTCGGCGAACAGATTGAGATAGCGGATCTGGGCTGTCGTCGACTGGTAGAGCGTTATCGAGCGGTCGACGGCGAAGTCCACCTGCGCCCTCCTGCCGCCGTCGACCAGCCGCACGTTTTTGACCTTGCCGACCTCCACTCCCGAGGCACGGACGAACTCGCCGTCGCGCAGCCCGCTCGCATTGTTGAACTCCGCGGTGTAGGTGTCGGTGCGGTTGAAGCGCATCTGTGCGAACACCACGACGATCGACACGGAGATCAGCAGCAGCACCAACGAGACGATGCCGAGCTTGATGGCGGAGCCGGTGATTTTCATGGGTTGATCGTGTTGTCCCCGACTTGGCGGCCCCACACGTACTCGATGGCGTACGGGGAGCCGGTATCCAGGTGGTTGTACGGCGCGAGGCTGGCGCCGGTGTCCAGCACCAACTCGGGCGCGGGCCACAGGTCATGGTTGATGGCCTGCCAGCAACCCGGTGCGCCTCCCGGCCCGCCGCGGGCGTTCACGCGCGGCAGATTGTCCGGAAACACATAGGGATTCGGCGCTCCGCCGACCAGTCCGGCCAGCCCCAGGAGCCCCTGCGTGAGCACCGTCCCGGCCAGTCCCGGGAGGGTCAGGATGCCGCCCAACCCTGACGTCAGCTCGGTCATGGTCCTCAGCGCGTAGCCGTTGCCGCCGCCCGTCGTCGCATAGGCGGCGGGTTCTTCGTCGTAGTAGTTGTGGATGGTGCAGAAGATCTCCGGGCTGTAGGTGTCGAGCAGCTGGGCCGTGGGCACCAGATCGGCGGTCCCCCTTTGCAGGTAGGGCCCGCCGCGCCGGAAGATGTCTTCCCCGGTGTTACCCAACCCGGTCGAGGCCAGCAACGCGGCGTCCAGCTCGGCTTCCTGCCGGTGCAGCGTGCGCGCCGTGATGACCGCGTTGTTCAGGGAGTCCAACAGATCCGGTGCGGCGTTGGCGTAGGTGTCGCCCAGGGCCGCCAGGCGCTGAATGTCGTGCCGGATCTGCGGCATCTGCGGGTTGATGTCGTCGAGGATGGCGTTGGCGTTGACGATCGATTGCCCGAACTTGTCGCCCAGCCCGGTCAATGCCTGCGCGGCCGCGGCCAGCGTGAGATTCACCTTGACCGGGTCCACCTTTTCCGCGATCAAGGTGATCGTCTCGAACAACGTGTTGAACTCCGTGGTCACCGACCTCGCATCAATCACCTGCTGCGGGGTAACGCGTTGCGGTGCGGGGTTTTTCGGTGATGTCAACGACACGTACTTGTTGCCGAAGATCGTGGTGGCCTTGATATTGGCATCCACGTTGGCCGGAATCAGCTTGATGTAATTGGGATTGACCTCCAAGACGAACTTGGCCGTGGGTATGCCGTCGCTCTGGATCTCCGAAATAGTGGACACCCGGCCGATCTCCACCCCGTTGTAGGTGACCTTCGACCCGGGATCCATCACCAACCCCGCCCTCGGGGCCAGCATCGTCAAGGGCGTCTTCGGCGTGAGCCGGCCCCGAAACTGCAGCCATACCAAGGACAACACCAGCGCGGCGACCACCAAGAACACCGCAGCCGTCGTCTTGTACGGCGGGATCCGTGGCGGGTGCTCCTTGACTTTCGGGGCCGGGGCTGTCGGGGTTGTCACGGGCGGCTACACGGTGAGATTGAAGTTCGGGCTTTTGCCGTAGACCGCCATCGCGGTCAGCACGACCACGACAACGATCGTGACCAACGACAGCCGCATCGACCGGCCGACCGCTTCACCGACGCCGACCGGCCCGCCGCTGGCGTTGTAGCCGTAGTAGCAGTGGGTGGTCATCACGACGACCGCAACCAGGATGACCTCCGCGAACGACCAGCCCACGTCGTTGAGGCGCAGGAACGTGTGGAAGTAGTGGTTGTATGTACCGGCGGACTGTCCGTAGAAGAAAACCGTGGTGACCTGCTGGGACACGAAGGCCAGGGTGATCGCCAACCCGTAGAGCGGGATGATGACGATGAGGCCCGACACGATCCGGGTGGACGCGAGGTAGGCGACCGACCGGATACTCATCACCTCCAGCGCGTCGATCTCCTCGCTGATGCGCATGGCGCCCAGTTCGGCGGTGGCGCCGGCCCCCACGGTTGCGGCCAGCGCCTGACCGGCGGCCACCGGCGCCACAAACCGCACGTTGACCAGTGCGGCCAAGAACCCGGTGAATGCCTCGACGCCGATGTTGCCCAGCGTCGCGTAGCCCTGGATGGCCACCAGCGAGCCGGCGGACAGGGTGATGAAGCCGACGATGGCGGCGGTGCCCCCGACCACGGCCATCGCGCCGGTACCCATCCCCATCTGGGCGACCATCCGCAGCATCTCCCTGCGGTAGCGGCGCAGGGCGAAGGGGATCTGCCCGACGGCGCTCATTGCGAACCAGACCATCTGCCCGATCTCGACCAGTACCCGGGCCGGGGCTTCTGCGTACCGAATGAGGGTGTCCTTCGGGAAGTGGAACCCCGAGGGTGCGGCCGCTGTAGTCGCGGTCATCTCAGTGCCCCGTTCCGAACCGGACACCGATGGTGGTCAGCGCCGCGTTGACCGCGAAAAGCGCGATGAAACACAGCACCACGGTCTCGTTGACGGCGGTGCCCAAACCTTTGGACCCGCCGCGGACGATCAGCCCGCGGTAGCAGCCGACCAGGCCGGCGATCAGCCCGAACGTCGCGGCCTTGATGAACGCGATCACCACCTCGGGCAGGCCGGTGAGCGCCGTCAACGTGGAGAGGTAGGCACCGCTCGAGACGTTCTGCAGGTACACGCTGAAGAGGTAGCCGCCCCCCAGGCCGACCGCGACCACGAGGCCGTTGAGCAGCACCGCGACCATCGTCGAGGCGACGACGCGCGGCGCCACCAGTCGGTGGATCGGGTCGATGCCGAGCACCTCGAGCGCATCGATCTCCTCGCGGATGGTGCGGGCGCCGAGGTCGGCGCAGATGGCGGTGCCCCCGGCGCCGGCGACCACCAGCACCGTCACGATCGGCCCCAGCTGCGTGACCGCGCCGATCGCGGCGCCCGCACCGGAGACGTCGGCGGCGCCGATCTCGGCCAGCAGGAGGTTGAGCGTGAAGATCAGCAGCACGGTTTCCGGGATGGACACTGCGATGGTCGGCAGCAGCGATACCCGCATGAGGAACCAGCCGGTCCAGATGAACTCACGCCATTCGAACGGCTGCCTCAGGGCTTTGGCGGTCAGCACGCACATCCGGAAGAACCCGCCGGCCACTTCCGTCCCCGGCCGGATCTTCTCGAGCGCTTTACTGCCGATTACGTGCGAGGCGGTCATGCGCGCCGGCAATCGACGGGGGCACCGAATCGCGACTTTCCCACCGCTTGTTTACGACAGCGGGCCGAGGCCCGACCAGCAGGCTTGCCCGCCATGGGTGAATGGTGTGAAAAGTGTTCCGCCCTATATGATTTCGAGCTGTATGTGAGCGGCGAGGATTTGCGGCGCAACGGTTCTCGGTATGGCGCGCGGTGCAGCGCAGCGCCTTGTTCCCGACACCGGTTGGCGGGTGCCGCCCTTCGGCTCCGCCTCGCGCCTGCTTGCCCCACGCAGCAACTATCGCATTAGACCGTACGGTCAGTCAATAACAAGCCGTGCCTGCCCGCCGCTACCTATTGCGCTCGGGTGACCGGGGCCGCCCGCCGATCGAGTCCGCCTTACCGGCCTCCTGCGCGGGTCACCGCGGCCGTCGCAGGTTGGCAACCAATCAGCCTCCCGCGCAAAGCATCCCGCGGCTACACGATCAATCTGTCGCGGCCGCGTCCGCGGCGAGACATTCCCGCACCACCGAGACGATGTCCGTGGCAGGGTCCGCCCATCTGCTGAGCCCAAAGCGATCGAGCAGCAGGCCACCGAGGAACACGTCGACGAAAGCGGCCCCGACCTGTTCGGGTGTGCGGGAATCGGCGGGGTGGAACCACACCCACATCCACTCCAGCGATCCCCACAGCTGCAGGGCCGCCAGTTCGGCGTCCACGGATCGGAACACGCCGCTCTCTATCCCGTTGCGGATCTCCTCAATCGCGAGCATTTGCAACCGGTTGCGCAGTTCGCGCACTTGCTGCATCGCCGGGTCTTCGGACAACTGAACCACCTCGCGCCGGCTTGCCACCGTCGCGTCGCGTTCGGTCACCTGCAGCAGTACGGAGGCGTAGATGATGGCGGCGATGCGTTCGTGCGGCGCGGCCACGCGATCCCACACCATCCCCAGCACGTCGAGCTGGCGGGCGAGGTGGGTTTCTTCAAGCTCGCGCAACATCTGCGCTTTGGTTCCGAAGTGATGAACTATGGTGCCCTTGGACATCCCGAGCTCGTCGGCGATGTCGCCGATATTCGTTCTGTCGTAGCCACGTTCGGCGACGTAGCGGACGAACGCGTCGAGGATCTCGCCACGTCTTCCAGGCGATCTGGGCATCTTCAACCCTTCGGCGCAGACTAACCGTACGAACGGTCTACCATAACTTGCCCCGCGCCGGAACCCGCGCTACCGATTGCGCGAGTCCCCGGATCGGTCAGATGGCACAGGGATGGCCCGTCGGGGAACGGCCACGAGCGAGGGTCCGAGGTCCGGAATTGCGCGCCCACCAAAGCAGTTGCGGCCGGGCAGACGTGGCTTCGGGAACGCAAACTCGATCCACGGTCCGGCTTCAGGGAGCGGGATGCGGATACGGGCCCATGACGTGCGTCCGTTACGGCCCTCCCGGCGCACGGTGGGCCGACGGTGTCTGTACCGCTAGGCAGCCACCGAACCGTCCGGCGCGGTGACGACATACATGTTCGCGCCAGGTGCTGCCTTGATTTCGCCGGCGGTGTACACGGTCATGAGTTCCCTGCCGTCGGTGTCGACAACACACACATAGGTGTCGGTCTCAGCGTCATAGGCGAAGCTGTCCCAAGCCAATAGGAACGCCAAGCAGTTGCCGTCGCGGTCCGTGACGACAAGCTTGTGCGCGCCGGAATCCTTCAATAGCTCGGCATCCCGCTCGCGCTGCTGGGGGACCGGGCTGTCTTCGAGCGTTAGGCTGTTTAGCATCTGTGTACTCCCTTGGCGACGTTTTCTTCGTCCGGTCCGAGCGCTGAGACACCCCGAACCTACTACAGTTTCGCCCCGGGATACGCCCGTTGACCAGGGCAATACGACCCCAGTCAAGAGGTCGTTAGTCGCTTGAGCCGAGGGCGCCGATCCGCGGGAGTTCACCCGGCGGCAGGTGCCGGATCGACCGCACGCCGGCCGACCTTGGTGGGGCGAAGCGCCACCAGCAGCACCCCGACGGCGAAGACTGCCGCGGTCGCCCACGGATAACGCCCGTCCGGCGCGAAGCCTGTGTAGGCGAACAGGTGCAGACCAAAGGCGGCCAGCGCGGCGCCGGCCAGCATGGACGCCTCGCCCCAGCGGGCGGTGACGGGTATGCCGAGCATGGGCAGCGGAGCCGCGAAGAAGCGCCGTTGCCACCACAACAGCAGCAGCTCGAACGCAGTCACCACGCTGAGGACGACCACCCACTCCAGTCGAGCCAGCCACCACGCGCCGCTTCCCTCCGGCGGTTGCGGCAGCAGGCCCGCCGGGTAAGCGACGACAGCGACGATGACGACCGGAATCATGTGCCAGAGGTAAAGGGCCATCACATTGTTATTCGCCACGGACAGCACTCGCTTGACGAAGCCCCCGCGCAGGACGCGGTTGAGCGCGGGCGCCAGCGTCACCACCAGTCCGGCCTGTGCGCACGCGAAGGCCAGCATCGCCACCGTCGGCGGCGTGGTGTTCTGCACCGCCTGGCCGGGAACGCCGATCATGCTGACCGGGTAGCGTCCCAGCCAGATCAACAGCGCCAGCACGACCGCCGAGCCGACCGCGAGCAGCGCCGGCCTGGGCCCGGACAACAGCCCGCCGTGCCAAGCGATTCCGAGCTGGTAGAGCGCGCCCCAGCACAGGAAGTAATTCAGCCAGCCGACGTATGGCACGTGGCCCGCGATGGTCGCGACGTCGACCACCGCGACCCCCAGCGCCAGCACAGCCGGCACCAGGAGCCCCCAACGCCGTTGTGCGGCAATGGCAATCGGTGTCAGCGACACCACCACCAGGTAAACGGCGAGAAACCACAGGTGCATCGCCACCGCCCAACCCGCGTATTCGAGCACCGAGCCGGGCACGCCAAAACCCATCAGAACCAACACGATCACCGACACCAGCGTGACGTAGACCGCGGTCGGCCCGAGCACCCGGGCCAGTCGATGTCGAAGCCAGACCTCGCGCGAGAAACCCTCGGCGCCACACCGATGGGTCCACGACACCGCACCCGCGTAGCCGGCCGCCAGGAAAAACACCGGCACCGCCTGGAAGATCCAGGTCAGCCATTGGGTCCAGGGGAGGTCGACGAGTGGGTTTTCCCGGCCGAAAGACCCGTCGTGATAGGTCACCGACCCGGCCAGCCAATGCCCCAGCACGATGAGGACCACGCCCGATGCGCGATAGAAGTCGACGGCCAGATTGCGGGCCGGTGGCGCGGTGTCCTGCACGAGCGCAACGGTACCCGCCCCGTGACTCGAAGCGGCTCGGCGCACAATGGGCCCATGAAACGGGCTCATCTCGCAGAACTCGAAGTTGGACGCCTCGGCCTGGGCGCGATGGGCATGTCCGTCGCGTATGCCGGCGCCGGCAGCGACAACGCCGAAGCGATCCGCACCATCCACCGCGCCATCGACCTCGGCGTCACGCTGATCGACACCGCAGAGGTCTATGGCCCCTACTTCAACGAAGAACTCGTTGCCCGCGCCCTACGGGGCCGACGTGATCAGGTGGTGCTGGCGACCAAGTTCGGCCTGCTCTCCCACACCGGCCGCAACGGCCTCGACAGCAGCCCCGCCAACATCCGCGTCGCCGTGGACGGGTCCCTGCAGAGGCTGGCGACCGACCACATCGACCTCTGCTACCAACACCGCCTGGACCGAAACACCCCGATCGAAGACACGATCGGGGCGCTGGCCGAGCTGGTCGCCGCCGGAAAGGTTCGGCACATAGGTCTTTCGGAAGTCGGCGTCAACACGATTCGCCGCGCCCACGCCGTGCACCCCATCACCGCCGTGCAGTCCGAATACTCATTGTGGACCCGAGACCCCGAGGACGGGGTGCTCGACGTCTTGCGCGAGCTGGGGATCGGGTTCGTCGCCTACTCGCCGCTGGGCCGCGGCTTCCTCACCGGCGCGATCCGCTCCACCGCGGAGCTTCCCGACACCGATTACCGCAAGACCAACCCCCGGTTCTTCGACGAGAACTTCCAGCACAACCTCAACTGCGCGGACGAGGTGCGCGACGTCGCCGCCGACGCCGGCGCCACCCCGGCTCAGGTCGCGCTGGCCTGGCTGCTGGCGAAAGGGCCTGACGTCGTGCCAATTCCGGGAACCAAGCGGGTAGCAAGGCTCGAGGAAAACGTCGCCGCCGACACCGTCGAGCTCACCCCCGACCAGCAGGCAAGACTCGACAAGCTCACCCCGCCCGTCGGCGGCCACCACGCCGAGGCGCAAATGGGATGGATCGACCGCTAGTGGCGGCCCGCAAGAAGCTGGTAATCGGCGCCAGCGGTTTCCTGGGATCCCATGTCACGCGTCAGCTCGTCGCGACGGGCGCCGACGTGCGAGTCATGTTGCGCCGCAGCAGTTCCACCAAGGGCATCGACGAAGACTCGATCCGCGAGGCCGCGGTC
>Ga0335071_10002009_pt1 | contig 21971 bp, 16 predicted proteins | sample Lox_Sample_15_FD_206724 | JGI IMG/M metagenome (GOLD analysis project Ga0335071, IMG submission 206724) | Soil microbial communities from Loxahatchee National Wildlife Refuge, Florida, United States - Lox_Sample_1.5 | ecosystem: Environmental > Terrestrial > Soil > Wetlands | place: USA... | reverse complement strand
GCTGGCCGGCAGCGTTGTTGCGCCGCCTGCCGTTGAAGCGGCTACTGGAGCCGCAAACACGGCAGCCGATGAAACGGTCGAGGTCCAGGTAGTCGTTGTCGGGTCGGGCCTGGGAGGCCTGGCGGCGGCGATGACCGCTGCCGAGGAAGGCGCCAAAAAGGTGGTTCTGCTGGAGAAAGAGGATTATTGGGGCGGAGCGACGAACTGGGCCGAAGGCAATGGGCGCGGGCAATCCACCGAGGCCGAAGCACGCAAATCGGCGATTTCAAGAGTGAAGAGTTCCGGCTATATGGCTAATCCGATGCTTTACTACCACCAGTCGCTCGACAGAAAAGAGGACACGGATTGGCTCTTCGACAAGCACCAGGTAAAGACGGAAAGCATGAGCATGAGCGCAGGCGCGCCGGGCGGTCAGGGGCAGGCACCGAGCGGGTCACCGGCACAAGCGAGTCCTGCTGGCGGGGAGCAAGCTCAAATGTTGGGCGGCGGACAAGACCAAGCGCCGGACGGGGGACGACCACGCAGGGGCTTCGGTCCTTCTTTTTACGCAGGAGGGAATGGCAGATCCTGCATTGCCACGCTGATTCCGCAGGCGAAGGCGCTCGGAATCGACCTGCGACTGAAGACGCCCGCCGTTTCTCTCCTCTTGAAGGACCCTTACACGTGTACAGGTGCGCGCGCGAAGACAGTTGAAGGCAAGATCATTGACTTCAAGGCCAAAGCCGTTGTGCTGGCCACCGGCGGCATGAGCACGAACAAGGCGCTGCTCGCCAAGTACTCCGCGATCGACATGGAAAAGGTGCTGATCGACGGTCCGACTTCCGGCCAAGACGGCGACGGGCATGTGATGGTGGAAGCCACCGCCCATGGCAAGGCGCTGCATCTCTGCGTTGCATCTCTCTTCATCAATGTGAAGGGCTTCGCTTATGCGTCTCCGATGGGAGTGTGCGCGGGAATGCAGCCTACCAATTTGTGGGTTAACCAGGACGCCGTGCGTTTCACCGACGAAAGCATTGTGAGCGGCACCGAGGCGTGCAACAAGATGGTCGAGATTCAGGGCAGCGTCTACTCGATCATGGACCAGGCTGGCTTTGACAAATATGCGGCCGGCGGGTGCCAGTCTCATTACTCGGGGTTCGCGGACAAGCTGATCGGAAAGCCAATTCCTGGCCTAGCCGCCGAATTCGAGAAAGTCAGGCACCTTCCCGACGTTTTCTATGCCCAGTCGCTTGAGGAATTGGCAAAGAAGATGGGCGTCGACGTGGCGACATTCAAGAAGACCATCGAAACTTATAACGGTTTTGCCAAGTCCGGATTGGATGAGGAGTGGGGCAAAAAGGCGTCAAATATCTGGCCTATTGAGAAGGCGCCGTTCTACGGTTTCCGGTTATCCTCCGGCATGCTCAACACCAACGGCGGCATTCGCATCAATACCAATGCGCAAGTGGTCGATCCGCGATATAAGGCGATCACGGGTCTCTATGCCGCGGGAATCGTCACGAGCGGTTGGATGGGAGAGACCTACCTGGGCGGGGGCTGCCAACCGGTCGCGCTGTGGTGTGGGCGCAAGGCAGCCAAGCACATTGTCGCGAACCTTCTGTGAAAAGGGATCGGTCGCCGGAAGCGTTCTAACATCGTTTCCCCGGGACTCGGCGCGAGGTTGTGGAATCTGCTTCCCACCGCTGAAGCGCGAGGCTATAGCGATTTCGATGGAGGTGTTTACAAGGCCGGTGGACGTCGGTGGCCTCCCACCCATCGCGCAAAAGGCCGCGCGATGGATGGGGCACGGAAGTTTTGTCGATACTTGAACTGAAAATGCTCTAATTAACATTGCGCCTCTGGCGCGCCTCCACGATAGCAACGGAATCGGGCGGCAAGGTAATCTCATTGCCTCCGGTACGAACTGTGGGCGACGCGAGCACCACGGAAGCAGGTTGCGGAATCGTGAGAACGTTCTCTTGAGCGCCTACATTGCAGAGGACGGAAATTGTGCCGCGTTCGATGCGCAGCCATTTCTTCTCCTCATCGAACTTCACGCGCGTGTTCCCCGGAGTGCCGCTGTTCAAGGACGGCGTCGTCCGTCTTAGGTGGATCAACGACCGATACCACTCCAGCATCTCCGCGTGCTGCGGCTCATTTACCTCGTTCCACTTAAGTTTTGACGCTTGGAACGTCTGCGGGTTCTCGGGATCGGGGATCATTTCCGGAGCCCAACCAAATGCCCTAAACTCCCGCTTTCTTCCCTCCGAGACGAGCCGGGCAAGTTCCGGGTCCGGATGATCGGCAAAGTACTGGAACGGAGATGTAGCCGCCCACTCCTCTCCTTGAAAAACCATGGGCACAAAAGGGCTAAGCAGGCAGACAGCGGCGGCGATCTTGGCGCGTTCAAACCCGGCGATATGGCTGATGCGGTCGCCGATGGCACGATTGCCGACCTGGTCGTGCGTCTGAATGTATCCGAGAAAACGATGCTGAGACAGGGCCGCTGCCGACTTGCCGTGCATCCGCTTTCGATAGCGGGAGTAGTTTCCTTCGTAGACGAATGTCTTTTCCATCGCTTGGGCCAGTTGCTCGAATGAGCCGAAGTCGGTGTAGTATCCATTTCTCTCAGCCGGACACAAAACGGTGAAGAGCGCATGATGAAAATCGTCGCTCCACTGGGCGTCGATTCCGAACCCTCCGGCTTCACGCGGCGTGACCACGCGTGGGTCGTTCAAGTCGCTTTCGGCGATGAGTATCAGGCGGCGGCCGAGAGCCGCCGCGAGTGTTTCCGTTTCGATCGCAAGCTGCTCAAGGAAATGAATGGCGGAGCGATCGACAAATGCATGAATGGCGTCGATGCGGAGGCCGTCGATGTGGTAATCGCGCATCCACATCTGCGCGTTGTCGCACATAAAACGGCGCACCTCGTTCGAGCCGGCATCCTCAAGGTTTACAGCGCCGCCCCAGGGCGTGTGATGCGAATCCGTAACGTATGGGCCGAATTTGGCAGTGTAATTCCCCGAAGGTCCGAAGTGGTTGTAAACCACATCGAGCAGAACGGCCAGCCCCTTGGCATGGGCCGCATTCACGAAACGCTTCAGACCATCGGGGCCACCATATGGCTGGTGCACGGCGTAGAGCGCGACTCCGTCGTAACCCCAACCGTGCTTCCCATCGAAGGCGGCGACGGGCATGAGCTGAATGTGCGTGACGCCCAATTCAAGGAGATAGTCCAGCTTTTCGATCGCGGCATCGAATGTTCCTTGCGGAGTAAACGTGCCTGCGTGCAGTTCGTAAACGATGCCGGCGGCCAAAGGAGGCGCTTGAAATCGGGCGTCGCTCCAGTGAAAACGGCGGTGGTCGTAAACTCGCGAAAGTTCGTGCACCCCATCCGGCTGCCACAAAGAGCGGGGATCGGGATAAGCCTTGGCGTCGTCGTCGACCAGGAAGCCGTAATCAGTTCCATGGCCGGCATCGGTTACGTCCAACTTCCACCAACCGCGGTCGTCGGGGCCGTTCATAGCGCGAACGGAGCCCGCGGCGCTCAATGAGATCCGCTTCGCCAATGGAGCCCAGACAGCAAATCGATGCATCTTCTACTCTCCATTTTTCGTGAGAAGCGCAACGGGAAACCGCTTCAAGAGATTTTGCGCACGCACGGCACCGCCTTTAATGTGCTCGCCTGTAAGAAGATGTGTCCATGATCCTTCGGGGAACTCTACGGTCGTCGACCCGAAATTTCCGTCGATCTTCAGGTACCATCGCGGCGCGATCACGGCGACGTTCTCGCCCCGCATGTAGGCAACGAGATGATCCTTCCTGGGGCCGTCCACTCTGATGGGCAGATGGGCTGCATTCTTGCCGAACCATGCCGGATGCGTGCGCCGCAGATGCAGCGATTTGAAGATGACCCAAAGCTTGGGCATCCCATCATCCATCCTTTTCAGGATTTCTTCAGCCGGCATTCCGGCCTCGAGTTCGGTGAGCATAGATCGCCTAACGTCGTAATCGATGGGGCCGCGATTATCGGGATCGACAAGATGAAGATCCCACAGCTCGCCGCCCTGGTAGCTGTCCGGCACTCCCGGAGCGGTACATTTGATGAGAGTCTGCGTGAGGCTGTTGATTCTTCCCGCAAGCAGCACCCAGGAAACAACCCCCTCTAATTCAGCGACGAACTGCTCTGACTCATAGATGCGCTCGATGAAGCTGCGCAGCGCATCCTCAAATTCGTTGTTCTGCTGCGTCCAACTCGTTTGCTCTTTGGCTTCGCGCACGGCCTTTTCCATGTAAGCCCAAGTCCGTTCTTCATCGATCGGCCAGGCTCCAATCAGTGTCTGGTAGAGGAAGTACTCCGTATTGCGATCGGGGAACTCGCCGGTTTTGAAGTAGCGGTTCAAGCGCGACCACCGGCGCAGCGCGGCCCGCCAGGTGCCCGGAATCTCCGTCAGCACCGCCAGGCGCGCACGGACGTCATCGGAGCGCTTCGTGTCGTGCGTGGAGAGCGTATTCATAGCCTGCGGGTACAGCATGTGCGTTCTGTCGCAAAAGGCATGGAATTCTTCGAGGGTCACTCCGTTGCGTCCCGGAGATGCGCCCACTTCGTTGAGGCCGATCATCCGATTGAAGCAGTAGAATGCGGTGTCTTCGACGCCTTTGGCCATTACCGGCGCGGTGAACTGCTGAAAACGCAAAACGAACTCGTCTTCAAGATCGCCGCGCGCGCGCAGCCCAAGCACATCACCGATGAAATCGAACAATCCCGGTTCGATATCGGTTCTGCTTGCTTTGGCAATTGATAAAGCGCCATCGATTGCAAGGCGGTCTTCTTCGGCGATCTCATTTCGCTCAGGAATTACGTACGTTCTGTAAATTGCGAAGCCCGCCGCCACTTCGCGGATGGCGCGCCTGATCTCGGCCCGCGTGTAATCCCTCTGGTCTCGGTTGCTCTCGCAGATCTCCACAAACAACTGCGCCAGCCTGTTTACGTCGCTGCCAAGCGCATCGTGTTCCACCGCCAGTTTCTTTTGATGAGCCAAAGCGTCGAAATCTTCCGCCCTGCCCGTGAATTGCCTGTAAACCTTTTCGATTTCTTCCAGTCCTTCACCATTCACAAGAATTCCATTGCAGATGTTCAGGAAGTCGTACCCAGTGGTTCCGTCAATGGGCCAATTGGCGCGAAGCATCTCGGAATGCTGCACGATTTTTTCGGCCAGTATCCATGCACCGGGCGCGGCCGAGCGCAGGCGCGCAAAGTACTGCTGCGGATCGCGCAAGCCGTCTGGATGATCTGCACGAACTCCATCGAGGACGCCGGCGCGAAGCCACTCCAGGATCCGCTTATGAGTTGCAAGGAAAACATGAGGCCGTTCCACGCGCAAGCCCACAAGAGTGTTGATGTCGAAAAAGCGTCGGTACCCGAGTTCCTGATCGGCCGTGCGCCAGTAGGCGAGCCGGTAATTCTGAAGATTCAGGATCGAGTCCAGCGCATCGTAGTCGCTGTTGATCTCGTTCATCGCCCGGGTGATTGCTTCCCATGCGCCGGGAGTCTCCCTGCAAAAGCGTTCAAGCAGTTCGTAGAGCACGGTCTTGTCGCGATGGCGCGCAGCCACCACTTCGGCCTCGGTCGATTCCGGAAGAGGAAGTCTGGCAAGGCTATCGGCGATGAAACTGAGTTTGGGAGCATCGATGTATCTGGCCGCCTTCGAGAGAGGAATCGCGAGGGATCTGGGGGCAAGAGGAAAAACGTGATCGAAATAGCGAACCTGAAAGGACTGGTCATCGTACTCAATTGAGAGTTGGCCTGCGCTGAGGACTTGGCCGTACTGGCCGCCCAGAACCGGGATCAGGACTTTGTTCTGCAGCCTGACCTCGGGCGAGTTCCAGTCGATGTCAAACCAAGTTGCGAAGCGGCTGGAAGGCCCATTCTCGAGCACATCCCACCAGTAGCGGTTTTCCGGGCCCGTGGCCATGTGGTTCGGCACAATATCGAGAACTTGTCCCATGCCGAGTTCGCCGAGCTTTGCACAAAAGCGCGCGTGCCCTTCTTCGCCGCCCAATTCGGCGTTCACCTTCATCTGGTCGACGACGTCATAACCGTGCATGCCGCCTTTTGCGGCTTGCAGATAGGGTGAGCAATAGACGTGCGAGATTCCGAGCGCTTTCAGGTAAGGGGCCACCTCTGCAGCGTCATCGAATGTAAAGCCGGAATGAAGCTGGAGCCGGTAGCAGGACGAGGGAATGCGCGTCACATTGTGTTTAGATGCTATTTGTTCCGCCAGTTTAGCTGCACGGTTTGCTGAAAGGCATCTTGCTCGGCTCTATTTCAAGCGTGGAGGGTTGTGGCGGGCTCCGCCGCCCCTTCGGGGTGCTCGTTTGCGCAGGAATTATTGTTGCGGCGCGTTTTGTTCGCCAGGCGATTGTTGCGGACCTCCGTGCATCTGTCCTCCGGATTGCCGCCCGGTTGCATCATGGGGGCCCGGGGGCTTGATTGTGGCGATGACCCGGGTGGCCGGATCGAGCGTCACGGCATTCGCAACCGGCCGCGGCCGAAGGTCCACCGCCAGGGTCAGGCGCATCGATGGATCCGACGCGGCTTTCACGAGGTTGGAAAATTTCGGCTCGCCGCTTCCGCTCACGACTACGCGAAACTGGTGTTTACCGGGCGGCACCAGCAATCTTTCATAACTGGGCTGATTCCTCGGCGAGCCGGCCCAGTAGATTTTCCCGTCCATTTCGAGCGCGACCCTCAAAAACGGGGGCACATTGCTGAGATCGAGGCCCAGATGGGTATTCTTGCCGGGATCCTGGGATGTCAATTCCGTCGGCGCACCACCGGCCCCGCCCTGCATCGGAGGCGTGTTACTGCTCGGCATTGCAGGCATTGGGGGCGGCACAGCGGCACTGTCCAGCGGCATCTGCCGTTGTGGCCGCTGATGGACGGTCAGGAAGAACGTTGTCCCCGCGACCGCGACTGCTACAAGGATCAGCAATGCCGCAAAGAGCCACCAGTGCCTCTTTCGCAGTCCCGGGTACTCCGCTGCCGGTGGCAGGCTTGTGGTGGAGGCTTGCGGGACCGTTTGTGTGGCCGCTGCAGGCAGATAGGTTAAAGCCGATTGCGGCGCGGGCCTTGGCGTGCTGTAGGGTTCCACAATTGTCTCGGCAGAACCACTGGATACGAAAGGCTGGGAAACGGCCGCCGTAGAGAAAAGGCCTGATGCCTGTGCTCCCGGCAGCAAGGCTGCGAGCGCACCGGCGAGTTCTTCTCCCGTCTGGTAGCGTTGATCCGGGTTCTTTGCGAGGCACCTGAGAATTACCGCCTCCAGTTGCGGCGAGATCGCCGGATTCAGCTTTGACGGGGGGATGGCCTCAGTGTGCACCACCTTGTAGGAGACGGCCGTGAGCGTCTCGCCGGGAAAAGGCTGCTCGGCAGTTGCCAACCTGTACAGGATCACGCCCAGAGAGAACAAGTCTGTCCTGCCGTCAACTGGCGCGCCCGTAAACAGTTCAGGCGGCATAAAGGCTGGGGTGCCCAGCAGTTGGCCCGTCCCCGTCAGGTCTCCACCCACCAGCTTGGCCACACCAAAGTCGGTGATTCGGGGCCGTTCCACTCCGTAGACTTCGCGCGATGTCATCAGAATGTTGGCCGGCTTGATGTCGCGATGGATAACGCCATGTCGATGCGCGTAACCGAGCGCCTCCGCAAGTTTCTGGCCAATTTCGCACACCTGGTCCAGCGTATAGCGCTCGCCCTGTTTCACGGCCTCGGCCAGCGTCCGGCCCTGGACGTATTCCATGACCAGGAAAGGAACGCCGTCGTCTTCTCCCACGTCAAAGACAGGGACGATGCCCGGATGGGCCAGCGCTCCCGCCGCCCGTGCCTCACGGAAAAAGCGCTCCCGGAACTCCTGCGCCTGATCGCCGGCCAGAGAGGCCGAAAGGAGCGACTTGAGCGCGACCACCCGCCCCATCACGGTATCGCGTGCGCGGAAGACCCTGCCCATGGCGCCGCGGCCCAATTCATCCAGAATCTCGTACCGTCCGATCGTCTTGCGATCCATATTGTTCAGATCTCTTCAATACCACGCAATGATTCTCAATCTAGCATGCGCAACGAGGCGCAAGCCAGCTAGAGTCCTGTCTGTATTTTCCGCATCCCTTTAAGCCCTCCCCGAATTCCGGTAGCGCACGGTCAGCAGCGTGATGTCGTCTGATTGCACTGCGCCGCGAGTGAAATTCTGGAGCGCGCTCAGAATCCCCTGGTGGAGATCATCGACCGAATCTCCCGCATGGCTGGCCACATTAGCGCATAGCCTTTCATCATCGAAGAATTCGCCTGCGGGATTTTGTGCCTCTGTGACTCCGTCGGTGAAAAGTACCAAGGTGTCGCCCGGCTCCAGTTGCACTCGCTCCGCGGTGAATTCAGCCGTGTCGATGATGCCTACCGGGAAAGAGCCTTCACTGTAGAGCTGGCTTACCCTGCCGCATCGCACGAGCAGCGGCGAAGGATGGCCGGCGCAAATGTACTCGAGCCCCCCGTCGCGGTCCACGATGCCGAAGAACATGGTGGCGTAGCGGCCCACCCCCGCGTGACTGCACAAGAAGCGGTTGACGTGGTTCAGCACCTTGACTGGCGCCACGCCCAGAGTCATGCCGGAGAGCGCGCCCTGGAGCATGGTCGTCAACAGCGCTGCTCCAAGTCCTTTGCCAGCTACGTCGGCAACGAGAAAGGCGGTGCGCTCTTCGGTGAGCGGGAAGACATCGAAATAATCGCCTCCGACGGCATGACAGGGGTAGTGGGTGCTGGCGATCGCCAGGTGAGGGAAGTCCTTTAGCCCATGCGGCAGCAGGGCCTCCTGAATCTGTCGCCCGATTTCCAGTTCCTGCTCGAGCCTCTGCCGCTCGCGCTCGCGCTCCAGCAGGCGAGCATTGTCCAGAATGCTGGCCGCTTCAGCGCCGAGGGCGTCGAGAATCTGCCTGTCGAGGTTGGAAAAAGCGGCGGGCCGGCGCGAATCGAGATAAAGCAGACCCAGAAGCTCACTTGGGGGCGGCAATAGCGAGCATCCACTGCCTGATCGCGGCCGTGTGAAGAGCGGAATGGCGACGACCGCTCGAAGACCCTGGATGACAACGCTCTCCGCGCTTTGCAATTCCAGCCCCGCCAGATTCAGGTCGTCGGTGATCACGCCCGCGCGCTGCTCGATCGCTCTCCGCACCGCGGTCTGGCTGGGGAAGATGCTCTCCGGCGCCAGATCCTGACCGTCGCTTCCGTGGGCGTGCCTGATTGTCAGAGCGCCATCGGGATCGGGAACCAGCAGCACACCCCGGTCGGCACGGGTAATGGCGACGGCATAATCCAACATAGTGCCGAGCACAGATTCGAGCGGCAACGCCGAGTGCAAGAGCGATGTGGCCTCCAGCAGCAGGTTGAGCTTGGAAAGCCCTCCGCCGGGCAGGGAAGCGCCGGAGTCCGGGATTCTGCTCAGCTCCGTCAGCACCGCCTCGACCGCCTGCGATTCGCGCGTGTGGAAGACGATCCGGTAGCTGTCCTGCAGCCCGAAATCGATTACATCTCCCTCGCGGAGCCACGCTTGCTCCACTTTTTGTCCGTTGACGAAGATTCCCAGCCGGTGTCCCCTATCCTCCAGACGAAAACCGCCGTTGTCCTCTGCAATGGCCGCGCAGCGGCGCGAAATCCGGCCGTCGTCCAGGAGTAGATTATTGCCGCTTTCGGAGCCGCGCCCAATCAGAAAGGGCGTCTGTCGAATGGTTACGAACTCAGGCGCGGAGCCCGGCCTGGAAACTTCGAGGACTGCTTCCTTTGCGCTGGAATCATTCTGCATGGGTGCACATCATAGCATGCGGCGGTTTCTGGCCGGAACTGGTTCGCGGTTTCCGGGACGCTGTTGATGCTCCTCACGCCGGAGTGTTCTTTTCTGCGCCTGGGGCCATCGCCTGGCCGGCGAGTTGGGCCACCGTGCTCGAGTCCAGGACAGCCAACATGGCTTCCTGTGCGCGCGCCCACACCGGATGCGCGGGGCAAAACTGCTTGCGCTCGCAACTCGGACCGGGGGCCAGGCACGAATTCAGATGGATCGGTCCATCGATGGCTTCGATCAGTGCTCTCAGGCTCACTCCGCGTCCAGCGGGAAGAATCTCAAAGCCTCCTGATTTGCCGCGCCAGGAGGCGACATACCCGGCTGCGCACAACCGCTGCAAAACCTTAGAGAGAAAACTGGAGGGCGCACCCGTGGCGCGGGCCAACTCGGGCAAGAGCGCGCGCTCATGTTCGGGCAATGCAGCCAAATGGACGATGGCGCGCACGGCATAGTCAGCGGCGCGCGTCAACTGCATCGAGGAATAACATGCAACCACGGTACCGGCTCTCCTTTCCGCGAGGCAGCAACGTTTGTTTCGTTGCGGAGGGCCCCCTCAATTTTACTCGTCTGGCCGGCGAATCGCCGCCTGGCCTGCTCACAACCCTTCGAAGTGCCGTTTCCCATCCTTCGCGCAAAAAAGCGGCGCGAAGGACGGGCACGGGTAGTTCCTTTCAATATTCGACTCGCGAGTACTCTCAGCGCTGAGCCGTCTGCGTGGAAATCAGGGCTGGTTGCGCCGCATTTACCGTTGCGGCCGCTGGCTTGTTCACCTGTGCGTTCAGGAAATCCACCAGGTCCTCCACATCCTGCCTTGTCCCCACCATTGGAGGCATGAAGTGGTGGTATGGCGAATCCGCTTTGTATTCATGGAGCATCGTGACGAAATTCTCGATGCTGGTTCGGTCGCGGCCGGAGAGCAGAGTGACCAGCGGCCGATAGCCGTTCAGCGTGTGGCATGCGCCGCATTCGCCGCGATAAATTGCCTCGCCGCGCGAGTAAGCCAAATCTGACCCATTCCACACCCAGTTGGAGTGAGTCAGGTAGCCCTCCTGATCGATCTTTACCGCGCTGGGAACGCGCACGCCGTTCGTGTACATCCAGTTGCCGATGACGTAGGGCTTGCGCAGCAACTCGCGAGAGTATTCGCCGGCGCCGGTGGCTATCAACGCGAGTAGAAGGATGGCGACGGCGTGAGCGGTATTGAAATCGACCGGATTCCGATAGGCCAGATAGTAGGCCACAAGAATGATGGTGGCCGAAGTGACGATGAGAATGAGAGCGATGTGCGTCAGGGTGGAGAAGGTTCCGCTGCCAATGGTGTCAATGCCCAGCGAGAGCAGGGCACGCTGCGATGAGGGCACCATGAGCAGGTACCAGGCAAAGATGAACGGCGTGGCAACAAAGGACGGCAGCAGCCACCTGACGCTCCATTTGACCAGAGAAGTCTTCAGCGCGGGCTGCTTTGCGCCGTCGATACGGCTGGCGCTGACCAGCGCCCAGATTCCGGCCAATGAGGCGCAGACGCAAATGCGTAGCGCGAGGCTCGGCCAATACGTGGGATTGAAAAAGGCATTCCAGAACTTGCTTGCCTCGTGGCCGGTACCCGCGACGGAAAGCCACGTATCGCCCGGCGTGAGCATGAAGGTAAGAATGCCGTTGATGATGACGAGCGTGCAGAACGAGGAAGCCGCGTAGACCCAGCCAACTTTCAGGTGTAATTTGGGATCGATGCGGCGCCACGTGTAGTAATAGACCGCTATCGTCGTCAGTTCGATGAGGAAAAAGACCCACTCGATGGCCCAGCCGAAGACGAAGTTGTGAATCAGCGTGCTTGTGGCCTCGGGATTCGTGAGCCCAATGGCGAACCAGATGCCGACACCGGAGATCGTGCCATAGACCCCGGTGATCAGGAGAAAGAATTTGGAATAACGAGCCAGTTGCTTGAGCCAGGCATCGGCGGTTTCCTTGTCGCCAAGACGCATCGCCCTGCGCTCCGCGAGCGGCAGATAGAGCCCGCCGCCGACGGCGAACTGCGAGATCATGACGTGGAAGATGGCGATGATGCCGATCACCCAGCCGGAACCGAGAAAGGGAACGTACCAGAAGGGATAATTCATTACTTCACCGTCCAATAGCCGATCGCCGTTGTGGCCAGCAGCAGGAACATCGCCAGCAAACCGAAGTAGTGTGCGTTTCGCGCCCGTCGGCCATTTTCCGTTCGCGAGTCGTAGAACGGAATCAGAATCCACAGCACAATGCCCAGAGTGAACAGGAGCAAGCCCGCGATCTCGCCGATTTCACCGGGCAATACGGCGCCCAGCATCTTGAGCATTTCAAACGGACTCATGAAATACCATTCAGGATGAATGCCTACCGGCGCTGGAGCCAGCGCGTCGAATTGCTTGCCCAACTGCCAGGGAAAAACCGATGCCAGCAACGCCAGAACATTGAGGGAGACTAGCCACATGGCCAGATCTTTGCGGAAGAAATGCGGGAAGAATGGCATGCTTCTGCGCTCAGAAACCGGCTTGGCTTCCTCGCTGGGAGGGACGGCGTTGCCGTGTTTCTGTACCAGCCAGATATGGAAGGCGAGCAGCGGAATGAAGATGGCCGGAAGCACCACAACATGCAGCGCAAAAAAACGCTGGACGGTGAACTCGGTGACGTCGGTTCCACCCCGCAGCATATTGGCGACCACCGGCCCGATTCCGGGAATGGCCGCGGGGATCGCGAGGCCGACTTTGGTGGCGAAATAGCTCAACTGATCCATCGGCAAGAGATAGCCGGAGAAACCGAAGGCCGCAGCCAGCACCAGCAGCACCATCCCGCTGAGCCAGCCGAATTCTCGCGGCTTGCGGTAGGCCTTCATAAAGAAAACCGAGAACATGTGTACCAGGATGGTGAAGAGCATGAGGTTGGCAGACCACGAATGCGCCGAGCGGATCAGCCAGCCGAAGTGCATGACAAACGTGATCTGGCGGACCGATTCATAGGCCTCCGCGCCAGGCCGGTAGTAGACCAGCAGCAGCACGCCCGTGAAGCACTGCACCATGAAGAGGAAGAGCGTAATGCCGCCCCAGTAGTACCAGAAAGAATGCGCGTGGACCGGCACGGTCTTTTTGCGCGCGAATGCCGCCAGGTCCGAGAGGCCCAGGCGCTGATCGATCCACTCATAGACAGAGCTTGTGCGCGCCTTTGCTGTGAGGCCACTTGAAACAGAGTTTGTATTCGTTGTTGTCGCCATGCCGCTTCGTTCCTTTTTGGATCAGGCGCGGGAGACTACCACGCCGGTTGCATCGACTTTGACTTTGTAAAGTGTGAGAGGCTTGGGCGGCGGCCCGCTGACATTGGCGCCTGTATAAGGGTTGTAAACGCCTCCGTGGCAGGAGCAGTGAATGCGATCGGCCTGCGCCTCGTACTGCACGGTGCAGCCCAGATGCGTGCAAACCGCAGTCATCGATACCCAGCGGTCATCCACGTGGTGAATCAGCAGGGCCGGGCGAGTGCCGAATTTGAACATCAGCACTGAGCCCGGCGGCAGCTTCTGAGCGTCTTTCAGCGTCACCTCGGTGACGGCTGCTTCGCTCAGAGCTGATTCGACAGGGGAAGCCAGATAACGATAGATTGGGTAGGCGAGAGCGCCCGCATAGCAGGCGCCTGCTACGCCGGCGGCAACCAGGAATCCGCGGCGGGTGTGGACCTCGCCCGCCTCGGCGGGCACGGGAATAATGTGACTGGAAGTGAAAGTGTCGCTCATAGCAAGCTCTTGCCTTCAGGCAGCTCCTTCCATCGTTTTTTGCGCGCGCGCTACCACGGAAATGAGCCACCCGATGACGCCCAGGCCAATCACAAAGAGCGCGAGGAAAAGGCCCACGACTCCCCAGTTGGTCACGACCACACGGTCCCAGACGTCGTATCCCTTGCTCAGCAAGGTCAGGTCGCGCACGCCGTCGCGGTAGACAACCAGCATGATTTCGGTAAGCAGGCCCACCAGAACGGCGCTCCAACCGATCCATGCTGCGGCAATTTTGCCAAAGCCGGCGATTGCACCCAACAGAATGGCCAGCACAACCAGCGCCAGCCATCCGTAGCCGGCAAAGCCCGCGTAACGATAAAGCCAGTGGTGCGCCAGTCCCTGCTTGACGGCATCCGGCTGGACGCTGATCGCCCAAAATCCGGCCGCGAGATACACAATGCCGAATCCCGCAGCCAGTTTTCCGCCGAGGCCGGCAAGGAATTTTTTTTCTTCCGCCGTGAAGGTGCTGCGATTGGAGAGATAGAGGAGCCACAGCCCCGCAAAGAGCAACCCGCCCGCCATCATCAGGAGCCAGCGCGTTTCAAGCGTAGGATCGCCGGTGGGCAGATAAGCGCCGATGCTTGAGGCAGAGTACATTTGGCGCCAGACCTCGGGCCGCAACATCAGCGTCATGTTTGTGGAGAGTAGCCGCCCCACGAAGCCCGCCAGCAACCACCCGGCGAGTCCGACGGCCCATGCCGCCCTGCCTGCTTCTAGCAGAGCTGAAAAGCGGTAGAGCGTGCGGTAGATCAGCATGAGGATAAGGATGATCGAGATCCAGTAAATCCCGATGAGCACGCTCGAGGTGTAGAGCGCGCGTCCGTAGAGTACCTGCGCGAAAAGCAGAGGCGGCACCGCCAGGTTGATGACGTAGGTCATGACTACAGTCAGGCGGCGCGCAATGGCCCGCGCGGCGATCTGGGAGTGAGCCGAACTGCGGAAGAGGCTGAGCACAACCGCAAGCAGCAGCCCGCCCAGAAGCATCTCCACAGCCACAAAATGCAGCGAAAGCGTGACGATATGAAGCAATTTCATCAACCATACCGGCGCTGGCAAGGGAATCGGATCGACGGCCGGGAATAAGTTCATGGGGTTCTGTAGATTCCTTTCGTTCGGCCTGCCGTTGCAAGCGCGCAGAATGAAATGGGAGAGTGTGTCTTTTGGACTACTGCGCTCCAAATACCATCGCAGTGAGGGTAAGGAGGCCAGGGAACCTGAGTCTGTGACGGAGCTAACACATCTCTGTGACGGACGGATCTCGCTGTAAACGGCTTCAAAGCTCTTGATGTCAGCGCGTTATCGGGTTCGCAAAGCGTCCGCTTCGCGGATCTTGCGAGTTAGCAAGTTAGCGAATGTCAGAATCACGGCTCGATTACGACCGAGCCGTCGGCGGACTCCCGCTTCACGGCTTCAAGCGCGCGGTTCGCCTCTTCAAGGGGAAAGATCGTCACCGTTGGACGAAAGTTGAGATCCCGGGCCAGGGACAGGAATTCGCGGGCGTCCTGCCGGGTGACGTTGGCCACGCTTCTGATCTGCCGCTCGCCCCACAGCAGGCGGTCATAATCGAAGGCCGGAATGCGATCCAGGTGGATGGCGTTGATTGCCACCACCCCGCCTTTGCGCAAAGCTCCGAGGGCGCTAACGACAACGTCGCCGCTCGGGGCAAAGGTCACAGCGCGGTCAAGTTCAACGGGCGGACGCTCGTTTTCCGCGCCGGTCCATGCTGCTCCCAGTTCCCGCGCCGCCTGGCGGTTCTGCTCGCCGCGCGTCACTACATAGACCTCGCAGCCCCATGCGCGCAGGACGCGAATTGCCAGCCTGGCCGAGCTGCCGAAGCCATAGAGTCCTACCCGCTCGCCCTGCTCCACTCCGGCTACGCGAAGGCTGCGGTAGCCGATGATGCCGGCGCACAACAGCGGCGCTGCCTGCCGGTCTTCGAGCCCTTCTGGGAGCGGAATCGCAAAATCTGCGCGCACCTTCGCGTATTCGGCGTAGCCTCCGTCTACTGTGTAGCCAGTAAAAACCGGCCGATCACAGAGATTTTCCATGCCGTGGCGGCAGTACCAGCAATCGCCGTCGACGCCACCCAGCCACGAGACTCCCACGCGCGCTCCCAGAGGCAGTTCGGCCGTCGGCCTCGCCACGACCTCGCCCACGATCTGGTGGCCGGGAACGATCTGGGGCTGGAGCGGCGGCAACTCGGCTTCGACGATATGCAGGTCTGTCCGGCAGACGCCGCAGGCACGGACCCGCAGGAGAACTTCCCCTGCTCCCGCTTCTGGCTCGGGCCGCTCCTCAATGGAGAGCCATCGCCCCGGAGTCGATTTCCCTGCCTGGTAAACTGCTGCACGCATGAGACCTCCTCGGACGATTGGGCTGAAAGATGGAGGCCTGCACACGCAACCCTCGCAGCACCAGCGCGTCTAGAATAGTAGCAGCGGCTGGGTTGAGATTCAGCGCCGCCTAAACCTTATCCCCCTCGCCACGGAGACATTTCAATGCCCCTGATGAAGACTTCGAATCCCGCTCTGGGCCCGAACACCTTTCGCGATGTGAGCGGCAGCGGATACATGATCGACGCCGCGGCCCGCATGACCCTGAGCGGCACTGTGAACAAGACCGGCATTCTGCTGCTGTGCGCGTTAGCTACGGCGGCGTGGACGTGGCGCGACTTCATTTCCACGCACGACGCTTCGGCTGCCGGCGGGTTGATGATGCTCGGACTCTTCGGGGGCCTCATCTGCGCCATGGTGACCATCTTCAAGAAGGAGTGGTCGCCTGTGACAGCGCCGATTTACGCGCTGCTGGAAGGCCTCGTACTCGGAGGAATTTCGGCCGTCATCGAGGTTCGGTACCCGGGGATCGCAATGCAGGCGGTGGGCCTCACTTTCGGGACTCTCATCGCGATGTTGCTGATTTACAAGTCCGGCATGATCCGGGTGACACAGAAGTTCCGCATCGGCATCTTTGCGGCAACCGGCGGAATCATGCTGTTCTACTTCGCCGAGATGATTCTCGGATTCTTCGGGGTTCGCTTCACTTCGATTAATGGGGGTGGAGCGATCGGCATCGCCTTCAGTCTGTTCGTCGTTGCCATTGCCGCGCTCAATTTGGTGCTGGATTTCGATTTCGTTGAGCAGGGCGTGGCCTACGGTGCTCCCAAATACATGGAATGGTACGGCGCCTTCGGCATCCTTGTGACGCTGGTCTGGCTATACCTGGAGATTCTCCGCCTGCTTTCGAAGATGCGCAGCAGGAACTGAAGCTAAAAGCGCGCCTCAGCGGCTAAAGCCGCACGCAATTTATGCAACTTATTGGCACGGCTAAAGCCGTGCTCTTTCAAAGCGACTCGCAGCCGCTGGGAGGCGCGAAGGTGCTGAGAAGGAAGCATCGAATGGCTGGGGTCCTTGGTCTGATGGCTTTTCTCTGCTCTTTTGCTGCGGCTCAAACGCCGACGGCGGGGAGCCAAAAGCCGGGTGGGCGGCCTGCTTCGCTCCAGAACGCTCCCACGGACCATCATCAAGACACATCGGGCCAGCCGGTCGCGGTCCAGAACGTCCCCGCGGAGCAGCACGTGAACGATTGGAGCTACCTTCTCGAGAAGTATCGCTCGGCCAATCGACAGCTTCCGCCGCCCGCGCCGGGTGAAAGGCGCGTCGTTTTCATGGGAGACTCCATCACGGAAAACTGGGGAGCGAAAGACCGGGAACTAGGCGAGTTTTTCCCCGGCAGACCGTTCCTGAACCGAGGAGTTTCCGGTGAGACATCGCCGCAGATGCTTGTCCGGTTCCGGCAGGATGTGATCGACCTGAAGGCCAGAGTCGTGGTCATTCTGGCTGGAAGCAACGACATTGCCGGCAATACAGGCCCCATGGAACTGGCGGATACAGAAGCCAACTTGCAGTCGATGAGCGATCTTGCCGTCGCCAACGGCATCCGGGTGGTGCTTTGTTCCGTGCTTCCCGCGAGAGCCTTCCCGTGGCAGCCGGGCATAGATCCTTCCGCGAAGATCGCGGAGTTGAACCGGTGGATTCGGCAATACGCTCAAAGCCGCGGTTTCCCGTATGTGGACTATTACGATGCCGTGGTGGACACCGATGGGGGAATGAAGCCGGAACTCAGTCCCGATGGGGTTCATCCCAATGCGAAGGGATATGCCGTGATGGCGCCGCTTGCTCAAGCGGGAATCGAGGCAGCACTCGCCAAGCCTTTGCACCGCTAGGGTAGACTCCAGTCCGGCTTTCCATAAACCCAGTTTTGAAAGTCCTCATCGAGCTTGCTTTGGCATGAGTTACCACCCATCCGAGGAGGGCTTTCTTCATTCGGGGAAGGGATGGGCGACGGCGCCGCTGGCGGAGACGGCAATCGAGGCTGCGCTCGGCAAGCCCGGAGCGCGCCAAGTCATCTTCGCAGATAATCCGACAAAATTTTCATGCCAATTCCAAGAAGAATGAGCCCGCCCAGTACCTCCACCCGCTTTCCCCAGAGGGTGCGGACCCGGCGTCCCAGGCCCATGCCAAGGAGAGTAAAAATGGTGGCGATGACTCCGACGGCACAGGCAGAGACCGCAATGGAAGCGCGAATCATGGCAAGCGAAACGCCTACCGCGAAGGCGTCGACGCTGGTGGCAAAGGAGAGGAAAACAAGCTGCCAGCCGGAGGTCGGATCGTTGGCCCGAGGCGTCTCGCCAACCTTGTGAACCCCGTGCCAGATGGCGTTGAGGCCCACGAGCGCGAGCAGGATGAAGGCAATCCAGGTGGCAACAGCAGCGACGACGGCCAGGAGGACTGTCCCAACCAACCAACCGGCCGCCAACATCATTGCCTGGAACAAGCCGAAGTGAAAGCTCAGGCGGAACAGATGCCGTTTTGTGACGGTGCCCAAAGTCAGTCCCGCCATTACGGCCACGGCAAAGGCGTCCATGGCCAAAGCGACCGACACCGCGAGCATACCCGCCCAACTCATCCGCGCCCAGCCTCGACAGGTGATTTCATGTCCGCTGTTTTCATGGAAATACCATTCTATCAATGGCAATTTCGGCCTTTTATCGGGTCAGCCTGAGGTTCCACCGCCTGCGCCGGTGCTGAAAGCCGGCGCCGTCTGGGTTATGATTGCGTCTAATGGATGTGCGGCCTGTTCCCCTCTGGGCCGCAGTGGTGGTGTGCGTGCCTCGACTTCTTGAGCGATTTGTTTTCGTTCTCTCCCTGGCGATCTTCGCCGCACTTGGCCTGAGCTTTCTCCTGGGCGAATTCAACCTTTTCGGCGTTCATGCCGGCGGCGAGCAGGACGGCGCCTATCGCCAGATGGGCGTCTATGCCGAGGTGCTCAAAAAGATCGAGTCGGACTATGTTACCGTTCCCAACATCTCGGATGTCACCGCCGGAGCCCTGCATGGGCTGCTCGAGTCGCTTGACGCAGATTCCAGCTACTTGAGCCCCACCGAGTACAAAATCTACAAGGAGCGGCCCGCCTCGGGTGAAGCCGAGACCGGGATTCACGTCTCAAAGCGTTACGGCTACGCCACCGTGGTCAGCGCCGAGCCTGGCTCATCGGCGGCCCAGGACCGCCTCACCGATAGCGACGTGATTGAATCGATCGGCGGCCAATCGACGCGAGAGCTTTCTCTGGCTGTCGTCCGCCTGATGTTGGAAGGCAAACCTGGCTCGACTGTTGAACTTTCAGTAGTGCGTCCCTTCAAGACCGACCCTGAGAAGCTCACACTCAGCCGCTCTGTGGTGGCGCCTGCCGGGCTCGAAGTTCGGCAGCTTGAGAACTCGACAATCCTCTACCTAAAGGCCGGGGATTTGACAGCTGCTCGAGTGGACGAAATCGCCAGTCGAATCAAAGAAGCCGGCCCGGGCCGCAAAATTCTGCTCGACCTGCGCGACTCTTATGGGGAAGACGAGAAGCAAGGCCTGCGCCTGGCCAACCTCTTCATCAAGCAAGGGACGCTGGCGACCCTTGAGGGGCAGAAATTCCCAGTTCAGACGTTCAGCGCCGACCCGGCGCTTTGTCTGACCGGTGCTCCGCTCGCCGTTTTGACCAACCGCGGCACGTATGGCGCCGCCGAGCTGGTAGCCGGCGCGATTGAGGATCTTAAGCGTGGCGAGGTAGTCGGGGAGAGGACCTTCGGCGAGGGTTCCGTGCAAAAGACCATCGACCTGCCCAGCGGCGCTGCCCTGCTGCTGACCGTTGCGAAGTATGAGAGCCCTTCCGGCAACAAGATTCAGGACAATGCGGTGACTCCCACTGTGACTGTCCAGCAGCCCAGCGAAGAGGAAGAGCAGACGCAGCCGGCGAAGACTGACGACACGCTCGACAAGGCCGTTGAGCTGCTCAAAGCCAAAACGGCCTGAGCGGCGTTGCACTCCATAGGGCCCGGCGAACCGCAGAAATCGAGGAGTTACGGCGCCGGATTTTCTATTGTCTCGGGTGGTCCCCAAGGACCATGAATGACGCGGTCGCTTCGGAAGGCTCCCGCAGCCGTTAAGTCTCGGGGCTGTCGGTACGCAGATGATGCACTCGCTATCGTATAGTTTGGTATGCGAAAAAACTGGCTCTATGCAGTTCTCTTCCTGAATCTGCTCTGTAATTCGTCCGCTTCCTCCGAAGACTGGGTAAAGCGCATCAGGAAATCTGCAGAGATGAGCACGCTCGATCAGGCTGGCACCCCTCCATTTCATCTCAAAGCCAGGCTCGCGCCGAGCTTTGATCGCGACAAGCAGAGCAGGCGGTCGGGCGAAGTTGAGATATGGTGGGCCTCCCCAGCTCGCTGGCGTCGTGAAATTCGCTGTCCCGATTTTCACCAGGTACAGATCGTGGAAGGCGATCGTATCTGGCAGAAGAACGAAGGCACTTATTTCCCCGAGTGGCTGCGCGAAATCGCAAATGCAATCGTCCGTCCCATCGAGCTTTCCGATGAGCTTACCCGGCAGATTCAAGGCGCCGAGGTTAAGGACTCCTCGGGCAAAACCTATCTGAGTTGGGGGCTGGCAAGTGGAAACGGAGAGGTTCAGAAGTCGATGGGGGCAGGCATATCTTTGGACGACGACTCAGGGCTTCTGTTCACCGCGGATGGAGCAGGTTGGGGCGGCTGGTATCGCGATTACGCTAAGTTTCACAACCGCCAGATCGCGCGCACGGTCAGCAGTGGCAGTCCCGAGGTCACGGCAACGGTAACCGTTCTGGAGGATCTCGGGTCCATCCCGCAAGATTGGTTCAACACTGCCGCGCCCGGCGGCGATCCCCAGACAATTCAAACTGCGATCGTCGATGAACTTACCTTGAGAAAGAATTTGCATCCTGGTCAAGAGCTTTCGTGGCCGCCGGTTCAGGACGGCCCATTGGAGGGAGTGCTCACAACTGACGTTACCATTGACAGGGAAGGTAAGGTTCAGGAAATCGGAACCCCAGTTTCGGACAATCCCATTTTGAACGCAGCAGCGCAGGAGCAGATCGCAGCCATGCGTTTTGACCCGCTCACTGAAAACGGGATTCCCGTCCAGGCGTTTTCTCGTATTACACTTGCCTTCAAAACTGTTCGGCCTCAGGGCGTGGAAACTTTCGAAAGTGCCCGTGCATGGTTCGAAAGGGGAAGAAAGATCGACCTTCCCGCCGCCGCCTCAAAGCCCTATGTTCTTCGTGCGGACTTCCAGGCGCGAGGCAGTACAGGCCAGATCCTCACCGGACATTATGAAGAGACCTGGGTCAGCGAAACGCAATGGCGGCGAGAGGCCACCTTCGGTTCCAGCCACTTTGCGCGTGCGTATGACGGCAAAAAAAGCTATCGTCTCTCCGAAGGACCTGAGGCCAACATTCTATCGCTGCTCTTCCAGATCATCGAGCCGTTTCCTGCGCTCGATAGCTTCGTCGAGTCCGACTGGAGAATCAAATCGGATCCCGTTGACGGTTTAGAAACGGTCAGAGTTCTGAGCGGCTACGAAAGTCCCGAAGGAAAGCTTGATCCTGAACATGCGCGTGGATTCTGGTTTGATCCAACAGGCGTCCTGGTGAGAACTTTCTTCGATGGCGTTGAATCGCGACGCGAGGACCTTCAGGATTTCGAGGGCGCAAAGGTCGCACATCGCATCGACGTTTTAAAGGATCAAAAACTCGCAATGCGCATTCAGGTCACCGAGATCGTCCCAATGGGGTCTGTTCCGAAAAACACGTTCGAGTTGAAGGGGCACGAATGGAAAGGAGAAACTGAATGACCCGTCCGCTTCCCCTCGGGTGCAGCTGGGGCCGGTGGCGCTCCCTCGTTTCCCCGGTCCCCAAGTGCGAGGGACCGGGGGCACCCCCAAAGTGAAGCCACA
>Ga0335071_10002007_pt1 | contig 21979 bp, 21 predicted proteins | sample Lox_Sample_15_FD_206724 | JGI IMG/M metagenome (GOLD analysis project Ga0335071, IMG submission 206724) | Soil microbial communities from Loxahatchee National Wildlife Refuge, Florida, United States - Lox_Sample_1.5 | ecosystem: Environmental > Terrestrial > Soil > Wetlands | place: USA... | reverse complement strand
TGGAGGGGATGTTCATGTCTTCGCGGTATTTGGCGACTGTGCGGCGGGTGATCTGGATGCCCTGAGAATTGAGCAGAATGGCGAGTTGATCGTCGGTGAGCGGCTTACGGGGGTCTTCAATCTCGATAAGCTTGCGGACCTTGCGTTTGAGCACCAGGAGCGGAGTGTCGGCGCCTTCGGGTCCGGCGGCGCCTTCTGAAAAGAAGAAGCGCAGCTCAATGACGCCCTGGGGCGTGTGGGCATACTTGTTGGCCACGGCGCGCGAAACCGTAGAAGGATGGACCCCGATCTCCTCGGCCACTTCTTTGATCATCATGGGGCGCAGGGAATCGGTGCCGTTCTCGAGGAAGTCCTGCTGGCGGCGGACGATGATCTCGCATGTGCGCAGAATGGTGCTTTTGCGCTGGGCGATGTTGCGCATGAGTTGGAGGGCGGAGCGAAAGCGCTCTTTGACGTACTCGCGGGTTTCCTTGTCGGTTGACTGCGAGGCCAGCATCTGGCGGTAACGGCGGCTGAGGCGCAGGCTAGGCAGTTCCTCCTCGTTCATGGTGACTATCCACTCGCCGCCGCGCTTGGTAAAAACAACGTCAGGCTCGATCAGACGGGTCTGCTCGCGGTTGTACATGCGCCCGGGGCGGGGGTCGAGGGTACGGATGAACTCCGATGCGGCGTGCGCCTCTTCCGCGGTCATTTGCGCGGCGCGGGCCAGCGCCTTGAGGTCGCGCTTCTGAAGCAGAGGCAAGTGACGGTCCACGATGGCCGCAGCGAAAGCCATGGCGCGGCGGCGCTCTTCGACCTGCGCTTCAGCCTCGGCATGGAAGCCGCGATGAGGGCTTTCGCCGTTCTCGCCGTTGCGCTTGGCGTACAACTGGTCGAACTCGTGCTGCTGGGCGGCGATCTGAATGAGAAGGCACTCGCGCAGGTCGCGGGCGCCGACACCGGCCGGGTCAAGATGCTGGACGAGATCGATGCCGCGGCGGATCAGCTCGAGAGTCTCCGGGTCGGGATCGAGATCTGCCGGGCCGGACGGGGCGGCTGCCTCAGCAGTGCCGTTCGATGGGCGGGGCGGGGAATCGTCGCTGGAGGGCTGGAGGAAGGTTGCGGCCAGCTCCGCGTCGGTGGCGGCCAGGTAGCCTTCTTCGTTCAGGTTTCCCACGATGAACTCGGCGGCCTGCCTGAGATTCGGGTCAAGGCTGAGCGCCCCGAGCTGCCACTCCAGGTGGTCGGAAAGGGTGGTGGGCTGAGAAAGAAAATTCTCGAAGCTGGGCCGCTCAATCTCTTCGTATTCGGGCTGCGTGCGATATCCGGGATCGAGATACTCCTGAAAATAGCTGCCGAAGTCGATCTCGTTGAAGATGTCCTTGGGGGGCGCGACGGTCTCTTCCGCGCCGCGCTCAAGCAGTTCCTCCCGGCCGGCGACCTGGTCGAACGTAGGAACCGACTCGTCGATCTCCTCAAGTACCGGGTTTTCAACCAGTTCGGCTTCGATCATCTCCTTGAGCTCGAGCTTGTTCAACGCCAGCACACTGACCATCTGCATGAGGCCCGGCGTGAGGATCTGCCGCTGGGCGACCTTGAGGTTCAGTCTGGGTTGAAGCAGCGTCATAAAAGGAACTCGATCCCAGGGATCTCAAGTATGAGTGTACTGGAATTGTCGCGCGAAAAGGCTTAAAAGGAGAAGGAACTCATTCCAAAGGGCCGGTTCCGAAATGGCAATAGACCGGGATGGAACGGAATGGCGAGGGACGATACCCCGGCTCCAGGTGCAGCCCTTTCCAGTCCTTCATGCACATTTCGGAGGTGTCGCGCGAGCGACAAATCGCGCAGACCCGGGTTGGAAAAACGCATGAGGATCTCTTTGCTTGTTTTGGCCGGCCTGACGGCATGCGTTGCTGCGCCGTGGCTGCCGGCGCAGACATACGAGCGGGGACAGTTCGGAGGCAATGTCTCTGATACCGAGGGTGAACCCGGCCAACGTTCAGCGGCCTGGCAGATCTTTGAGCTGGCAAACCGGGCGCGTACTGCCGCGGGCGCGGGTCTGCTCCAGTGGGACCCCGCGCTTGCCCAGGCAGCGCTCGCGCATTGCCGGCGCATGGCGGCCGAGGGGCCAATCGCACACCAGTACGCGGGCGAAGCCGACGCCGCCGGGCGCGCAGGGCAGGCGGGGGCGCACTTCGACATTGTGGAAGAGAACGTCGCCGTCGGGCAGTCGGCTGCGGAGATTCACGAGGCGTGGATGCGCTCACCTGGGCACCGCTCCAATTTGCTGAGCCCCGAAGTCGACCGGGTGGGCGTGGCGGTCGTCGAGGCGCGGGGTGCGCTGTATGCGGTTGCAGACTACTCGCGGGGCGTCGCCGCCCTGAGCGCAGGGCAGGTGGAGGCGCGAGTGGCGGAGATGATTCGCAGGCAGAGCCGGGTCGAGATCGCGCAAGACCCGGCAAAAGCGCGGGCGGCCTGCGCGGCGGATCAGGGCTTTCCCAGCGGAGCGGGCTCGTGGCCGGGGTTCATCATGCGCTGGCAGGACTCGGAACTGAAGCAATTGCCCTCGGCTTTGAGCGCGAAGCTGGCCACCGGCCAATATCATTTGGCGGCCATAGGTAGCTGCGCGCCGCATGGGGAGCAGGGTGCGTTCACCGCCTACAGGCTGGCCGTGGTGCTGTACTAAAAGCAGAGAACAGAGAACAGAGAGCAGGGGACAGAGATCAGAGAACAGAGAACAGAGAACAGAGAACAGAGAACAGGGATCAGACGGCTGGAGCCTGCGACTGGCGCAGGCGCTCCAGTGGCGACGGCACGCGGACCGATTGCATTCCGGCCGCGGCCGCTGCCTGGATTCCGATTTCCGTGTCTTCGAAGACGAGGCAATCGGCCGGCGCAACGCCGAGGCGGGCAGCCGCGACAAGGTAGGCGTCGGGGGCTGGCTTGGGTCGCTCGTATTCCTCCGACGAGATAATGACGGGAAAGACGCCTGCCAGGCCGACGGCTTCGAGCGACTTGAGCACCGATTCTCGGTTGGAGCCGGTGACGACGGCGAAAGGCGTGCGGCCGTACTCAGCGCGTATGATCTCCAAAACCTCCGGGACGGGCTCGAGTTGGTGGAGAAGCTCATAGTAATACTTCTCCTTGAGTTGCGCGGTGGCCTCGACGGGGATCGCCAAGCCGTCGCGCGCGTTGAGCGCAGAGATGATCTCGGGCGTGGGCCGGCCTCCCCAGGCATAGTGCAGTTCCTCGGCATATTCACAATTCCACGGGGCGAGTGCCTTGCGCCAGGCCACGTAGTGCAACGGCATGGAGTCGGCAATCGTGCCGTCGCAATCAAAGAGGTAGGCGCCGAAGGGCCCTGGGGGGAGTTTGAGCTTCATTGTTCTTCTTCTATTTTAGATTCGCGCCCAGTCTCACTTGCGAAGTGATAGGAGCTTGCCGCGGACGGCTGCTGTCGCATAGCATCTGAGTGTTCACGGGCAGCCGGGTGAATTCCTGCTGCTTGCAAGCCACGCTTAAGGGAAGAATTCAATGGTCAGCATTCAAGTTGAGTATCAAGGAGACCTGCACTGTAAGGCAACCCACGGTCCCTCGGGCGCAGAACTCTCGACGGACGCTCCCAGGGACAATCAGGGGCGCGGCGAGAGCTTTTCTCCCACCGATCTGGTGGCGACGGCGCTTGGCAGTTGCATGATCACGGTCATGGGCATCGCGGCCCGTACGCTGAACATCGACGTATCGGGCGCCACGGCCACAGTGGAAAAGGAGATGACGGCCGCGCCCCCGAGAAGGATTCAGCGGCTAACCGTCAGAATCCACGTGCCCCATTCGCCGTGTCCGGCAGACAGGGAGAAGCTCGAGCGTGCTGCGCATACTTGCCCTGTGCACCGCAGCCTGCATCCGGATGTCCAGATTCCTATCGAGTTCGTCTGGGGTTGAGCTAAGAGATGGGGCTTCGACCGGGCGCCAGCCCGAAAACGCGCTTAAATGACGACCGAATCATGCCCGCAAACTCGTTTTGACGCGGTCGCCCGGCTCTGCTAACTTAAAGAAGGAAAACCAGAGCCAAGGTCACTCCTCAGTAGCTCAATGGCAGAGCATTCGGCTGTTAACCGAAGGGTTGTAGGTTCGAGTCCTACCTGAGGAGCCAATAAATCAATAACTTACAGCAACTTCTTCGAAGGTCTTCGCCGAACTTCGCCGAACTTCATCAAGACCCCTCAGATTTCTTCCCTTCACACCCATTTCATGCGTCGTCGCACTCCAGTTGCCGAGGACTGCCGCCGTGCGTGAATTCGCCGCTGCCAGGACGCTTTGTTCGATGCTCTGAACATAAACGTCACCTGTCGTCCGGATGCTAGCGTGGCGCAACATGCTCTGCGTATCCTTCAAGGTTCCGTGGCTCTGCATGTCGGTTCCCAGTGTCCGCCTCATCACCTGAAACGTCACAAGACGGTCGGGGATACCCAGCCGCCGGGAGATGGGACGGATACGCCAGGTTAGGAAGTTCTTTCCCCAACGCGGCACAGCCTTTCCCTTTCGCTCGCCCCTTCCGAAGGTCGGGAACATCAACGCCTCCGGGGACGGGTCCGCGCAAATCCGATGCCACGCCTCGATTACCGGCCGAACCTGCTCGGGAACGGGAATCGGGGCCTTGCTCTGCCTGGTCTTGAGACGGCCCGCATAGAACTGGCCTTCATAGGCCGTGCCATGCGGCAGGAGTGAATCGCCGGTCCATGATTTCCACTGAAGCCCCATGACCTCGCTGGCGCGGGGGCCACAGAAGATGCCTACGTACAAGAGGCATAGATCGTGAACATCCTCAATCGCACCGATCAAGGCCAGAATCTGCTCCTTGGCGAGCACTGGCTTCTCAACCGTCTTGGTTTGAGGCATGGTCACATCTTCTCCCGGATCGTCGGCAAGGAACTTCTGCTTCTTGGCCATGTGGGTGATTGCACGGATATTGGTAAAACTGTGGCGGACAATCGACTCGGAGAAGCCCTTGCCGGCCAGGCCGTTCAACCAAACCTGGATCGCGAACGTATCCAGCTTTTTGAGGGGAAGATCCCCGAACTGGGCGATCAGGTAGTGCTCAATATGGTAAAGGTTCGTCTTCCGATAGGCCGGACTCCACTGGCCCTGCCGCATAGGAATGTACCGTTCTTTAACGAACCAACTGAATGTTAGCGAGTTGTCTACATGGAGCGCGGGAATTTCCGCCAACACTCCGCATTCCTTCAGGATCATCTCCCGCAACAGTTGCTCTGCCTTCCACTTTGGGTTCCCAGCTTTGGGGCAGATGGCCACATTACGGTGTCTGCGAACCTCCTTCCCGTCTTGATCCTGACCGTAAATCAGATACTTGCCGTACCACTTTTTCACCTTCTCCCCGCAAAGGTAGACGGTGCCTTTCTGGTACTTCATTGCCATACAGTTCTCCGATTTCTGCTTCTGGTCCTGGTCGTGGAGAACACTTCATTCATACACGATGTGAGGACCGATGGGAAGGGGTCTGAGTGCGGAGTTCCGCCATAAAGAGGTCCACATCGCAGCTTCGGTATCGAATCAGTTTTCCGAGGCGGACGCCGGGAATTCGCGGCAAGCGGCGAGTCGTGTGATCTCGAACAAATCGCTCGGACACGCCGAGTTTGGCTGCTACCTCGCGGGCATTCAGCAAACGCTCCCCCCTGCTGAGGGTTTGAAGTGTGCAATCTGCTGGCGTTGTAGTCGCGCTTACGCTTTCACTGACAGGCATTGTGGCCATAAACTCTACTCCTTCTCCATTCATTCAGATGTGTGCGCTTGCATCAAACACCGGACATTGATTCGTCATTTGCAAGGGAAACCAATACGACGTGCGCTCTTGGTTTGTGCGTAAATCAGTCAACCCGGAGCCGCTATTTGTGCAATGTGCATTTCACATAGAATTACACCTTTATTGAATCGCGCAGGCTCTAGCCATCGGATATTGAAGCGATTCGATTTCGTTGCAGCTTATTGAGTGAAATTGGGCATCATGGCCGCCCTCTAATCAGGACGGCCGCCGTTGGGTGGCTTGACGCTGTTTATCTGCCTTGGCCTCTATACGCAAATTCTTTGCGTGATGCCTCCGGGCAGTCTCAAAGAGGTGTTCCCAAGAGATGGGGTACCGCTCTTTCACGCCCTGGAGTGTGAGGACCGCAAACTCCGGACGGCTTTCGATGACGATCTTGCGTCGTTTTCCTTCGTTCGTTACTGATGACGCGGAAATATACAAAACCTGAGCCCTGTGTTCAATCAGTTGGGCCATTCGCACGTTCTCCCTGTACAGTCCTGTACACAGACCGGGGGACAGAACTGTTAATGATAGAGCGACGAGCTACTCATCTCTTCGTCGCGGTCATGGATATGGAAAGCAGGCAGCTTTCCCTGCTCAATTCTGAAAGCACCGTTACGCAAGAAGAGGAGAAAAGTACGGCAGAAAGCGAATGCTCTTTTGAGGTCATCGAGACGCACTTGCTCCGTACTCGCGCTCATTTTTGTGCTGCTTTTCGCGACAATACTGATTTGACGCTCGAAGTGTGCAATTTGCTCTAGTTTGCTCTTGAAAATCTTGATTCGACAGGCAATAGCATCATTTGCGCTGTCGGCCAAATAACGGAAAACCTCGCCAAATTACGTTGTCTTGCTGAAATGTACGTCTCATTACGTATCACGTAATGAGACGTAGATCATGGCCGCGAGTCACGAAAAGGGAGCGACAGCTCATTTCCGCGTTCGAGAACGTGGTGATGGCGCGGAATTGGAATGGCCGGGTCCGCATCCACGGCGAGCATGATGAGGCGGCGCAACTGGGCCGAGCGTTCGGCTTGTTCTGCAAATGCGACGGCATCGTTGGCAGCTTCAGGAGCTTCCTGCCATTCGATGCTCAGATTATTCTTGCGGGCGAGTTCCGTGGCGAACTCCTGGATGGCAAGATCGCTGCCAGCGAGAAACGGATGCAGTGAGCGCAGCTCTTCAACGTGGTCAGTTGCTCGGCGCGTCCATGTGTCCTTGTCGAGGCCTTTCAGCAAGTTTTCGCGGCTCAAGCGGTCGAAGACGCGATTGAGGGAATCCTCCAGATCGGAAGATGGCGCACCTCCCTTTTCGATGCGCCGCAATTCTCCAGCCCAATCGAAGACATCCTGAAAGAGATAGCGATGAATCTCCTGCAAATGCGACGAATCGAAGCCGCCGCGAATCGGTGATGCCTGAAGTTCCGCAAGACGGCGCTCGGTAAACTGCGACACCGCTACGATCAGCGCATCAGAACTTGTAATGCCCAGCTTGTTGTTTAATGTGTTGGCGCCTGGAATCTGGAAATCCTCTGCGTCGATCATCTTCGCTTCTCCAGAGTGGATTGAGGTGGGTTGGGCAGATGCCCGAGGGCTACAAGCACTCTCTGAACGTAGCCATTGTCGAAGCCGCGGATAGTGTCGCCGGTGTTATAGCGTGACAGTGCGTGTTGCAGGGCCGTCTGCCCTGGGCCGTAAGTGGCGACCTCGATCCGGTAGGCGTCTTCGAGAATCTGCCATCCTGCCCGTAAGTTGGTGCAGGGATCAAGAAGCGTTTCAGGATCAATCTTGCGGCGCTTGGCCTCGTAACTGCTGACCTGCATCAAACCGAGATCGACGTATATGCCGTAGCGCTCGAAGTACCGGAGCCATGTGAGCGCCTCCTGCGCATTCGCAGGCTGTCGCTTCAGTGCGATCGTTCCGGCTGGTAGATGCCATCTTCTTAGCAGCGTCTCGGGGAAGTCGATTTGCATAGCATTCTGATTTCCGCCGGATTCGACGCTCACGGTGGCGCTGAGCGTTGAGAGGGGAGCTTCGGGTATGCATTGCCTGCCGAGAGCCGCAATGTCGACGTTTTGCGCATGGCAGCCCACAGAGAGCGCGATGACAATGGCAGAGAGAACCAATTTCATTTGTTCTGTGCCTCGTAGAGCGGAATCGCCCAGAGGTCGGCCCAGTCCTGCGCAGCGAGATGCTGAATGGCAGGGATAGAAGTATTCCGCGCCCAATAGAGGTTCGAGGGCGCTATCAGCATCTCTGGATTTCGCGCCATTGTTTCGACGGCCGGCCAGAAGACAAGCTGTTCGTAGCAGAGCAGAACACCGGCGCGGCGGTTCCAGACGCGAATGGCGGCTGGAAAGCGGAGCGAGAGCGGGAAGCCGCGGCGGGATTCTCCAAGCTGCCACATTCCGAGGGGAATGGGCACGCGCTGGACGTAGGAGAGATGTTCGGAGTATCCACGGGAGAGCAGGACGTTGCGGCTGGCTTCGGTGTTGGGAATGGGAATGGTCGTGCCGATCAGGACACCCGTGCGTTGTCGGCCGAGTTGCATGAATGTGGAGGCCCAGCGCGCGTCATGCGCGGCGCTCCAGTCCGGGATGACCGATTCAGGGAAGATCACGAGAGCGTTGGGGTGAGCGAGAGCAATTTGCTGGATTGTACGCTCAGCTTGTTGTTCGCCTGGTCCAGATTCATTGCCGAAGTTGGTATTCGCTGCAACGATATGTGGATCGGCGGTAGGCCGGACGAACCGCGCATGAACAGCGAGTGAAGCGAGGATGAGCACGGCGAAGACGAGTAGCGTTCCCAATCGTCTGTAAGCCGCAATCAGCGTGAGCGGCAGAGCAAGACCGAACCAGCGTGTACCTGGAAACCAGATGCCCGCAGCAATCAGCGGATGAGCCACGGTTACAAGGCTCAAAGGAGGCAGGGCAAGAATTGCGAGTGAGCCAATTGCCGAAAGCGGTAGAAAGCGCCGGTGATAGAAGAGAACCCACGGCAAGGAACCGAGAGCGGTCAGAGCGGTCCAAATGACAATCGGCTTGCCGAGATGGTGGCCTGTCCCGAAGAAGCTCTGCGCGCCGGGAATCACTGGCCACGTCGAGGCGGCGTTGTAGAAGATGGCGCTGAGTGTGTCGAGGCGGCGGCGTGCGTGAATGTACACGAATGGGTAAAGCAGCGCCAGAAAATGCAGGGTAGGTTTGCCGCTCCAACCGAGTCCGCCGATCAAGACGGCGATTGCGAAGAGTGCGATGGAATTCCCGTTGTCGGGCAAGTGCCGCTCTTGAAGGATCATCGCTCCTGGCCTCCTCCGAGTGCCGGGTGAGAGGCACGCTCCACAAGCAACGGGCGGAGCCAACGGTGGACGCTTTTGATCGGTATCGGTCCGAAGTACCGTGAATCAAAGCTGCGCGGGCTGAAGCTGCTGACGACCCAAAGCTCCTTGGGGCCGACGCGGTATTCTCCAACGGGGAATGAGCGAAGGAATTGCCCTTTGGAGTCGCGCTCGATCGGCGCAGAATTCTTGAGCAGCCGTCCGTTGATGCTGACGCCTGTGGCCGAGACCGTGACGAGATCGCCGGGCCAGGCCACTACAGGTTTGATAAGCGGCGAAAATCCATCGGGGCACGTGCGCATGGGGTCGCGGTAATTCGGTTCATCCTTCATCGACGGCCAGCGACGGTCGGGGCAAAAGAAGACGTAGGGGGCGGGCGAGCGAATCGCGGCCTCCGAGTCGAACTGCTCACGGTAGAGGCCAAAGGGCGCCGAATGCGTGCAGTTGAAGACGACACCGAAGCCGGTCCAGAGAAACATGGTGACGATTGCCAGAGCGCCAAGCGACAGAAAGACGACACGTAGGCTCGCAACCCAGCGAAGAATTCGAGCGATGCAACGCTTAGACAGGCCAATCACGGATGCTCTCCTCAAGGAAGGACGGGACGCGCTTCGCGTCGTTCATGCGGCGAATCTCGTTTTGGTGAGTCGTGGCTTCCTCCGGTTTCGTGCCCGAGGCAATGCGGAAGGCGCGAATGACGTGGATTTCGTAGATCGTGCCCGGCTCCCGGCCTGTATTCGCTTCTTCGGGTCGTGGGCGGGCATCGCGCCGGATGAGCTGGCCGGTCACATGGACGTTGTCGCCCTTCTGAAAGGACTTGGCGGCAATGGCGCTTTCACCAAAGAAGGTGAGCGGAATGAATTGCCGGTGCTCGACGGTCTTGCCCTGGGTCTCGTAGTACCAGCTCTGGGCGAGGCGGGCGCGAATAAACTGGCGGCCGCCGGCATCGGAGACGGTCGGCTGGTCAGTCAGATTGCCCGCAAGGATGACCTGATTAAGGATTTCCATTGAGCTTTTCCTCGAAGTTGATCTCGTCGAGAGCGCCGCGAATAACGCTCGCGAATTCGCTGTCCTCGGGTTGGGCGGCAAACGCATGATCCGCGGCTTGGCCGGCCGCTGTTGGGAATACCGGCGGCTTGAGTTTGGTGCGGGCCAGCAGCATTTCGTTCGTGAAGTAGAGACTCTGCGCGCCATAGATCGGCGCGACGCCATTGATGAAGATCAGCATGTCGCCAGGGGCAATGATTTTGCTGTTGGGGTCGTTTGAGGCTTTCTGTGGAGGCTTGATGCGGCGAATTTCATCGACGGTGATGAGCGGGCGCTGGATTTGCTCAACGCTGCGGAAGATGTGTTTGAGGTAGAAGTCGGTGCGCTGGCCGCTGTAGTTGACTGTCTCCTTCTCGACGGTCATGTTGCCGCTCAGCTCGGAGAGATTTTTGCAGGTCTGGAGATTGTCGGTTTGGAAGGCGGCCTTGATGTAGCAGTTGTCGGTGATCGACTCGTTCGGTCCGTACTCCTCGACGATCTGTGTGAGCGTCTGTGCGATCAGGTAGGGTTTGATCTTGTAACCGGCCATGAGGCTCATCGCCGATGCCAGATTCGGAATCTTCCTGAGTTCCGGGAACTCGTCGAGCATCAACAATAGATGGTGGCGGTTCTGGTCAAGCTGCTCCATCAACCTGTTAAAGATGAGCTGAAGCATAAGCCGGACGAGCGGGCGGAGCCGGTCGCGGTCCGGTTGCGGCACCTTGAAGTAGAGGCTCATCGGTTTCTCGCCATAGACAAGATCGCGGACGCGGAAGTCTGAGCGCGAGACGGTCTTCTGGACGATTGGGTCGTCATAGAGCGTCATGGGCGTGACAATGCTGGACTGGATGCTCGACGCCTCTCGGTCGGCACGGTTGAGTTGCCGCTGAACGGCCTTGCTCACATAGGGATGGGTGAAGGTCGGCTTGCCATTGTGATCAAACCAGTGCAGACGCGGCTCCGACTTGCCGCCGGGCATATGGACGGTCTTCTGCATCTCGATTAACACATCGGTGAAGTCCATGCCCGGTGTCGAGTAGTGGGCGAGCACATCGGGCAAAGTCGGCTCACGGGGCGGGACGAGATTCCGGTAGACGTAGCCAAGATGAATGATGCCAGCCGAGACAAGATCGACGGCGGCGTCCTCAAAGTGCTTGTAGAGGTTGTCGTCGTCGCCGTGGCGGATAACCGCGTTGGCAATGGTTTGCGCGTCGGCGATTTCGTAGTCCGTCTCCCAGCGGATTTCAGAGAGGGGGTTGTAGCAGCAGCTCTCCACTGGCAGCGTCGGCGCGAACTTGAGAACACGCTGGCCGATGGCGTGGCGGAATCCGGCGGATTTCTCCCAGTTCTCGCCCTTGAGGTCGTAGACGAAGACGCTCTGCCGCCACTGGCAGAGCGTAGGGATGATGGCGGAGACGCCCTTGCCGCTCCGGCTGGGGGCGAAGAGCAGGACCGGCTCCGCGCCAGAGTGGAGCAGGTAATGAATCTCCTCGGTCTTTGGATCGCGCCAGCCGCCGATGTAGACCCCGTCGGTCGCGTCGAGCAGGCCGAGCTTTTCAATGTCTTCGCGCGTGGCCCAGGTCGCCGATCCGTGCAGGTTCATCAGGCTGTCGGTGCTCTTGCGGTCGCGGATGAGCGAGAGAAACCAGTAAGTCAGATAGGCAAAGAAAATGCCTCCGATGATGGTAGCGCCGCAGGCCATCCAGAGATCCATGCGGACGCCGGAGCTGATAAGGCGGCTACCGGCGAAGTGCTTCCAGAGCATCAGCGCAGCAAAGGGCTGGTAGACAGGCGTACCGTCGAATCGAAAGAGCGGTTCCCTCATTTCGATGGGGTTGTGAAGCCGGATGGCGAGCCACTCGGTCGCCGTGCCCGCAACGAGAGTGAAGGCGAGAAGCGCGCCGAAAAGCGAGCGAAGATTCCAGCCGCCCTGCCATCGGGGCCGGTTGGGGAGAACGTAACCGGGAGGGGCGTTTTTGCCGTTCTTCATGGAATGCCTCCTTGAAGCGCAGTGTACATTCCAATAGATAGTTTGGCAAAACCGTTCGCTGCTTGTTTACTGGCCGCCGATTTAGGTTACGTCATTCAGTGGACTGCTCGCGTTACGCCCATTCGGCAGAGTCCATGACACTTGCCGTTACTGATTCGGCCTCAATGAGCGTTGGAAGTGGTGTACCACATCAGGAAGTTTCCCGTATGCCTCGTGCATTTCTTGGTGTCTTTGGGCGGCTATCAATAACCCTTTGCAGGTATGCCTTGTGCCGGGCGATTGCACGTTCTTCTACGGGAATGATTTCGTGGAATCCCTGATTGAGATTTCTAGCCATTCGCATGACCAGTCCGACAATCCGGTGAGCGGATTCCTGGCTCTCGTGTATCGCCTGCTTTAGGCGAACGGTGCTATCGCCGCTTTGTTCAATATACTGAACGTCAGCCTCGCCGCCATTGTGTTCATAGACGTGCCTTCGATAGAACATGAGGGCACCAAACCTTTCGTCTTCAGCACTCACACCTGCCGTGATGTTTATATCGAATGTGCCTTTCAACTCTGTAGTCACCGCAGCGAGATTGTGGAATCGGGCGGACTCCAAACGATTCTTCCGGGCTGGCGTCATCGGTACTCTTCTGACGAGCTCTTTCACATATTGGCTAACTAACGAATCGAACGCAGCAACGGTATCTCTCACGCAGTCTTCATAAGGGCCGCCCCCATTGATCCGTTCACGGATAGCGGTCATGGTCTTTTCCAACTCCGCCACATCATTGCGGCTTCCACAGACTGAGCAATAGCCGAACCTTCCAAGGATGTCCTCGTGGCTGTCGCATTCGGAGCAGGTGAACCTGTTTTGCTGGCTCTCCTCCGCGTAGTAGAACGGGGGTTTCTCTTCACTCCCAACGGCATCCGCAACCGCATCAAGGTCAATGACGTATTCACCATCTTCCTGATGTGATAGAGCATCTTGAAAAGCTGCGGAATATTGTTGAACATAGCGTGCCTGCGCGTCAGTAAGAAATTCATGTGGTGCGCCGCTCCGCCCACAATATGCACAGAATGTTGACGGCGACCTGCTCCTCCAGTACCGATTGCAGGCACGGCACTGCCGCCCGTACATTCCTTCGCTATCGGAGAAAACATAGACCTGAAAACAACCGGGTACCGGCCCCGGATCGTGTGGCGAACCCATTCCGCCTAGTACTGCGGTTGCAATCGGAATGCCGGGCGGAAGCACATGAATCGAATAAAAACTGCTGGCGACCGGTCGACAATGCCTGAACTCAATCGAATAGGCCCGACCTTCAGGGCGGGTGAGGATTCGGATAGTGATTGTTCCACCCGAATGCGCTATTTCGCGGAACTCTTCTTTCGGCTTCGCGGCCTCGGCGGTCATTGATGTTTACCTCAAATGGAGGTAGCTAGTTTACTCCGTAGAGATACCGCTATGCACACGTTTGGATTAATCTCCGCATACGGCCTCTGCTACAGGTTTCCATGGGTATCGTTTTTGCAAGACTAGAAACCCCGGCTTATCGTTCGGTCCATCATCCTCGAACGGAGCGTCTTGTTGAATTCTCCCATCCAGCCTTTGTCTGATTCGCCGGTAGTGAGATTCATGACGCGCATCCGGCGGACGATGGAATCGAGCGCCTTACCGTCGCGGAGGATGTCCTTGTCCTGGCCTGCAGATGAAGCGTAGAGCTGCTCGGGATTACTGCGCAGACTGTCGATGACGACGATATTCCCCGGCTGGAGGTCGCCCCGCGCCCAGGCAGAGCGCAGCGGCGCGTCGTGGCGGATGATCTCGATCTTCCCCTCAGTGGTCTCAAAGATTGTCTGGAGCGCGCCGGTGCGCTCGTCTTCGCTATTGAGGAGCACCCGCCCAATCAGCCTTTTTGAGCAGGTGGAATACTCCATCGGCGCGTGAGGGTCGCTGATGGCCACGCCGCAGCGGAAGAGAGTCCGCGCTCGATCCTGAATGTCTTTCATGTTCTGGAGCTGGCTCAAGAAGTCGGATCGAACCTGCCATTCACCGTGAGGAAGCGGCTTGGCCACGCCGAGGCGGGCAAGGTGGCGCAGTCGGGAGCCTTCTGAGAGATTTCTGGCGTAATCGAGGTTCCTGAATTCTTTTCCGTTGGGAGACGGAACCAGGCGATCAGCCAAACGACGGTCAAGGGGAGTACGACGATTTGCTGTCAGCTCCGCCTGCTTTTGCTCTTCTATCTCCTCCAAAGTGCGTGGACCAAGCTGCCGGGTCAGGGATTCTTGTACTGCCTCTCTCAGACCGCGCCGGATCAGATCGCGCGGAAGAGTGAACTCCGCTCCGGAACGGAGTCGGTCTCGGAGGACTATATGGACGTGAGGATGATCCGTGTTCCGGTGGACCACTGCTCCCCATTCAACTGTCCCGGAAACTTCTTTCTCGATGCGATGGATGACTTCCTGAGTTGTTCGCTCAAGGTCCGCGCCTGGGTCTTCCGGCGAGAGAATGATTTTGAAGAGACGCCGGTCGCCGGCCTTCTGCCAGCCGTCGGCGAGCGATCCAAGAGACTGCTCCTTCGCCAGACCAGATCGCTCGGCGTCGTGATTCTCTCGGTCCCCCTTGGCGCTTTCCCGCTCGATGTAGGTTCCGTGAGCTTTCCAGCCCCCACGTGTCCGGGCGGCTGAGTATCGAACATTGACGATGGCGCGGCGCTGGAAAGGCGATGTTCTGGGTGAACCGGGTGAATAGGAGGCAGTTCCGCCGCTCTTGCCTCCTGATTTCGAAATGCGGGCAACCATGCGCGCAAGGCGAAAGAGATTTCTGGCCGTTCCGGTCATGCGTGGGATCGAAGACGGAATCTGTTTTACGCGGCCTGGGCGAAGCTGGCCGCTCCGCTCCCGGTCTTCACGTGCCGTTTTCTCGTTTCGGATTCGACGGGGCATTTCAGATCACTCCTTGCCGGTCACGCTCACCGGCTCAGCGCCATCGGCCAGGCCCAGTTCACTGGCTCCATAGGCGCCGGAATCTCGACGCCGTTGGAACTCTCTGGCTGCGGTGATGTTGACTTGCTCGTAGATTTGAGTCGCGCGGCTGCGCGCACTCCGGAGCATGGGTTCCGGCACTTCGGGGAGTACCGTCAGCGCGTACTTGATGAAGGTGTCGGTCAGTGCCAGATGGAGTTGCGAGACGGTTTCAAGGGCTTGAAGCCGATGGCCGATGTTATCTGAGAGATTGCCGAACAGGCTGTAGACGAGTTGGATCAGATCGTCGCGCTGGTCGGTTGCCACGTTAACGATGTACTCGAATACTTCATTGTCGCTTTTGGCGTGAAGCTGCGACTTGATGGCGGCGATGCGTTCGGCCTGCGGCCGCTTGAGACGAATGGTATAGCGAACGATCTCTTTCGGTTTCGGTCTGGGCATGGCGACACTATACCGCAATGTACATCTCATATCAATGACGCACGGAGGGGGTCTCTAAAGTACGCGAGTGCGTCACAAAACCTCGCGAAAAACAAACGGGATGCAGACAGAAACCCTTCAAAGCGCGTCTGCGCTTTATGTTCCACTACTGCCTTACCTGCTGATACCCGTGCTCCAAACTGAACCCGGCCGCGGCCTGACGGCCACGGAAAGACGCAAGCGCAGAGGGCAGACAAAGACTCACGAAACCAGACAAAGCTTCATTAAGGCTCATATTCTCCGCGAGTGCGCTGAGTGTGAGGCTTTGTGAGCATTAATGAGCCTTCTTGAGCAGATATGATTCAAAATCTGCCCTCTCAGGCTTGCATTCGTGGCGGGCAGAGGCGATACTCTACTGCAATGCACATTGCTACACGGAAGGCGGCACCTGAACTCGAATCTCTGCTGGAACGCTTCGACGAGCGACGCGAATTGTTGCCGCTCAAGGCGCGCCTTCTTAAGGGGATGGTCAGCGAACTGCGGGCGGTTTATGCCGTCGGTCTTCCATGGAGAGCGATCTGGCGGGCATTGGCCGAGCGTGGGTACGAAGGCAGCTACCGGCAGTTTTGGCGGATGGCCGTTCGTCTGACCGGCTTGCCATCTCTCAAAACGAAGGATCGCAGGAACCTCCGCCCCCGGAGCGGGGAAAAGGTGTTGCACCCCGCTTCAAGCAGCGAATCACAGCAACCGAACACGAATTCCAACAATCAGGAGAAACCCGAATGGCAAATTCAGAGGGAAGAATTGATGGCCCGGCTGGACCGGGAAGCGGAGCAGAACCGGCAAAGGGAGGAGCGGCTACGGCCTGTGAAAATATTCAAGCCGAGTCCATTTGTGGGCAGAGGCGAGGAGTAGCCGCGGAACTGGGCATGAAACCCAAGCGGGTCGTCTTTCCCATCGCCGGCAAAGGCGGCGTCGGCAAGACGACGGTGGTGGCGACTTTGGCGGAATGGTATGAGGAGAACTCCTGCCGGGCGGATTTGCTCGACATGGACCCCGACAACAAGGCCGAGGGCTCGTTCAAGGCGCTGTTTTCGCAGGCACACAAACTCCCGGCCCTCGAAAGCTGGACCTACGACAAGCTGCTCGGGATTTCGCTCGAATCGACAGCCGACGTGATTCTTGCCGATCTGGGCGCGGCCCAAGGGCACCGGATGATTCCGTGGTTTCGGGAGTTCTATCGTGTTATGCAGGACTCCGGTCTCGAACTGCGCTGGACGGCGCTCGGCGTCGTCGATGGGGACATTGCCTCCGCACGGTCGGTTATCGAGTGGGGCGAAGAGCTGCAGAACACCGTCGATTACATCATCGTCCACAACTACTATCAGGACGGCGTTCCCTCAGCCTGGGAGAATCCCAAGCTGGCTGCCGACGTTGCGGCGTTCCGCGAAGCGTTTTCCCCTGCCGAGATTCGGATCGACGCGCGGCGGCCGGACCTCCAGAAAATGATGCGCACGATGAATGTCACGCTCAGCGACGTGGGCGAGCGGCGGACGACCGTGCCGGAACTGCGTGCGCCCGACATGACCTTGCGGGCCAGAACATACCGTTTCCGCGCCTTCAGCCAGTTCACCGAGGCGAGAAAGGTTCTCCTCCCATGAGTGCAAGTCCTGTTCTCACAGCCGACAAGACCGCATGGATTCGCGATCTCGTCTTCTTGGCATTCCCTGAAGGCGAGGCCCGCGAGCGAGTCCTCATCGATCTGGTTCAGCAGTTCTCGAAGATGGACCCGGAAGATCCCGAGTGGCTGCGCTACAAACTGAGCATTGTGGAGTGCCGGGCGCTGGAGAGCACGGCGCGCGGTCTTACGGAAGCCGCGACGGAGCAGGCGCGGCTCCGCGGCGTGACGCGCGAAATTGCCGACTTCGCCGCGACACAGATGAAGGGATCGATCGACTCCGCTGCGCAGACGACCCGGCAGTTGCTGGAAGACGTGCAGGCCAGCCTGCATGAGGCCATTGCCGGCGACGCGATACTCAAGAGCTATTCCGAAGAGACTCGAAAGCACTTCTCCGCCGTCATCAAGTCGCTGGTTGATGATGCACTGACCCGCGCCGTGAACTTGGCGCACGGGCGCATGGACGAGTGGGTCAAGAAAACCTTGGAACACTCGAGGGCCGAAGCCAGAAAGGCATTGACCGCGGCTAACGACGACTTCAAAAGCAAGCTCATGGGCGTATGGGGAAAGCTGCTCTGGGCCTGCATCGGCGGCGGCCTGATCGCCGGGGTAATCCTCTTGGCTGGTGGGTTTTGGCTTGGGCGGAACTGGTAGCTCTTTATAATCAACAACTTTAATGAGGGAAGACTTCTCATGCTGATCGTATTTTTGAAAGACCATTATCACTCGGTTGGCACGCATCGTCGAATATAATCCTGAGAAGGAAACCATGTCATGAACATGCGTGGAAGCGCTTCTCTCAATCCCTGTCTTCATGTCCTCGACAGCAGCGCACAAGAGACATTGACGAATCCGGACGAAATGCTTGTCCATGTACCCGGATTGCCGATGGAGCGCGTCGAGGCTGCACAATCCATCAGCCGCACTTTTGCATTCAGGCTTCCCGGCTTCTACGCCGAAAAGGTCCTTTTGGGAACTTCCGATGACCCTCTCTTGGATCTGGTCTTTCCGTCAATTGATGAACTTGCCGACGGAGATGAGCTATGGGACGCGACACCATCACCATATCGCGCCAGCGATAGCACATTTTGGGTTCAGAAGTATGAATATCAAGGGCTGATCAGGTTGACAACTGCTTGCTCCGGCCTGTGTCGCTTTTGCTATCTGAAGAAGAAAAACGCGCGTAGATCCGTGATGAAAGTTCAGGATGTCGACCAAATCTTCGACAATCTTGAAGACCGCGGGGCCAGTCTTCGGGAGGTAATTCTGAGCGGCGGCGATCCGCTTTGCTCTCCAACCGATGTTTTGGAAGCCATTGCAGCGCGCATGAATCGTCTCAATTCGTTGCTGAGGCACAGTCGATTGCATGTCACAATCCATACTAGGGAGCCGGTATGGAATCCTGTCCGGCTCTTGCGTCATCAAGTATTGCTCAAGGCTCTAGGCGCCCTCAAGCCCAAGACCTACATGATCAACGTTCTCCACCCGAGAGAGGTGACTGAAGAGTTCCGGGAAGCGTGCTCGGCTCTTTCGGAGGTCGCTGGGCCGAACGCTCGACCGGTGCTCCTCTGCCAACATCCAATATTCCGGGGTGTTAACGATTCGGTTGAAATTCTAGACGAACTTTACACAAAGCTCTTGCAATGTTCACCACCGGTTCTTCCCTATTACCTTGTCCATCCCTTTTATAACGGGACACTTCCCAAACACCGACTGAGCATTTCTGAGTCGCAGCGTATCCTTCAAGAACTCGCTCGAAGGCCGGGATGTCTCACTCCCCGGCTCGTGGTTCCGACGCCAATTGGGAAGTGTCAAATAGGGCCCTACGAAAGCCTGATCAAGAACGAAGACCATTACGTAATCACAACCAAAGATGGTCGGACGGTAGCACTGCCATGAGTTCCGAAATCGAGATAACGAGCGCAACCGTTTGGGACGACCAACAAGTCACGCGTTGGGCCGGCCTTGGTGATTCAGCACGACGGGTCGCTTCTGTGTTTGGTTGCCGTCAGCAGCAACTGATTGGGCATGGTCGCGCTCCCGGCGATGTTCCGGTCGTTACTGACGAAGCGATAGTGCGACATTCAGCGGTGGCGAGAAGTGTGGGGCTGGAGTTTCTTTATCTTCTAAATGGACGTTGTGAGCATCTGCAAGTCGGAACTCCGAGCGTTCGCGATCAACTGATAGCAGACATCGATTGGATTGTTCAGACCGTACGGGCCACAAGTATCGTAGTTGCCGATCTGCGCGTAGCGCGCCTGATTCGTTCCCGATACTCAAGGCGGGCAGTCGGCCTTCGGGTTTCAACAATCGCAGCCGTAATGAAGGCTGAGGATCTTGAGCCCTGGCTACCGCTTGATGTTGACGGAGTCGTGTTGCACCATGATGTCGCACGTGATTTTGAGCTTTTGCGAGATTTCGGAGCCACTCTCCGCAGACGTGCAGCGGATACCCATTTGGAGTTGTTGGTAAATGAGAGCTGCTTACATGGCTGTGCATTTCGAGATGCGCATTACGCGAGACTAGCAGGGGCTCCACTAAACTACATTGAGGGATTTCAACAGAACTGCAATCTTCCCAAGTTTCGAGATCCGTCACTACTGCTCTCCGCCAACTGGATTCGTCCTGAGGACCTTACTATTTACCGCGAACTTGGCATTCGCCGGTTCAAAGTGGCGGGTCGTGAAATGCCAGGACCCTGGCTTGACCGTGCCGTGCAAGCATTCGTTGTTGGTTCTTACCGCGCGAATCTTGTAGATTTGCTCACAATGACGCCACCTGGCCTTGGCGTCGCTGCTGCCGATGTTGCTTATCTCGATAACACTGCCTTGTCTGATTTTCTTCAACGGCTCCGCACGTGGCGCGGACCACAACGTGCCTTTTATCGCGACATGGCGGCAGAACTCTGGCGTCGCGGCGCACTGCGCGTGAACGACCCTGGCTCTGAATATGAATTTGATCGAGGAGCACCTAAGTGTGTACAAGCTGGCCAACATTACGGTACGTTATGTGGCTTGCGGTCTCTAAGTGATCCGGTTTACAGAAATCGAGAACGAGCCTTTGACAAGCTCGTTAATATTTCGTCAGTGCATTGAGCACAAATCATGTAAGAAGCGAACCGGGAAGGAGTAAGGTTCAAATGAAGAAGACGGCATCATTCATTGGCCTTGGCATTATTGCGGCCGCACTCGCGCTCTTTCTTTGGACTAGGCAGAGCACTAATGCAGGAACAGTGAAAATAGGAATCATTCTTCCTTTATCTGGGAGCATGGCTGAGTACGGCCAGAATGCCAAGGACGGACTAACCCTTGCTGCCGAAGAATTGGCGAAGAGAAGCAACATAAAGAAGATTGAATTGGTATATCAGGACACTAAAGACGCACCACAAGACACCGTTAACGCAGTTCGCCGATTGATTGACGTCGACGGTGTACATTTCATCATCGGGGGTCTGACAAGTTCAGGTGTCCTTGCCGCGAAGCCGTACGTTGAGCAGCGCGGCGTTCTTCTATTTAGTCCAGCCGCGTCAGCGCCCGGGATTCCTGATGGCAAATTCGTATTCCGCAATTGGCCAGCTGACGACTCGATGTCCAGACAATTTGGAGATGTCATATATCGCCGCGGAATACGTAAGGTTGCTATCCTCTACGTATCGAACGACTACGGCAATACAAATGCTAATGGCTTTGCTTCCGCCTTTGAATCGCTGGGGGGAACAGTCTCTTTTCGACGCGCTTTTGCGCAGGGTACAACCGATTTCAGATCCTTGGTTACCCAACTCTCAGGTCTTCAGGGAATTGAGCGTGTCCTAGTTGTAGCGTATCCGGACGAGTACAGAGCCTTCTTTCAGGAACTTGCGAAATCCCCTGTCAAGCCATCGACGATATTGACATATGACACCTTTTACAGCCCAGAACTCGTAAAGGAGATTGGTGGGCTCACCGAAGGTGTTGTTTGTGCAGTGGCAGCAAAACCGGGAGATGGTTACGCTCCCCGACTAGCTTTTGTCAAAGCCTACGAAGGGAGGTTTAAAAACCAGAACGGGTCACCGAAGGAACCGGGGCTTGTCAGTGATACTGCGTACGATGCTTTGATCTTAGTTGCAACGAGCATCAGCAAGACTGATGGTAGACCGAGCGCAGCTGCGGGCTATCTATTGCATAGCATTAAGGACTACCCGGGTGCAGCAGGGATAACGAACTTCACCAGTAGTGGTGACATAAAAGGCAGTCTCGCACTTTACGAGGTGAGGGCGGGGAGTTTTGTACCACTTGGCCTATGATGATAGCACTCCAACACGGCCTTAACACCCTCGAGATTGCGGGCCTGTACTCTCTCGTTGCTTATGGTTTCTATTTTGCCTCAATTAGCACACGTCACTTCTCATTCGCGGCAGCCCTCGGATTCTTGATTGCTCCCTACTGCGCACTGAATTCGAAGTGTGGCTCATCCATGTTTACTGTGTCCCTATTGGGACTCAGTCTATGTGGTGTAGTTGGTCTTGCCTATCAACTTGCATCGGCTTATTTGAGTAGGAAAGGTGCTAGAGAAGGCCAATTACTCATCGTGTCACTGGCATCCATGAGCATTGGCGAGAATGTAATTACATTGTTGTTTGGTAGTTCCAGCCAGACTACTTCAATGAACATTGCCTTTATCGATAAAGTTTGGCCATGGGCCCGGGTCTCGTTCTCGCAGGTAACTGTGGTCGCCCTAGCTTGGGGTGCGCTGGTTGCCATTCTGGTCGCATGGCGCAGTTCGCT
>Ga0335071_10002006_pt1 | contig 21980 bp, 20 predicted proteins | sample Lox_Sample_15_FD_206724 | JGI IMG/M metagenome (GOLD analysis project Ga0335071, IMG submission 206724) | Soil microbial communities from Loxahatchee National Wildlife Refuge, Florida, United States - Lox_Sample_1.5 | ecosystem: Environmental > Terrestrial > Soil > Wetlands | place: USA... | reverse complement strand
CGCCGGCATCGGCATCTCGACCTGCCTCGAGCCCAGCGGCGGCAACTCGGCGTTCGAGCCCCTGCTCAACCCCAAGAACGACACGACGACGTGGATGGACTCGTGCCTCGTGCGCGTGGACCTGTCCGGTGCAGTCACCGGCGTCATGGGCACCTCGTCATCGGGGCAAGGACATGAAACGCTCGTCTCGACGGTCGTCGGCGAGATCCTCGAGCGCGATCCCGCCTCGATCCGCGTGATTCACGCGGACTCGCTGAACGCGCTGCCGTCGAACAGCCCGGTCGGCAGCCGCATGGCGATCATGCTGGGCGGTGCTGCCGCCGGTGCCGCGCGCCAGATCAAGGAGGCGCTGATCCGCATCGCCGCACACCAGTTCGAATGCGCGGTCGAGGACGTCGAGTATCGCGACGGCAACGCCAACGTGAAGGGCGTGCCCGATAAGCGCATCACCTGGGACCAGATGGTGACGATCGCGCACCGCAACTGGCACAAGATGCCGCCCGGCCAGGAGCCTGGACTGCAGGCGAAGTTCGTGTGGGAGGTGCCGACCGGCGGCGGCCTGCCGACGCCGGAGGGGCGCGTCCAGATCTATCCCTGCTACTCGTTCGAGACGCATATCATCTACGTCGAGATCGATCCCGATACGGCGGCGCCGCAGCTCAAGCGCTACGTGTGCGGGCACGATTGCGGCGTCATGATCAACCCGGATATCGTGCACGGGATGACCTATGGCGGCATCGCGCACGGCATCGGCGCCGCCCTCTACGAAAAATTCAGCTATGACGACAACGGCCAGCTCACCAGCGGCACGTTCATGGACTACCTGATCCCGAGCGCGCTCGAGGTGCCGCCGGTCGCGATCGTCGACCACTGCACGCCCTCCCCGCTCACCTCGTTCGGTCAGAAGGGGTCGGGTGAGGCCGGTTATCTGGGTGCCCCGGCGGCCATCGCCAACGCGATCAACGACGCGCTGGCGCCGCTCAACGCCGAGGTCAACGAGCTGCCGATCTCCCATCTCGCCATCTGGCAGGCGATCGACGCCGCACTGTCGCGAACCAAGTCGTCACCGCGCGCCTGAACTGGAGTCTTCATGAAGACCCTCATCATCGACATCCACGCACACTTCATCCCGAAATGCCTGTACGACCGCTTCGATGCGAACGCGGCGAAGTTCCCGGGCGTGAAGCTCACGCGCGACGACAAAGGTGTCCGCATGCAGTTCCCGGGCACCGAGCCGACGCGGCCGATCTCGCCCAAGCTGTCCGACCTCAATGACCGCCGCGCCTGGATGGACAAGAACGGCATCGATCATCAGCTCGTGGGTGGGTGGCTCGACAGCTTCGGCTACGAGCTGCCGGCGCAGGAGGGCCTCGCCTGGAGCCGCTTCATCAACGAGTGCATGTGGGACCAGCTGCGCGAGGAGACGCGCTTCACCCCGCTTGCGACCGTGCCGCTCCAGGACGGCAGGATGGCCGCCGACGTTCTCGGCGAGACGATGGCGAAGGGGTTCGGCGGCGTCATGATCGGGACCTTGCCCAAGGGCATGGCCGGCAACCTCGACGACCCCTCGCTCGACCCGTTCTGGACCGCTGCCGCGAAACTGGGGGCCGCCGTCGTCCTGCACCCGATGTTCATCTGCGGCGAGCCGCGGCTCAACGACTACGACCTCGTGAACGCGATCGGCCGCGTGGCCGATACGTCGATCGCGGTGTCGCGCCTCCTGTTCTCGGGCCACCTGCTGAAATTCGCGGGCATGAAATTCATCCTCTGCCACGGCGGGGCGGCGCTGCCGTTCGCCCTCGGCCGGCTGATCCGCAACCATCAGATCTCGCAAGGCAAGTACGCCGACCCGCGGAAGGGCTTCGAGGCCATGTACTTCGACTCCTGCGTGTTCGACGCGGAGGCATTGGAGTTCCTCGCGAAAAAAGCCGGGGCCGACCGCCTGATGCTGGGCTCGGACGCGCCGTTCCCGATCGGCGATCCTGAGCCGAAGAAGGTGGTCGAAATGGCCGGATTCACACCCGAGCAACGGGCCAAAATCCTTGGTATAACGGCACAAAGCGTGTTCCGCCTCCGGGCGGATTCAGCGCCACCGCGCTTCTGAAGGCGCGCCATCGGAGGGGAGAGCACATGTTGAGACGATTGACCGGAAGCCTGCTGGCCGCTGCACTGGTCGTGGCGGCATCGGCCGCAAACGCCGCCGACACCTACCCGACCAAGCCGATCCGCCTGGTCCTGCCGTTCGGCGCCGGCGGGGCGGCCGACGTTACCGCCCGCCTGGTGGCGCAAAAATTGAGCAACACGCTGGGCCAGCAGGTGATCGTCGACAACAAGCCGAGTGCGGGCGGCATCGTCGCGGCCCAGGTGGTGCTCAGCCAGCCTTCCGACGGCTACGACCTGCTGTTTGTTACCAGCGGAACGGCCATCAGCGCCGGCCTGTTCAAGCAGCTGCCCTTCGATCCGCTGAAGGATCTCGAGCCGATTTCGCTGGTCGGCGCGTTCCCGATCCTGATCCTGGTCGACAAATCATCGCCGATGACGAGCCTCAAGGGCCTGATGGATGCGATGAAGGCCAAGCCGGGCACGGTCAATGCCGGTGCGGTCAACATTGGCAGCACGCAGGACCTCAACGCCGAGCTGTTCAAGTCGCTCTCCGGCCTCGACTTCCAGATCATCCCGTTCAAGACGACACCGGACCTCGTGGGAGCGCTGAGCGGCCACCAGATCGACGTCGCGTTCGAGATCGTCACTCCCGTCCTCGGCATGGTGAAAGGCGGCCAGCTGCGGGCGCTCGCGGTCAGCTCGGCGGCGCGGTTCTCCGGGCTTCCGTCCGTCCCGCCGGTAAAGGAGAGCGGCGTGCCGGGCTTCGACGTCTCCGCCTGGAATTCGATTGCCGCCAAGGCGGGAACGCCCAAACCGATCATCGACCGGCTGAACCAGGACATTCAGAAGGCGCTCGCCCAGCCCGATTTGCGGGAGAAATTCGCCGAGCTCGGCATCGACCCGCGCGGCGGCACGCCCGCCGAGGCAAAGCAGCTTCTGATGAGCGAGGTCCCGAGATGGGCCAAGGTCATCAAGGACGCGCACATCCCGCTGAAATGAAGGGGCCGTGATGCGCAGCTTCGCGCGTTGTCTTCTTGCCATCGCCGGCATCACCGCGGTCTTCGCGACGGGCGCCGAGGCGCAGAATTATCCGACACGCCCGATCCGGCTCATCATCGGCTACGGCCCCGGCGGGGTTGCGGACATCACCGCACGGCTCGTGGCGCAGAAGATGTCCGAATCACTGGGCCAGCAGATCCTGATCGACAACCGCCCCGGGGCCGGGCAGATCAGCGCAGGGGAGGCCGTCGCCAAGGCGGACCCCGACGGCTACACGCTCCTCTCCTTGAACAACGGCAACGCGATCAGCGCCGCCCTGTTCAAGAAGCTGCCCTTCGACACCGTGAAGGACTTCGCGCCGATCGCGCCGTTCGGGTTCTTCGGAATCTTCATCCTGGTCAACAACCAGGCGCCGTTCAAGAGCGTCAAGGACATGCTCGATACGGCGCGCAAGGCCCCGCAGAACTTCAACGTGGGGACCACGAGCGTGGGCAGCACGCAGAACCTCGCCGCCGAGCTGATGAAATCGATGAGCGGCGTTCCGTTCACGATCGTGCCCTTCAAGACCACCGGCGAGTTGCTCACGGCGCTGGAGCGCGGCGACCTGCAGGCGGCCATGGAGAGTCCGGCCACGACCCAGAGCTTCATCAAAGACGGCCGGCTGAAGGCGCTGGCGATCACGACGCCCCAGCGCCAGTCGACATTCCCCGACGTGCCGACGGTCTCCGAGAGCGGGCTTCCCGGCTACGACGTCGTGACCTGGAACGCGCTCGCAGCCCCCGCCAGGACGCCGCGCACGATCATCGACAAGCTGAATGCCGCCGCCCTCAAGGGTGCCGCGGATCCGGACGTTCAGGCCAAGTTCAGACAGCTCGGCATCGAGACCCGCAACCAGACGCCCGAGGACGTCCAGGCGCTGGTGGTTCACGATATTGCGAAATGGCGGCAAGTCATCGAGACCGCTAAAATCCCGCTTCTGTAGTCAATTACCCCCACAGGTTCTTCATGGCGGACGCCAGGCACGGCTATCCCGACCTGCACCAGCATTTGGACGCGCTCAAGGCGCGCGGCCTGCTTCTCCAGGTCGACCGGCCCATCGACAAGGATTCGGAGCTCCACCCGCTGGTACGGTGGCAGTTCGTGGGCGGCCTCGCCGAGGCCCAGCGCAAGGCCTTCCTGTTCACCAACATCGTGGACGGGCGCGGCCGTAAGTACGACATCCCGGTCGTGGTCGGTGCGATCGCCGCGAACCGCGAGATCTACTCGACCGGCATGGGCGCTCCGGTCGAGCAGATCCAGGCGAAATGGGACCACGCGATCGCCCATCCGATAGCGCCCCGGCTCGTCAACCAGGCGCAGTGCCACGAGGTGATCATCGAAGGGGCGGCCTTGCAGGGCGAGGGCAACGGGCTCGACCGGCTGCCGATCCCCATCTCCACACCCGGGTTCGACAGCGCGCCGACCCTCACCGCCACGAACGTGATCACGCGCGACCCCGAGACCGGCGTCCAGAACATGGGCACGTATCGGGCAGCGCTCAAAGCGCCGGACCGGCTGGTGGTGCGCATGGCGACGCGCGTCGGCGGCGCCGGCGGCTATCAGCACTATCTCAAGCACCAGAAGCGCGGCGACAAGACCATGCCCTGCGCGATCGTCCTCGGCTGCCCGCCCTACGTCGCCTTCATGGGACCGCAGAAGCTGCCGATCGGGGTGGATGAATTCACCGTCGCGGGCGGCCTTGCGGGCGAGCCGATCAACGTCGTGCGTGCGCGCACCGTCGACCTCCTGGTGCCGGCCGAGGCCGAGCTGGTGATCGAGGGCCTGATCGACACCGAGTACCTCGAGCCGGAGGCGCCGTTCGGCGAATCGCACGGGCACGTGGCGCTCGAGGAATTCAACATGCCGATGCGCGTCACCGCGATCACGCACCGGAAAAAGCCCGTCATCCCGTCCTACATCAGCCAGGTGGCGCCCAGCGAGTCGAGCGTGATCAAGCGCGTCGCGTACGAGCCGCTATTCTTGAGCCATCTGCGCGACGCGCTCGGCATCCGCGGCGTCAAGCGCGTGTCCCTGCACGAGCCGCTGACCGGGCTTCTGCGCGTCACCATCATCGCCATGGACCGGTCGGCGCCGCGCACGGAGGTCTGGCGCGCGCTCTACGGCGCCGCCTACTTCAAGGGCGATTGCGGCAAGATCTGCGTCGCGGTCAACGAGGACATCGATCCCGACAATGCGGACGCGCTGCTGTGGGCGCTCGCCTACCGCACCAACCCGGTCGAGGATGTCCGGACCCTCGCGCATCGCGGCCAGGGGCACGGCCCCAAGCGCGAGCACGGCCAGGAGGAGGATTCGACCCTTCTTGTCGATGCCACGATGAAGTCGGACATGCCCCCCTTGGCGCTGCCGAAGAAGGAATACATGGAGCGCGCCAAGGCCATCTGGGACGAGCTCGGTCTGCCGCCGCTGCGGCCGCAGCCGCCCTGGTTCGGCTATTCGCTGGGCGACTGGCTGACCGAATGGGACGAGGCGGCGCGGCGCGCGGTCCAGGGACGCTATCTCGAGAACGGCCGCATCAGCGCGCAACACCGCCGCCGCGGCATCAAGCCCGAGACCAAGTTCCGGCCGGACAAGCCCGGCAACGGCTCTTCGGACGAATAGAACCGAGTTGCGGAAGGACAGCATGGCCACGACGACGAAGACGAAACCAGGCGCTCCACAGCCGGCCGCGCTGCCGCGCAGCTATCCCGACCTGCATGACCATCTCAAGACGCTGCAAGAGGCTGGGCTGCTGATCACCGTCGACCGGCAGATCAACAAAGACACCGAGATGCACCCGCTGGTGCGCTGGCAGTTCCGCGGCGGCATCGCCGAGCGCGACCGCAAGGCGTTCCTGTTCAACAACGTCACCGACGCGAAGGGCCGCACATACGACATCCCGGTCGCGGTCGGCGTGCTGGCCAGCAACCGCGAGATCTACCGCCTCGGCATGAATTGCGACCTCGGCAAGATCAACGAGACCTGGAACCGCGCCGTCGCCAACCCGGTCCCGCCCAAGATCGTCGACACCGCGCCGTGCCAGGAGATCGTGCTCACGGGCGACGAGCTCGACAAGCCGGGCAAGGGGCTCGACGGCATCCCGGTTCCAATCTCGACACCCGGCTGGGACATCTCGCCGTACGTGACCCTGTCGCAATACATCAGCAAGGACCCCGACACCGGCGTGCAGAACATGGGCATCTACCGCGGCCAAGTGAAGGCGCCGCGCCGGCTCGGCATGAACCCGTCGCTCGAGCTGAGGCCCGGCATCTACACGCATTGGGAGAAGCAGCGCGCGCGCGGCAAGAAGCTGGAGGCGGCGGTGATCCTCGGCTGCCCGCCCTGCGTCGCCTTCACCTCGGCGCAGAAGCTGCCCGAGACCCTCGACGAGCTGCACGTCGCGGGCGGCCTGGTCGGCGCACCGCTCAACGTGGTGAAGGCGAAGACCGTAGACCTGCTCGTCCCCGCCGAAGCGGAGATCGTCATCGAGGGGCTCATCGACACCGAGTATCTCGAGCCCGAGGCGCCGTTCGGCGAATCGCACGGCCACGTGAACCTGCAGGAATACAACGCGTTCATGGAGGTCACCTGCATCACGCGGCGGAAGAACGCGATTCTCACCTCCATCATCTCGCAGGTGACCCCCAGCGAATCGAGCCTCATCAAGCGTGTGGCCCTCGAGCCGTTGTTTCTAAGCCACCTCCGCACTACGCTCGGAATCCAGGGCGTCAAGCGGGTCTCGATGCACGAGCCGCTCACGAACCTGCGCAAGGTCATCGCGCTGGTCATGGACCGCAACACGCCCTCCACCGAGGTGTGGCGCGCCCTCTATGGCGCCGCGGCCTGGAACCGCGCGGCCGGCAAGTACGTGATCGCGATCAACGAGGACATCGACCCCGACAACGCCGATGCCCTGTTGTGGGCGATGTCCTACCGCGCGAATGCGGCGATCGACATCCAGATCCTGAACCACCGCGACCAGGGGCACGGCCCGCGCAGCAAGCGCAACGGCGGCGAGGACGCCTCGCTGTTGATCGACGCGACACTGAAGGAGAATTTCCCGCCGATCTCGCTGCCCAAGCGCGAGTACATGGAGCGCGCCAAGCAGATCTGGGAGGAACTGGGCCTGCCGGCGCTGAAGCCGGAGGCGCCGTGGTTCGGCTACTCGCTCGGCGAATGGAGCGAGGACCTGGACCGCGCCGCCGAGCGCGCCGTCAACGGCGACTACTTCGAGACCGGAAAAATCATCGCCCAGCGCCGGCGCAAGGACCTTAAGATGAACACCGAGGTCCGCGACGTCGAGGAGTAAATCCTGCGTGAGGATGTCCGTGAACAAGGTCGTCGGCCTTGCCATCGTCGCCGCCGGCGCATTGGGCGGTTGCGCATACGAGCCGCCGCCGCCCTACGCTTACTTTCCGGTGCCCTGCCCGCCCGCGGGTGCCACCGTGACGCCCACCCAGCCGCCCGCGGCAGCGGCGCCGGAGCCGGTCGTGACACCAGCCGGCCCAGGCCAATGCGTCGCCGTGGTGCCCACCTACGTGTATCCGGCCTACTACCCCTATCCCGGCTATTACTATCCAGGATATTACGGGCCACCGGCCTATGGCTCGATGTTCATCGGCGGGCATTTTCATTGAGGCGCGCGCTTCGCCAGCCAATGCCGGGATCTGCCACGCTCATCCGGACCCTGTGCATCGGGCTTCCTCTCGTGCTGCTCCTCGGCGGCTGCGGTTTCATGTCCCTCTTCGGCAACGACGCGGACAAACGACCGCAACAGGGCGCGCAGGCCGACCAGTACCAAAGGGCGATCGAGTACAAGGAAAAGTCCGACTGCCCCAAAGCCATCCCGCTGCTCGAGCCGCTGGCCAAGCGCGGGCATGGCTTCGAGGTCGCGCAATTCCAGCTCGGGCAGTGCTACATCGAGACGGCGCGCTCCGCCGCCTCGCCCGCAGATGCCGAGCGCGCGCGCGCCGATGGTGCCGCCTGGATCCTCAAGGCCGCCAACTCGCAGAACCCCGCCGCACAGCAGGAGGCGATCCGCCTTTACGAGGATGGCATCGGCGTTGCGACCGATCCTGCCGAAGCCGGAAAGTGGCTCCTGGTGCTGCAGCGCAACCCGATGCGCCGACTCTATGGGCCGGCGGTCATCGAACCCGATCTCGAACAGGCGCTCAACAAGCAGCTCACATCAGCGCAATGGTCCGATGCGCATGCCCGCGCCGACCGTTGGCAGCCAGTCGAGCAGCCGACCGTGGTTCCGCCGCCGGATGAAAAAGCCAAGAGGCGCGGCTAAACCGGGCGAAAGCTCAGCGGGCCTTGCGCTTCTGGTACCAGGCCCAGGCATGATCGACGATATCGGCAAGAGACGGATAGCGGCAGACCAGGCCCAGAAGCTCGGTCGCACGTGCCGCATCGGCGACCAGGCGCGCCGGGTCGCCCGGGCGCCGCGGACCGATAGGGCACGCGAAATCGCGGCCGGTCACGCGCTTCACCGTGTCGACGACCTCGCGCACCGAGTAGCCGCGGCCGGTCCCGACATTGATCGGCCGCGACGGCTTGCCAGCGAGCAGGTAGCGAAGGGCCGCGACATGCGCTTCGGCCAGGTCGGAGACATGGATGTAGTCGCGGATGCAGGTGCCGTCGGGCGTGTCGTAATCGTCGCCGAAGATTCCGAACTCGGGCAGGTCGCGCGCCGCGGCCGCGAGCGCGCGCGGCACCAGATGCGGTTCGGGATGGTGCGCCTCCCCGAGCTCGCCCTCCGGGTCGGCGCCTGCGGCGTTGAAATAGCGCAGCGCAGTCCAGGTCAGCGGCCACGCCGCCGCGGCGTCCGCGACCAGGCGCTCCGCCATGTGCTTGCTGGCGCCATAGGGATTGATCGGCCGCAGCTCGGCGTCCTCGACGATGGGCACCTGCGCCGGAATCCCGTAGACCGCGGCCGAGCTCGAGAACACGAGATGGCGTACGCCCGCGGCTTGCATCGTCTCGAGCAGCGCCAAGGTGCCGCCGACATTGTGGCGGTAATAGAGCAGCGGCTCCTTGACGGATTCGCCGACGTAGATGAAGCCGGCGAAATGCACCACGGCGACCGGGCGATAGCGGTCGAACACGGCCGCGAGCGCCGCCCTATCAAGGACATCGCCGCGCTCGAGCGGACCCCAGCGCACCGACCACTCATGCCCGCGCGCGAGCGAGTCATAGGTGACGGGTGTGAACCCTGCCTTGGCCAGCACCTTGCACGTGTGGCTGCCGATGTAACCAGCACCGCCGGTCACGATGACTGTCTCGCTCAAACGGTCTCCTGTCGCCCTGCGCGCGTCGCGGACAGTGGATGTTCGCGTTCAGGCTGTCAACAAGGCGTGCCATGCCGATTGGTTGCCGGCAATTCGCCCCGGGCCTAACGTCCCGGCATGACGGCGGACGGCGAGTCGTGAGCGACTGGGAATCCCGGCAAGCGCGCGAGAAGGCGCTGCTGGCGGCCGATCAGCGGCTGCATGCACAGCCGGACGCGATCGAGCCCCGTTTCGAGCGCGCCGGGCTTTTGGCGGCACTCGGTCGCGACGAGGAGGCGCGGGCCGAATACATCGAGGTGCTCCGCCGCGATGGCGCCCATTTCGGCGCCTTGAACGATCTCGGCAATCTGCTCTTCCGGACTGGCTTCCGGACCGCGGCGCGCACCGTCTATTCGGAAACGGTCGCCCGCCATCCCGGCAACCCCGTGGCGCGGGTCAACCTTGGCAACCTGCTGCTCGACGCGGGCTTATTCGAAACCGCGCGCGCGGAATACGAGGCCGCCCTGCGCGCCGACCCCGCGCATCCGGAGGCGCATCAGGGCCTGGCCATGGCGCTGATGGAATTGGGCGAGGAGGTACAGGCGGCACGACACCGCGAGCTCGGATTCCGCGGCCGCTTCCTGACGGCGCTGCCCTATCGCGGAACGGCAGCGCCGATCCCCGTCCTGCTGCTGGTCGCCGCGGAAGGCGGGAACATCCCCACGCGGCTTCTGCTCGACGATCGCGTGTTCGGCGGCTGGGCCGTGGTGCCGGAGTTCTGCGATCCTGCGACAGCACTGCCGCCGCATCGCCTCATCTTCAATGCGATCGGCGATGCCGACCGCTCGCACCGCGCCCTCGAGGCCGCCGCCCGTTTGCTCATCGGTACGGCCGCGCCGGTGATCAATCCTCCGGCCGCCGTGCTGGCAACCGGCCGCCGCGAGATCTCGCGGCGGCTTGCCGGCCTGCATGACACCGTGACGCCCAAGCTGGTCGAGTTCCCGCGCGAAGCGCTTTCCGGGCCGGACGCCGCGGCCCGCCTGACCGCGGCCGGCTTCGAATTCCCTCTCCTCCTGCGGAGCCCCGGCTTCCACACCGGCCGGCACTTCCTGCGCGTGGACCAGCCACAAGACTTGCCCGATGCCGCGGCGCGTCTACCCGGACAGCACCTCGCCGCGATCGAATTCCTCGACGCACGCGGCCCCGACGGGATGGCGAGAAAATATCGCGTCATGATCATCGACGGCGTGGTCTTTCCGCTTCACCTCGCGATCGCGCCGGGGTGGAAAGTTCATTATTTCACCGCCGACATGGCCGACCGGCCGGACCACCGCGCGGAGGAAGAGAAATTCCTGGCCGATCCCGCGGCCGTGATCGGCACGCGCGGGCTGCGGGCCTTACAGGCCATCCACGCACGGCTCGGCCTCGACTACATGGGGGTTGATTTCGGCGTGAGCCGGTCGGGCGAGCTGCTGGTGTTCGAGGCCAATGCGACGATGGTGATCAACCCGCCCGAGCCGGATGAGCGGTGGGCGTATCGGCGGCAGCCGATCGCGCGCGCGCTCGAGGCTGCGCGCGCGATGCTGCGGCAGCGCGCCGGTGCCGGCTGAGATCTATTGGTACTGGGTGTAGCAGTTCCAGCCTGCGGCCGTCGGCCAGCAGCTGGTCAGGGTCGGCCACATGACGGCGACGGCGCCCGGCGCAGGTTCGCCAAACGGCGCCTGGTTCGGCAGATATGCACCATGCAGCATCAGCGCGTTCATCGCATTCTGTTGCTGCTGCCCGCGCTGCCGCGCGAACACGTAGCGACATTGGGCATAGCCGGGATCGGCTGCCGTGATCCCGTATCCCGCGCATTTGAGGTCGTCGTCCGCCGCACGTTGCGCCACAAGGTCCGGCTGCGCGCATCCCACGAGGAGCGTTGCGAAAAGAGCGCCCGATAGGGTGGCCCGAAGTGCCAGCATGTGACGCTATTTCTGGTGCGGCGCGCTGTCGCGCGACACGCCGTGGACTGAGGTCGTGGTGAACGAGATCGCTTGCTCCAGCACGACGAGCGCCACTACCGCGCAGATGCAGACTGCCACGATGCGGAGAGCGAAGATCCAGGCGCGCCGCGGCCAGCGACGCACTTTTTCCGCCCGCCAGGCCCGGATTTCGGCCGCCTCGTCGCGCGGAGTAGCGCGGTTTTCGGACCGTCCACCGGTCTCTTGGGGCCCCCCGGTCTCTTCGGCGATGACGGTCTCGGCGCTCACGCGACACGTAACCCCGACGCTCCCCGAGAGTTCCGTGACCGTGACGGGTTGGACTTTGGTCTAAACTTTGGGCGATCTCTAGTGTTCGAGATACCTGAAGTCGACCCCTGCGGCAGCCAGGGCCCTGGTCCAGGCACCTGAAATTGCCCGTAGAATCCTGATCCACAACGGCCGTGGCCGGTACTCGCGCAGTGGCATGGGTCCTCGCGCAGGGCGACGCGGGTCCGACCGCTGCAATCGCCGCGCCACGCGCGGTGGTTTGCGGCGACGGCAGAGTGCTAAAACCGGTCTCCCCTTTCCGGACGAGACCAGACATGACCGACACGACCCCCCGCCAGATCGTCCTCGCCTCGCGGCCGCAGGGCCGTCCCACCTTGGCGAATTTCCGCCTCGAGCAGGTGCCTATGCCGGCTCTGCCGGCAGGCGGGGTGCTGCTGCGCGTCCTCTATCTCTCCCTCGATCCTTACATGCGCGGCCGCATGGAGGACCGGAAGTCCTACGCCAAGCCCGTCGCGGTCGGCGAGGTCATGACCGGCGAGAGCGTGGCGGAAGTGGTCGCCTCCGATCATCCTGGCTACGCCAAGGGAGATATCGTCACGGCGCACGTGGGCTGGCGGACGCATGCCGCATCGAACGGCGCCGGCCTGCGCAAGCTCGATCCCAAGCTGGCACCGGTCACGACGGGGCTCGGCGTCCTGGGCATGCCCGGCTTCACGGCCTATTCGGGCTTGAACGTCATCGGCAGGCCGAAGGCCGGGGAAACCGTCGCCGTGGCGGCTGCCAGCGGCCCGGTCGGCTCATTGGTCGGCCAGCTCGCGAAGATGGCGGGCTGCCGCGCGGTCGGCATTGCCGGCGGCACCGAGAAGTGCCGTTACGTGAAGGACGAGCTCGGCTTCGACGCCGCGATCGACCATCGCGCGCCCGATATGCCGGCGAAGCTGGCCGAGGCCTGTCCCGACGGCGTCGACATTTATTTCGAGAACGTGGGCGGTGCGGTCTGGCAGGCCGTGCTGCCGCTCCTCAACAAGTTTGCGCGCGTGCCGGTGTGCGGGCTCATCGCGCAATACAACGGGCCGCCGGCCGTGGAGGGCGCGCCGCTGCTGGCCCAGACCATGCGCGAGGTGCTGAGCAAAAGCCTCACCTTGCGCGGCTTCATCAACTCCGAATTCGTGCCCGAGCACTATGCGGAGTTTCTCCGCACGGTCTCCAAAGGCATCGCGGACGGACGCATCCGCTACCGTGAGGACATCACGGACGGATTCGAGAATGCGCCCGCGACCCTCATCGGCCTGCTGGAGGGCCGCAATTTCGGCAAGGCGCTGATCCGCGTCGCCAGGTGATTGGGGAGGGCCGCAGCCCTCCCCATACGCGACGCCCTACCGGGCCGCGGCCGGGAACGCCGGCAGCTTGCCGACGTCGCGCGCGTCGTGCTGGATGATGATCGTCGCCTTGTATTTGGCGGCGATCTTCTTGATGCGCTGGATCGAGGCGATGGTCTGTGCCCGGTCGTAGTTGAAGCTGGGCACGCCGTCGGTCTGGTAATTCTCGCGGAAATGCGCTGCATCGCCGGAGAGGATCACCGTGCCCATCTTCGACAGCTTGACGAGCAGGCTGTGATGCCCGGGCGTATGGCCCGGCGTATACAGCATGATCACGCTGCCGTCGCCGAACACGTCCTTGTCCAGCGGCACGGGCTCGACCTTGCCGCCGCCGCTGATCCAACGCGTAAACGGCGCCACGTTTGCGCCGGCGTTCGGCTTCGGCTTGGTCAGCCCATCCCAGTCGCCGGCTCCGATCAGCAACGTCGCGTCCGGGAACGAGTCCACCTGCCCGGTGTGATCGGCGTGGTAATGGCTGATCCCGACATATTTGATATTGGCGGGCGTGAGCTTCAGTTTCGCCAGCTGGTCGACCACGCTCACCTTGGGTGCCGTGGGGCCGGCGTTCATCGCAAAGCCCGTGTCCCACAGCAGATATTCGTCGCCATGCTTGATCAGGTAGCAGCTGAACACGAAGGGCAGCTTGAGCCCGTCATACGCCCAGGTGTCGGAGAAGCGCTCGTTGACGTCCGCGGCCGGGCGCAACGTGCCGCATTCCAGCCGGGTCAAGGTGACCTCGGGTGCCGCCTGCGCGATGGTCGACAGTCCGACGAGCGCCGTCGCGCACGCGGCCACGGCCCATAAAGCCAGGTTTTTCATAAGTCCTCCCCCTTTGGATTGCATGACAGACCTATTTTGAGGCACATGGTGCCGGGCGGCCGCGGTTCGGTCAATCCAATCGGCTCGAGCTCACGAGGACGTGCAATGAAAAAGTTTCTGGCCGCTTATGTCGCGGTCCTGATCGTCATGCTGGCCCTGGATTTCGGTTGGCTGAGCCTGACGGGGGGCCCGCTCTATCGCCGCGTCCTCGGCGACCTGCTTCTCGAAAAGTTCAACGTGGCGCCGGCGGCGCTGTTCTACCTGTTGTATGGCGTCGGCGTCGTCGTATTTGCCGTCTCGCCGGCCTTCGACGCGCACGCGTGGCCAAGCGCGCTGTGGCGCGGCCTGCTCTTCGGCGCTGTCGCCTACGCGACGTACGACCTCACCAACCAGGCCACGCTCAGGAGCTGGTCGACCGTTCTGACGGCCGCCGATATGACCTGGGGCGCCGTCCTCACCGGCGTCGCGGCGACCGCCGCCTACGTGGTCGGCGGCTATTGGAACGATTGAGCGCTACGCCGCCTTGCGGGCCCGCACCGGCCGCGCCCGCGACTTCTTGATCGTCTTCGCTTTGACGGGTTTGCGGCTGGACGCCGCGGGCTTGCGGCGCACCTTCGCCTCGCGCTCCCAGAACGGCAGGTACTCCGACACCGGCTCGAACACAACGCCGTCCTTGAGCGTGAAGGCCGGACGGAAGCGCTGCGTCGATTTGAATTCCTTGCCGCTGCCGTCCTTGAGCGTGAAGTCGCCTTCCTGCAGATCGATGACCGCGACGTCGGCGGCACGGCCAACGGCGAGCGCCCCCATATTGGCCTCCTCGCGGATCATCTTGGCCGCATTCGAGGTGACCATGGCGACGATATGCGGCACCGGCGCGCCGAGCGCCAGAAGCTCGCTCATCGCGTAATGCAGGCTGAACGCCGGCTCGGCAGACGAACCCTCGATCGCGGCGTCTGGATTTTCGTCGTCGCGGAACTGGCCGGAGCGGCTATAGCCGGTCGAGCGCGTGATGTTGTAGCCGTGCAGATCGGCACCCAAGGTGTGCGGCAGCACGCCTGCATCGAGCACGCGCCGGGCCACGTCGACGGAGAAATGCGCGCCGCGGCCGACATCGATCGTCACCCCCTTGGCGATCGCCTCGAACACCAGCGGATGCACCTTACCCTGGGCATCGGTGAAGCCGGAGGGGTGGCGCGTGAACGGGTGGGCAAGGATGTCGCCCGGCTCCATCAGCGGCAGCACCTCGCGCAACAGCTGTTGCGGGTCGACCTTGGCCCCGTCCTTCTCCGGCCACAACGTGCCGAGATGGATGTAGACCGGCAGGCCGGTCTCGCGGCCGATCTGCTTCGACTTCTTCAAGACCTCCACGCCCCAGCGCGAATAATTGCCGGGCTCGGCGTGTGACTTGATGCCGCGCACGATGTCGCGATTCTTCTCGATCGAGCGCACCGTGGCGTTAACGTTGATGCCGTCCGGACTGTAAAGCTGGACGAAACGATGGCCGTCCAGACCGCCCACCAGATAGGTGGAGATGAAGCACTGCACGCGCGTCTTGGAGCCTTCGACGACGTGCTTGCGGAAGCCATCGATCGTGAGGCACGCCGGCCCGCCCTGGTCGACCAGGGTGGAGACACCGGACTGCAAGCCCACCTCGTCGGCGTTCAGGCCGAACGGCCCGGCGACGTACTGATATACGTGCGCGTGCGTGTCGATCAGGCCCGGCGTGACGAGCCTGCCGCTGACATCGAGCACCTTCTTGGCCTTGGCCTTCGCGAGCGACGGCGCCACGGCGGCGATCTTGCCGCCGGTGATGCCGACATCGAACGTGCCGTCGCGGCCGCTGGCCGGGTCGATCACCCGCCCGCCCTTCAGAATCAGATCGTATCCACGCTGCGTCATGACTCTCCTCATCACCGATCTTTAGGACCGTCGATAGGCCTCGAGGAACGGATCGAGCGCCGCCGCGACGGCTGCGGGCTGCTCGACGGCGATCATGTGGCCACTCTCCGGTATTTCGACATATTGCGCCCCCGGCGCGGCGGCGGCAATGGCACGGCCGGCCGCCGGCGGGATCAGCCGGTCGGCCGCACCGGTCATGACCAGCACCGGAATGGCGAGCGTGGCCAGCCCGGCCATCACGTCATAACCGGCGACCGCCCGCATCGCCGCCTCTTGGGCACCCGCGTCCATGCCGACGCGCCACTCGATGAACGCCTCGAGATAGCCGGGCGTACGGGCGAGGAATCCGTCCGAGAAGATCGATTTCGCGGCAATCCGGGCGGCGGCGGCCGGGCCGGACTCGCGCTGCGCCTTGATCCGCTCGTCCATGTTGGCGGCGGCCGTGGGATCGACGCGCCCCGCGGTCGCCAGTGCCGCGAGCGCGGCGACGCGTTGCGGCGCCTTGGTCGCCAGGGTCTGCGCGGTCATCCCGCCCTGCGACAGACCGACGACCGCCACGCGCGGGAGCTTGAGCGCGTCGAGCAGCGCCAGCATGTCGTCGGCAAACAACGAGATCGAGTACGGGCCGGGCGGCTTGCTGCTGGCGCCGTGCCCGCGCGTGTCGGGGCAGATCACATCGAAGCGGTCGAGATAGCGCTCGACGAAGGGCCACCACAACGCGCCGTCCCAGCCGAGCCCGTGCAGGAACAGGATCGGGGGTCCTTGTCCTACCCGCCCGCCGCGCCAATACGCGATGTCGATCGTCCCAGCGCGTGCGGATGTGACAGATCCGGGACGCTGCGCTGCAGCAAAGGGCGGCAATTGCGTGACGGCGACAGACGGCATGGTCGGTACCAGATAGCAAGACCCGAGCCACGGGCGGCGACTGCCACTGTAGCGCATACGGGGCGCGCCAGCCCATCGCGTTCTCTTGGCCCGCTTTCTGCACTCCGCTTCTGCAACCGTCGTCAACATCAACCGACCTACCGATAGGGAAACGCCATGAGCTTGAGCGACGCCCTGAGCCTCACCGACGAGATCGAGCGCCGCGTGGCGCGCTACGCGGAACGGCGCGACGACTGGACGGTCTTCGGCTTCGAGACGGCGATCGATGAGCGCTATGCGCGCAGCCAGCGCCGCTATATCGGTGCGTCCGGATCGGTCGACCATGAAGAGACGAACGCCGTCGAACCGGTCGCCTTCACGATGTCCATCCAGACGATGCCGCCGGGAAACCGCATTCCCGTGCACTGCCACGAGACCGAAGAAACCTTCTTCATCCTCCAGGGCTCGTGCGTGGTGAACGTGTTCCGCGGCGATGAAAGCGTCAGCGTGCGGCTCGGTTTGTGGGACCTCATCTCCGTCCCGGCGTTCACCTATCACGACATCCACAACGACGGCACCGGACCCTGCGCCGTGCAGACATTGCTGTCGAAGCCGCGGCCCGATCGTCCGCACTACCGCGACGCGGTCCTGCTCGACCTGCAGGCCAAGACGTATACACGATGAGGTGAACGGCGGCCGCGATTGACCGGGCGGTTAGTTGCCCGGTCGCAAGGCAGCTGCCCAATCGCGAGGCAAGACCCGAGGTCCGACTCGCCGCGGGGCCATCGCGAGGGACTGGCATGCTTCGTGCAGTTTTCCCGTCAATGGCGGTGCGTCTGCGGCCGGGTGGCCAAGGACGGGATTGTCTTTTTTAAGACGGGCGCCTTTGGCGAAGGAAGGTTCACCATGACGACATCGAAGTCTCTCGCGTCGGTCTCGCGTCGGAAGGTTCTGGGCGGCGTGGCTGCGGCCGCGGCGGTGACGGCTCTGCCGCGTCGCGTCCGTTCCCAGGGTGCCCGCAGCGTCAAGCTGTCGCTGCCGTGGGTCGCCGAGGGCAGCAGCCTCTTCACCTTCGTCGCCCGGCACAACGGCTATTGGGCCAAGCATGGGCTGAACGTCGAGCTGCTGCGCGGCACCGGATCCGTCGCCGCCGCACAGGGTGTGGCGACCGGCCAGTTCGATTTCAGCTTCCCGGCCGCGTCCGCCAGCATCCTGCAGGCGGTCAAAGGCCTGCCGACGGTCCTCCTCGGCGCCTGCGCCTACGACGCGACCCAGGGCGTCGCGGTTCCCGTAGATTCGCCGATCAAGGTCCCCAAGGACCTCGAAGGCCACAAGATGGGATCGGTCGTCGCCTCGGGCGAATACCCGTTCCTCCCGGCCTTTGCGGAGCGCGCCGGATTTGACCTGAGCAAGGTCGACATCCAGCAGGTCGACGTGCAGATCCGTGAGCGCCTGCTGGCAGACAAGCAGGTCGATGCCATCTCGGGCTTCGGCACCAGCATGATTCCGGCCCTAGCCTCGAAGGGCGTGGACGTCCGGTTGATGCTCTACAGCAAGTACGGCATCACGAACTACGGCAACACGCTCGTCACGCGTCCCGAGGTCTTGCAGAAGGACCCGGCGCTGTGCGAGGCGATCGTCGACGGCTGCATGCAGGCCATCAAGTTCTCCCTGCTGAACCCGCAGGAGGCGAGCGACATCTTCTTCAAAGAGGTCCCGGAGATGGCGATGTCGTCTTCGGCGCACGAGCAGATCCGTATCGGCCTCGGCGTGATCAACCTCGTCTCCTTCAGCCCGACGGTCAGGGAAAAGGGCCTCGGCTTCATGGAACCTGCCGCGATCAAGGACATGACCGAGCTCACGCTCAAATACGTCGTCAAGGACGGCAAGATGCCCGTCATCGATTCGCTGTACACGAACCAGTTTGTCGGCAAGATCAAGCTCTCCGACAGCGAGATCCAGTCGGCGCAAGCGGCCGTGCACGATTTCACCAAATATCTGTCGTGACCAGGTCCGCCAGCACGCTCGAGAAGGCCGCCGCACCGTACGCCGTTCCTGTCGAGGCGCTGACACCCGAGACGCAGTTCGTCTCGGCGCAGGGCGTCTCGAAGACCTTCGAGGTCGACGGCGATACCGTCGATGCGGTCGAACGCGTCGACCTCAGCATCGCAGCCGGCGAATTCGTGACCCTGCTGGGCCCCAGCGGCTGCGGCAAGAGCACGCTCCTGATGATGATCGGCGGCCTCGAGACGCCGACGCACGGCCGGATCGAGATCGGCGGCCGGCCGGTCACCGGGCCGCGGCCGGATATCGGCGTCATGTTCCAGGATTCGACGCTCCTGCCGTGGAAATCCGCCCTCGACAATGTGCTGTTCCCGTTCCAGATCACTGGTCGCAGCACGCGCGACCATCGCGACCGTGCCGCAGCATTGCTGCGCCGGGTCGGCCTCGGCGGGTTCGAGGGCAAGCGTCCGTCCCAGTTGTCCGGCGGCATGCGCCAGCGCGTGGCGCTCTGCCGGGCCCTCATCGACGAGCCGGACCTGCTGCTGATGGACGAGCCGTTCTCCGCACTCGATGCGATCACGCGCGATGAGATGAACGTGGTGCTGATGGATTTGTGGCAGCAGTTCCGCAAGACCGTGGTCTTCGTCACGCACAGTCTGCGCGAGGCGGTGTTCCTGTCGGACCGGGTGCTGGTGATGAGCCGGCGGCCCGGACGCATCATCGCCGACGTGCCGATCACCCTGCCGCGGCCGCGCGATCCGTCGGTCGGGGAATCGCTGAAATTCAACGAGATCTGCGCCGTGCTGCGGCAGAAGATCTCCGACGCCCACGGCCATACCGCTGCACCATGAGCCACACCGCCGAGACCATGCTCGAGGTTCCGCGCCTGCCGAAGACGGCGGCCGCGGGCCTCAGGCTCACCTTGGCGCGGCAGATACTCCTCCCGGGTGCAGTGGCCGTCGCCCTCATTGCCGTCTGGCAGGCAGCGATCGTGCTGACCAACTTTCCGCGCGTGATCGTGCCCGCACCCAGCGACATCGCGCTGTCGATCGCGGCGAACCGGCTCCTGCTGCTCCAGCATTCCTGGCCCACGGTCGCCACGGCGGTGGAAGGGTTTCTGATCTCGACCGTTCTGGGTGCCGTGCTCGCGATCGCCGTGGTGTCGTCCCGCACGCTCCGGGACGCGGTGTTTCCGAGCCTGGTCGCCTTCCAGATCATCCCCAAGATCGCGCTGGCGCCGATCTTCGTGATCTGGCTCGGCACCGGCCTCGAATCGCGCCTCGCCTTCACGGTGTTCATCAGCTTCTTCTCGATCCTGATCGCGATGAGTGACGGCCTCGAGACGGTCGAGAGCAGCCTGCTCAAGCTATGCCGCTCGCTGAACGCGACGAAGCTACGCGTGCTCGTCCACGTCCAGCTGCCGACCTCCGTGCCCTTCCTCCTTGCGGGCATGAAGATCGCGATCACCATGGCGATGATCGGCACCATCGTCGGCGAGTTCATCGCCTCGCGCGCCGGGCTTGGCTATCTGATTCTCACCGCCGCCGGCCGGCTGGATACCAACCTGATCATGGCCTCGATCGCCGTGCTGTGCGCCTGGGGGCTCCTCCTCTACGGCGCGGTCGAACTCTTCGAGCGGACGGTCACCAGATGGATCGGCAGCTGAGCTCATCCCCGGTCCGGCGCGGCGTGCTCGGCTTCGGATTCGCCGCGGCGCTGATCATTGCCTGGCAGATGGGGGCCGCGACCAGCCACCCGACGATCAACTCCGTACCTGCGCCGTCGGCAATCCTCGAGGTGATCACGAAGAACTTCCCGATCATGTGGCCGCACGTGTTCTCGACGACGTCGGAATGCATCATCGGCTTCGTCATCGCAGCCGCGGCCGGCACCCTCATCGGCGGCCTGATCGCCTATTCGCGGTTCGCGCTCGAGGCCATGTACCCGCACGTCGTGTTCTTCCAGATCATCCCGAAGATCGCGCTGGCCCCGCTGTTCGTCGTGTGGCTGGGCGTGGGCTCGACCTCGCGCCTGGCCTTCGCCGTGTTCAGCTCGTTCTTCCCGACCCTGATCGCGGCCCTCATCGGCCTGCAGGCGACCAGGCCGGCCTATATCCGGCTGTGCGAGGCGACCATGGCGCCCAAATGGCGCGGCTTCCTGCTCGTGCGCTTTCCGTTCGCGCTGCCCTATATCTTCAGCGGCCTCAAGATCGCGGTCACCATGGCGATCATCGGCGTCGTGATCGGCGAATTCATCACCGCGCAGATCGGGCTTGGCTACATCATCAAGTTCGCCGCCTCGGCGATGGACATGAGCCTCGTCTTCGCGGCCGCGACGCTCCTGTGCGTCATCGGCCTCGCGCTCTACGGCGCCGTGGCGCTCGCCGAGCGGCTCGTGATGGCGCGCTACGGAACCTGAGGAAGATTGCTCGACACACCTCTCCCGAGGGGAGAGGTCGACCGCGAGAGCGGTGGGGTGTGGGGCAGCGCTCGTGTCTCATGGCGAGCTTTCGCCGGAGGCACCGGCCCCTCACCCGCTCGCTGCCGCTCGCGACCTCTCCCGGTGGGAGAGGCTAGTTGCGCTTAGAGCTTGATCCCCGACCGCTCCAGGATCGCGCGGACGCGGGCGCGCTGCGCGTCCGAGATCGTCAGCCGCTCCGCGAAGTCCTTGCCGGACGGCTTTGTCGCGTCGATTCCGACCTTGGTCAACGTGTGGTCCACCGGGTCAGAGGTCGGGTCGAGGATGGCACCCATGGCGCCGGGGATCATGACGATGTCCTTCTCGGCGCGCGTGCGGGTGATCACCGCCCACATGACGTCGGAGAGGTTGAAGATGTCGACATCGTCGTCGACCACCACGACCGTCTTGCAATAGAACTCGGTGCCGAACGCGGCCATGATCGCCTGCTTGGGCTGGCCCTCGGCGGTCTTCTTCATCGACACGACGGCCATCAAGGCACCCGCCGTGACATGCGGCACATGCACCGCCTTCACATTCGGCAGGTTGCGCTTGAGGGTGTTCAGGATCTCGGCCTCGCGGCTGACGCAGCTCACGAGGATATGGTCGGCAGCCATGCCCGAGGCGATGCTGTGGAACATCGCGTCCTTGCGCATCTGGATGCGCTTGGCCACGAACACATTCTGCGTGCTGCGATAGGACGCATAGCCGGTGAATTCGCCGAACGGTCCCTCGGGCTCGCGCGTCTCGTTCAGGATCTCGCCCTCGATGACGATCTCGGCACCGGCCGGCACTTCGAGACCGGCCGTGCCGCAGCGCGCCACCCGATAGGGGGCACCGAAGAGGCCGCCGATGATCTCGAATTTCCGCACCTGCGGCGGGTAGTGATAGGCCATCGA
>Ga0335071_10002005_pt1 | contig 21984 bp, 24 predicted proteins | sample Lox_Sample_15_FD_206724 | JGI IMG/M metagenome (GOLD analysis project Ga0335071, IMG submission 206724) | Soil microbial communities from Loxahatchee National Wildlife Refuge, Florida, United States - Lox_Sample_1.5 | ecosystem: Environmental > Terrestrial > Soil > Wetlands | place: USA... | reverse complement strand
CAAGGAATATGGCGTCGGCGCGCAAATTCTGCTCGATCTCGGCGTCAAGGACATGATCCTTCTCACCGACACGCCCGAGAAGAAGATCGTCGCCCTCGAGGGTTACGACCTCAACATCGTCGGTACCCACGCCATCCGCGGCAAGACAAAGGGTTGAAAGATGACCAGCAGCATCCTGATCGTCGAGGCGCGTTTCTACGCCCACATTTCCGACATGCTGCTGGACGGGGCGACGGCTGCGATCGAAAAGGCCGGCGCGCATTTTGAAAGGTTGTCCGTCCCAGGTGCGCTCGAAATCCCGACTGCGATCGCGCTTGCGGCCCGGAGCGGCGAACATGGCGGCAAATCGTTCGACGGCTTCGTGGCGCTCGGCTGCGTCATCCGCGGCGAGACCTATCATTTCGAGATCGTCGCGAGCGAATCCGCGCGTGGGCTGCTGGATCTCGGCATCAACAACGGTCTGTGCATCGGCAATGGCATTCTGACGGTCGAAAGCGAAAAGCAGGCTCTCGTTCGCGCGGCGGTCGATGACGGCGACAAGGGCGGCGATGCCGCGCGCGCGTGCCTGTCGCTGATCAACATCCGAAATCGTCTCGGCGTTCACCGATGAGCGCCGCGGACGCTTCCTATGAAGGTCGCCGTGCCTCGCGTCTGGCCGCGGTGCAGGCCATCTACCAGATGGAACTGACCGGCGTCGATGCCGAAGCGGTCACGAGCGAGTTCATCGAGCATCGCTTCGAACATGAGCCTGAGATGCGCGCTGCAGGTCCCGGCGATGCGGAATTCTTCGCGGCGATCGTAGGCGGCGTACCGCAGCATCAGGTCGAGATCGACCGGTCGATCGCCAAGTGTCTGGCATCCGATTGGCGGCTGGAGCGCGTCGATTCCATCCTGCGCGCGATCCTTCGCGCCGGCGCGTTCGAGCTCATCGCGCGGCGCGACGTCCCCGCCAAGGTCGTGATCGACGAGTATCTCGACATCAGCCACGCTTTCTTCAGCGGCGACGAGCCGGGATTTGTCAACGCGGTGCTCGACAAACTCGCCCATCGCAAACGCGCACCGGAATTCGGCGAAACGCCGCCGGAGGACGAATTGCAGTTCTAGGGACATTCCGGGTCCTGGATCGAGCACCAGAAAGTCATAGGTACATTGCCAAATCGCGGGTTTGTCGTGCCAATAGGTGGCAGGATATCGAGCGCACCATGGCCTACACCGAATTCCAGCTCATAGAAGAAATCTTCGCACCTCTGGCGACGTCCAAATTCGCGCTGGGATTGAAGGACGATGTCGCGGTGATGCCGCCGCGCGCTGGTCGGGACCTCGTGCTCAAGACGGATACCATCGTCGAGGGCATCGATTTCTTTCCGGACGATCCGCCCGCCACGATCGGTAAGAAAGCCTTGCGCGTGAACCTCTCCGATCTGGCCGCAAAAGGCGCCGAGCCGGTCGGCTATCTCCTGACGCTCGCGCTGCGCAGAAACGTCCGCGTCGAGTGGCTGCGGAAGTTCGCGCGCGGCCTTGCCGACGATCAGCGCAGATTCAAACTTGCATTGCTGGGCGGCGACATGTCCGCGACGCCCGGACCGCTGACGATCTCGATCGCGGCCTTCGGATATGTCCCTTCCGGCGCCGTCATCCTGCGTTCCGGAGCCCGACCGGGCGATCTCGTCTTCGTCTCGGGAACGGTCGGTGACAGCGGCGGAGGGCTTGAGGCGCTGACCAAGAAGAGTTCGCGGCCAGCGCTGATCTCTCGCTATCGCGTGCCTGAGCCGCGGCTGGCGCTGGGGCGGCGGCTGCGGGGCCTCGCAAGTGCGGCGCTCGATGTCTCGGATGGCCTGCTGGCCGACTTGGGCCACATCGCGGATGTCTCCAGGGTGCACATAGCCCTCCGCGCCGCCCACATTCCGCTCTCCGGGGCCTTACGACAGGTCTGGGGATCCGGCGAGAGGGCCGTGCTCCGTGCCGCCACCGCCGGCGACGACTATGAAATCGCCTTTACCGCACCGCGCTCCAGGCGCGCCAAGGTGATGGGCGCGGCCAAGGCCGCGGGCGTCCCTGTCACCGAAATCGGCTGGGTCATGAAGGGCAGGGGTGTCGCCCTGCTCGACGAACAGGGCAGGCCGATCACCGTCAAAAAGGCCGGATACACGCATTTCTAGAGCGTAAACGCTCTGTTAGCCCGGATTTGCGAGGTTTTGTGCATGCGCGCGATCCTAGTCCTTTGTGCCGTCCTGCTCGCCTTTACAAGCGAAACGGCTTTGGCTGGCGAAAAGGCCGGCGACCCGGGAACGAACGTCGAAATGCCCTTCCTGATCGCACCGATGTGCGTCGACGGCAAGCTCGCCGGATACGCCTACATCTCGTCGAAAGTCGTTACGACTTCGCGCGATTCCTCGCTCGAGGTCCGGAACAAAATCCCGTTCATTCAGGACGCGTTCGTCAGGGACGTAAACGGATCGCCGATCGGCAAGGCGAACGACCCGAAAACGGTCGATAATGCCGCTCTGGTCGCGCGGCTGACCGCCGACGTGAAGCGGATCGTCGGGACGGCCAAAATCTCCACCGTCGTCATCATTCAGGTCCAGATATCCGAATTGCATCCCAACCAGGCGCTGACCGCCCCGCCCAGCTAGTCCCGCCCCGGCTGGCCTGCGACATTGCGGAAATGTTGCCTAGGCGCCCCTCTTTTGGCATATGTGCGCCGCCCTTGAAGCGGTAGGTCCTTCCGGCCGGCCATGGGGATCGGCGGTCCATTCGCGCCGTCCGGGGTATTCAAAAAAAGAGGGATCTACCATGGGTCTGGAACTCGAACTCGTTTTGGCGGCGGGCGTGCTCGCGCTGGTGTATGGCGCTTGGACCATCCGTTCCGTCCTCGGCATGAGCGCCGGCAACGCGCGCATGCAGGAAATCGCAGCGGCCATCCAGGAAGGTGCAGCCGCCTATCTCAACCGCCAATACACGACCATCGCCATCGCCGGGGTCGTCGTCTTCCTGCTCGCGCTCTACTTCCTCGGCTGGCAGTCGGCGGTCGGTTTCGTTATCGGCGCATCCCTCTCGGGTGCAGCCGGCTATGTCGGCATGAACGTGTCGGTCCGCGCCAACGTGCGCACGTCGGAAGCCTCGCGCCAGGGCCTGGCGCAGGGCCTCTCGGTCGCGTTCCGCTCGGGTGCGGTCACCGGCATGCTGGTCGCCGGTCTCGGCCTGATCGCGGTCGCGGGCTATTACGGTTTCCTCACAAAGGGCCTGGGCCTCGACATCAACGACGAGGCGCAGGGACGCCTTATCGACAACGCGCTCGTCGCGCTCGGCTTCGGCGCCTCTCTGATTTCGATCTTCGCCCGTCTCGGCGGCGGCATCTTCACCAAGGGCGCGGATGTGGGCGGCGACATGGTCGGCAAGGTCGAAGCGGGAATTCCCGAAGATGATCCGCGTAATCCGGCTACGATCGCGGACAATGTCGGCGACAATGTCGGCGACTGTGCAGGCATGGCTGCGGACCTCTTTGAAACCTATGCGGTGACGACCGTCGCCACCATGGTGCTGGCCGCGATCTACTTCAGCGGCGACGCCAAGTCGGCGCTGATGTCGCTGCCTCTTGGCATCGCGGGCATGTGCATCGTGACCTCGATCATCGGCACATTCTTTGTCCGCCTCGGCGCGAGCAAGAACATCATGGGCGCGCTCTACAAGGGCGTCATCGCGACCGGCGTCTTGTCGCTGGCCGGTTTGTGGCCGCTCATGAACACGCTGCTGCCGGGCGGCATCGGCGCCACTTTGACCACCTCCAACGGACTCAGCTTCACCGGCTGGAGCCTGTTCGAATGCGGCGTTGTGGGCCTCGGCGTCACCGGCGCGCTCATCTGGATCACGGAGTACTACACGGGCACGGAATACAGGCCCGTGAAGGTCATCGCCCAGTCTTCCGTGACCGGCCATGGCACGAACGTCATTCAGGGCCTCGCTGTGTCGATGGAATCGACGGCGATGCCCGCGATCGTGATCTGCGTCGGCATCGTCCTCGCCTACAAGCTCGCGGGCCTGTTCGGAATCGCCATCGCCGTGTCGACGATGCTGTCGCTCGCCGGCATGATCGTGGCACTCGACGCGTTCGGCCCGGTCACCGACAATGCCGGCGGCATTGCGGAAATGTCCGGTCTCGAGGGCGACGTCCGCAAGACGACGGACGCGCTCGACGCAGTCGGCAACACGACCAAGGCGGTCACCAAGGGCTACGCGATCGGCTCCGCCGGTCTCGGCGCGCTGGTTCTGTTCGCGGCCTACACCGAGGACTTGCACCACTTCATCGCGAGCGCCACGGCGGGATCCTTCTTCGAAGGCATCACCGAGCCGGTGTTCAGCCTCGCCGACCCCTGGGTGGTCGTCGGACTTCTGATCGGCGGCTTGCTGCCTTACCTGTTCGGCGGCATCGCCATGACCGCCGTGGGCCGTGCGGCCGGCGCGGTCGTCGAAGAAGTGCGGCGCCAGTTCAAGGAAATGCCGGGCATCATGCAGGGCACGCAAAAGCCCGACTACGCCCGCGCCGTCGATCTGCTGACCCGTGCGGCGATCCGCGAAATGGTGGTGCCGTCGATGCTGCCCGTGCTGTCGCCGATCGTCCTGTTCGTGATCGTCGACTTCGTCGCCGGCAAGACAGAGGCCTTCGACGCACTCGGCGCCATGCTCCTCGGCGTCATCGTGACCGGCCTGTTCGTGGCGATCTCGATGACCTCGGGCGGCGGCGCCTGGGACAATGCGAAGAAGTATATCGAGGACGGCCATTTCGGCGGCAAGGGCTCCGACGCCCACAAGGCCGCCGTCACCGGCGACACGGTCGGAGATCCCTACAAGGACACCGCGGGTCCCGCCATAAACCCGATGATCAAGATCACCAACATCGTGGCGCTTCTCCTTCTGGCGGCGCTGGCGCACATCGCCTGATCGGATCCAGGTCGAACGAAAACGCGCGGAACGAGAGTTCCGCGCGTTTTTTCTTCGGCTAAGGGTAGCTGCCGCCGCCAGGAGGTGGACCGCCGCCGCCGGGGTTCGGCGTATTGCCGCCCGGGCCGCCACTGGAGCCGCCAAGCGGAACGCCGGGCGTTGCGTTGAAGAGCTGCTGTAGGAAGGTCAGCTCGCGGCCCTTCGTCGGCGTCTCGCGGGTCTCGAAGGCGACGACATGTCCGTCGCGCAGCGTGTAGTGCTTGATGTCAGTGACCTTGCCGTCCTTGTCGAAATAGACTGCAAGAATGGCGCGGGATTCCACGGTCGGGCTGAAGAAGGCGATCTCCTTCTCAATGCTGGAGATGTAGTACCAGGCGTCGCCCTGGAAGGTCGCAGTCGTGGACGGGAAGCCCAACCTCTGCTGGATACTCGTCTTGGTGTCCTTGCCGATGGCAATGGCGGCCTCGGCGTCAGGATCGGGCAGATAGCCGCGGGAATTGACCACGGGCGTGCAGCCCACGAGTAGAACCGCGGAGAGGGCCAGAACCAATTTACGCATGCGCTTTGTCCTCAAACCCGATAAATCCCGCCCGCGGGGGATGTGCTAGCCTCAGTGTGGCACGCTGGCAAGACCGAGGGAGCCGGAGACGAACGTCATGTTGAGCGCCTTGCGCCGGAATACTGAGAAAGCGCGGCTTGTGCGGGCGCTTTACGGCGATCTCACGTCGCAGGCGCGCCAGCGCGGTTTCTTCGCCGAACTGGGGGTGGCTGATTCTATCGACGGCCGCTTTGACCTTGTCGCGTTGCATGCCTGGCTTGTGCTCGAGCGGCTTCAGGCCTGCGGCTTGGACGACGTCGCCCGGGCGCTTTCCGATTCATTGTTCGTCGGCTTCGACGAAGCGCTGCGCGATCTGGGCGCCGGCGACATGGGGATGGGCCGGAAAATCCGGCAGATGGGCGACGCTCTCAACGGACGCGTTCACGCCTACGCGGCGGCATCGGATGAATCGGAGCTGGCGGCTGCCATTTTGCGCAATGTGTATCGTGGCAACCCGGAGCGGCGCGAACACTCGCGGGCGCTTGCGCGTTACGCCGCTTCGGCGCGCAAAGCGTTGAGCGCGTGCGACCCGCGCTCGGGAACATTGAACTTCGGACCTCTGCCTTGACGGCTGCATACCGATGACGACCGACGTTTCGCCTTTCGAGCACATCTACAACCTGGGCAGCCTTGGTCGCGCCGGAGACGAGGTTCTCGTGGTTGCGCGCGGCGAAGAACTCAAACGCATCGCCGAATGGGCAAAAGTGCGCCGCGTCGAGTCGTTTTCCGCGACGGTAGCTCTCCGGAAACTATCGGCGGCCAGCTTTTCCTACGATGCCCGTTTCCGGGCGGAGATCGTCCAGGATTGCGTGGTGACCCTGGAGCCGGTCCGATCGATCGTCGAACGCGACATCCGCCGCGGATTGCACCTGGCGGACGCCCGCCTCCTGCCAGCCGAGAGCGAGGTCGTCGTGGACCCGATCTCGGAGGAGGACGATGTGCGTGAAGAGATATCGAGCCTGTACTTCGACCTGGCGGCCCCGCTGCTGGAAGAACTGGCCCTCGGCATCGATCCCTACCCCAGGGCGCCCGGGGTGACGTTCAGCCCTCCCGAGGACACCGAGGGGCGTCCCGAAAGCCCCTTCGCGGTACTCAAGAACCTCAAGAAACCCGGTTAAGGCTGGAAAACCGGGTACTCATCCGGCTTGAACCGGGAAGGGGTTTCCTGCTACTTCCGCCCCTTGTTTTGCCCGCCCGGCCAGATGGTTCGCGCATGACAGTGCGCAACGCCTGACGATTCGGTCGGCGGTGCGACCTTGGAATTGGCGTGCGTCCGACCGGTCTGGCCAGGCCCGCTTAAAGGAGTTACCCGCCATGGCGGTGCCAAAGAGAAAAACTTCGCCTTCGCGGCGCAACATGCGTCGGGCGCACCACCGCCTCGCCGCGACGAGTCACAACGAGTGCCCGAATTGCGGCGAGCAGAAGCGCCCGCACCATGTATGCGGTTCCTGCGGCCACTATGACGGTCGCGAAGTGACGAAGACTCAGGCCTGATTGGTTCAGGCTGACGAAGCGATCCTGGCAGCGAGGCGATTGTGGCCCGCGATTTGACCGTCTCGATTGATGCGATGGGCGGCGACGCCGGTCCGGGCATTGTCGTGGCGGCGTTGAGCCGCTCCATCGTTCGCCATCCCGGCGTGAACTTCATCCTTCACGGCGACGAGTCCGAACTGCAGCCGCTGCTGGCGCGCCGCAGCAAGCTCGCCGATCGAGTCACGCTAAGGCATACGGCCGAGCGCGTGCGGATGGAGGAGAAGCCGAGCCTTGCGCTTCGCCGCGGCCGCAACACAAGCATGTGGCGGGCCATCGAGTCCGTGAAGAAGAAGGATGCCGAAGTGGCCGTGTCCGCCGGCAACACGGGTGCGCTGATGGCGATGTCCATGGTGCAGCTCGGGACGCTCCCCGGAATCGCGCGACCGGCGATCGCCGCGCTGTGGCCCACGAAACGCGGTCAGAGCGTTGTCCTCGACGTCGGCGCCAATGTCTCGGTCGACGCCGAGCAGCTTGTCGACTTCGCCGTGATGGGCGAAGCCTTTGCGCGGGCAATTCTCGGGCTCGAACGTCCGACCGTGGGGATCCTGAATGTCGGATCGGAGGACGTGAAAGGCAACGACTCGGTGAAGGGCGCGGCGCACATCCTGCGCAACAATGCGTCGCTGCCGATCGAGTTTTCGGGATTCGTGGAAGGCGACGATATTGCCGAAGGCACTGTCGACGTGGTCGTCACCGACGGTTTCACGGGCAACGTCGCGCTGAAGACCGCCGAAGGGACGGCGAAACTCGTGACGCATTTCCTGCGCAGCGCACTGATGCGGTCGTTCCTCGGGCGCCTCGGCGCGTTTTTCGCCGGCGGTGCGCTCGGCACGCTGCGTCGCAAGCTCGATCCGCGCGCCTCAAACGGCGGAATTTTCCTCGGACTCGACGGCGTCGTCGTCAAGAGCCACGGCGGCACCGACGAACTGGGCTTCGCCAGCGCGCTCGACATGGCGATCGCGATGGTCCGCGCAGGCGTTGTTACGAAGATCATCGACGACCGCCGCGGCGTTCACGCGGTAGAGCCGGAGGCTGCAGCTTCGTGATCCGCTCGCAAATCATGGGTTGCGGCGCGTTTCTTCCGCATACCGTGCTCACCAACGCCGAACTCGCAAAACGCGTCGACACCAGCGACGACTGGATTCGCGAGCGCACCGGAATCCGGCAGCGGCACGTCGTGGCGGCCGGCGAAAAAACGTCCGACCTCGCGTTCCATGCCGCGCGCGCCGCGCTGACGAACGCGCACATGCACGCGTCCGACATCGACCTTATCGTGGTCGCGACGACGACGCCGGACGAGACCTTCCCTGCGACAGCCACGACCCTCCAGGCTCGTCTCGGCATGACGCGCGGCGCGGCGTTCGACGTTCAGGCGGTTTGCTCCGGCTTCATCTTCGGCATGTCGGTCGCCGACAATTTCATCAAGGCGGGGCAGGCGCAGACCGTGCTGCTGGTCGGGGCGGAGTCGATGAGCCGCCTGCTGGATTGGAAAGACCGCACCACTTGCGTTCTGTTCGGCGACGGCGCCGGCGCCGTCGTCCTCAAGGCGCACAAGGGTAAGGGCGACAATTCCGACCGCGGCGTGCTCAACACCAAGCTGTACTCGGACGGCCGGCTTCACGACCTGCTCTATGTCGATGGCGGGCCGTCTTCGACCCAGACCACCGGCCATCTGCGCATGCAGGGCAAGGAGGTGTTCCGTCACGCGGTAACCAACATCTCGGCCGCCATCGTCGCATCGGTCGAAGAGGCCGGCCTGAAGATCTCCGACATCGACTGGTTCGTGCCGCACCAGGCGAATCAGCGGATTCTGGACGGAACCGCCCGCAAATTGGGTATCCCGGCCGCCAAGGTCGTTTCCACGGTCGCCCAGCACGGCAACACCTCGGCAGCGTCGGTTCCGCTCGCCCTTGCGACCGCCGTCCATGACGGGCGCATCCACAAGGGCCAGCTCGTTCTTCTCGAGGCCATGGGCGGCGGATTCACCTGGGGCGCCAGTCTCGTCCGCTGGTAATCCGCCGGTTTAGCTACCGCTTCTATCCCTTTGATGTTGACCCGAAATTTGGATGTCCCTAACGTTCGTTAGGGTTAGGGGAGTCGCGTTATGACAACGAACACGCTGACGCGCGCCGATCTGACGGAAGCTGTCTTCCAGGCTGTCGGTCTGTCGCGCAACGAGTCGGCCCAGATGGTCGAAGATATGCTCGAGGAAGTCTGTGCGGCGCTCGCGCGCGGTGAGACCGTCAAGCTCTCGTCCTTCGGCACGTTTGCGGTCCGCCAGAAGAGTCAACGCATGGGGCGCAATCCAAAGACAGGTGACGAAGTTCCGATTGCGCCGCGGCGCGTTCTCGTCTTTCGGCCGAGCCACGTGCTCAAGGCCGTCATAAACGGTCAGACGCCGGATCCTCACGCCAAGGACTGATTCAGGATGCAGGCAACATCGTCCCCGGCAGCCGTCGGCGGTGTGAAGTCGCCCGAGGCCTTTCGGACGATCAGCGAGGTGTCGACCGATCTCGACGTACCGCAGCACGTGCTGCGATTCTGGGAAGGACGCTTCGCACAGATAAAACCGGTCAAGCGCGCCGGCGGACGTCGCTACTACCGGCCGGAAGATGTCGATCTGCTGCGTGGCATCCGGGCGCTCCTCTATCGCGAGGGATTCACCATCAAGGGCGTGCAGAAGGTGCTACGCGAGCGCGGACTGCGTTACGTCACCGAGCTCGGGCGCGGCGAGTTGAAATTCGAGAGTCAATCGCTCCGCAATCTGCCGGAGTTCATTCCGGTTCCCAGCGAGCCGACGTTCGCGCGCGCCGCACTTGCCGTTCTCGAGCGCGCGCATCCGGTCCCGGCGCAGGAGATTTCCGGTCCGGCGCCGGACGCGGTCGAGCCGGCGCTTGCGGAGGAGACGCCGGTCGTCGAATTGGCCGAAGAAGAGCGCGTAAAGCTCGAAATCCTCCTGGCCGAGCTGCTTCAGCTCAAGGGACGCCTCAGGGCAGCCCGGCTGCGCACGACAGGCTGACGCGGCCGGGACGGCGGCAAAAGGCGATGTTTGCCCGCCGCCGGGACGCCGACTATAGTCCGCGACCTTTCGCGAACCGGGACCCCGACCGGCCGGCCTATGGGCGGAGGCGAAGGCGATATTGGATACGGAGCGTGGCGCAGCCTGGTTAGCGCACCAGTCTGGGGGACTGGGGGTCGTGGGTTCAAATCCCGCCGCTCCGACCAATAATACTAATAACTTACCGCTATTTGCTGCGCCGACTAACTTGGGCGTCTGGGACTACCGTCTGGGACTTTTCGCCGTTGAGAACAGCGAGTGCGGGCCGATCCGAGGCGCGAACCGCCATAGCGCGTAGCAGATCGTGCTCGGCGAGATTCTCGACTTCAGTGATGCGCTAGGAGTTGCGTCGTACGAGCTTGGTCTCGGTCCAGCAATTTCACGAAGTCAAACTTGCCAGACCCGATCCCGCGCGAGCGTAGCGATGCCTGCAGAGCACAGCACTGCCAGTTCAGCTTCAACCGCGCCTCACGTCTTCAGCGTCGCGAGGAGGAGGGACGTCTCGGTCGACGCAATTCCCTCGATCGTACGGATCTGGTCGAGTATCGCGCTGAAGCCGCCCAGCGTTTCCGTTTCCAGTTCGACGACGAGATCCCAGCGGCCGTTGGTCGTGTGGATCTTGTCGACCTCGGGGAAACCGCGCAGCGTCCGCGTGACCTTGCTGGAGCGCTCGCCCTCGATCGCGACGCACATCACGGCGCGGACCTGGTTTCCATCGGCTTGAGGCCGGGTGCGGACCGTGAAGCCCTGAATCTCGCCGCGATCGAGCATGTTCGTGATGCGGTTCTGCACCGTGCCCCGCGACACCTTCAGTTTCTTGGCGAGAGCGGCCGCAGACTCCCGGCCGTCCGAGCGCAGCAGCGAAATAAGATTTCGATCCAAATCATCCATCAAAACGTCACCTATGTCTGCTGAAACGACACAATGCTTGGACATATTAGCATCTTGTTGTCTTTCCGCTAACACAATCTGATGGCTTCCTATCGCCGACCCCGGAGAGAGGCGAATCACCGTGTCCGCACCGATTTTCTTGACCACCGATCCCAGGCACTTCGACGTGTCGTACCAGATCAATCCCTGGATGCGGCCCGACGCCTGGCGCGCCGCGCCCGACGCCCGGCGCGCCGCGGCGCAGGCCGCGTCCGGCGAACTGATCTCAGCGCTGAAGGCCGCAGGCGGAACGATCGAAACCGTACCGTCCGTCGAGGGCTTGCCCGACCTCGTCTTTCCCGCGAACGCGGCCATCGTGCTGGACGGCCGCGTATTGCTCGCGCGCTTTCGTCACCCGGAGCGGCAGGGCGAGGAGCCCGTTTTTCGCGCGGTCTTCGAGCGGCTGCGCCAACGGGGAACCGTTGATGAGATCGTCGAACTGCCCGATTGGATCTATCAGGAGGGCGCTGGCGACTGCATCTGGGACGACGACCGGGGTCTCTTCTGGGTGGGACATGGTCCGCGCTCGACGACGAATTCCATCGAAATTATTGCCGACACCTTCGGCCAAAAGGTCGTACCGCTCGCGCTGGCCACCGACCGCTTCTATCATCTCGACACCTGCTTCTGTCCGCTCGCCGGCGGCGCCGTTCTCTATTATCCGCCGGCCTTCACGGACGACGCGCTCGCCACCATACGTGCAACGATCCGCGCCGAAGACCGGATCGAGGCGAGCGACGAGGAAGCGGCGGCTTTCTGCGTCAACGCGGTGAACATCGATCGAAAGATCATCATGGCGAAGGCCCCGGACACTCTGCGCACCAAGCTGGGCGCGCATGGCTATGAGCTTGTCGAAATCGATTTGGCGCCGTTCATACTTTCGGGCGGCGCCGCCTTTTGCATGACGCTGCGGCTCGATCGCGTGAGCCGCGGACGCCGGGCGATGTACGCCGCAGAATAGAGGAGGCCGCCGTGACGGAACTCGCTCCCCGAAATCTCAAGACCGCAGAGTTCATCCTGCGCGAGGCGGAGTATGGAGCACAGAACTACAAGCCCCTCGACGTTGTGCTGACGCGAGGCGAGGGCATCTATGTGTGGGACGTCGAGGGCCGTCGCTATGTCGACTGTCTCGCCGCCTATTCCGCCGTCAACCAGGGTCACTGCCATCCCAAGATTCTGAAGGCCATGACCGAGCAGGCCGCCCGTCTGACGATCACGTCGCGCGCGTTCCGCAACGATCAACTCGCGCTGTTCTACGAAGAGCTCTGCGCTCTGACGCGCTCGCACAAGGTGCTGCCGATGAATTCGGGCGCCGAAGCCGTGGAGAGTGCGCTCAAGCTGGCGCGCAAGTGGGGCTATGAGGTCAAAGGCGTTCCCGAGGGAAAGGCCGAGGTCATCGTGTGCGCCAACAATTTCCACGGCAGAACCATCGCGGTCGTGGGTTTCTCGACCGATCCGGACTCGCGCCACGGCTTTGGCCCCTTCGCGCCGGGTTTTCGCGTCATCCCGTTCGGCGATGAGGAGGCGCTCGCCCGCGCCATTTCACCCAACACCGTCGCGCTCCTGGTCGAACCGATCCAGGGAGAAGCCGGAGTCATCATCCCGCCCGCGGGATATCTGAAGGCCGCGCGGGAACTGTGCACGGCGAACAACGTGTTGCTCATTCTAGATGAAATACAGACCGGTCTGGGGCGCACGGGAAAGCTTCTCGCCGAAGAGCATGAGGGCATCGAGGCCGATCTGACCCTGATTGGAAAGGCCCTTTCCGGCGGCTTCTACCCGGTTTCCGCCGTGCTCTCCAACTCGGAGGCGATGAACGTGCTGCATCCGGGCGAGCACGGTTCGACATTCGGCGGCAATCCGCTTGCCTGTGCGATTGCGCGCGCCGCGCTCAAGGTGCTTGTCGAGGAAGGCATGGTTGAGAACGCGGCCCGCGTCGGCAAGCACCTCAAGCACCGGCTCGCCGCGATCAGGTCGTCGCGCATAAAGGAAGTTCGTGGTGTCGGGCTGATGATCGCCGTGGAACTGCATCCGGATGCGGGCGGGGCGCGGCCGGCTTGCGAAGCGCTGAAGAATGTCGGCCTGCTTTGCAAAGAGACGCACACCCATACGATCCGGATCACGCCGCCGCTGATATTGGATGAGACGATGGCGGACTGGGTCGCGGCGCGTTTTGCCGAGGTCTTGCACTAGCGCGCCGGTCGCCGACGTCCGTCAGTGGACGCCGGCGTTTCGGCCCGCAATGTAGTCAGTTGCCGAAGTCCCAGGCTTCGCCTGCCGCATAGCGCGACAGGACGTTGCGCGCGATCAGAATGCGGTGAACCTCGTCTGGTCCGTCGGCGATGCGCAGCGTCCGCGCGCCGAGGTACATGCCGGCGAGGGGCGTGTCGCCTGACACACCGGCCGCTCCCCACACCTGAATGGCGCGGTCTACGACGCGCTGGTAGGCGGCCGGCACGAAGATCTTGATCGCCGATATATCAGTCCTCGGATCGCCGCCGCCTTCCATCATCTCCGCGCAGCGGATCGTCATCAGGCGTGCGGCCTGAATGTCTATGTAGGAATCGGCGATGAACCCCTGGATGAATTGCTTGGACGCAAGCACGCCGCCATGGACTTCGCGCATTGCGGCGCGCTCGACCATCAGGTCGAAAGCCCGCCACATCTGGCCGAGCGAGTTCATGCAGTGGAACACGCGTCCGGCGCCGAGCCGGTCCTGCGCGGCCTTGTGACCCGAGCCCGCCGCGCCCAACGCATTCTCCTCGGGAACGCGCACATTGTCGTAGACGATCTCGCAATGGTCGCTCGCGCGTCCCCATACTTCGACGCCGCGTACGATGCGCAGACCGGGCGTGTTCTTGGGGACGATGATCTGGGTCATCCGGCCTGTATCGCGCCCCGCACCTTCGGTGCGGCACATGACGATCAGAAAATCGGCGCGGAAACCGTTCGAGGTGAACCACTTGTGCCCGTTGATGACCCATTCGCCGTTCTCGAGGCGTGCCGTCGTCTTGATCGCGCGCGGATCGGAACCGGGTGCGTCCGGTTCGGTCATCGAGAAGCCCGACTCCATTTTTCCTTCTGTCAGCGGCACGAGCCATTTCTTCTTCTGGGCATCGGTGCCGTATTTGAGCAGGATCGTCTGGTTGCCCGAGTTGGGCGCGACCACGCCGAACAATGCCGCTCCGCCTGGCGTGTAAGCCAGGATCTCATTCATGTAGGCGTGCTCGAGAAAGCTGAGGCCCGAGCCGCCGTATTCGGGCGGCAGGTGCGGCGCCCACAGACCCGCCTGCTTGACCCTTTCCTTGATCGTCTCGGCGACGTTCTTTGCCTTTTCCCTCTCCTCGGCCGACGCGTCTCTGCGCCAGCGCGTGGCGAGCACGCGCTCGTTGGGCAGGATTTCCTTGTTCACGATGCGAGCAGTGAGATCGCGGATTTCGTTGATTCGCGGATCCAGCGTGGGGACCGGCTTCACGTTCATGGGCACGGCGGCAACCTTTCTAGCGGCGGGAATGGGAGAGACTAGGTGGCTGAACCATACCATCTTTGACGCAGGTCAATGTAGTTCGGCGCTCGGCCACCGGATTCGCCTCGAAAAATGAGTGCGCTGACCGCGCACGCGGACCGTCGACACGCCGCGTCAATGATTGGGTTCGCCCGATGCTGGGGGGTGCGTAAACCGCGTATCGCGTAGCGTTGCATCGGCAAGATCGATAGCGGAATCTTGACCGCCTCGCCGCCTTGAAAACACTTCGCATTCGAAGGATTATTGTCCGTTTTCAGGAGGGATCGGTGGTCGATATTCCGCGCATATCGTTCGAACAGCTGCCCGAAAAGCTGCGTTCGGAGCTGGACGCGAAATACCGCCGTCTGGGCTATCTCGGCGAATTCTTCCAGGTCGGAGCCCACCAGCCCGAGGCGCTGTTTCATTTCAACCGGTTCACCGAAACGTTGAAGGTGGCGTTGCCGCAAAACCTCGTCGAGCTGCTGGCGCTGACTCTGTCCGCATGGAGCGGCAACGACTATGAACGCGTGCAGCACGAGCGGCTGGCTCTGAAGTACGATCTGACGGAGGCCTGGATCCGCGACGTGGAGCGGCTCGACCCCGATTCAACGACTCTGCTTTCGGTTGAAGAGAAAGCGGTCCAGCGCCTTGCTCTCGCGATGGCGACAAGCCAGGGCAGAAACGCGCACGACACCGCGGTGGCCTGCCGGAAATTGGTCAGCGCCGACCGCCTCGTCGCGATCATGATGACGGTCGGCCGCTACCTGGCGCACTCGGCGATCTGCAACACGTTGCGCTTCAAGCCGCCGGTTACTTCACCTTTAGGCAGCCCGACGTGAGCGCCCCGCTCTGGATCCGCGAAAGCGACGTTCGTCTCTCGCTGGCTGAGTCGATCGGACATCTGCGCGCTGCGATGACCCGCAAAGCGACCGGCGCGGCGCTGAACATGCAAAAGACCCATGCGCAATGGCCCGGCGGCAACATGCACGCGATTGGCGCGGTGTTCAGGGATACCGGCATATTGGGCGTGAAGGCTTGGGCGCACACGCCCAAAGGCGCGACGCCGCTCGAACTGTTATGGGACTGTGAGAACGGCAAGCTTCTCGCGGTCATTGAAGCTTTCGCCATGGGCCAATTGCGCACCGCGGGGATTGCCGGAGTGGCGACGGACTGCCTCGCCGACGGGCAGGCCGATCTCTTGGCGATCTGCGGCACGGGCAAGCAGGCGCTTGCCCAGGTTGCCGCGGTTAAATCCGTACGTGCGCTCAAGAGCGTGCACATCTACGGCCGCGATCCCTCCAGGCGCGCGCTTTTCGCCGGGCGGGTTCGGCGCGAATTGGAAGTGAATGCGCAGGAATTCGACGATGTCGCCCTGGCGGTCAAATCCGCGCCGGTCATTACGCTGATTACGCGCGCCTCGCAGCCTTTCCTTGCGGCCGACGCGCCGCCCAAGGGCAGTCATATCAATGCCATGGGCGCCATTACGCCGGAACGACAGGAATTCTCGCCGACGCTTCTCGATCGCTGCAGCGTCGTCACCGTCGACAGCGTCGCGACCGCCAAAGAACTGGCTTCAGAGTTGATCGCGGCATGGCGCGGCGACTTCGAGCGTCCCGAATTGCATGAGCTCGACGAGCTGGTCGCATCGAATGTAAGGCGCCCGCCCGCGGCCGATTTGACTCTGTTCAAATCGCTCGGGGTCGGCGTCTCGGACCTAGCGCTTGCCGAACAAATCTACCGGCAGGCGCGCGATCGCGGCGTGGGCGTCGCGTTGCCAGAACCGGCGCCGGTACCGCTAAGTTTTTCAGCCTGACAAGGAACGCTTCCATGGCCGACGCCACCGTGACCTTCAATGCCGCCGATCCTTCAGTCCCCGCCGGGAACGAGTTCTGGGAGCCCGTCACTGTCCGGCGCGCGGAAATCGAACGCGAGGTAGAGCGGCTGCTGTCGATCGATGTCGCGGATCCGATCGAGCGGCAGGCACGTTTGGTCCATCCCATGGCGTGCAGCCGCGGGCAGGGGCTCGCACCCGGAATCGAAGTCAGGCTCTCGGCACTCAAACCCGGGGAGCGGACGAAACCTTACCGGCACAATGCGACGGAGGTCGGATTCTGCATCGAAGGCGGCGGACGCGCCCATCTCGGCGGCAAGAACTTCGACTTCGATCGATATGACGTCTGGAACGCGCCGTCCTGGACGCAGGTCAGCTACGAGAACAACACGCGAAAGCCGCAAGTTCGCCTCACTTATTCCAATGCGCCTCTCCTGCGCTTGCTTAATGTTCATCTGGTGGAAGATCGCAAGACGACCGGAATCGTCGAGGACAAGCCGGAAAGCGCCGCCAAGCCGACGCCTGGCGTATCGGTGAAGATCCGGGACTTGTTCCAGATACCGGACGAGGACGTCTGGTTGATGAGCTATGAGCGCCTCATCAATCCGCCGGCCGTGGAATCGCGCGCGCATCAGTGGAAGTGGAATCTCGTCAAAACCGAACTCGACAAGCTCACCGCCTTGGGTTCGGCCTACCGCGGCAGACGCCTCTATCTTCTGTATAACCCGTTGACCGGCCGCACCAACGGCACGACGCCGAGTTTCTTTGCGACGATGACCGTCCGTCCGCCGAACATCATCGATCGGCCGCATCGGCATGCGTCCGCGGCGATCAACTACTATTTCAGCGGCGCGGGATATAGCCGCGTCGCAGGCAAACATTATGAGTGGGCCGCTGGCGATCTCATGCTTTCGGCGCCCGGCTGGGCAATTCACAACCACGCCTCGCACGATCAGGGCCCGGTTTATGAACTCACGATCCAGGACCAGCCTTTCCACATCTGGCAAGAGTCCCTGCTGTGGCAGGAGAGCCTCGCGGCGCCGCCCTCGCTATTGGGCGCGCAGGTCGGATTCGAGACCAATCGCGAAGAGCTGATCGGCTCATGAGCGGCGATATCTCCTGGCTGAAGGGCTCGATACCTCCGCTGATCACGCCGTTTCGCGACGGCGACGTCGATTTTGAAACTTACGGTCGGCTCATCGACAAGCAGATCGACGGCGGCAGTCATGGAATTCTGGTGAACGGCACGACAGCAGAGCCGAGTACGCTCACGGTCGAAGAGCGCAATGAGCTCGTGGCCTTCGCCGTGAAGCGGGCGAGACAAAGGGTGCCCGTGATCGCGGCCACTGGCTCGCAGTCCCTGGCGGAAACGCTGCAGCTCTCGAAGTTCGCGGAGCGCGCTGGCGCCGATGCCCAGCTCATCGTCACGCCTTACTATATCAAGCCCCCGCAGCGCGGACTTGTCAGTTACTTCACGCAAGTGGTGTCTGGGCTGAAGTCGCCGGCAATGGTCTATCACATTCCCGGACGCGCCGGCGTTTCGATGGACGTTCCGACGTTCGCGGCGATCACGGAACGCTGCAACAACCTCGTGGGCGTGAAACACGCATCGACGGATTTGGCGTTCGTGACCGACCTTCTCACGACCATGGGTCGCGACTTCCGCGTCTTCGTCGGCCTGGAGGAACTCTGCCTCCCGATGATGGCCGTGGGGGCCGTCGGCATGATGAACGCGGTTGGAAATCTTGCACCGGCCAAGGTCGCCGCGCTCTCCGACGCCGTCGAAGCCAGCGACTTGCGCCGCGCGAAAGACATCCATTTCGAACTTTTTGAGATTTCGAAGGCGATCTTTTTCGACACCAACCCCATTCCGCTCAAATATATGATGAAACGGCTCGGCCTGATTGCGAACAACGAACACCGGTCGCCGATGTCGCCGGCGCCGGAGGCGCTGGAACGGCGGCTCGATGCGGTGTTGCGCGCGGCTGGTATGCTCGCGGAGGGAAAATGACGGTGGAACCGCGGCAGTGGACGACGAACGGCACTCATCGCGTGCCGTACTGGGTCTACACGGACCCTGACGTCTATGCCGAAGAACAGAAACGAATATTCGAGGGCCGCGCGTGGAACTTCGTCGGTCTGGAAGCCGAGATCGCGAACGCTGGCGATTTCAAACGCTCGAATGTGGGCGCGACATCGGTAATCGTCGTTCGCGACCGCGAGGACCAGATCCATGTCCTGCGAAACCAGTGCGCGCATCGCGGGCTGCAGGTATGCCGGCAGGATTACGGTTCGGCGCGCGCGTTCCAGTGCCCATACCATCAATGGACCTATCGGCTCGACGGCGACCTGTCGGGTGTGCCGTTCATAAAGGGCGTCGGCGGCCATGGCGGCATGCCGGACGATTTCGACCGGCGCGATCACGGACTTCGAAAACTGAAAGTTGCTCGCAGGCACGGAGCGATCTTCGCGTCCTTCGCCGAAGACATCGAGCCGCTCGAGAGCTTTCTCGGCGACAAGATGCTGGCGCTGTTCGACCGCGTCTTTAGCGGCAGGAAGCTGCGCATTCTGGGTGTTTCGCGCCAGCGCATTCCCGCCAACTGGAAGCTGATGTTCGAAAACATCAAGGATCCGTACCACGCCAGCTTGCTGCACGTCTTCCTCGTCACCTTCGGCCTTTTCCGCGTCGACAATCCGTCACGGACCGAGATGGACACCACCGGACGGCATAGCGCGCTGGTCTCGCGCCGCGGCGGCGATCGCGTGGCGAGCGAAGCCACGAAGGAGATGGCGTCGTTCCACGAAAAACTCGAACTGCACGACCCGCGCCTGCTCGACATCGTCAAGGAGTTCCCGGACCCGGCGACGGTCGTGATGCAGACCATCTGGCCGAACCTCATCGTGCAGCAGCAGGCGAATACGCTCGCGACGCGCCAGATCGTGCCCGTAAGTCCCGACGCGTTCGATCTCAATTGGACGTTTTTCGGATATGAGGACGACGACGCGGCCATGCAGGCACGCAGATTGCGCCACGCCAATCTCATGGGTCCTGCGGGACTCGTTTCCCTGGACGATAGCGAAGTGATGGATCTGGCCCAGCGCGGCATCCGATGCGACGATTCCGGAGACGCGGTCGTCGAAATGGGCGGCCATGGCACGGAAGACCATGATCACATCGTCACAGAGACGGCGATCCGCGCCTTCTACGCCTACTATCGCAATGTGATGGGCCTGTGATGCAGCTTCGTCTCGAAGTGGATGCGCTCTATGCGCACTATGTCGAATTGCTCGACGAGGGGCCGCTTGCGCAGTGGCCGGCGCTTTTTCTGGAGGCGGGCAGTTACCGCGCCGTGACGCGCGAAAACGTCGAGCGCGGCTGGCCGCTCGCGCTGATGCTGTGCGAGTCGCGCGCGGCGATAGAAGACCGGGTCTACGCGATCGAAAACCTCGCGTTGAAAATTCCGCGCCGCGCGAGACACATTCTTTCGGGGTTCGTCGTCGCGGAGCAGGGCGAGCAGGTGCAGGTTTCCGCCAATTTCGCGGTATTCGAAACTCTGGAAGGCGGTGCGACGACCTGTTTCGCCGTCGGCCGCTACCGAGACGTTTTGGCCCGAGACGGCGAGGGCTTTCTGAAATTCTGCGAAAAGGTGTCGATTGCCGATGGCGCCCTCATCAGCAACTCGCTCGTGATGCCGCTCTGAGCCCGGACAAGAGCGGCGCGCGGCGGACATGCGTGGCGCACATCGCTTGCACGATTGACGAAGCGGGTGCCGTGGTTTCAAACGACGCCTTGAGTAGCCGCCGCATCCGAGCCCCAGCGTGATCACGTCTTTCATTTGGCTGCCCGCATCTTTGTTTGCGGGCCTGTTCCAAGCCTGGCGCACCGCCGTCCAGCAGCGGCTGCGCGCCGAGTTGTCGGTGAGCGGCGCGAGCCTCGTTCGCTATCTCTACGGATTTCCCCTAGCGGTGGTGCTGGTGACCGCCTATTCGCTTGCGCATGGGCGTTTTGCACCGCGGATCGATTTCCAGTTTCTATTGTTGTCAGGGGCCGGCGGACTGACGCAGATCGTTGCGACAAATCTCCTGATCATGGCGTTCGGCTACCGTAATTTCGTGGTCGGAACCGCCTTTTCGAAGACTGAGGCCGTTCAGGCCGCGGTTTTCGCTTGGCTGGCGTTCGGTGAACATCTCTCGCTCCTCGCCTGGTCGGGAATCGCGTTGGGCGTCGCGGGCGTCCTGGTCCTGGCGTTGGCGGCCCAGAAGCTGAAAGCGGCGGAGATCCTGCGCTCGCTTGGCCAGCCGGCGGCGCTTTGCGGACTGTCGGCAGGCGCGCTGTTCGCCATTACCGGACTGCTCGTCAAGCAGGCGACGGCCGAACTCCGGTTGGCCGATCCCGTCGCCGGCGCGCTCACCACGCTCGCCGTCGTGATGTTGCTTCAGATCGTGATGCACGGCGCCTATATCGCCTGGCGCGAGCCGGCCACGCTGCGCGCGGTCGTCGTGACCTGGAGAACCTCGTCGCAAGTCGGCATTCTCGCAGGCCTTGGTTCGGCGTGCTGGTTCACCGGGTTTGCATCGGCACCGGTCGCGCTGGTGCGCATAGTCGGACAAGTCGAGGTGATATTCACGCTCGCTTTCTCGCGCCTGTATCTGCGCGAGAAAACCCGCCCACAAGAGGCGTTGGGGCTCGTTCTCGTCAGCATCGGCGTCGTTCTAGCGCTTCTGGGCGGCTGGACGCGAGGCTGACGCCCTCGGCCCAGGTCGCGGGCGCTCAAAGCTCCGTCAGCTCCACATTTTCCGAGCTGACTGTCTGACCGACCTTGGGCTTGCGCATGAGCGCGATCACGATCAGCGTCGGTATGCTCATATAAAACATCAGGAGAAACACGTCTGCATAGGCCACGATCGCGGCATTGCGCTCGATGATGCCGTTTAACATCGCGAGCCCGAACGGCATCTGGGGATTCATCATCACCCCCGGCGCGTTGATACCGAGCGCACGATTGAACGGACTGGCGTGACTGGCCAGCACATCGTGCATCGTTTGCGTGCTGTTGCTCAGAACGGTCGTCGTCACGGACACGCCGATGGCCGACCCCACGTTTCGGACCAGATTGATCATCGCCGCGCCGTCCGTCCGGTACATCTGGGGAAGCGTCGCGAACGCCATCACGTTGCTCGGAACGAATACAAAACCCATGCCGACGCCTTGGACGAACGTCGTGCCCGCAAGAACCCAGGAACTGACTTCGGGGGTCCATCCCGTCATCTCCCACATGGTCCACAGTAACGTCAGGCATCCGAAGGCCATGAGCAGCCTGACGTCCGTCGTCATCACGATGCGGCCGACGAAGAGCATCGCCAGCATGGTCCCGACGCCGCGCGGCGCCATCATCCAGCCGGTCTCGCTGACTGTGTAGCCGCCTAGTGTCTGCAAATAAGGCGGCAGCAGCGCGGACGTCGCTAGCAGGAGCATCCCGATGACGAACGTCAGCAGCGTCGAGAACAAATAGTCGCGATCCTTGAACAGCGCGTGCGGAATAAAGGGCCGCTCCGAAGTCAGGAAATGCACGATGAACAGGTATGCGCCG
>Ga0335071_10002004_pt1 | contig 21984 bp, 16 predicted proteins | sample Lox_Sample_15_FD_206724 | JGI IMG/M metagenome (GOLD analysis project Ga0335071, IMG submission 206724) | Soil microbial communities from Loxahatchee National Wildlife Refuge, Florida, United States - Lox_Sample_1.5 | ecosystem: Environmental > Terrestrial > Soil > Wetlands | place: USA... | reverse complement strand
CGTGGTGGAGACGGCGCGCCCATCGCCGCGACCGGTGCTCGGCGTGTGGGCGCTGCTCTGCCTGGTGACGAACCTGCCGTATGCCCGCGCCTGGCTGCTTCCGCCGCGCGGGACCAGGTTCCTCGGCTTCTTCTACGCGATCCCCGACGTCTTCAACTACCTCTCCTACGTGCAGCAGGCCGAACACGGGGCGCTCCTGTTCTTCAACAAGCTGTACCCCCTGCCGCACGCGGCGTCGCTGGCCAATCTCGAGTGGTCCGTGGTCGGGTGGCTGTCGGCGGCGCTGGGGAGCCAGCCGGCGCTCGCGTACCGCGTCTTCGGGGCTGCGGTCACGCTGGCGCTGGTGCTGGCCACCGACCGCTGGTTGCGGCTGGCCGGTCTCCCCGGCGACCACCGCTTCGCCGCCCTGCTGCTGGTGTTCACCGGCGGCGGCCTCGGCGGCGTCCTCTTCCTCCGCCTCGGCCCGCCGGCCTGGCGCTTCCTGGACCTGACGAGCGGGATGTACCCGTTCATCTCGGTGCTGGTCAACCCCCACTTCGCCGCCGGAACCGCGCTCCTGCTGTGGGCGTTGTGGGCGTTCCATCGCGCCCGCGACCTCGGCGGCGAGCTGCTCGCCGTCCTCCTGGGATCCTGCCTCGTCCTGGTGCGTCCTTACGAGCTGGCGCTGCTGGTCGGCATCCGGGGGCTGGTGGTGCTGACCACGCAGCCCTGGAGGCGCTGGCTGCGCCTGCTGCTTCCGCTCGCCGCGCTGGCTCCGGCCGTCCTGTACGGCTGGAGCACGACCGTCCGCAACCCGGCGTACGCCGTCTTCTCGGCGGTCGGCTACGGCCTGCCGCCCGCCGCCGACATCCTGCTCGCGCTGCTGCCCGCCGGCGTGCTCGCGCTGGCGGGAGTGCCGCTGCTGCGAGGCGCCCACGGCCTCCCGGAGCGCGTGGCCTTCGCCACCCTGCTGGCGTGGCCGGTCACGGTCGCCGCCGTGCTGGCACTGCCCCTGCGCTTCGGCCTGCAGCTCGCGGTCGACGTCGGCCTGCCGCTGCTGGGCCTGGTGGCGCTGGCGCTGGCGCGCTTCAGGCCGGCCGTGACGCTGGCCGCGGCGCTCCTCCTGTGCTCGACCAGCGCCGTCGCCCTCGAGCTGCTGCTCGAGGACAACCCCCAGTGGTACGTGCCTCGCGAGCGGATCGAGGCCGCCGAGGCCCTGCGGCCGCTGTGCCGCCGCGGCGAGCTGCTGGTGGCCCCGCCCGACATCGGCCTGTATGCGAACGCCTACTCTGCCTGCCGTGCCTACGCCGCCCACCTCGGCACCGCCGACAGCCGCGAGCGCGCGGCCGCGATCAGGGCCTTCTACGCGGCGCCCCCGGCCGGCCGCCTGGCCTGGCTCGAGGCCCGTTGCGCCCGTTTCGTGGTCCTGCCCGACGACGGGGAGCGCGCCCCCCACCTGCTCGGCGCCGCCGCGCCGTACCATCGCGTGGCGCAGGCGTCGGGGCCGACCGGCAGGCTCGCCGTCTACGCGAGCGACGAGCCGCCGGCGTGCCCGCCGGGCGCACCGGCAGCGGCGACCCCTCAGTAGGCCTGGGCGAAAACCACCTCGCGGCCCTTCTGGCCGGTGTAGACGCAGGGGGCCTCGACCGGGTCGCCCATCGGCATCACCCGGATGGTGGCCTTCGTCTCCTCCTTGATCTTCGCCTCGATCGCGGCGTCGCCGTTCCAGCCGGCGACGATGAAGCCGCGCTTGTCGTTCATCACCTGCTTGAACTCGTCGTAGCTCTTCACCCGGGTGGTGTTGGCGGCCACGAAGGCGCGGGCCTTCTCCAGCAGGCCCTTCTGGATCTCGTCGAGGGCCTGCTGCAGCCGGGCGGCGGCGCCGGCGAGCGGCAACGGCTCCTTGCTCCGCGTGTCGCGGCGTACCAGCACCACCTGGCCCTTCTCGACGTCCCTGGGGCCCAGCTCCAGCCGCACCGGCACGCCCCGCATCTCCCAGTCGGCGTACTTGTAACCGGGCTGGAACTGGTCGCGGTCGTCGAGGTGCACCCGCAGGCCGGCGCCGCGGAGCATGGCCAGAGCCTCCCGCGCCTTCGGCAGCACCAGCTCGTTGATGTCGCCCTTCTTCGGCGGGATGGGCACGATCACCACCTGGTGGGGCGCCACCTTCGGCGGCAACACCAGGCCCAGGTCGTCGCCGTGGGTCATCACCATGCCCCCCAGCAGGCGGGTCGAGCTGCCCCACGAGGTCGACCAGGGCTTGGCCCGCTCCTGGTTCCTGTCGAGAAACTCGATGCCGTAGGCGTCGGCGAAGTGCTGGCCGAGGTTGTGGCTGGTGCCGGCCTGCAGCGCCCGCCCGTCGCCCATCAGCGCCTCGATCGCGTAGGTGCGCAGGGCGCCGGCGAACTTCTCGCTCTCGGTCTTCGGACCGCAGAGCACCGGCATCGCCAGCATCTCCTCCGAGAAGGCGCGGTAGACGTCGAGCATCTTCAGCGTCTCCTCCTGCGCCTCCTCGGCCGTGGCGTGCAGCGTGTGCCCTTCCTGCCAGAGGAACTCGGTCGTGCGCAGGAACGGCCGGGTGACCTTCTCCCAGCGCACCACGTTTCCCCACTGGTTGATCAGCACCGGCAGGTCCCGCCAGGACTGCACCCAGCGTGCGTAGGTCGAGCAGATGATCGCCTCCGAGGTCGGCCGCACCGCCAGCGGCTCGGGCAGCTCCTCGCCGCCGCCGATCGTCACCCAGGCGCACTCGGGCGAGAAACCCTCCACGTGCTCCTTCTCGCGCTCGAGCAGGCTCTTGGGGATGAACAGCGGGAAGTAGGCGTTGACGTGGCCGGTCTGCTTGATGCGCCGGTCCATGTCCCGCTGCATCTCCTCCCAGATGGCGTACCCGTAGGGCTTGATGATCATGCAGCCCTTGACCGGGCCGTAGTCGGCCAGGTCGGCCTTCAGCACGACGTCCAGGTACCACTGTGAGTAGTCCTGGCCCTTGGGCGTGATCTCCTTCGAGACGCGGTCCTGTTCCATGTCGGCTACGGGCCCTCCTGGGCCTTCCTCGGGAATGCGAGCGAGAGCGCGATGGAGACGGCGATCACCGCCACGATGAACGCGAGCGAGACCCCGATCGGGAACTGGCCGCCCCACAGGTGGTTGAGCAGGGTCATCTTGAGTCCCACGAATGCGAGCACGATCCCCAGGCCGTACTTGAGGAAGTGGAACTTGTCGACCGCACCCGCCAGCAGGAAGTACAGGTTCCGCAGGCCGAGGATGGCGAAGATGTTCGAGGAGAAGACGACGAAGGGCTCGCGGGTCAGCCCGAAGATGGCGGGGACCGAGTCGACGGCGAACAGGATGTCGGTCGCCTCCAGGAACAGCAGGGCGATGATCAGCGGCGTGCCGTGGAGGCGGCCCTCCTGGCGGACGAAGAAACGCTGTCCGCGGTAGCCGCCGGTGACCGGCACGTAGCGGCGGAACAGCCGGATGACGAGCCGCTCGTGCGGCTCCACCGGCTCCGTCTCGCCGCTCGTCATCATCTTGCCCCCGGTGAAGACCAGGAAGGCGCCGAACAGCCAGACCACCACCTCGAACTGCAGCAGCGCCGCGCCCAGGGCGATGAAGATCCCGCGGGAGACGAGCGCGCCCAGGATGCCGAAGAACAGCACCCGGTGCTGGTAGGCCACGGGGACGGCGAAGTAGCTGAGCACCACCACGAAGACGAAGATGTTGTCGACCGACAGCGAGTACTCGACCACGTAGCCGGCCAGGAACTCGAGCGCGGTCTCCCAGGCCTGGCCGGCGGGGTCGAAGCCGGGCAGGCGCATCAGACGGGCGTCGAGCGGGAAGTGCCAGCGCATGTACAGGTAGAAGCCGAGGTTGAAGAGGAGCGCCAGGGCCACCCAGACGACGCTCCAGGCGGCCGCCTCCCGCATGGACACCGCGTGCGCCTGGCGGTGGAAGACGCCGAGGTCCACGGCCAGCAGGGCGAACACGAGCAGCAGGAACCCGAGGTAGAACGGCCAGTAGCTGGCGAAGGGGAAAAGCGCGACGTGGCTCATCGGTGGCTCGTCAATGCTCTCGGGCCGAACGCCCGCATCCTCCGCAGGGCGCTCAAACCCTGCAGTTTAGCAGAGATGGCACAGGGCGCCGCCTTGCCCTTGACGCCGGCCTGGGACACCTGCTAGCGTCTGGCCCGGCCTCGCGGGCCGCCTTTCCATCGCTCTCCTGGGAAAGGCGCCGTCCATGTCCAGCCGAACGCATGTGTTCCCCCTGGGCTTCGGCCTGTCGGCCGTCCTCTGCTTCTCCACCACCTCCCCGGCCGAGGATCCGCCGCCCCGGCCCCGGCCTCCTGCCCGCGTCTACACCAACGAGGACCTCGACCGCGTCCACGCCGTGCGCGACGAGACGGGGGTGAGCTCCGTGCCGGCCGTCGTCCCCCGTGAGGCGGAGCCCGGTCTGCGGGTGCAGCGCGACGCCGTCCGAGGCCACGGCGAGGCCTACTGGCGTCGGCAGGCCGAGACGACGCGCGAGAAGGTGCGGCGCCTGGGCGAGCAGGCGGAGGAGCTGCGCATGCGGATCGCCCGGGAGGAGGACCTCCGGTTCCGGACCAGCCGCAGCACCCGCCGGTCGTCGGCAGCCTCCGGCGTCTCCAGGGACGACCGCATCGCCACGCTGCAGGCGAGGCTCGCCGCCGTCGAGAGGCGGGCCCGGGAGGCGGAGGAGGACCTGGCCGACCGCGCCCGCAGGGACGGGGCGCTGCCGGGCTGGCTGCGCTGAGCGCGCGGGGTCCGATGCTATGCTGCCGGCCGATGCTGGAGATCCCTGTCGAGCTGGGCCCGCGCCGCTACCTGGTCTCGGTCGGCGAGGGTCTCGCCCGACGATTGCCGGAGCGGCTCGCGGACCTCCGCGGCCGCAAGGTCGCGCTCGTCGCCAGCCGCCGGGTGTTCGGACTCCACGGCCGGCCCGTCCGGCGCGCGCTCGCCGCGCTCGGTCCCGTGCACGTCGTGCTGGCGCCGGACGGAGAGCGGCACAAGGGGCAGGCCACGCTGCAGGGTTTCTACGACGCCTTCCTGCAGGCGAAGCTCGGCCGCGACGGGGTGGTGGTGGCGTTCGGGGGCGGCGTGGTCGGCGACGTGGCCGGCTACGCTGCGGCCACCTACATGCGGGGCGTGGACTGGGTCGGCCTGCCGACCACCCTGCTGTCGATGGTCGACAGCTCGGTCGGGGGCAAGGTCGGCATCAACCACCCCCGGGGAAAGAACCTGATCGGCGCCTTCCACCAGCCGCGGGCGGTGGTGATCGACCCGGCTTTCCTCGCCACCCTGCCCCCGCGCGAGCTGCGCTCGGGCGCGTACGAGGTGCTCAAGTGCGGGATCCTCGGAGACCCCGCGCTGTTCGAGGTGATGCGCCGCGCCCCGGCCGGGTTGCGCGGCTGGGAGGGCGCGGACGTCGAGCTCGCGATCGCGGCGGCCTGCCGGCTGAAGGCCGAGGTGGTCACGAAGGACGAGCGCGAGGGCGGGCTGCGCCGCGTGCTGAACCTGGGTCACACCCTCGGCCACGCGCTCGAGGCCGTCACGCGTTACCGCCGCTACACCCACGGCGAGGCCGTCGGCTGGGGCCTCGTCGGCGTCTCCCACCTCGCCCGCGCGCGCGGCCTTCTCGACGCCGCCAGCCACGAGGCCATCCTCGCCGCCGTCGACCGCATCGGCCCGCGCCCACGGGTGTCCGATCTGCCGTCGCGCGACGTCCTCGCCGCGCTCGCCCGGGACAAGAAGGCCAGGGCCGGCCGCGTGCCGTTCATCCTGCCGGCGGCCGTCGGCCGGGTGGAGATTCACGACGACGTGTCGCCGGACGAGGTCCGGCGGGCGCTCAGGGAGATGGGGTCCACGGAACGGCAGCCGCCACCAGCTCGTCGCTGAAGCCGGTCCCCGCCTAGCCCTGCTGGTCCTCGCCCATCAGCGTCACCAGGATCGCCTTCTGCACGTGCAGCCGGTTCTCGGCCTCGTCGAACACCACGGACTGCGGACCGTCGATGACGGGGGCCGCCACCTCCTCGCCGCGGTGGGCCGGCAGGCAGTGCATGAAGACGGCCTTCGGGTTGGCCGCGGCCATGGTGGCCGGCGTCACCTGGAAGCCCTGGAAGGCGGCGAGGCGCTTCTGGCTCTCGGCCTCCTGGCCCATGGAGGCCCACACGTCGGTGTAGACCACGTCGGCGTCGCGGACGGCCTGCAGCGGGTCGCAGGTGACCTGCGGCAGCGGCGAGCCGAGCCTCTGCGCCTCGGCGACCGCGTTCTTGAGCACCGCCGGGCTCGGCTCGTAACCCCTGGGGCAGGCGATGCTGAAGCGCAGCCCCAGCTTGACGGCCCCGTACATCAGCTCGTGGGCCACGTTGTTGCCATCGCCGACATACGCCACCTTCAGCCCGGCCAGCTCGCCGCGGATCTCGCGCAGGGTGAAGTAGTCGGCCAGCGCCTGGCAGGGGTGCAGCAGGTCGGAGAGGCCGTTGATCACCGGCACCGAGCCGTGGTTCGCCAGGTCCAGCAGGTCCTGGTGGGCGAAGACGCGCGCCATGATGCCGTGCACGTATCGCGACAGCACCTGGGCGGTGTCGGCGATCGTCTCGCCGCGGTGGAGCTGGATGTCGGCCGCGCTCAGGAACAGGGCCTGCCCGCCGAGCTGGTGCATCCCGACCTCGAAGGAGACCCGGGTGCGGGTGGACGCCTTCTGGAAGATCATGGCCAGCGACTGGCCGGCCAGCGCGTCCGCGTAGTGGTCCGGGTCCGACTTGATCGCGGCGGAGAGCTCCAGCAGCAGCTCGAGCTGCTCGCGCGACCAGTCCGAGAGCGACAGGAAGTGCCTCTGGGCCATCTCTCTCCTCAGAACCGCGCGAGCACGTCCGCGAGGTCGGGCTTGCCGATCTCCTGCAGCTCGTAGCCGACCCGCAGCGCGGGCTTCTCGATCTTGAGCACCCGGCGCAGGTCTATGGGAGTCGCGATCAGCACCAGGTCGCAGGGGGTGCGGGCGATGGTGGCCTCGAGATCCCTGACCTGCGCCTCGCCGTAGCCCATCGCCGGCAGCAGGGTCCCGATGCCGGGGTACTTGCGGAAGGTCTCGGTGATGCTGGCAACCGTGTAGGGCCGGGGATCGACGACCTCGGCCGCGCCGTGGCGGAGGGCCGCCACCACCCCGGCGCCGTACTTCATCTCGCCGTGGGTGAGGGTGGGGCCGTCCTCGACCGCGAGCACGCGCTTGCCCCGGATCTGCTCGGCGCCGGTCACGGACAGCGGCGAGGCGGCGTCGATCACGACGGCCCCAGGGTTCAGCTCGCGCACCGAGCGGCGCACCGCCTCCACGCCCTCCGGGGAGGCCGAGTCGATCTTGTTGATGAGGACGACGTGCGCCCGGCGCAGGTTCGTCTCGCCGGGGTGGTACGTGCGCTCGTGGCCTGGCCTGAGCGGGTCGGCCACCACGATCTCCAGATCGGGCCGGTAGAAGGGCAGGTCGTTGTTGCCGCCGTCCCACAGGATGACGTCGGCCTCCTTCTCGGCCTCGGCCAGGATCGCCCCGTAGTCGACTCCGGCGTAGATGACGCCGCCGGCGGCGATGTGCGGCTCGTACTCCTCCCGCTCCTCGATCGTGCACTGGTGGCGATCGAGGTCCTCCATCGCCGCGAAGCGCTGGACCTTCTGCCTCACCAGATCGCCGTAGGGCATCGGGTGGCGGACGGAGACCACCCGTCGTCCCTTCGCCCGCAGGATGCGGGCCACCGCCCGCGTGGTCTGGCTCTTGCCGGCGCCGGTGCGCACGGCGCAGACGGACACCACCGGCACCTTCGCCGCCAGCATGCTGGCGCTCGGCCCGATCAGCCGGAAGTCGGCGCCGCAGGCGAGCACCAGCGAGGCCTTGTGCATCACCGTCTCGTGGGAGACGTCGCTGTAGGCGAAGACGACCTGGTCGGCCTGCAGCTCCCTGATGAGCCGCGGCAGCTCGCTCTCGGGGAAGATCGGGATCCCCTCCGAGTACAGCTTGCCGGCCAGCTCCCGCGGGTAGCGGCGGCCTTCGATGTTCGGGATCTGGGTGGCGGTGAAGGCCACCACCCGCGAGGACGGGTCCTCGCGGAAGACCGTGTTGAAGTTGTGGAAGTCGCGGCCGGCGGCTCCCATGATGATGATCCGGGTGGGCACGGGTGCGCTCCTTTCGTCGGTCCGCCCGGCGATCATACCGTGCTTCAATGGGACATGCGGATCGCCGCGATCGTGCTGGCGGCGGGAGAGGGCCGGCGCATGGGCGGACCCAAGGCGCTGCTGCCGATCCACGGCACCACGTTCCTCGGCCACCTCTGCCGCCTCTTCGTCGCCGCCGGGGCCGACCCCACGATCGCCGTGCTCGGCGCCTCGGCGCAGCGGGTCCGGGCCGAAGGCGAGATCCCGCGAGGCGCCCGGGTGGTGGTGAACGAGCGCTGGCCCGAGGGGATGCTGACGTCGATCTGGCGCGGTCTGGACGAGGCGGAGACGAGCGGGGTCGAGGCGCTGCTCGTCCACCCCGTCGACAACCCGCTCGTCTCACCGGCGACGGTCGCGGCGGTGATCGGGGCCGTGCGCTCGGGGGCGGCGATCACGGTGGCGGCGCATGCCGGCCGCCGCGGCCACCCGGTCGCCTTCGCCTGCGCGAGCTGGCCGGCGCTGCGAGCGGCGTCGCCGGCGAGGGGAGCCCGGCAACTGCTGGTGGACGACCCCGCGCGGGTTCTCCACGTCGAGACGGGGCCGGACTGCCTGCACGACCTCGACCTCCCCGCAGACCTTCCGCAGCAGCGGTGAGCGTTCGGCTAGAATCACCGACCGCATGCGTGAGCGGTACGCCAGCCGGGTAGAGCTCGTCCTCATCTCGACCACGCTGGCCTGCTCGGCGCTCGTCGTCGTCGCCTACCTGCTGCACGCGGGGGCGCTCGTCTCGTACCGCTGGGACTGGAGCCCCGACGAGGGGCTCTATCTCGACTGGGCGCGGCGTCTCCTGCACTCCCCGGGATCGCTGCACCTCCGGAGCTTCGTCCCCTTCCCCTCCGTGTACGGCCCCGGCCTCCCTGCGCTGCTGGCGCCCGCCGTGGCGTTCGGTGCACCCTCGCTGCCGGCGGCGCGCCTCGTCCTGCTCGCCTGCGCAATGGTGAGCGCGTGGGCCACCTACGCTCTCGCCCGCCGCGTCGCCTCGCCCGTGCTCGCCTGCGCCGCCACGGCGCTCGCCCTGGCGCCGTTCGCGCTGACGTTCTGGCACCTGCTGGTGCGGCCGGACGGTCCGATGCTGACGTTCTGGCTGCTGGCCGCGCTGGTGCTGCTGCCGCGCCAGCTCGCGCGCGGAGCCGACGCGCTCACGCCGCAGCGCACCGCCCTCGGCGTGGTCCTGCTGCTGGCGGCGGTGCTGACCAAGCAGACGGCCGTGCTGCACGGGGCGCCGCTCGTGCTCGGCTGGTGGTGGGTGGACCGCCGCAGCGCCGTCCGCCTGGCTTCCTGGCTGGCGGGGGCCAGCCTCGCCGTCGTTCTCGTGCTGCAGTGGGCCACCGCGGGCGGGTTCCTGTGGGTGAACCGCGTCTGGGTCCTGCACGGGGCCTGGGACCCCGCCCTGGCGCTGAGGATCACCGTCTTCTTCGTCCTGCGCGCGTGGCCGGTGCTCCTGGCCGGGGCTGTCGCGCTCTGGGTGGCGGTTCGAGGCCCGGCGGCCGAGCAGGCGCGACGCGACAGCTCGTTGCTGCTCGTCGTCGGCGCGCTCGCCGCCGCACCGCTGATCGGGAAGTACGGCGCGTGGTGGAACTACGTCCTACCGCTGCTGCCCGCGGCGGCGGTGACGGCGGCACGGGCGGCCGCGGCCCCTCCGGGGAGCCCGACCCGCCGGCCCCGCCCGGGGCTCGCCTGGGCGGCGGCGCTGGCCGTTCTCGCCCTCGTGACCGCGGCCAGCGAGCGCTTCCCGCTGCCCACCGCGGCGGACGAGAAGACCGCGAGCGCGTTCTACGGATACGTCCGCGAGCACACGCTGGAGAGCGGCGGACCGATCCTCGCCATCCGGCCGGAGCTGGCGTACGTGGTCGTCGGGCAGAGCGTCGAGATGGAGGGCAGCGGCTATCTCCAGATCGCCGGCAACCACGCCCCCGGCACCGAGCGAATCGTGCAGCGTCTCGCCTCCGGGACCTACACGCTCGCGCTCGTGAGCTGGCCCATGCCGGCAGAAGCGTACGCGGAGCTCTCTCGCTCGTACCGGTACGCCGGCAGCTGCCGGCTCGGCTACTACTTCGGCCTGAGCTCCGTCGCGGTGCTGCCACGCCAGGACCTCGTCCGGCCGCTTCCGACGGCCGCCGACGTGCGCTGCGGCGGCGACCGGCGATAATGGATGGTTGATGCCCCACCGCAACGTCGCCATCATCGCCCACGTCGACCACGGCAAGACGACGCTGGTGGACGCCATGCTCCGGCAGAGCGGCGTCTTCCGCGCCAACCAGGAGGTCCGCGAGCGGGTGCTCGACTCCAACGAGCTCGAGCGCGAGCGGGGCATCACCATCCTGGCCAAGAACACCGCCGTCCACTACGGCGAGGTGAAGATCAACATCGTCGACACCCCCGGCCACGCCGACTTCGGTGGCGAGGTCGAGCGCGCGCTCAAGATGGTCGACGGCGTGATGCTGCTGGTCGACGCCTCCGAGGGCCCGCTGCCGCAGACCCGCTACGTGCTGCGCAAGGCGCTGGAGGCCCGGCTGCCGCCGGTGGTGGTGATCAACAAGATCGACCGGGCCGACGCCCGGCCGCAGGAGGTGCTCAACGAGGTCTACGACCTGTTCATCGACCTCGACGCCACCGAGGAGCAGCTCGAGTTCCCCGTGCTCTACACCAACGCCAAGACCGGCGTGGCCCGGACCGCACCCGAGGGGAGCGGGGACGACCTGCAGCCGCTCTTCCGGGCCCTGGTCGACCACATCCCCCCGCCCGCCGGTTCCCCGAGCGAGGTGCTGCAGCTGCTCATCGCCAACCTCGACTACAGCGACTACCTCGGCCGGCTCGCCATCGGCCGCGTGTTCTCGGGCTGCGTTCGGCTCGGCGACACCGTGGCGGTCTCCAAGCGCGACGGCCGGCTGGAGACGACCCGCGTCAGCAGGCTCTACGTCTTCGACGGGCTGCGACGGCTGGAAGCGGAGGCGGCTCCCTGCGGCGAGATCGTGGCCCTCGCCGGGTTCGAGGGCATCCAGATCGGCGAGACCGTCACCTCGGCCGAGAGCCCGGCCCCGCTGCCGCCGCTGCACATCGACGAGCCGACCCTCTCGATGGTCTTCTCGGTCAACACCTCGCCCTTCTCCGGACGCGAGGGGCGCTGGGTGACCTCACGCAACATCAAGGAGCGGCTGGAGAAGGAGCTGCTGACCAACGTCTCCATCCGCACGGAGCCCACGGAGTCGGCCGACTCGTTCAAGGTACTGGGGCGGGGCGAGCTGCAGCTCGCGATCCTGATCGAGACCATGCGTCGCGAGGGGTTCGAGCTGGGTGTGTCCAACCCCGAGGTGATCACGCACCTCGAGGATGGGGTGCGCAAGGAACCGCTGGAGCTGTTCAGCATCGACGTCCCCGAGACCTACCTCGGCGTGGTCCTCGAGAAGATGGCGCTGCGCAAGGGGAAGATGGCCAAGATGGTGAACCACGGCTCGGGGCGCGTCCGGCTCGAGTTCCAGGTCCCCACCCGCGGCCTGATCGGCGTGCGCACCGAACTGCTCACCGATACCCGCGGCACGGCGGTCATGAACAGCCTGCTCGAGGGGTGGGTGGAGTGGCAGGGCGAGATCCCCCGCCGGCAGACGGGCGTGCTGGTGGCCGACCGCGCCGGCGAGACGACGGCCTATGCGCTCTCGCACATGGAGGAGCGCGGCGAGCTCTTCGTGGGCCCGGGTACCGCCGTCTACGAGGGGATGATCGTGGGCGAGAACGCGCGCCCCGACGACATGGACGTGAACGTCACCAAGCAGAAGAAGCTGACCAACATGCGCGCCTCCACCGCAGACGAGGCCATCCGCCTCACTCCGCACCGCCAGCTCAACCTGGAGCAGGCCCTCGAGTTCATCGAGCAGGACGAGCTGGTGGAGGTGACGCCCGGGGCGGTCCGGCTGCGCAAGCGCGTCCTCACCGCGAGCCAGCGGACGAAGTGGAAGCGGCAGACCAGCCCCCCCGGGGCGTGAGGGCCGGGACCCGGGCCCGGCGAAGGCTCATTCGCGCAGCCTGCGGTTCAGCGTGGACACGCTGATCCCCAGGCGCGCCGCCGCCGCCGAGCGGTCCCCTTCCGTCTCGCGCAGCGCGAGGGCGATCGCCTCCTCCTCGGCGCGGGCCGCCGCCCGCTCGGCCACCTCCGCCAGGGGGCCCGACAGGTCGAGGACGTCCCCCAGCGACGGCCCCGGGCGCAGCGGCGCGTCCAGGCGCAGGTGCTCGGGGCGGATCAGCGGGCCGTCGCCGAGGATGGCTGCCCGCTCCAGGCAGTTCTGCAGCTCGCGGACGTTGCCCGGCCAGGCGTGCTCGCAGAGCACGCGCCTCGCCTCGTCGGAGAGGCGCAGCTCCCGGCGCCCCAGCTCGCGCGAGAGCCGCTGCAGGATCGCCTCGGCCAGCAGCGGCACGTCGCCCCGACGGCGGCGCAGCGGCGGGATGTCGATCGGCAGCACCGACAGCCGGAAGAACAGGTCCTCGCGGAAGAGCTTCTGCTCCACCAGGCGGCGCAGGTCCTGGTTGGTGGCCGCCACCACCCGCACGTCGACGGTCAGCGTCTGCAGGCCGCCCACGCGCTCGAACTGCCGCTCCTGCACCAGGCGCAGGATCTTCCCCTGCAGCGGCAGCGGCATGTCGCCGATCTCGTCGAGGAACAGCGTGCCCCGGTGGGCCAGCTCGGCCTTGCCCACCTTGCGGGCGGTGGCCCCGGTGAAGGCCCCCTTCTCGTGGCCGAAGAGCTCGTTCTCCAGCAGGTTCTCGGGGATGGCGGCGCAGTTGATGGCCACGAACGGCCCCTTGGCGCGCGGCGACAGCTGGTGGAGCGCGCGGCTCATCAGCTCCTTGCCGGTCCCGCTCTCGCCCTGCAGCAGCACGGTCGTCTCGGAGGCGGCGGCCCGCTGCAGCTCCAGCAGCACCTCGCGAAAGGCCGGGTCCTCCCCGACCAGCCGCGGCAGCCCGACCCGGCGCTGCTGGTCCTCCTTCAGCAGCACCAGCTCCGTCATCAGGCGGCGCCTCTCGACCGCGCGGTCCAGCAGCACCAGCAGGTGGTCCGTGTCCACGGGCTTGGCCAGGAAGTCGGCGGCACCCTCCTTCATGGCCCGCACCGCCTCCTCCACCGTCCCGAAGGCCGTCATCACGATCACCGGCGTCTCCGGGTCGGAGTCGAGGGCGGCGCCGAGCACATCGAAGCCGCTGCCGGCCGGCAGCTTCATGTCGGTGAGCACCACCAGGTAGCGCAGCGCCTGCAGCCGGCGGCGGGCCTCGTAGGCGTCGCCGGCCTCGTCGACCGAGTAGCCACGCGACTCCAGCGTCCTCCGCAGCATCGTGCGGAGCGACTCCTTGTCCTCGACGATCAGGATGTCGGCCAAGTGTGGGGCTAGCCGACGGGTGGACCTGCGGTGGACGGGGACACCGGCCGGCGGCCCAGCCTGAACTCCGAAAGCTCGTTCTTCGCCGTCTCGAGCGCTTGACGGGCGGCGGCGAGCTGGGTCTCGGTGTCGCGCATCTCGTTGCGGACTCGCATCTCGTCGTTCGCGGTGGCTCCGCCGGTCCCGCCGTAGATGTAGGTCGGGCTCATGGGGTTGAGCGAGGCCTGCAACCGCTTGAGGCGGGCGTCCAGCGCGTCCACTTCCTTCTGGGCGGCGTCGACCTTGTCCTGGTACTCCTGCTCCGCCGCGGCTCGCTGGGCGAGGGGCCCCGGCGAGGAGGGCTCCGGGGCCGGAGCCTGCCCGGCCGCCGGCGGCTGCTGACCGTCCTGCTTCTTCGCGGGCGCCTGGTTCGGCAGGTCGTCGTTGGTGTAGGTGGCCGGCTCGGCCTTCTTGCCGGCCTGGGCTTCCCTGCTCCGCCGTTCCTTCTCGCGAGCGGCGGCGTCGCCGAGGCCCTGCGCGCCCGCCGGCCAGGGCAGCAGCAGCACGCACGCGAAGAGAAACACGGCACGCGGCATCGTCCACCTCCCCGCCGCCAGCGGACCCGCCGGGCCGGGCGACGGTCTCGCCTTCCCAGCCCAAGCGTACACCCGGCACGGCGCAACCGGCACGGCGCAGCCGGCCGACGATCAGGCGCCGGTGTCCGGGAGCTCCACCGTCACGCGCAGCCCGCGCGGAGACCTCGGCTGCAGAAGGATCGACCCGCCGTGGAGCAACACGATCTTCCGCGCGAGCGGCAGGCCCAGTCCCAGGCCGCCGCGCCGGGTCGAGTAGAAAGGCCGGATCTCCCCGGGGTGGTCGGCGGCGAGTCCGGGCCCGTCGTCCTCGACGGCGATCTCCAGCCGTCCCTGGCCGCGGCGCGCCTCGACGGCGACGTGGCCGCCGCCGGCCTCGGCCGCCTGCAGCGCGTTGCGGACGACGTTCTCGAGCGCGCGCTCGAGCAGTCCTTCGTCCGCGGCGAGGGGCACCGGCGCATCCAGCCCGACCAGGCGGGTCTCCACGCGCTCGTGCGCCCGCTGCTCGCGGCAGACCACCCGCCGCAGCAGCTGCGACAGATCCACCGGCCCGAGAGCGAGCTGCTCGAGGCGCACGAAGTCGCTGAAGCGCCGCACCACCTGCTCGAGCGTCCCGCACTCCGCGACGATCGCCTGGGCGGCAGCGCGAGGGTCCCCGGTCGGACCGGCCCGCTCCAGCATCCGCGCGTAGCCAACGATCGTGCCCAGGCCGTTGCGGACCTCGTGCACGATGCCGGAGGTCAGCTCGCCGGCCCGGGCCATCGCCTCCCGTTCCCGGATCCGGTCCTCCATCCGCCGTCTCTCGACCTCGTGACGCGCCTCCACCTCCTCGCCGTGGTCGCGCAGGCGCTCCATGGCCTGCTCGTACACCTGCAATGCGCCGCCGGCCTCGGGCTGGCGCTCGCGCCGCAGGACCAGCAGCGCCGCCGCCGCCAGGACCGCCAGCGAGACCAGCTGCAGGGTGAACGCGTGCTTGCGCTCCCGCAGCTCGTCCTCGAGATCGCCGGCGGGAGCCGAGAGGCGGATCACGTGTCCCGGGTCGGCGGCCAGCGGCAGGTAGCTCAGGGTGCGCACGCGCCCGCCGTCCTGCACGGTGAGGATGAGCGCTCCGGCCCTCGCCAGCCTCTCCCCCTGCGCCGGCGCGAGGCGGTGGGCGACGGGGGCGCTCGCGGGCTGCGAGAACACGACGCGACCCGAGGAGTCGAGCACGTCCACCTCGGCGGCGGCGCCCTGCCCGACCGCGATGGCGGCCGCCGCCGCCCAGGCGGCCTGACCACCGCGGGCGAGCGCCACCGTGAGCTGCGGCCGCACGGCCCCCAGGCGCTGCTCCGCCTGGCCCGTCACCCGCGCCTGCAGTCGCCTGACGGTCTGGACGCCCTGGAGCAGCGGGACGAGCTGCAGCAGCGCGACCAGGCCCAGGGCCAGCACGATGCCGCTGCGGGCGGACGGGGGCGTGAGATCAGCCACGGAACAGCCCCCCGTACCAGCACAGCAGGCGCCGGCCCAGGAACAGCACCACGATCCCGGCCGCCCCCAGGAAGCTGCCCAGAGGCAGCTTGGACTGCCAGCGGCCTCGCCCGGCGACGATCATGCCCACGCCCACGATCGAGCCGGCGGCCGAGGCCAGCACCAGCGTGAGCAGGAGCCTGTCCCAGCCGAGGAACGCGCCGAGCATGGCCGCCATCTTCCAGTCGCCCCGGCCGAGGGCCTCGATGCCACGCAGCCGCCTCCAGGACCAGGCGAGGAGGGCGAATCCAAGGTAGGCGCCGGCGGCCGAGGCCACCGCCTCCAGCGGCGACACCGGCCACCCGGGCAGGAACGCCGCCGCGACACCGACCAGCACCCCGGGAACGGTCACCGCGTCGGGCAGCAGCTGGTGGTCGAGGTCGATCAGCACCAGCACCAGCAGCGCGGTCGCCAGCAGCATCTCGATCACCGTCGACGGGCGGGGACCGTACCGCCAGGCGAGCCCGAGCCAGAGCAGGCCGTTCGCCGCCTCGACGGCGGGATAACGGAGCGAGATCGGCGCGCCGCAGGCGCGGCAGCGGCCGCGCAGGACGAGGATGCTGACGAGCGGCACGTTGTCCCAGGGCTGGATGGGACGGCCGCAGCGAGGGCAGTGCGACGGCGGGTAGACCACCGAGGCCAGCTGACGCCCGAGGTCGCGCAGCCAGCCCAGGCGACCGGGGGCGGGCACGTAGTCGGCAGGAAGGCGGTGGATGCAGACGTTGGCGAAGCTCCCGAACAGCAGCCCCACCAGGAGCGCCGTCGTCTCGAAGACCGGCGTGCGCAGCAGCGGCGACCAGTCCGGGACGGGCATAGCCGCGCGCATCTTAGTAGAATCCGGTCGGTGCGCGCACCCCTGGTTGTCGCGGCCGCCGTCGTCCTCCTGTTCCTCTCGCTGATGCTGTGGACCACCCACGGCCACTTCGTGGCGCAGGTCAGCGACCTCTACGTGGTGGCCCAGTACGCCCGGGCGATGGCGGAGGGGCATCCCTTCCAGTACAACCCGGGCGAGGCGCCCACCACCGGCTCGACCAGCCTGCTGCACACGGCCGTGCTGGCGGCGGCCCACGCCGCCGGCGTCCGGGGCGAGGCGCTCATCGCCTTCGCCATCCTGCTCGGCGCGGCGCTGTTCCTCGCCTCGGTCCCGCTCGTGGTCCGGGTGGCGTCCCGCCTCGCCGGGCAGCGGGAGGGGGCGCTCGCAGGCGCCCTGGTGGCCCTCGGCGGTCCTGTGGTCTGGGGCTACCTCTACGGCTCGGACATCGCGCTCTTCCTGTTCCTGGCGCTGCTGCTGCTCGACCGCTGGCTCGGGTACTGGGCGGGGGGCTCGGCCCGCAGCCTCGGCGTCGCCACGGCGCTCCTGGCGCTGGCCCGGCCCGAGGGCCTGCCGATTGCGCTGCTGCTGGCGGCGCTCTCGCACGGGCGGCCCGGCGACCGCCCCGCCCCAGGCGAGCGCCTCTGGCCGTGGCTGGGTGTGGCCGCAGGCCTCGCCGTGCTGGTGCTGCAGCGGGCGCTCACCGGCAGCTGGGTCACCACCTCGGTGGCGGAGAAGGCGCTGCTGCCGAACTACGGGCCGGTGGGCACGCTGGCGCTCGCCTCGAAGTACGGCGTCGACGTCGCACGCGGGCTGCTGCTCGGCTTCTATCCCACCGAGGCGCCGATCGGGATCTCTGCCGGCTTCGCCCCGTTCGCGTTCCCGCCGCTCGGCCTGCTGCTGGTGGTGGTCGCGGCCGCCTGCCCACCCCCGGTCCAACGGGTTTCCCTCCGCGCCTGGCTGGTCGTGGTGGCCCTGGTCTTCGCCATGGTCGGACCGAACGTCTTCATGGGGGTTCACTTCAACCGCTACCTGCTCTGGGCGTTCCCGGGGCTGCTGGCCGTGGCCGCTGCCGGCCTGGGCATCGCCACGCGCCTCGTCGCCCGGGAGGACGCGGGGCTCGAGCGGGCCCTCTTCACCTCCATCGGCGGTCTCTTCCTGCTGCTCGGCCTGCTCTCGACCGTCCGCTTCGCGGCGGCGTATGCCGAGATGGCGGGCGAGACCTGGCGACGCGAGGTGCCGATGGCGGACTGGATCCGGCGGCACCTGCCACCCGGGGTGCCCATCGCCAGCCCGGCCACCAGCGTCGAGTACCTGACGGGGCATCGGGCATTGAACCTCCACGGGGTCATGAGCGCGGCTTTCCTCGGGACCCGCACGGCCGACCGCGAGGCCGGGATGTTCGAGGCGCTCGTGCGCCTGCCGGTCGCGCAACGGCCCCCGTACCTGCTGCTCACCCGCGGGGGTCTCGACGGCTCGCCTCTCTACCAGGCGCTGGTCGAAGGCGCGCCGCTCTTCCAGACGACGAGCCTGGGCGACGACCTGGTGCTGTACCGCGCAAGGTGGGAGCTGCTGGACGGCGGCGCGCGGCCGGTGGTGCCGGCCGTCCTCGCGGCCGTCGCCTCTCTCACGCTCGTGGACGGTCTCAACGTCTGCGACGCCGCCGACGAGGCGGCTCACGGCTATCGGTTCGAGTCGCGGCTGGGAGACATCCCGCTGGGCGCGTCGGTGGAGGTCGACGCCGTTCCCCCGGGGAGCGAGCGGCGGCTGGCCGATGCGGGACGGCTGGTCGTCGGCAGCGAGCGCTTCCGGGTCCGCAGCACGGCCGGCCGGGATCTCGTGCTGGTGAAGCGGTCCCACAGCAGCGTCACCGTTCGCGCGATGCGTGCGGGCGGCCCTTCGGCGGTGCCGGTCGAGATCGCCGAGGACGGGCTCATCGTGCGTGTTTCCGGACGCCCGGTCCTGCGCGCCACCCTGCCCGACGCCCCCGGCTGGAACGAGCACGTGCTGCGATTGCCGGCCGCGGTGGTCGGCAGCGGCTCGACGGAGCTGGAGCTGAGCGGCCGCTACGGCTCGTTTCACTACTGGGCCTACCAGTAGGCAGCGGCGCGATCGCTAGGCCGCTGCGGGCCCGGCGTGCTAAGGTCAGCGCTCCACATGAGCGCTGCCGAGGGGCCTGCCGCCGGCGACCCGATCCTGGACGAGGTGCGCCGGTTCTACGAGACCCACCACGAGGGGGTCGAGCGCTCGCGGCGACGCCACCGCTACTTCTACGACTACCTCACCCGGGTCCTGAGGGTGCGGGTGCCGCCCGGCCTGCGTGTCCTCGACCTCGGCTGCGGCTCGGGGCACCTGCTCTCGGCCCTGCAGCCGTCGTACGGCGTGGGCATCGACGTCTCCGGCCCGGCCGTGTGCGCGGCGCGCGAGCGCTACGGGAGCGAGCGGCTGCGCTTCCTGCAGGGCGACCTCGCCGACCCCGCGGTGCTGGCCGAGGCCGGCGGCCCGTTCGACGCGGTGCTGATGGTGAACGTCGTCACCCACCTGCGCGACGTCCAGGCCGCCCTGGAGCAGCTGCGGGGGCTCTGCCACTCGCGGACCCGCGTCCTGATCTACAGCTACAGCCGGCTGTGGCAGCCGCTGCTGCGCGCCGCGGAGCGGCTGGGCCTCCGCTACCGGCAGCCGGCGGAGTCGTGGCTGCCTCCCGAAGAGGTCAAGAACATGCTGGCGCTGGCGGGCTACGAGGTGGTGCGCGACGACGCCCACGTCGTCTGCCCCGTCCGCCTGCCGCTGCTGGCGGATCTGTGCAACCGCTACCTCGGTCGGCTGCCGCCGCTCTCGGCGCTGTCGCTGATGTTCGGCATCGTCGCCCGCCCCTCGGCGGTCGAGGCGACGGCGCCCAGGGATCCCACGGTCAGCGTGGTGATCCCCTGCCGCAACGAGGCCGGGCACATCGCGCCGTTGATCGCGGCGCTGCCGCCGCTGCCTGCGGGCAGCGAGTTCCTGTTCGTGGAGGGGAACTCCTCGGACGACACGGAGGCCGTCATCCGCCGCCAGATCGACCAGCACCCCGAGCTGCCGCTGCGCCTCCTCAAGCAGCGGGGCCGCGGCAAGGGCGACGCCGTGAGGCTCGGCTTCGCCGAGGCGCGGGCGGACGTGCTGCTGATCCTCGACTCCGACATGGGCGTGGCGCCCGCGGACGTGCCGAAGTTCGTCCAGGCCCTGGCCCGCGGCAAGGGCGAGCTGATCAACGGCTCGCGGCTGGTGTATCCCATGGAAGGCCGCGCCATGCGCTTCCTGAACCTGCTCGCGAACAAGTCGTTCGCGCTGCTGTTCACCTGGCTCCTGGGCCAGCAGGTGCGCGACACGCTGTGCGGGACGAAGGCCCTCTGGCGCGAGGACTACGAACGCATCGCCGCGAACCGCTCGTACTTCGGGGAGTTCGACCCCTTCGGCGACTTCGACCTGCTGTTCGGCGCGGCCCGGCTCAACTTCCGCATCCGCGACCTCGCCGTCCGTTACCACGAGCGCCAGTACGGCACCACCAACATCTCGCGGTTCCGCCACGGCTGGCTGCTGCTGCGGATGAGCGCGTTCGCTGCCCGCAAGCTGATGTTCCTGTGACCCCGTGAGCCTCGCCCGCCTCGAGGAGCACCGACGGCTCTGGGCACGGAAGCCCGTCCTCGCCGCCGTCTACCGGCCGTGGTTCGAGGGGCTGCTCGAGCCGCTGGCGCCCGGGGCAGCGGTGCTGGAAGTGGGTGCGGGTCCGGGCTTCCTGGCGGAGTTCGCGCGCGCGCGCCGGCCGGACCTGCGCTGGGTCGCCTCCGACCTGCTGCCGGCGCGGTGGAACGAGGTGGCGGCGAACGCCAGCAGCCTGCCGTTCGCCAGCGGGGGCTTCTCTGCGGTGGTCGGCCTCGACGTGCTGCACCACCTGGCGGAGCCCGAGGCCTTCTTCCGCGAAGCCTCCCGCGTGCTTCGCGCCGGCGGCCTGCTGCGGCTGGTGGAGCCCTGGCTGTCGCCGTTCTCGTACGGGATCTACCGTTTCCTGCACCAGGAGCACTGCCGTCTCGCCGTCGACCCCTGGCACCCGTTTGCCGGCTCCGGCAAGGACAGCTTCGAGGGAGACGCCGCCGTCCCCTGGAAGATGGTGCGGGCGACTGCGTCGCGACGCTGGGGCGAGCTCGGCTTCCTCGCGCCCCGGGTCACGCGGCTGAACGCGTTCGCCTATCTCCTGAGCCTGGGGTTCCGCCCGGCCTCGCTGCTGCCACCGTGGCTCGCCGGTCCGCTCGTCGCTCTCGACCGGACGAGCGGGTGGCTGTCCCCGATCGCCGCTCTGCGGGCGGTCCTCAGCTGGGAGCGGGGTTGAGGGCAGGCTCCCGCGTCGGCCGGGCGACCAGGAGCAGGCACGCGAGCAGGGACGCCACGGACGCGAGAACGCCCGCCCGCAGCCCGGGTGGCACGTAGCGAAGCGCCACCACGTGGCGGCCGGCCGGAACGGCGACGCCCTGGTGCTTCCCGTTGATGCGCAGGACAGGCTGCAAGCGACCGTCGACCGTCGCCCTCCAGCCCCGGGCGTAGCTGTTCCTCACCACCACATACGCCGGCCTGCGGGCCTCGACCTGGTACCGGCCCTCCGCCGGTCGCCGGTCCAGCACCGCCACCGACCCCTCACACCCATTCTCGGCTGGCGCAGTCCGATACGACACGGGCGGCATCTCACCCGCGTCGGCCGCCGGCACGGCACAGGCGACGTACTCCCTTGGGAAGGTGCGCAGCAGCTCGTACACGTGGACGAACAGACCGGGCGGCCCCGCGGGAACGAGCGCTCGGAGGGCGAGGTCGGGATGGACCAGGCGATCGAGGCTCAACACCCGAGACACGGCGGAGTCGCGCAGCCGTTCGACCAGCCGGCCCACGGATTCGGGAGCGTAGTCCGCCGGGCCCAGCTCGTCGGGCCGCGGCGCGAAACCGGTCAGGTCCGGGTCGAGCGCCATCTCGGCACCGTCGAGGATCCCGGTGTACGAGCCGAGCAGCCGGCGGTAGACGAGGAACGACCACAGCACCCTCTGCCGGGGCTCCTGCGCCAGGAAGCGCTGGAGGGCGACGCTGTGCCGAACCTCGTAGGTGAAGACGCGGCCGCCACCGAGCTTGTCCAGCTCGAGCGCAGCCAGCTCCGGCGGAGCGTCGAAGAACCTCGGCGAGACCTGGGGATTCATCCCGGCACTCGCGCGTCCGAGGTCGAGGACCAGCACGCCGGCGAGGAGGAGCCCGGCGCGCCTGCCCGGCAGCCAGCCTCTCCCGACGGCCAGAGAGGCGAGGGCGCCCAGAGCGGCGAGCGCCGCCGCCTCGCCGGAACCCCGTACCACGAGGTCGCGCGCCTCGGGGAAGAGGTCGGGCCCGATCCGGGCCCAGGAGCTCACGGCCTCAGGAAACAGCAGCACTGCCGCCGCGGGCGCGAGCGACAGGAAGGCGACAGCCGACGAAGCCCGGGCCAGCAGGCGCCAGCCCTTCCCGTCCAGGAGGCTGGCCAACCC
>Ga0335071_10002003_pt1 | contig 21985 bp, 15 predicted proteins | sample Lox_Sample_15_FD_206724 | JGI IMG/M metagenome (GOLD analysis project Ga0335071, IMG submission 206724) | Soil microbial communities from Loxahatchee National Wildlife Refuge, Florida, United States - Lox_Sample_1.5 | ecosystem: Environmental > Terrestrial > Soil > Wetlands | place: USA... | reverse complement strand
GAGGGCCGGGTGCTCGGGGCGAGGCGGTCCCTGTCGCTCGTGGCCAAGACCGAGGCGACGGTGGTGAGCTTCCCCGCGCCCATGATCGCGGCCCTCGCCGAGCGGTTCCCGAAGATGAGAAAGCTCCTCGAGGTGGTCCAGGCGGGGCGGGAGAAGGAAGCGGCCGCCCGGCTCTCCGGATGAGGAAAGCGCTCGAGGGCGATCGCATTCGGGGCCGGGGGAGGTCGTGCGCGGCCGGGCGCGGTCCTTTCTTTCCCGGCGGGGCCCTCCCTCGGCGCGGCCTTTGTTGTGCTAGCTTCCGCGTCCCATGCCGCGCCGAGAGGACATCCGGAAGATCATGATCGTGGGCTCGGGGCCGATCGTCATCGGCCAGGCCTGCGAGTTCGACTACTCCGGGACGCAGGCCTGCAAGGCCTTGAAGGAGGAGGGGTACGAGATCGTACTCCTCAACTCGAACCCGGCCACGATCATGACCGACCCGGGGTTCGCGGATCGAACCTACCTCGAGCCCATCACCCCGGAGGTGGCGGAACAGATCATCGTCCGCGAGCGACCGGACGTGCTGCTCCCGACCCTGGGGGGGCAGACCGCCCTGAACCTGGCCGTCGCGCTGGCGAGGAGCGGGGTCCTCTCCCGCCACGGGGTCGGGCTCATCGGCGCGCAGCTCGAGGCCATCGAGAAGGCCGAGGACCGGCTCCTCTTCAAGGAGGCGATGAAGCGGGTGGGGGTGGAGCTGCCCCGGAGCGGCTACGCCGCCCGCTTTGAAGAGGCGCGGCAGGTGGCCCGGGAGATCGGCTTCCCGGTGATCGTCCGGCCCAGCTTCACCATGGGGGGGGAGGGCGGTGGCGTCGCCTACAACCTGGAGGAGTTCGAGCCCCTGGCCCGTCGGGCCCTCATGCTCTCGCCCACGCACACCATCCTGTGCGAGGAGTCGATCCTCGGCTGGAAGGAGTACGAGCTCGAAGTGATGCGCGATCGGCACGACAACGTGGTGGTGATCTGCTCCATCGAGAACCTCGACCCCATGGGGGTGCACACCGGCGACTCCATCACCGTGGCCCCGGTCCAGACGCTCACCGACAAGGAGTACCAGCGGATGCGGGACTGGGGCATCCGCATCATCCGGGAGATCGGCGTCGAGACCGGCGGATCGAACATCCAGTTCGGCGTCCACCCGGGCACCGGCCGGATGGTGGTGATCGAGATGAACCCGCGCGTCTCCCGATCGTCGGCCCTCGCCTCCAAGGCCACCGGCTTCCCCATCGCCAAGATCGCCGCCAAGCTCGCGGTGGGCTACACCCTCGACGAGATCCGAAACGACATCACCCGGTACACCCCGGCGTCCTTCGAGCCGACCATCGACTACGTGGTCACGAAGGTGCCCCGGTTCGCGTTCGAGAAGTTCAAGGGGGCGGACGACACCCTCACCACCCAGATGAAGTCCGTGGGGGAGGTGATGGCCATCGGGCGTACCTTCAAGGAGAGCCTCCAGAAGGCGCTCCGCGGGCTGGAGATCGACCGTTCCGGCCTCGAGTCGCCCCTCCGCAAGGGGCCCGGGGAGAGCTACTCCCCCGCCGAGATGGAGGAGATCCGAGCGCAGGCGCGCGTCCCCCGGGCCCTGCGTCTCTTCTGGGTGGCCGAGGGCTTCCGCGCCGGGCTCGAGGTGGACGAGCTCCACTCGCTCACCTCCATCGACCGCTGGTTCCTCCGGGAGATCGAGGAGCTCGTCCGGGCGGAAGGGGAGCTCGGCCAGGACGGCCTGCCCGGCGATGCCGAGGGGTTGCGGGCCCTGAAGCGGATGGGCTTCTCCGACAAACGCCTCGCCCAGCTCGCCCGGACCACCGAGAAGTCGGTCCGGGACCGCCGCTGGGCGGCGGGGGTCCGTCCGGTGTTCAAGCGGGTGGACACCTGCGCGGCGGAGTTCGAGGCCCACACGCCCTACCTCTACTCGACCTACGAGGAGGAGTGCGAGGCGAAGCCCAGCGAGAGGCAAAAGGTGATGATCCTGGGCGGCGGGCCCAACCGCATCGGCCAGGGGATCGAGTTCGACTACTGCTGCGTCCACGCCTCCTTCGCGCTCTCCCGGGCCGGGTTCGAGACCATCATGGTCAACTGCAACCCGGAGACGGTCTCCACCGACTACGACACCTCCGACCGGCTCTACTTCGAGCCCCTCACCCTCGAGGACGTGCTCGAGATCGTCCAGGTGGAGCGGCCCACCGGGCTCATCGTCCAGTACGGGGGGCAGACCCCCCTCAAGCTGGCGGTGCCCCTGCACGAACTGGGGGTGAAGATCTTCGGGACGAGTCCCGACGCCATCGACCGGGCCGAGGACCGGGAACGGTTCGCGGGCCTCATCGAGAAGCTCGGGTTACGGCAGCCGGAGAACGGGGTCGCCCGGAGCGCAGAGGAGGCGTTCTCGGTGGCCCACCGCATCGGGTACCCGGTCATGGTGCGGCCCTCCTACGTCCTCGGGGGGAGGGCGATGGAGGTGGTCTACGACGACCGGGACCTCGAGACCTACCTGCGCGAGGCGGTGGAGGCCTCCAACGAGCGGCCGGTGCTCGTCGACCGGTTCCTCCGGGACGCGGCCGAGGTGGACGTCGACGTCGTGTCCGACGGCCGAGAGGTGGTCATCGGGGGTGTCATGGAGCACATCGAGGAGGCGGGCATCCACTCCGGCGACTCGGCCTGTTCCCTGCCCCCGCACTCCCTCTCCCCGGGCATCGTCGCCGAGATCGAGCGAGAGGCGGTCCTCCTGGCCCGGGAGCTGAGAGTGGTCGGCCTCATGAACGTGCAGTTCGCGATCCAGAAGGAGACCGTCCACGTGCTCGAAGTGAACCCGCGCGCCAGCCGCACCGTGCCGTTCGTAGGGAAGGCGACCGGCCTCCCGCTCGCGAAGGCGGGGGCGCTCTGCATGGTAGGCAAGTCCCTGGCCGAGGCGGGGGTCCTCGAGGTCCCGAGGCCCCGCCACATGTCGGTCAAGGAGGCGGTGTTCCCCTTCGCGCGCTTCGGCGGTGTGGACACCGTGCTCGGCCCGGAGATGAAGTCCACCGGCGAGGTGATGGGCGTCGCGACCGACTTCGCCTCGGCGTTCTTGAAGGCCCAGTCCGCCGCCGGGAACGCGCTCCCTTTCGGGGGCCCGGGCAAGCGGGCCTTCGTATCGGTGAAGGACGCCGACAAGGAGGCGACCGTCGAGATCGCCCGCCGGCTGGTACGGCTCGGGTTCGAGGTCCTGGCGACCGGCGGAACGAGCGCGTTCCTCGGCCGACATGGCATCCCCACGACCCCGGTGCGGAAGGTCCGGGAGGGGCGCCCGTCCATCGTCGACCGCATCATCGACGGCGACGTGCACCTCGTGGTCAACACCACCGCTGGAAAGAAGGAGATCTCGGATAGTTATTCCATCCGGCGGGAAACGCTCATGAAGCGGTTGCCCTACGTCACGACCCTGGCGGGGGCGAGGGCGGCCGTGGGGGCGATGGAGGCGGCTCGCGGGGGCGACCAGGTAGTCCGATCGATCCAGGAGTATCACTGCGACGGCCGTTGACTTTCTGCCCCGAGGGGCTCTAGTCAACATGAACGGTGCGGCCGCCCGGGGTCCCGGGCCGGCCGCCCCGTTTTTTGGCTATGGAGGAAAGGGACGATGGCCGGGCAAGTGCCGATGACGAGGGGTGGACTTTTGCGGCTCAAGGGCGAGCTGAAGCGGCTCAAGGCCATCGAGCGACCGCGGATCGTGCGGGAGATCGCGGAGGCTCGGTCCCACGGGGATATCTCGGAGAACGCCGAGTACCACGCGGCCAAGGAGAGGCAGGGCCACGTCGAGGGTCGCATCGCTCAGGTCGAGCACTGGATCGCGAGCGCCGAGGTGATCGACGTGTCGAAGCACGCCGGGGACAAGGTGGTGTTCGGAGCGACGGTGCACCTCGAGGACACCGACTCGGGAGACAAGGCCCGCTACCGCATCGTGGGGGAGCTCGAGGCCGACCTGAAGCAGGGGAAGATCTCGGTGACGAGCCCCATCGCCCGGGCTCTCATCGGGCGCAGCGAGGGGGACACGGTGGTGGTGCGGACCCCCGGGGGGCAGAAGGAATACGAGATCCAGAGCATCGACTTCGTCGAGGAGGAGCTACCCACCGAGCTCGACTCGGACGTCGGATCGGGCGCGTAGCGTCGGAGCGTGCAGCGCGGGGGCGAGAAGCCGCCGGCCGGGCCCGGCGATGGGGAAAGCGAGAAAGAGGCCCTCCCTTCGGCCGCCCGGGCTCTCGAGGCGCTCCTTCCGCCCCTGCGTTTCGCGGTCAAAGACGGCTTCGCCGGCGCCGAGCGGCTCCTCGCCCTCGCTGCTACCGTGCGGGGCGCGGTCGAGCGCGCACGCGCCCTCGGAGCCCCGGACTCGGAAGCGCTCCGCCGTCTGGTCGCGGAGGCCGAGGCCTTCGACGCATCGCCGAAGGCGGAGCGCCGCAGAGCGCTCGCCCGGATGGCCGCGCGACTCGGTGCGCTCATCCCACTCCCGGCGGAGCTGCGGGAGGCGGCGCGGGCAGCTCGGCTCGAGGCGGAGCCCAGTTCCTCCCCCCCGATAAGGGGGAACCTAGCAGCCACGCCGGTAGCAGCGGTGGGAGGGGCCGAGCGAGCGACGGCCCGGGACGGTCTCGCCCGAAAGGAGCCTCGCACGGCCGGGGAGCGGAAGGAGCGCCGCCTCATGCTCCGCCGGACTCTGGCCGAGCTTTCCTTTGCCCACCCCGCTCCGCGGGCCCTTCTCGAGGAGCGGGGTCGGGGCACGGTGGAGGCGGCGCTCGAGTTCTGGCCGAAGGCGTACCAGGACCGCTCCCGGGTGCGGTCGGTCGGGGAACTCGAGATGGGGGAGGAGGCGACGGTCCTCGGGCGTGTCTTGGCAGTCCGCAGGCAGCGGATGCGGAATGGGCGGCCCATCCTCAAGGTGACTCTGGTCGACGCGGTCGCCGAGGAGGCGAAGGGGCGCCTCGAGCTCACCTTCTTCAACCCTCCGCCCTGGCGGTTCAAGGGGCTCGTTGGGGGGGACTCCCTTCTCGCTTCGGGGAAGGTCACCGAGGGTTACGGCGGCCGCCGCCAGATGAGCCAGCCGGAGGTCGAGAGGGTCGCGCCCGGCGACTCGGCCAACTTCGGGAGGATCGTGCCCTTCTACCCGGGCCCCTCCGACTACCAGCACCCCGCGCTGCGCAAGCTCATGAAGCGACTCTGCGACGAGATCGCCCCGCTCGCCCCGGACGAGCTCCCGGCGGAGATCCGTGCCCGGCGAGGGCTGATCGGGCGCGGCCGGGCCCTGCGCGAGGTGCACTTCCCGCCGCCGGGAACCGACCCGGTCCTGGCCGAGGCCCGGGCGAGCCCGGCCTTCCGGCGGCTCGTCTTCGAAGAGCTGTTCTTCCTCCAGCTCGTCTTGGCGCGGCGGCGGCGGGGAGTCCGGGTCGAGCCGGGGATCGCCTTCGACTCCTCGCCGGCGGCCCTCTCGCGCGCCGTGGCCCGCTTGCCCTTCGCCCTCACCGGGGCGCAGCAGCGAGTCCTCGGCGAGATCGCGCGCGACATGGCCCGACCGGAGCCCATGAACCGGCTCCTCCAGGGAGACGTGGGGAGCGGCAAGACCGCGGTCGCGTTCGCTGCCGCCATGCTCGCGGTCGGCTCAGGCTTCCAGGCCGCCGTCATGGTGCCCACGGAGATCCTGGCCGAGCAGCACGCCCGCACGCTCTCCTCCTGGCTCGGGGGGAGCGGTATCGAGGTGGCCCGGGTCCTGGCGGTGGGCCGGGGCAAGGAGCAGCGCGAGGCGCGCGCCCGGGTGGCCGACGGCCGGGCGCGGATCGCGGTGGGCACGCACGCCCTCCTCGTGGAGGAGGTGGCCTTCGAGAAGCTCGGGCTCGTGGTGGTCGACGAGCAGCACCGGTTCGGCGTGCTCCAGCGGGCGAGGCTCATGGCCAAGGGGCGCCGTCCCGACGTCCTCGTCATGACCGCCACCCCCATCCCGCGCACGCTCGCCCTCGCCTTCTACGGCGACCTGGACCACTCCAAGATCGACGAGATGCCCCCGGGCCGGACCCCCGTCCTGACCCATCTCTTCGGGGACTCACAGCGCAGGGCCGCCTACGAGGAGGTGCGCCGGGAGCTCGACCGCGGTCACCAGGCCTTCGTGGTGTATCCGCTCGTCGAGGAGAGCGAGAAGACCGACCTCGCCGACGCGACCAGCGGTGCGGCCGAGCTTTCGCGCGCCTTCCCCAACCGGGCGGTGGGCCTCCTCCACGGCCGCATGACCACCGAGGAGAAGCGGGAGGTCATGGATCGGTTCCGCGCCGGCCAGGTCCAGATCCTCGTCGCCACCACCGTCATCGAGGTCGGGGTGGACGTCCCCAATGCCTCGGTGATGGTGGTGGAGCACGCCGAGCGGTTCGGCCTCTCTCAGCTCCACCAGCTCCGCGGCCGCGTCGGTCGCGGTTCCGCAAGGAGCCGGTGCCTTCTCATCGCCCACTTCCGCCGCGCGGGCGACGAGGCCAGGGAGCGGCTCAAGGCGATGGAGGGGACCGAGGACGGGTTCGAGCTCGCCCGCGCCGACCTGCGCATCCGCGGGCCGGGGGAGCTCGTCGGCACCCGCCAGTCCGGGCAGCGCCTCTTCGAGGTGGCGGACCTGTACCGCGACGAGGCCATCCTGGAGGAAGCGCGCGAGGAGGCGCAGGCGCTCATCGAGGCCGACCCCGACCTCGTAAGGCCGGAACACGAGGCCGCCCGCGAGGCGCTCGAAGAGCGCTGGGCGGATCGGCTCTCCCTCGCCCGGGTGGGCTAAAGACCCGAGGAAAGGCGGTTCGCCGGCCACGGCGAGGGCCGAGGAATCCGGCCCCAGGCCGCCTCGGGAGGGCGGCGGGTTTGCCGGTGCGTTCCTGGGCGGGAGCGCGCATGATGAACGCATGAGCGCGGAGCTCGCGCGGAGCCTCGAGGCGATGGGAATCCGCTCGCCCCGCGTCCTCGAGGCCGTGGCCCGCCTGGATCGCGCCCGCTTCGTGCCGGAGCCGCTCCGCCGGGACGCGGACGCGGACTTCCCGCTCCCCATCGGCTTCGGCCAGACCATCTCCCAGCCCTTCGTCGTCGCTTACATGACGGAGCGGCTCGACCTGGCCGGCGAGGAGCGGGTGCTCGAGGTGGGTACCGGCTCCGGCTACCAGACGGCGCTCCTCTCGCTCCTCGCGAGGAGCGTCTACTCGGTGGAGATCATCCCGGAGCTGGCGGAGCGGGCAAAGGCCGTGCTCCTGTACGAGCTCGCCCTGAAGAACGTCTCGCTCCGGGTGGGAGATGGAGCGCTGGGATGGCCCGAGGAGGCGCCCTTCGATCGCGTCCTCGTCACGGCCGCCGGGCCGGAGGTTCCCCCGGCGCTCCTCGAGGAGCTCGCTCCGGGTGCGCGGATGATCCTCCCCCTGGGATCCGAAGGGGGAGGGCAGGTGCTCCGGGTGGTCGATCGCCGGGCGGACGGCAGCATCGCGGAGGTGGACTCGCTTCCCGTCCGGTTCGTGCCGCTCACCCACCGCCGGAGCGGCCACGGCACCCCCGTCGTGGGGTAGACTCTCGCGATGCTCGTTTGCCCCGTTTGTGAGCACGCGCAGGCCGGTGGGTGGGAGTGCGAGAACTGCGGGCGGCTCTTCCCCGCCCCGCCTTCCTCCCCGGAGGAGTTCGCCCCGCTGCCCGACCTCGAGCCTACCCTCCGGCCGGATTCAGGCGAGGAGGCCGCGGTGGAAGAGGTGCCGGGCATCGAGCCCACCGCCTCGGCGAAGGTGGAGCTACCCGCGACCGAGACCCTGGCCGACCTCGAGCGGAACACGGGTGCGCCCGTGGACCCGCCCATCGAGACCCTGGCCGACCTCGAGCGCCTGGGAGACTTTGGCCCTCCGGAAAGGACGCCCTTGCCGGCGGTGGTCGTGTGCCGCTACTGCCGGACCGAGGCCTCGCCGGGGGAAAGGATCTGCGGGTTTTGTGGCATGCGCCTGCCCGTCCTCGCTTCGGAGGCGGGGCCGGCGGGTGGCGAGGAGCCCGTGCGCCTCTGCAGTTGCGGAGCTCCCCTGCGGAGCAGCCGTTGCCCCTCCTGCGGCGCGCGAGCCTGACCACCCGGAGTGGCCGGCCCGGGCGTTCTGCGCTTTTCTTCTACGGAGGGGCCCCTGGAGATGGGCCTTGCGGAGGGAGTGCACATGATCCCCTTTTCCTCATGGTTTCGCTGCGCCGAGGGGTGCGACTTCCGCGCCGCCCTCACCGAGGTGGTCTACGAGTGCCCCCGCTGCGGCGGGCTGCTCGAGGTCGAGCACGACCGGGCTGCTCTCCTCGAGCGCACCGCCGCCGAGTGGAAGGCGCTCTTCGAGGGGCGTTACCGCGGCGGACCCTGGCCCTACGGCTCGGGAGTCTGGGGAAAGAAGGAGTGGGTGTACCCGGAGCTTTCCCTGAAGAACGTGGTCTCGCTCGGAGAGGGGGCGAGCCCGCTCTTGCGCGTCGACCGGTACGCCCGCGCGATCGGCCTTTCCGAGGTGTGGGTGAAGCAGTGCGGGGTGACGCACACCGGGTCCTTCAAGGACCTGGGCATGACGGTGCTCGTGTCGGCGGTGAAGGAGATGCGCTCGCGGGGGTCGTCGATCCGGGCGGTGGCTTGTGCCTCGACCGGGGACACCTCGGCTGCGCTCGCCGCCTACTGCGCATTCGCCGAGATCCCCGCGGTGGTGCTGCTCCCGCGCGGGAAGATCTCGACGGCGCAGCTCGTCCAGCCCATCTCGAATGGGGCGCTGGTGCTCGAGCTCGACGCGGACTTCGACGGTTGCATGAGGGTGGTGAAAGAGCTCTCCTCGACCAAGGACATCTACCTCGCGAACTCGATGAACTCGCTCCGGATCGAGGGACAGAAGACGGCCTCGATCGAGATCGCGCAGCAGCTGGGTTGGTCCTCGCCCGACTGGATCGTGATCCCGGGAGGTAACCTCGGCAACACGAGCGCGGTGGGGAAGGGGTTCCTCTTGCTCAAGGATCTCGGGCTCGTGGACCGGCTGCCGCGGCTCGTGGTGGCGCAGGCCGAGGCGGCGAACCCCCTGTGGCGGAGCACCACCGGGGCGGGGAGGAAGCCCTTCTCGGACATCGAGGTCGTGCCGATCGCGGCGGGGAAGACCTTGGCGAGCGCCATCCAGATCGGCGCGCCCGTGTCGGCTCGCCGGGCGCTGCGGGCCTTGGAGGCGTTAAACGGGTTGGTCGAGCAGGCCGGTGAGCAGGAGCTCGTGGACGCCGGGGCCCGCGCCGATCGAGCCGGGCTCTTCACCTGCCCGCACACTGCGGTGGCGCTGGCGGCCCTCGAGAAGCTGGCCTCCCGCGGGGTGGTGAGGCCCGGTGAACGGGTGGTGGTGGTGTCGACCGCCCACGGACTCAAGTTCTCCGAGGTGAAGACGGGGTATCATGACGGTGTGTTGCCCGGGCTGTCGTCGCCGCTCAAGAATCCGGGGGTGAAGCTTCCGGCCACGCTCGGGGCCGTGCAGGACGCGATCGCGGCCCGCTTTGGCCCGCAGTAGGAGACCGCATGGGGGACCTGCCCACCGGGAGCGAGGCCGCGCTTCACCGCGAGCACGACGCCCTGGCCCGGCGCCTCGAGGTCCGCCCATCGGTCGACGAGGCCAGGCACGGGATCGTGCTCGCCTTCGTGGGCACCCTGGCGCTCTTCATGTCCTTTGCCCTCATCTTCGACCGGCGGGCCAAGGCCCCTTCCCACCTCGCCCGGGCCCATCCCGAGCTCTTCACCGTCGCCTCGCTAGCCCTCGGGGCTCTGGCCACGGTCCTGCTCGTCCGCGGCGCGAGCGCCCTCCGCCGCTCCCGGCGAATGGCCCGGGAAGAGGCGGCCCTCTTCGAGCGCCTGCGCGAGCTGCGCCGGGGTCTCGGGGTGGACCGGTGAGCCCGGCAGGCAGAAGGCGCGCGGCCCTTTTGCGGGGACGGAAGTCCGGCCTCTTCGTCGTTCTGGAGGGGCTGGACGGCGCCGGGACGACCACCCAGGCCCGCCTCCTCGCCGAGGCGCTCCGGAAGTCGGGGCGCCAGGTCCACGCGACTGCCGAGCCCTCCCGGGGACCGGTCGGATCCCTCGTCCGGCAGGTCCTGGCCCGGCGGGTCACGGGCGGGGGCGCCGACCCCTTTGACCCCTTCGCGCTCGCCCTGCTCTTCGCAGCCGATCGCCTCGACCACGTCGCCTCGGAGATCGCCCCCAAGGTGCGGGCAGGGATGTGCGTCGTTTGCGACCGGTTCACGCTCTCGTCGCTCGCGTATCAGGCGGTCACGACGAGCGACCTCGATTGGGTGGACCGCGTGAACGGGATGGCCCTGTCGCCCGACCTCACCGTGTTTCTGAGGGTCCGGGCCGCGGTCGCGTTCCGGCGTCGATTGGCCGAGACGGCCGACCGGGAGATCTTCGAAGTGCGCGCCTTCCAGCGGAAGGTGGCGGAGGGCTACGAGCGGGCCATCGCCCACCTCCGGGCCGCGGGGCAGCGGATCGCGGAGGTGGACGGGGAGGCCTCGGTCGCTGCCGTCGCCGCCGCGGTCCTCGCCGAGGTGGAGAAGCTCAGGTGATCGACCCGTCTGCTGCGCTCCTGGTGGTGGGGAACGAGGTCCTGTCGGCCAAGGTGCGGGACGAGAACGGCCCCTGGGCGGCGCGTCGCCTGCGGGAACTGGGCGTCCGGCTCCTCGCAATTCACGTGGTGGCGGACGAGGCCCTGGACATCGGGGCGGCGGTGAATGCCGAACGGCGGCGCGCCAGCTGGGTGTTCACGTCCGGGGGCGTCGGGCCGACTCACGACGACATCACCGTCTCCGCGGTGGCCGCCGCCCTCGGGCGCCCCCTCGTCCGGCTCGCCCCGCTCGAGATGGCCATTCGCGAGATCCATCGGCGCCACCACGGTGGGGCGGAGCCGCCCGAGGTGGCGCTGCGGATGGCGGACGTCCCGGAGGGCACACGCCTTCTGGGAGATCCCACGTTTCCGACCCTGGCGGTCGAGAACGTGGTGATGCTGCCCGGGCCACCGCGCTTCTTCCGGTACCAGTTCGAGCAGGTGGCTCCGTTCCTCACGGGCCCACCCTTTCGGCTCGCGACCGTGTTCCTCGCCGTGGGGGAGGAGCGTTTCGCGGCTGTCCTGGCCGCCATGGCAAAGGCCCATCCGGGGGTCGAGGTGGGGAGCTACCCTCAGTTCGACGAGGTGACAGACCATCGAGTTCGGGTGACCGTCGAGTCGCGCGACGCTGGGGCGGTAAGGGCCGCCCTGAGGGCGCTCCTGGCGGAATTGCCGCGCGAATGGGTGATCCGGGTGGAGGAGAACCTGGGCTAGTGAAGTCGATCCCGTCGCTGGCGCGGCTCATCGCCTCGACGGGCATTGACCGCCCTAGTGCTCGAGCGCGACGAGCAGGCCCGGGAGCGCGCTCGCGGACCTCTAGCGGGCAGGCGAGCGCCCCAAGGGATCGCTCAGGCGATCGCGACGCGAAGCTTTTGCCGTAGTCCGAGGTGGGTTTCGGTCGCGGCGAAAGCGAGCAGGGCCCGAGCCTCGGGGTGGGCGCGGAGGGCGGTCAGCCGGTCGGCCGCGGCGGGCTTTCGGCCGGAGTCGTCCCGGATGAGGAGGTCGAGGGCGGTGGGAACGTCTCCGCAGAGCGCCAGGCCGGCCCGGTCGGCGGTGGAGGCGGCGGCTGCCGACCAGGCGCCCACGTCGGGGGGGGGACGCTGGTGGGCGAGGGCGCGGGCCGGCTCCTCCAGGGCGCGGCGCATCTTGCGGGAGACGGCCTTCGCGAGCTTGCGATCGAGGTCGTCGCTCTGCCTACCGAGGCCGGTGAAGTGGGGGATCGCGAGCCGGGCCAAGGCTCCCACCGCGTCGGCGAACTCGGCGGGGAAGGCGACCGCCAAGGCGCTCCGAGTCCGCAGCCGGGCGGCGATCCGCCCGAGCAGGAAGCGCTGCTCGCGCAGGGTGGTGCGATGAGCGAGGTCGGCTCCCACGCGGACGGCAGCGGGCGACCCCGGCTCGACGGTGAGTCGGCCCAGGGGCGCGGCGTAAAGCTCGAACTCCCCGGCCCCGAGCGATCGGGCGAGATCGGCGAGCACCCGACGGAACGGATGGTCGGCCCGCACCGGTGAGCCCCGGGTCGTGCCCGAGCCGGCGAGCACCGCGGCGACCGTGTCTCCCCCAAGCGCCACGAGATCGGCGAGCGGGCCTCGGTCGCCGGGGGCGCGCAAGAGGTCGAAGTCGGCCGAGCCGAGGGCGGGGGGCGCCTGAAGCGACTGGCGGTCGCCCTCGAGGAGGAGTTGCTCCGCGCCCGGGCCCGGCAGGCTTCCGCCGAGCCAACGAAGAACGCTCGCGGCCACGAAGGCGCCATCGTGGGAGCGGCTTCGGCTGAAGAGCCGGTAGAGCGCGGTCCAGCTCGCGACCCGGCTCGGATCCCGGGAGAGGAGTCTGCGGTGCTGCTCCGTTGCCAACGCCGGCTGCGACTCCTCGGACAGGTCGGCGAGCACCGCTCGGACATCGTCCCGGTCGGGATCGAGGTCGAGGGCAGAGCGGAGGTGGTCCAGGGCCTGGCCCCGCGTTCCAGGCGTCTCGGCGCGGAGCCGGGCGACCTCGAGATGAGCATCCCCGCGAAGGATGACGTCGCGGGAGCCCCGGGCCGCCTCCTCGAGGGCGGAAACGAGCTTCTCCGGGTCTCCTCGCCGCCGGGAAAGCTCGACCTGGAGCCTGAGCGCGCCCGAATGACCGGGTTCGACCTCGAGGACCCGCTGGCAGGCGACGACGGCCGCCTCGAGGTCGCCCAGCTCGGCCTCGAGAAAGGCGAGCGAGAAGGCGTGCTCCACCAGGACCTCGCCGGGGAGGCCGGGGATGGCGGCCAGCCGCCGCAGGGCGCGCGCCGCGGCAAGCGGCCGGCCCTCGACCCGGTGCAGGCGCGCCAGGCGGGCCAACGCCTCCGCGCTCTCCGGGGCAAGTGCCAGCGCCGCCTCGGCGTGGTGCAAGGCTCCCGTTGCGTCGCGGAGCTTCTCCTCGCACAGGGCGGCCGCGGCGAGGTGGAGGGGGACCCGGTTCGCCGGCTCACCGCCAAGGGCGAGGCATCGTTCGAGGTCTTCTAGAGCGAGGGAAGGCTGCTCGGCCTGTGCCCTGAGCCGGGCCCGAAGCTCGAGAGCCGGGGCGAGGTCCGGCCTTTGGGTGAGCGCCTCGTCGAGGTAGGAGAGCGCGGCCCGCCCGTCCTGGGACCCCTGGGCGGCCCGGGCGGCGGCGAGCCAGGCCTCCGCGGCACGGTGCGGATCCCGTTCCGCCCGGGCGCGGGCGGCGTGGACCTCCGAGAGCTGGGTCTGGCCCTTCGAGCCCAGGAGCGCCTCGACCCGGGTGAGCGCCACGGGGTCGGAGGGATCGCGTTCGAGCGCCGATCGGTAATCCTCTATGGCTCCCTCGACGTCGCCGAACCATTGCTCGGCGATGGCGCCTGCCTCGTGCCAGGCGGTGGCCCCCTCGTGGCCGTCGGCGAGGGCCGCTCCTTCGGCCTGGAGGGTGGCGCGCACCGCGCCCCAGTCGCGCCGCCGGGCGAAGAGGTTCCGGGCCGCTCGCAGGGCTGGCAGGTGCCCCGGAGCGGCCTCGAGCGCGGCCTGGTAGGCGCTCAGGGCGCGCTCGAGGTCGCTTGCCCGTTCCCAGGCCTCGCCGGCCTGCAGCGCCCAGGCTGCCCGGTCGCTCGGTTCCCGGGCCCCCACCATACGTACCTCGCATTCGCGGGCAACCTCCACCGGGTCGGACGATTCCTCGCTCGTGCCCTGGTCTGGGACCCTTTCGGTCTCGCGGCTGGGGCCGGTGTCAACGAGGGGAGGAGCCCCTTCGGGGGGAGGCGTGGCGGTCCCAGTGCTTTCCGGCTCGCCGTCGACGTGACGGCGGTCTCGCGCCTCGCGGATCCTCAGTCCGAGGATGGTCGCCGCCGGTGTTCCGGGCAGGGACTCCGACAGCGCAGCCGTGGCGGCCAGGGCGGTGGATTGGTCGCCGCCCCCTCTTGACTCCTGCCAGGCAAGCCCGAACAGACGCGCCTCGCGGTCGGCCGCCTTGGGGTCGAGGGCGCCGAGCCGCAGTGCCCCGAGCGCATCCGTTCGTCCGGTATCGGCGTATAGCCGCTCGAGTGCCCGCAGTGCGGGCAGGCAGCCAGGATCCAGGCGGAACGCTTCCTCGTACGCCTCGGTGGCGCGGTCTTGGGCGTGGAGTCGCTCCTCGCACACGAGGCCGAGCTCCGCGAGGAGCGCGGCGCGCTCAGCGGGAGCCTCGCGGGTCGACGCCAGGGTGGAGAGAACCTCCGCGAGCCCCTCGTGATCGTCCCGTGCCCGGTAGAGCCGGGACAGGTTCTGAAGCGCCGGGAGATGGGACGGTTCCAGGGTGAGCACCTCCCGGTAGAGGGCGATGGCGGCGTCGGGCTTTGCGAGGCTTCGCTCCTCGATCTCGGCCGCCCGGACGAGCAGTTCGGCGGCGTGAGCGGGGTCGGGGACGACCTCGGCCTGGGCCCGGAACATGGCTGCCACCGCCTCCCACCGTCCGGCGGCGGCGTGGAGCCGCCCCAGGGAGCGGAGGGCAGGCTGGTGGTCGGGCTTGGCGAGGCGGATCTCCTCCCAGGCCTCCCGGGCCCGCTCGGGATCCAGAGCGAGTTCCTCGAGGACCTCGGCTCGCCGCTGCAAGAGCGCGAGGCGAGCCCTCGGGTTGGAGCGGAGGGCCTCGAGGGCCAGGACCTCCGCCAATTCGGGGCCCGCCGCCATCCGTTCCAGGGTGGCGCGCAGGGACCGCAGCGCGGCGGCATTTCCCGGCTCGAGCTCGAGGATGCGTCGGTATCGCCTCGCCGCGGAGGCGCAGTCACCGCACCGCTCCTCCTCGAGCCGCGCCAGGCGGAAGAGGATCTCCACCTCGGCCGCCGGGTCCAGGCCGGTTCCGATCTCGGACTCGACGAGGTTCGTGAGCTCCTCGAAGCGCCCCTCTCGTTCCAGGAGCCGCTCGAGGGCGCTCCGGGCGGCGAGGAGGTCCGGGTCCTGGGCCAGGGCCGCCCGGTAGGCGATTGCGGCCTCGGCCGGCCGGGCCAGCCGCTCCTCCAGCACCTGGGCGGCCTTGAAGGTGCGCTGGGCGCGCTCCCGAGGGTCGCGGGCGGCGAGGGCCTCCGCCCGGAACGCGGCGAGCAGGCCCTCGAAGTCGCCGGCCCCGGCGCACAGGCGGCCCAGGGTGGCGAGCGCGGTGCGCTGGCCGGGGTCGAGGGCCAGCACCTCTCGGCAGGAACGGATGGCCTCCTCGGGCCGGGCCAGCCGCACCTCCTCGATCTCGATGCGGCGGAGCCAGGCGGTGACGGCCTCGAGGCGGTGGCCGGGCCCGCCCCGCGCCATGTGGGCGGCCGCGAGCGCGTCAAGCGCGTCGGCGGCGGACGGCCACTCCCGGCGCGCCTCGCGCAGGCGTGCGAGCTCGGAGAGCACCCGGGGGTCGTCGGGGGCGAGCGTCCAGGCCTCTTCCAGCGCGGCCGCGGCCAGCTCGCCGTGCCCGAGCCGCTCCTCCACCCGGGACAGCTCCGTGAGGGCGACCGCGGCCTCGGTCCCCCGTGCGGCCGCGGCGTCGGCCCGGAGCACCTCGGCGAGCTGAACGAGGTCGCCGCCCCGAGCGGCGTGTAGCCGGGCGGCGCTCCGCACCAAGGGATCGGCCGGGTCGCGGCCGAAGGCGGACGCGGCGAGCGCCCCGGCCCGATCGGCGTCGCGGAGCGCCTCGGAGGCGACCGCCGATGCCGCGAGGAGGTAGTGGGCCGCGAGCGTGGGATCCGGGGCCGCCCCGGCGCAGCGCTCGTAGGCCAGGAGAAGCGCAGCCGCATCGCCTCGGGCCGCGGCCGCCTCGGCGTCGGCCTGGGCAAGGGCGAGGGGACCCTGCGGTGGGGGAGGTGGCGCCTCCGCCCGGGCGGTCCGGGGTGGGGCGATGGCGGCGGCCCGCTCCGGCGAAGGTCCATCGGCCAGGATCCGCGACCGCTGCTCCAGGAGAGCGGCCCGGGTATCCTGATCCACGGCAAGCTCCGCCTCGGCGGCAAGCGCCTCGGCCGCGAGCCCCGCCTCGCCGAGCTTCAGGGCCGTCCGGCGCAGCGCACGCAGGTTGGGGAGGAAGTGACGCCCGGCCGCGAAGGCCTTCCGGTAGAAGCCGAGCGCGGCCTTGGGATCGGTGAGCCTTTCCTCGAAAACCCGGCCCGCCTCGAAGAGGAGCTCGGCGGCGGCGGGACGGTCGCCCAGGGCGGAGGCCTCCCGCTCGTATCGGGCGGCGATGGCGGCCCAGTCCAAGGCATCGCCCGGCGAGGGCGGAACCTTTTCCATTCTAGAGGCCAGCTGCCCGGCGATCGAGTCGCCCTCGGGCGCCTCATCGCCAGGCGGCCATGGCGCAGGATTGTTCTTGGTCGTGGGCAAAGGCCGAACGACCTCCTCTTCCCAACTATCACGGCCGGGTCGAGCGTATCGAGGCCCCGAGGGACGACGCTCGCCAAGGGGACGCCGCCGGCCCAGGACCGCGGTCAAAGCTCGAAACGATCGATCCGTCCGGCCTTCTGGAGGATCTCCAGGGCACCGCGCGTGGCGGACTCCCGGTCGTTCCCCTGCAGCTTCACGATGTAGGGGGCTGAGGGGACATCCTTGACGGGCGGCGGCTGGACGGTCACCGCCCAGGTGTCGCCCAGGTCGCGATCCACGGTGACCCGGTATTCCAAAGACCCGAAGAAGGCACGCGCCATTCGAAGAGCTCCCCAGAACGTTGGCGCCCGAGGATAATCCAAGGGAAGCGCATGACAAGAGCGCTGACCCCCACCCTCTTGCTCCTCGCCGCCTGTGCGGGTCCCGGCCTCCCCCGGACCCCGCGCGGCCAGGAGGTGCTACGGGTCTCGGGTGCGGTGAAGGGGGGGCCCTTCCGGCTCGGCCCCGCGGATCTGGCGGCGCTTCGCCAGGAAAGGGTCCTTGGGGTGGAGCCCGGCCAGGGGCGGCCGGTGCGCTACGAGGGGCTCGACCTCTCGGTCCTGGAGGAGCGGGTGGAACTCACCGAGGGGGCCGACACCGTCGTCCTGGGCACGGCGGACCACCGGTCCGTCGCCGTCCCGCTCTCCCTCATTCGCGAGCTGCGGCCGGTGCTCGCCTCGCGCGCCGATGGGGTTTCGCTCAACGGTTCGGTCATGGCTTGGCCCAACGTCGAGCACCACGGGCTCACGACGGACCCCCGGGCCGCGCTCTTCTGGGCGAAGGAGGTGGTCTCCGTGGAGTTCGTCGCCTGGGACAAGGTGTACGGGCGGGCCCTCTACTTGCCAGAGGGTGCCCCCCCAAGCGCCGTCGCCGGCGCCGCGTCCTTCGGGTGGCTTTGCCTCCCCTGCCACCAGCTCCGCGGAACCGGAGGAACTCTGGGCCCGCCGCTCGTCCGCGCCGGCCGGGCGCCCCCCCCGGAGGCGCTCCGGGCCGTGCTCGCGGATCACCCGGGGTGGACTTCCCCGGGCCCCGGGGACCTCCGGGTCGAGGAGCTGGGAGCCTTCCTCACGACCATGGCCCGGGTCATCGCCGAAGAGGAGGAGGCGGGACCGGATCCGGCGGCGGGTGCCCCTCGACCTGGCTTCGCCGTGCCCCGCTGACCCCGTTCGGCGAACCGCCGCGCGAGGCTCCCTCGGCCGCTCCCCCGCCGTCAGAGGAAGACGGAGCTCCGGGCAGCCAGATCCTCGTCGAGCATGCCCTGCAGGGTGGACCGGACCCGCTCGGTGAGGGCGTTCACCGTCGGCGGGTCGTCCGCGTCCTTGGACCGGTACCCGTCCATGGCGATGGGCGCGCCGAAGCTCAAGGACCAGCGCGAGGGGAGGGGCAGGATCGCGGCCGGACTGAACCTTAGGGTCGCGCTCTTGCCGATGAGAGGAACGCCCAGGCGCTCGGCCAGCCACCCTGCGCGGGAGATGCCGGGGGAGGCCTCTTCGTTCCCCACGATCGCGCAGGGCACGATGGGGGCACCGGTCCGCAGGGCCAGCTTCACGAACCCCCCTCGCCCGAAGCGCTGGAGCCGGTAGCGGTCTCGCCAGGGCTTGCGCGCGCCCGTGCTCCCCTCCGGGAAGACACCCACGAGCTGTCCGCCCGCGAGGACGGCCTCGGCGGCCTCCGGGCTAGACCGGACGGCGCCGAGCCGGATGGCGAGGGCGCCGAACACGGGGAGCGCGCATTCCCGGTCGTCGAGCAGGGGCCGTAGCTCGCGATGGGCCGGGTGGTCGAGGAGGAGGGCCTCGCGGAGCACGAGCGCGTCCCAGGGCACGAGGCCCGCGTGGTTACAGACGACGATAACCGCTCCCGCCGCGGGCACCCGCCCGGCCTCCCGGACGGTCGTCCTCCAGTAGGTGCGGTAGAGAAGCTCGGCCAGGGGTGCGAACCGCTCCGCGAAATGGGGGTCCATGCCGAACCGGTCGAGCTCCCCGGGCGGCTCGACGAGGCGAAGAAGGTCGACGGCGGAGGAGAGGCCCGCCTTGAGACGCGGCAGGATCCCGCCGAGGACCTCTCCGAGCTCCCAGCGATTCACCCCGAGCCCTGCGCGCCCAGCGAGCTCAGCGAGGTGTCCCTCGAGGACGTCGAGGGCGGCCAGGGCCCGCTCTTCGAAGGCGGCGACGCGTTCGCTCGTCGTTTCCGGCCCGGGCATCGGGGATTCCACCGGAGCGGGGTCCCGGGCGGGGGATGGAGGCCTGAGGGGGACGGGGGCGGCCGCCCGGGGCGCAGCGCCCCGGGCGAAGGGGTCGTTGCCCAGCGCCGGCCGGCGGATCGCGGGCGGCCGTCCCGTACCGCGCCGCGCCCGGGAGGCCTTCGTCCGGTTCCTCGAGGCCGCCATGGCCCCTAATAGACCCCGGTCCTCGGGAGCGTCAAACGGCAAGCCGGGGCCAGAGCGTGAGCCCAAGGCTCGAGACCCGCCGCCCGGGCTGTCCGCCGGCCGACCACCCCGGGGTCGGCCTCCCGTGCTAGCAAGGAGGCATGGGCCGGGTACAGGTCCTTCCCCCGGGGCTCGTGAACCAGATCGCCGCCGGCGAGGTGGTGGAGCGACCGGCCTCGGTCGCGAAGGAGCTCGTCGAGAACGCGATCGACGCCGGGGCCCGTCGGATCGTGGTGGACGCAGAGGGCGGGGGGCTCTCCCTGGTCCGGGTGGCGGACGACGGGAGCGGGATGGACGCGGAGGATGCGCGGCTCGCCCTCGAGCGGCATGCCACCTCGAAGCTCAAGGACGCCTCCGGCCTTTCGAGGATCTCGACCTTGGGGTTCCGGGGGGAGGCCTTGCCGGCCATCGCCGCGGTCTCGCGATTCCGCCTGGACACGTCGGCCTCGGAGGACGGCTCCGGGATGCGGGTGGTCGTGGACGGCGGAACGCTCGTCGAGGTTCTCTCCACCGGACGCTCGCGTGGGACGACGGTCGAGGTCCGGGATCTGTTCTTCAACACCCCCGCCCGGCGCAAGTTCATGCGGGCCCCGGCGACCGAGTCGGGGCACCTCGCCGAGGCCATGATCCGGGTCGCCCTGGGACGTCCGGAGGTGGGGTTCACGCTCCGCTCCGGAGGGCGGGCGGTGCTTGCGGCCCGCGCCGGCGAGGCTCTCACCGAGCGCGTCGCCCACGCCCTCGGCGGCGACGCGCAGAAGAGTCTCGTGCCCGTCGACGCTCGCCGGGGCGCGGTGCGCGTCTTTGGCCTCGTCTGCTCTCCCGACCACTCCGAGCCGACGGCGCGGGCGCTCTACCTGCTCGTGAATGGAAGGTTCGTGCGGGACCGGGGGGCGGCCCACGCGGTCCTGCGCGCCTTCGCGGGGAGCCTGCCGGCGGGCCGACATCCGGCGGGCGTCCTCTACGTGGAGCTGCCCCTCGAACAGGTGGACGTGAACGTCCATCCCCAGAAGCTCGAGGTCCGCTTCGCCGACGCCCGGGAGGTGTACGAGGCGATCGTGCACGCAGTGGCGGGGAGCCTTCGCACCGCCCCCTGGCTGGGGCGCCCGGGAGCCGGCGTCCAGCCGCCGCCGGGTTCCCGCGCCTTGGTTTCGGACTGGGGGTCCCGAGGAGAGAGTGCCGCCGACGTGCTCCTCGAGGCCCGGCAAGGGCCCCGACCCGAGGAGAACGGCGCCCGGCTCTTCTTGCCGCCCTCCGCTCCCACGATTTTGGGAGGCGAGGAGGGGAGGGAGAGTGGCTACTTCGGCCGCCTCCGTTACCTGGGCCAGCACGCCCGGACCTACCTCCTCGGCGAAGCCCCCGGCGGCACGCTCGTGGTGGTCGATCAGCACGCGAGCCACGAGCGGGTCCTGTTCCAGCGCCTGCGCCAGGCGTTCTCGGCCCGAAGCATCTCGGTGCAGCCCTATCTCGTCCCGCAGGTCCTGACCCTGCCGCCGGCCCGGGCCCGGGCCCTCGAGGCGGGGCTCCAAGAACTCGCGCGGGTGGGGCTCGACCTCGAGTACTTCGGGGGGGACAGCTTCGCCTTGAAGGGCGCCCCGGCGATCCTCGCGGGGGTGGATCTGGCGGCCCTCCTCGCCGACGTCGCCGGACAGCTCGCGGAGGTGGAGCGGGGGAGTGCGGTCGAGGAGGCATTCCACGGCCTCCTCGCCACGATGGCCTGCCACGCGGCCGTGCGCGCCGGGGACGAGGTGAGCCCGGAGGAGGCGCGAGCGCTGCTCGATTCGCTCGACCTGGTGGACTACAGGGCGCGGTGCCCGCACGGGCGGCCGGTGGTGTTCGAGATCCCCCTGGCCGAGCTGGAGCGGCGAGTCGATCGCCGCTAGCTCGCTCGGGCCAAGGAGCAGGGGGGCGACGGGGTCGGCACCCTCTTTGCCCTTCGGCGCCGCGGGGGGCGAACAGTCGTGGACGGGCGGCCGGCGCTTTGGCAGATTCGGTGTCCGTGGCGGCGCGGGATCCGCGATACCGGCCTTTCCGGCTGGCGCTCTGGGGGGTGTACTTCGCCGCCCTCGGCCTGGCGCTCGTGGTCTTGCTCTCGAGCGTGGTCCATCACCTTCGGGGCCCTCACCGCCCGCCCTACACCGGGGCCCTCCCCACCCGCGCCGCGCTCCGCGTCTGCGTCACCGAGCTCGAGGCGTTGAACCGCGAGCAGAACGCCCGGGCCTGGCGCCTGGGGGAGGAGATCGGCGGGGAGGGGGCCATCCCCCGCTTCGAGACGTGGGCCCGCGACTGGGAGCAGCGGGTGGACGACCTCGCCGACCGTTGCCGGCTCGACGCCAAGGACCCCGATCCCCAGGGGTTCGGGGGCCGGGGGGAGCTGGCCCGCGCCCGGGACGCCCTGCTCGCCCTCCACCGCGCCTACCGCGCGCAGGTGAACCGGTTCGCCCAGGAGGACGCCGACCTGGCTCAAAGCGCGGGGGAGGCCATCGCCAAGGCGCGCGCGTCGCTGCAGCGGAACCCGTGAGGCGGGGCGCCTTTCTCTAGGGGCAGGGGACGGCGGTCGACGAGGCCACGTTCACGAACACCCAGCGGTAGGTCTGGGTCTCGAAGTTCACGCCCCCGGAGCTGGCCGGGGTGCGGAAGGGGAAGACGGCGGTGCCCGGCGTGCACAGGCTCGAGTCGTCGTCGGTGGGGTCGAAGTTGTTCGAGACCACGAGCTCCACCACGTGGACGGTCCCGGGGGACAGGGAGTCGGTGCCGGTGATGACCGCGGGGAAGTCGTAGGGGCGGAACTGGTAGGTGTGGACCGATCGGAGGGTCGGGTCGCCGGGCTGCTCGTCACCCGGCCCGGGGATCACCTCCTGGGTCACCGGGGTGCAGCGCGCGCTGTTCTGCCGGTCGTAGTCGACGAACCAGCGGGCGGTGATGCTCTCGGAGGTGTTGGGGTCGACGAGCTCGGCGGTGAGGGGGTAGTCGGGAGGGCTGCCGGTGCACTGCGAGGGGACGAGGTTGGTGGTGTCGGGGAAGGCGATGCCGTCCATGAGGATGCGCGGAGGGGTGACCGTCCCGACGGGGTACTCGGGGAGTGGTTGGGGCAGCGG